>VOFG01003754.1_pt1 | contig 353358 bp, 276 predicted proteins | sample 5384171 | NCBI WGS metagenome assembly VOFG01 (sample SAMN12384726, study PRJNA508395) | human gut metagenome | isolation source: healthy gut F | host: Homo sapiens | reverse complement strand
CGAATAATGTTTGTATCACCTAAGAATAAAATCGAACCTCCTATTCCAAATGAAATGGTTTTCATTAAAATAAAAATTCGATGGAATGCGATTGATTTCTTGCAGAAAAACGAGTAACTTTGTATAAACTATTGAAAAAGAAAAATGGCAGACAAGAATACGATTTCGGTGGTGATGTGCACTTGCAATGGCAAGAGCCGCCACCTCGCCGAACAGATCGAATCAATATTTGCGCAGACACTGCGTCCCATGGAAATTGTGGTGCAAGATGATTGCTCCACCGATGGTACATTGGAACTACTTGAGGCTTACGCCAAGAAAGTCCCCAAGGGAATGGCGTTCCGCATATACAGTAACGATACGAGGCTGGGTGTTAACGGAAATTTCTTCAGCGCCATAGCCAAGGCTGGGGGGGGTACATAGCCATATGTGACCAGGACGACCTGTGGATGCCCACAAAACTGGAACGACAGATGCTTAACATCGGTAAGAATATGATGTGCGTGTGCCGTTCTGTGCCCTTTACTGATGGAGGTGGTGACATGCCTTACGATCATAGGCGACCCAATTGCAACCTGATACGACTCTTCTATGCCTCTATGGCAGGGCATTGCCAGCTGTTCAACCGTCAACTCATGGAGCATGTACCTAGATGCGAGCAGTGCCCCGACATATATTCGCAAACTCTTTATGACGTAATCCTCGCCACAGCAGCAGCAGCGCTCGACAGTATAACGCTCATCGACGAAGTGCTGGTGAGACAACGCCGCTATGCCGAAGCTGCCACCTTCGTGGAAAGCGACAGCCTGCGTGAGCGCAAAGCCGGAAATGCATTGGGCATGATAAAGTACGGCCTCTGCAACTATCTTCGCATTAAACCATTGATGACAAGGCATTTCAGCGTCAGGCTTGACTTCTTGCAACACATCAAAGCCGACAACGACATCTATCGAGACGGTCTTCGTCTGCTGCATCATGAAAGCAGCAGAGGGGTGGGAGCAGTATTCGGTTTGCTGCGGATGTATGTAAAATATCGCCATACGCTGTTCTACACCTATGAGAAAGATCCAATCGCCTTCGTCCGTGCCCTACTGCATCCACTCATGCAGGTATATGTCTATCGGTATTTGGCGTTTTGAATTATTCCTCCGCAGTTTTACAGGCGGCAAGGCATTTTCCTTGTTCCTCTACGCAGCATCAATCCTTTAAAGACACACCGGCTCATCTGTTTGGCTTTCAAATGGTCTGAACTGTTGTTTCTATCAATAAATTCATGCCGATGTATTTTCAATCGAACATTGTTTGCATCACGGCAAGAGAACGAATTTCCGGGAACTCGGGTAAATGCAAACGATAATATTCCAATAAACGCTCGATAATCCGTACACGGTCTTGACGGGAAAACGAATAGAGCGACATGTTCTCATACGTAATCTTCAACAAGCGAACCATGACAATGCTCTCCTGCTTGTCTAAATAATGGACATGGTTTGGACGTTGCGAAACGAAGATGCTATTCAACATATCGAAATAAGAGTCATCGGAACGACTTTCCACATTTGGATAGATACCTATATAATATAATAGGTGAAGCAAGAAGGCCAAATGGAAATTGGCTATGCCGCTCTCCAGATTTTCCAACGCCAATACAGAGTCATACAAGAAACGGAAAAGGCGACTATCGGCTTCAGTTTCTTTCACCACACGGAACAATACTTCAGACAGAAACAGAGCCAACATGTTTTTGATAGGATTGCAAGCTATCTCGATAAAAGGGAAACAAAGATGCGCCTCTTTTTATTCGCTGGATATCACGGCGGTTACCGTGTTCGACATCCATATCCAATACCGACAAAGGCATGAAAAGGGAACGAGACCCCCCTCTTCTTTTCCTGCTGCCTCCTGATACCATATACGACACTCTGCCAAAATGTTCCGTATATATATGTACAATAGAATAATTGTCCTTATATGGAATCGTATGCAAAACGATTCCTCTTGTTTTCTCCAACATACGCACTTCCTATTTGTGGCTCAAATATACAAGGTTTACTTCTAAATAGAAGTTAAAATAGGGCTTCCTTGTGAATTTTCGCTCGAAATGTTTTGTCGGTTTAAAAAGAAGCCCTATCTTTGCACTCGCAATCGGGAATTAGCACTTCCGATGCCGCTTAAAAGATACGCAAGCGATGATGGCCCGTTCGTCTATCGGTTAGGACGCAAGATTTTCATTCTTGAAAGGGGGGTTCGATTCCCCCACGGGCTACAATAAACAGGATTTAAAAAATTAAGAAGAATTTCTGAGAAATGGCAAATCATAAGTCATCAATTAAAAGAATCAGACAGACTAACGTAAAACGTCTGCGCAATAGATATTGTGCTAAGACAGCTCGCAATGCGATGCGTGTTTTGCGCGCAACTGAAGATTTGAACGAAGCTCGCACTTTGTTCCCAAAAGTATGTTCTATGTTGGATAAATTGGCTAAGAAAAACATTATCCATAAGAACAAAGCTGGCAACTTAAAATCTAAGTTAGCTAAGCACGTCAATAATTTGGCTAAGTAATTATACTTACGGATATAAAGGCTGTTAACAGTCTTTGAAAGATGGCCCGTTCGTCTATCGGTTAGGACGCAAGATTTTCATTCTTGAAAGGGGGGTTCGATTCCCCCACGGGCTACCTAAAGAAAGGATACACTATAAGTGTGTCCTTTTTTTACATATATCATCCTTTCAGCTATTGTTTTTGGCACAGAAAGGGCGCATTGTTTTCTTATCTCTGAAACTGTCCGACTAAAAGACGAATAGCAAAAGGGCATAAAAAAAGCCATCGTTTCACTATAAAAAGGAAACGACAGCCTCATTTACTAAAGATAGAACTATTTCAAGGACATTGCCTTAAACTTTCCAGCACAAAAGTAGAAAGTCATTGTGACAATTCCATTACATTCTTCTTACGTTAAGAACACATTTTACATCCGGCACATTTGGACAAATCACCCCTGAAGCGCTTTTCCACCAATTTATGCAATCGGTCTTTCAAGGCATCCACTTGGATATGTTCAATCACATCTGCAGTAAATGCGACGCTTAACAACATTCGGGCTTCTTCCCGAGGAATGCCTCTGCTCTGCATATAAAACAACGCATTCTCATCTAACTGTCCTGTGCTCATACCGTGAGAACATTTCACATCATCTGCATAGATTTCCAACTGAGGTTTGCTATACATCCGGCACTCACGAGTAGCACAAAGATTACGGTTTGTTTGATATGCTTCCGTCTTATCTGCCCCTTGCTTTACTAAAATCTTACCACTAAACGCTCCAACAGCGTGATCGTTCAGCACGTTTTTAAACAATTCGTTGCATAAACAATGAGGGACATTATGCGTTACCAAAGAATAGGTATCCAAATGCTGTTCTTTGTCCAAAACAGACATACCGCACAGTGATATTTCTGCATTCTCTCCATCCAATGACACATAATAGTTGTTTCGAGTCAAACCATTTGTCAAAGTAATGCCATTAATAACCACTCGGGATGAAGCTGACTGCTTCACATAAACAGAGGAAAAACGGGTCGTAGAAACGCTGCTCTCTTCCAAGTCGTAATAATCCACTTTAGCATTCTCTCCCGCAAATATCTCAACTACCTGAGTAGACAAGAATTTGACATCATCAATGCTATGGTCACAGACAAGCAACTTGGCTTCTGCATTCTCTTCCACAATAAATAAGATTCTGCGGTTAGCCATGGTGTCCACGTCACTACGAAGAATATTTATAAGCTGAATAGGACGTTCTACTACTACATCCTTCGGGACATAAATAACGAAACCATCTTGCACCAACATAGTGTTCAACGCCGTAATGCCATTCTCTATCTTTCCCACCGCCTTACCATAATAACGAGCCGCTATTTCAGGATAAGCTTGTGCAAACGAGCAAAGACTTCCTACGCAAACGCCTTCCGGCAAATGAGCTTTAGGTTGTTCTTTCTGGTAAAACGAATCATTTACCATAAAATAGAGAGAAGTACTCAAGTTCGGCACGTCACAATGAAATACATCATACGGATTGACCGGAATATCCAAACGGTTAATGTTTAATCCATAATCAGGAGAAAAAGCCTTCTCCACATCCGTATATTTATAATCTTCCCCCTTCGTTGACGGAAATCCCAAACGCTCAAAAGCCTCAAATGCCTTAACACGCAAAGCATTCAAGACAGGAGCACTCTTCTGGCAAATCAGTGCTTCGTAACGAGAGAAGAGATCAATATATTGTTGCTCCGCTTTCATAAATCGCCCATTTCTTTTTTAATCCAGTCATATCCTTTCTCTTCCAACTCAAGAGCCAACTCCGGTCCAGCCGTTTTCACGATACGACCTTTATACAAGACGTGTACGATATCCGGCTTGATATAATCCAACAGACGCTGGTAATGGGTAATGACAATGGTCGCATTATCTTGAGTCTTCAGTTTGTTTACGCCACTCGCTACTATTCGTAATGCGTCAATATCCAATCCTGAATCCGTCTCGTCCAAAATAGATAGTTTGGGTTCAAGCATCGCCATTTGGAAAATCTCGTTGCGTTTCTTTTCGCCCCCGGAAAAACCTTCGTTCACACTTCTGCTCGCCAACTTGTTATCCAATTCAACGATTGCCCTCTTTTCTCTCATCAACTTTAGGAATTCGGTTGCTGAAACAGGAGCAAGACCTTTATATTCACGATGCGCATTGACAGCTGCACGCATAAAGTTCACCATGCTGACCCCTGGGATTTCCACTGGATACTGAAAGCTCAAGAAGATACCTTCACAACTACGAGCCTCCGGTGCCATTTCCAGCAAATTCTTGCCATTGAACAACACTTCTCCTTCTGTCACTGTAAAGGCAGGATTGCCGACCAAAACACTGCTCAATGTACTTTTACCTGAACCATTCGGTCCCATGATGGCATGAACCTCTCCCGCTTTCACCGACAAATTGATTCCTTTCAATATCTCTTTGCCATTGATACTGGCATGTAAGTTCTTTATCTCTAACATATATTTTATACAATTCTATTTGTTATTATTAAAGTTTCAATGGAACGACAACGAAAAGAATTAACCGACACTGCCTTCCAACGAGATACTTAGCAATTTCTGAGCTTCCACCGCAAATTCCATCGGCAGTTTATTCATGACCTCACGAGCATATCCGTTAACAATCAATCCGACTGCTTCTTCCACTGATATACCTCGTTGTTGGCAATAAAACAACTGCTCTTCACTGATTTTACTGGTTGTTGCCTCATGCTCAACTACTGCCGTCTCATTTTGTATATCTGCATACGGGAAAGTATGAGCTCCACAAGTAGAACTCAACAATAGGCTGTCACACTGGCTATGATTACGTGCTCCTTCCGCACGAGGAGAAACTTTCACCAATCCACGATAACTATTTTGACTATGACCCGCAGAAATACCTTTTGAGACAATCGTGCTTCGCGTATTCTTACCCAAGTGAATCATCTTTGTTCCCGTATCAGCCTGTTGATAGTTATTGGTAACTGCCACAGAGTAGAACTCTCCTACAGAATTATCACCAGCCAAGACACAACTCGGATATTTCCAAGTTATGGCCGAACCGGTTTCCACCTGTGTCCAAGATATTTTACTATTATCACCTTTGCACAACCCGCGCTTCGTCACAAAGTTATAAATACCACCTTTACCATTTTTATCACCAGGGTACCAATTCTGGACCGTCGAGTATTTCACTTCTGCATTATCATGAGCAATAATCTCCACAATAGCAGCATGCAACTGATTTTCATCACGCATCGGGGCAGTGCAACCCTCCAAATAACTTACATACGCATCATCATCCGCCACAATCAGAGTCCGTTCAAACTGTCCAGTATTCTTGGCATTGATACGGAAGTAAGTGCTTAACTCCATCGGACAACGCACCCCTTTCGGGATGTAGATAAACGAACCGTCTGAAAACACAGCCGAGTTCAAGGCCGCGAAAAAAAGTTATCACGATAACTTACGACACTTCCTAAATATTTTTGTACTAAGTCAGGATAATGCTGCACCGCTTCACTAAACGAGCAAAATACGATTCCCTTTTCTGCCAAGTTATCCTTAAAAGTAGTCTTGACAGAAACACTATCCATTACTGCATCAACAGCCATTCCGCTCAAGACTTTCTGTTCTTCCAAAGGAATTCCTAATTTATCAAAAGTTTTGAGCAACTCCGGATCAACTTCATCCATGCTTTTCGGACCGTTCTCCTTGGACTTCGGAGCTGCATAATAGATGATATCCTGATAGTCGATTGGAGGAATCTTCAATAAAGCCCACTGCGGCATTTCCAATGTTTGCCAATACCTAAAAGCTTTCAACCGAAACTCCAACAACCACTCCGGCTCATGCTTCTTGGCTGAAATGATACGAATAGTCTCTTCATCAAGTCCTCGATGAATAACATCTGTATCTATATCTGTAACGAAGCCATACTTATAATCACCACTCGTGACTTCATTCAATACATTCTTTGTATCTTGCATATATTTCTACATTATATATGAAAAAACCATTTTAACCTCTTATCGTAAACAAATTAGAAGGAAAAATGGTTGGCACAATTTGTATAATAGGGGCATAAAGCCGTGATTCAACTTTTGTCTCATGAGGTATCAAGTGCGAACCTCGGTCGATATATTCCAACATATTGAGCGACAAGCTAAGGAAAAACATCATAAACATCAATCCGAACACGCCTCCCAACAAATGATTAAGCAAGCTCAACGGAGTTACTCCTACCAACTTGCTCACAAGGTCACCGACCAGTTTCAATACTCCGACTATCAACATGAATCCTAATAGATAACTTAACACTGTCACTCCGAAGTCGGGGAGATTACCGATAGTCAATAAATACCCCCGCAACCACCCTGCAACTTCTGCACAGCAGAAGATAGAGGCAAGCAAGGCTATAAGTGAAACAACCTGTTTGATGACACCATCAAACAGGCCTTTCACAAATCCGAACCCCGCCAGACACAATAACACAAGGTCTAACCAGTTCATGACAAATTATTATAAAGTCTTCTTAACTTCTGTTTCTTCATAGGCTTCAATAACATCGCCTACTTGGATATCGTTGAAATTGGTAATATTCAAACCACAATCCTGACCCGCCACTACTTCTCGAGCATCGTCCTTGAAACGTTTCAAAGAGCCCAACTCTCCTGAATAAATGACAATACCATCACGGATCAAACGAATCTTATTCGTACGTTTAATCTTACCTTCTTTCACAATACATCCTGCAACTGTTCCCACTTTTGAAATCTTGAACACCTGTTGAACTTCAACATTGGCCGTGATTTCTTCGCGAATTTCAGGAGACAACATACCTTCCATCGCACTCTTGACCTCATTAATTGCATCATAAATAATAGAATACAGGCGGATTTCAACACCTTCTTTCTCTGCATTACGACGAGCCAATTGCGACGGACGTACTTGGAAACCAATAATAATGGCATCTGAGGCAGCAGCCAATACCACATCTGATTCTGAAATTTGTCCTACAGCTTTATGGATAACATTCACTTGTATCTCTTCTGTTGACAAACGAATCAAAGAGTCGGACAACGCCTCAACAGAACCATCCACGTCACCTTTGACAATCACATTCAGTTCCTGGAAGTTGCCCACTGCAATACGACGACCAATATCATCCAATGTCAACATCTTCTGAGTACGCAAGCCCAATTCTCGTTGCAACTGCTCACGACGATTGGCAATCTCACGAGCCTCTTGGTCTGTATCCAATACATTAAATGTATCTCCTGCCTGTGGAGCACCATTCAAGCCCAATATCAATACTGGTTCAGAAGGACCGGCTTCTTTTACTCGCTGATTACGCTCATTAAACATAGCTTTGATACGGCCAAAATGTGTTCCTGCCAAGACGATATCTCCCATCTTCAAGGTTCCATTCTCCACCAATACCGTTGAGACATAACCTCTACCTTTATCCAAAGAAGATTCGATAATTGAACCGACCGCACGCCTCTTCGGATTGGCCTTCAAGTCAAGCAAATCTGCTTCTAACAATACTTTCTCCAAAAGGTCTTCCACGCCAATGCCCTTCTTGGCTGATATTTCCTGGCATTGGTATTTACCACCCCAATCCTCAACCAAGTAGTTCATATTAGCCAACTCTTCCTTGATTTTATCCGGATTGGCATGAGGCTTATCAATCTTATCAATAGCAAACACAATAGGAACACCAGCTGCGGCAGCATGGTTGATGGCTTCTACTGTCTGAGGCATCACGCTATCGTCCGCTGCTACGATAATAATTGCAATATCTGTAACCTTGGCACCACGTGCACGCATGGCAGTAAATGCTTCATGACCCGGAGTATCCAAGAATGTGATTCTACGTCCATTTTGTAATTTCACGTTATAAGCACCTATGTGCTGAGTGATACCACCTGCTTCACCAGCAATCACATTGGCATTACGGATATTATCCAACAATGAAGTTTTACCATGGTCAACGTGTCCCATCACAGTCACAATAGGAGGACGTGAAACCCAATCTTCTTCATTATCTTCCTCTTCTTCCGCCTTGATTGCTTCCACAACATCTGCACTGACATATTCAGTCTTAAAGCCAAACTCTTCTGCGACGATGTTAATTGTTTCTGCATCCAATCGTTGGTTGATGGATACCATAATTCCAATACTCATGCAAGTTCCTATGACCTTTGTCACAGGGACATCCATCATGTTAGCCAAATCGTTTGCTGTCACAAACTCAGTCAGCTTAAGGATTTTGCTTTCCTTTTCTTCCTGTTCCTGCAATTCATGCTCACGCTTCTGGAAAGCATCACGTTTGTCACGGCGATATTTTGCACCCTTGTTGTTCTTATTAGTCTTGTTAGTCAAGCGGGCCAATGTTTCTTTAATCTGCTTTTGAACATCTTCCTCGCTAACCTCGGTCTTAACCGGTTTCTTCAGGCGGGACTTCCGGTCTCCACCTTTTTCATCGCGGTTTCTGTTATCACGATTCCTATCACGGTCACCCCGTCCATTGTTCGGGCGAGAATTGTTGCCGTTATTATCCTGATTAGCCACGCTGTCCACGTTCACGCGATCCTTCTTGATGCGTTTACGTTTCTTCTTGTTTTCTGCGTCATCGCTATCAGCATTTGCCCTCGGCGCATTATTAGCAGATTTCTGTCCATCCTTGCCTTTAAAATTAGGCTGTCCCGTACGGCCGCCATTCTGCTTTTCATCACGTTCTTTCCGTTTCTCTTCCTTTGATTTCTTCTTCGGACGAGTAGATTGGTTAATTGCTTCCAAATCTATTTTACCGGTAACTTTGATGTTCGATTCAAACTTCGGAGTACTAAGTCGGAAAAGTTCACCATCTTTTTGTGACGATGCAGACGTTCCAACTGTCTGACTCTCTACTTTTTCTTTTTGAGCTACCATTCCCGGCTGCTTCTCTTCAGTTTTTGCTTTATTCACAATATTTTCCTTTACTTCCTCTTTCTCTACTTTATGTTCAACAACATTCATCGGAGCCACTTTAACATCCGAAGTCCGTTTCTCCTCTTTTAGTGGATTTTCGGGAGATTTAGCCTTCTTATTCGTTGAAGATACGCTTGTACCAGCCAAATCATGTCCTTTTGTTACAATCTTAGGACGATACTCTTCAGGTATTTCAGTCTTAATAACAGGAGGTTTAGCCTCGTTCTGAGCCTGCCCCCTCTTTTTCTGATTTTTTGCCGCCAGATTTGTGGTCTTATGTTCAGTAGAAGACATATTCTGACCAAACTCTTTTACGAGCAAAGCATACTGCTCATCACTTACCGAGGCATTCGGGTTCGGTCTAATCCCCTCATAGCCATTGGTATGCAGGAACTCAACCACAGTATTGAGTCCCACATTCATTTTTTTAACTACATCTATTAACTTTATAGGCATATCAAACTTTGTCGTAAAACTTACTCATTACTATCGTCCTCAAATTCGGCAGAAAGGATTCTCAGGACATCATCTACTGTCGATTCCTCCAAGTCTGCACGCTCTATCAGTTCTTCCCTCGGAATTGCCAATACATTCTTTGCTGTATAGCATCCGATATTCTTCAAGGCATCAATTACCCATCCGTCAATCTCATCAGAAAATTCATCCAAATAGATATCTTCCTCATCGGCACCATCAATGTCACGGAACACATCGATGTTATATCCCGTCAACATACATGCCAACTTGATATTCATACCACCTTTACCAATTGCCAAAGAAACCTCTTCTGGACGCAAATACACTTCAGCATGTTTTTCTGTTTCATTCACATGGATAGAAGAAATCTTTGCCGGGCTCAATGCTCGTTGGATAAACAGAGAAATATTTGAAGTATAATTAATCACATCTATGTTCTCGTTTCGCAATTCGCGAACGATACCGTGAATACGTGAACCTTTCATTCCGACACATGCACCAACCGGGTCGATACGATCATCGTAAGATTCAACAGCTACTTTGGCACGCTCACCAGGGGATGCGGGCAATCGCTTTAATTGTAATCAAACCATCGTTGATTTCAGGAACTTCCAACTCGAACAAACGCTGCAAGAACATGTTATCCGTACGAGACAGCATTATCTTTGGATTATTATTCAGGTTATCTACACGCTGGACGATTGCACGTGCTGCATCACCTTTGTGGTAAAAATCCCCAGGAATCTGTTCTTGTTTCGGCAAAAGAAGTTCATTCCCATCGTCATCAAGCAAAAGCATTTCACGTTTCCAAACTTGATAAACATCAGCAGTAATGATTGTGCCGATTTTATCTTTATATTTGGCGAACAAATTATCTTTTTGCAATTCAAGAATCTTAGAAGCCAATGTCTGGCGCAATGTCAAGATAGCACGACGTCCGAAGTCAGCAAAGTGTACCTCATCCGTAAAATCTTCTCCTACTTCTGCGTCTGCAGAAATCTTGCGAGCCTCTGAAAGTGCAATCTGCAGGTTTGAATCTTCCAACTCGTCATCAGCAACCACCTTACGATTTCTCCAAATTTCAAAATCGCCTTTTTCAGGATTAATGATAACGTCATAATTTTCATCGGTACCGAACATTTTCGCAATCACATTGCGAAATGAATCTTCCAGGACACTTATCATCGTTTCCTTATCGATATTCTTCAACTCCTTGAACTCCGCAAGGCTATCAATCATGCTGATTGTTTCCTCTTTCTTGGCCATAATTACTTGAATCTTATTAAATATTTTGTACTTTTTATTTCATTATACGTATATGCCAGATCTTCCTCCACGGTTATTTTCCGCTTTGCACCTTCCGGCTTGACCTGTTTTTCGACGGTCAGGACGATACCGTTTTCATCGGCCGATTTCAAAATGCCTGTCAATTTCATACCACTTGCCAAAAGCACTTCTACCTCTTTGCCTATATTTTTCTGATATTGACGAAGTATTTTGAAAGGGGAAGTAATCCCTGCAGAACCTACCTCTAATTCAAAATCTTCGGAATCCCGATCCAGATGCTCCTCGATAAAACGGCTTAATTCCACGCAATCATCTATGCATACTGCTTCATCGTTGTCTATCTCCACTATAATGACATTACCCGGTTGTATTTCCACATCAACCAAATAATTGCCTGAGGAAGCCAGTTTTTCTTCCGCCAACTGGATTACCATTTGTTTGTCTATCATACTTCGTCTCTTATCTGTTTATGTTCTTTTGCTTGAAATTGTGACAGGCTAAACCTTTCTATTTCCCCATCCTTGTCTAAAGACGCAAATATACAAAACATAATGCTCTTTATCAAATAGAAAACTATATTTTAGCCCCATAAAATGCAGGACAGGGAAAGAGAATAAGAAAAGCCGCTGCGAACACATCGCAACGGCTTTTCTTATTGTAGCGAGACCCGGGATTGAACCGGGGACCTCATGATTATGAATCATGCGCTCTAACCAGCTGAGCTATCTCGCCATCGTTGTTGTTTAATGTCATTCTTTCTGTTTGACGATGCAAAAGTAGAGGTTATTTTTCAACTATGCAAGCTTTTCAGAGATTTTTTTCATCTTGCTCTTCGCTTATCTTCATTAATTCTTTAATTATGAATCATTTTCTTTGGAAAAAAATTTTGATATTCCAAATCTTATATGTACATTGCGGCATCTAAAGCAAAAAATATACTCTTATGAAAAAAGAGATGATAAACATTGAATATATCCTCGACAATGTTTCACAATTGAGCTTGTGGAATCAGTTGACAACGCCATTAGGTCTTTCAGCCTGGTTTGCAGACAAAGTTTCCGTGAAAAACAACGAATACACGTTCAAATGGCATAAAGAATACATCCAAAAAGCAAAGGCGGTATTGATTATCCCGGAAGTGAAAATCCGATACAGATGGGAAGAAGAAACGGATGCCTCGGCTTACTTCGAGTTCGCTATCCAAACCATGGAACTAACAAAGACAACTGCCCTTCGCGTTACCGATTTCGTTGAGCCAGACGACAAATCATCTTCCATAGAACTTTGGAACTCACAAATTGACACCCTTAAACGAACATTAGGCGTTTAGCCCACAGCTGGCACATTTCCCCATCAATCTCTATTACTTAACAAGGAATTAAATGGGGTCTTTGTGATGTTTTACATCATACATAGAGGATATTATCGTTTTTTACATTACTTTTGTCCTTCCAATCATTAGGCAATGTTTAGAATAAAACGTTTATATACATTTATGTTGCAGACTTTCCTGCCGTTGTTTTTCATGACCTTCGGAATCTGTCTGTTCATCGTATTGATGCAATTCTTATGGAAATACATCGATGACATGGTAGGCAAAGGATTGAGCATTCCGGTTTTGGCAGAAATGTTCTTTTATGCAGCCCTTTTCTTAGTGCCGATGGCTCTTCCATTGGCTATTTTGTTAGCTTCCCTCATGACCTTTGGGAATTTAGGAGAGCGTTTGGAACTCTTAGCGATGAAATCAGCCGGCGTTTCTCTAATCCATTCGATGCGCCCCTTGATTGTATTTATTGCTATGATTAGCATCGGAGCCTTCTTCTTCCAAAACAATGTGATGCCGGTCGCCCAGGTCAAGCTATATAGTTTACTCTATTCCATCAAGCAAAAATCGCCCGAACTGGAAATTCCGGAGGGGACTTTCTACAAAGAGATAACTGGGTTCAATGTTTATGTCAAACAAAAAGACCCGGGAACCGGACTGCTAAAGGATTTGATGATTTACGACTATTCGGAGGGTTTCAACAATGCCCGTGTCATTGTCGCAGATTCCGGAAGATTAAAAACATCAGCGGACAAGTTGTACTTGGTCCTTTCCTTGTTCAACGGGGAGTCTTTTGAGAACCTTAAAACACAAGGGCAAAACAACAAAGTCAAGTCTGCCGTGCCTTATCGACGGGAAACATTTGCTACCCGCGACATACTCATTGCCTTTGACGGAAACTTCAACCGGACGGACGAGTCGTTCATGCAAAACCAATATATGGGCAAGAACCTGAAGAGCCTTCAGTCTTCTATCGATTCTATGACGGTCAAATTGGACAGCATCAAAGACCTCAATGCGAAAATTGTCTTACGGCAATCTTACCAGGAGATGTTTACCAAAAACGAAATCGTTGACGGGAAGAATCAAAAAATAAACATGATTGATTCGTTGGAGCAACACACCGACACAATCTCGTACAATTTGGACAGCATCTTCCTTGCTTTATCACCCGGACAACAATCATCCATCTTAAGTTCGGTAAAGAAACGGACCGACGACATGAGAAGTGACTTAATCTTCAAGGCATCCAACTACGGAGATGAAGCATACAAGTTGCGCCGCCATAAAACGGAATGGCATTATAAATTCACGCTCTCTTTCGCCTGCCTAATCTTTTTCTTCATCGGAGCACCTTTAGGGGCCATTATCCGCAAAGGTGGATTGGGAACGCCGGTTGTCATATCCGTTTTGCTGTTTATCTTCTATTACATTGTCAACAACATGGGATTAAAGATGGCTCGTGACGGCATTTGGCCGGAATGGGAAGGCATGTGGTTAAGTTCCGCCGTCCTTACTCCTTTGGGTATCTTCTTAACTTACAAAGCGGTCAATGATTCTGTCATTCTGAATCCGGATACTTATCTAAATGCCCTTAAAAATTTGGTAGGGAAAAGACCGGGCAGAAAAGTTGAACGCAAAGAGGTCATCATTTACACTCCGGACTATGACGCCATTGTCCCCAGGCTCACCAAACTTTCCGCCGATTGCGCCAATTATATAAAGGGGCATAAACGATGGATAAACTACATTTCTTATTGGGAATCGGGCGGGAAGGACCATGTAGCGGAGGCTTTGGCCCAAGAAATGGAAAGTATCGTTGAAGAGCTTTCCAACTCTGACCAGAACCTTTTATTAAACAAACTGATGGATTTCCCGATTATCGGCAACTATCACCAGCTAAATGAAAATATCAATGGAAAGTTGGCAATGGTCATCGGTTGTCTCTTGCCTATTGGTATTCCAGTCTATCTTTTAGCCGTTTACCAACGTAAATTATTAAGGCAAGACATAATAACTGTACAAAAAGTAGGTGAAGAGCTGAAAGCTATGATATTTTCACTACATTTGTCAAACGAATCATAAAGTACATAATAAGTAATAGAAAGAAGCTATGAGCGAATACAGATTGAACACCATAGAAGAAGCTATCGAAGATTTCCGTGCCGGAAAGTTCGTGATTGTTGTAGACGATGAAGATCGCGAAAACGAAGGAGATTTAATCATCGCAGCCGAGAAGGTTACGCCAGAAAAAATTAATTTCATGCTGAAACATGCACGCGGTGTACTTTGTGCGCCAATCACGACTTCGAGATGCGAGGAACTGGATTTGCCACACCAAGTGTCTAACAACACATCTGTGTTAGGAACACCGTTCACCGTAACCATCGATAAATTGGAAGGTTGCAGCACGGGCGTTTCCGCAGCAGACCGCGCCGCTACTATCTTAGCATTGGCTGATCCGAACTCGACTGCCGAGACTTTCGGCCGCCCAGGACATATCAATCCGCTTTATGCGCAGGAAAAAGGAGTATTGCGCCGCGCCGGACATACCGAAGCCTCTATTGACATGTGCCGCCTTGCCGGATTATATCCAGCCGCCGCTCTGATGGAAATCATGAGTGACGACGGAACAATGGCCCGCTTGCCGGAACTACGCAAATTTGCGGATGAACAAGATTTAAAACTTATATCCATAGCAGACCTCATTGCTTATCGCTTGAAAGAGGAATCTATCGTAGAGCGAGGGGAAGAGGTGGATATGCCTACACAATACGGACATTTCCGATTGATTCCTTTCCGTCAAAAGAGTACTGGATTGGAGCATATTGCCTTGATAAAAGGAGATGTCAGCAGTAGCGAACCTGCATTGGTACGCGTGCACTCCTCTTGTGCCACAGGAGATATTTTCGGTTCTAAACGCTGCGACTGTGGGGAACAATTGCATGCTGCTTTACAAATGATTGAAAAAGAAGGACGTGGTGCTTTGATTTATTTGAACCAGGAAGGAAGAGGTATCGGACTGATGGAGAAAATGAAAGCATATAAGTTGCAAGAGAATGGCATGGACACAATAGATGCCAATCTTTGTTTGGGACATAAGGCAGATGAACGTGACTACGGCGTCGGCGCACAAATCTTACAGAATATTGGTATCACCAAGATGAGATTGATGAGCAACAACCCGGTTAAACGTGTCGGCTTAGAAGCATACGGCTTGTCCGTAGTGGAAAATGTTCCTATCGAAGTCAACCCGAATCCTTATAACGAGTTTTATTTAAAGACAAAGAAAGAACGGATGGGGCACATCTTGCACAACGTTAAATAAAAAGGTATTATAACTTTAACCTACATAAATAAAATGGAATTATCAGAAAGATTGAACAGATTGTCACCGTCTGAAACATTAGCAATGTCTCAGAAAAGTAATGAGTTAAAAGCTCAAGGGGTGGATGTTATCAACTTGAGTGTGGGCGAACCAGACTTCAATACTCCGGAGCATATTAAGGAAGCTGCCAAGAAAGCGATTGACGAGAATTACTCAAGATACTCTCCAGTTGCTGGTTATCCGGCTCTTCGCAATGCAATTGTCGCAAAGTTGAAGAATGAAAACGGGATCGATTTTTCAGCAGCCCAAATTTCTTGTGCAAACGGAGCTAAACAATCTGTGTGCAACACAATAATGGCGTTAGTAAATGCAGGTGATGAAGTTATCATCCCGGCACCTTATTGGGTGAGCTATCCTGAAATGGTAAAATTGGCAGACGGCACACCTGTGATTGTAGCGGCAGGAATCGAACAAGATTTCAAGATTACTCCAGCTCAATTGGAAGCTGCCATCACACCAAAGACCAAGTTGCTGATTCTTTGCTCTCCGTCCAACCCGACAGGTTCCGTGTACAGCAAAGAGGAATTAGCTGGTTTGGCTGCTGTTCTTGCTAAACATCCGCAAGTTTATGTCATTGCTGATGAAATCTATGAACACATCAACTATATCGGTAAACACGAGAGCATCGCACAGTTCGCAGAAATAAAAGACCGTGTAGTCATTGTGAACGGTGTATCCAAAGCATACGCTATGACAGGTTGGCGTATTGGTTTCATCGCTGGTCCGGAATGGATCGTCAAAGCGGTTAACAAGTTGCAAGGCCAATACACTTCTGGTCCATGTTCTGTTTCCCAAAAGGCAGCAGAAGCAGCTTATACCGGCACACAAGCTCCAGTGGAAGAAATGAGAAAAGCTTTTGAACGCCGCCGTGATTTGATTGTGAAATTGGCGAAAGAAGTACCGGGATTCGAAGTGAACGTTCCGCAAGGCGCATTCTATCTTTTCCCAAAATGTAGTTCATACTTTGGAAAGTCAGCTGGTGACCGCAAGATAAACAATGCTGCGGACTTGGCCATGTATTTGTTGGAAGTTGGCCACGTGGCTTGCGTAGGCGGTGGAGCTTTTGGTTCGCCTGAGTGCATCCGTATGAGTTATGCTACTTCTGATGAGAACATCATTGAAGCAATGAACCGAATCAAAAAAGCTTTGGCTGATTTGAAATAAGAAATCGCTTTACCAATCGTTGATAAGGCAATAGCCATCATTGCAAACAAGTGCATCGCTTTGGGAATCCAGCCTCAGTTGTTCGCATCAGCAAATATCTATCAGGTTAATCCTCAATGATTTGCACTTTAATAACGATAGAACTTTTAAACATACCGTTGTTTTTAAAAAAACATCCGAAGAATTTTTGAAAACGTCCAATGTTTTTTCAAAAACGTCCAATGTTTTTTTTAAAACAACGGTATGTTTTTTTCGATACATTTTAATGTGTTTTTCAAGTGTTTCCATGCTATTCAAAATAGCATGATTCATTGCCCTGACAACGAATCGGATGAAATATGAAAGGGCTGCATCAAAACATCCGTTTTGACACAGCCCCTACTTCTTTTTATACAAATAACTGCTTGAGTCTTACATTCTTTCCGGAACTTCAATTCCTAACAAAGCCATTCCTTCTTTTACAACTTTCGCCACATTGGCAGAAAGGACAAGACGGAATACTTTCAACTTTTCATCTGATTCACGCAAGATAGAGAAGTCATGATAGAACTGGTTGTATTCTTTCACCAAGTCATAAGTATAATTGGCAATACAAGCCGGGCTGTAAGTTTCTCCCGCCTCTTTTACCACTTGGGCAAAGTTCGCAACCATTTGGATCAAGCCCTCTTCCTTGTCGGAAATTTCAAAGTCTGTCGGCAACACTTCCGGCAATGCGATTCCTTGCTCTGCCGCTTTACGCAATACTGAGCAAATACGAGCATAAGTGTATTGGATGAATGGACCCGTATTACCATTGAAGTCGATGGATTCTTTAGGATTAAATGTCATATTCTTGCGCGGATCAACCTTCAAGATGAAATATTTCAAAGAACCCAATCCGACCATGCGGGCAATATCTTCAGCCTCTTCTTTACTCAAGCCATCCAATTTGCCTAATTCCTGTGAAATCTCACGGGCGGTGTTAATCATCTCTTCCATCAAATCATCGGCATCGACAACAGTTCCTTCGCGGCTCTTCATCTTTCCTTCCGGCAATTCCACCATTCCATATGAGAAATGAACCAAACCTTTTCCGAACTCAAAGCCCAATTTGTCCAACAAGATGGAAAGAACTTGGAAATGGTAGTTCTGTTCATTTCCAACCACATAAATCATTTTATTGATTGGGAAGTCGTCAAAACGCAACTTTGCTGTTCCAATATCTTGAGTCATGTAAACAGAAGTGCCGTCTTGGCGCAACAGCAACTTCTCATCCAATCCTTCGTTTTGCAAGTCAGCCCAAACCGAGCCATCCTCACGACGGTAGAAGATTCCTTTCTCCAAACCTTCCAACACCTTTTTCTTTCCTTCCAGATAAGTATTTGATTCGTAATAAATCTTATCGAAATCAACACCTAACATCTTATAGGTTTCATCGAATCCGGCATACACCCAATCGTTCATCATCTTCCAAAGAGCACGCACCTCTTCATCTCCTGCTTCCCACTTACGCAACATTTCACGAGCTTCTTGCATCAATGGAGAAGCAGCTTCAGCCTCTTCTTTCGTCATGCCTTTAGCTTCCAATGCGGCAGTCTCTTCTTTCAGTTTATTACTGAACAACACATAGAAATCGCCAATCAAATGGTCGCCTTTTTTCCCGGTTGACTCCGGAGTCGCACCATTGCCCCATTTCTGCCAAGCCAACATGGATTTGCAAATATGGATGCCTCGGTCGTTTACAATATTTGTTTTGATTACCTTGTTTCCATTGGCTGCCATAATTCTGGACAAGCTATAACCCAAAAGGTTGTTACGGACATGTCCCAAGTGCAAAGGTTTGTTCGTATTAGGAGATGAGTATTCAATCATCACCAACGGAGCATTTTCAGCTACGGGAACAATACCATAATTCTTATCCGCCTGAATGTTGTTCAACAAATCAATCCAACAACTACAAGCAACGGTCAAATTCAAGAATCCTTTGATAACATTATATTCTGCCACCGCCGGCTCGTTCTTCACCAAATATTCACCAATTTCCTGAGCGGTCTGTTCCGGTGCTTTCTTAGACATACGCAAGAAAGGGAAAACCACCAATGTCAAATGGCCTTTAAACTCTTTCTTCGTTTTCTGCAATTGTACTTGTGCAGGAGTCACTTCCGCCCCATACAATTCCTTGATACCGGCTATTACAGATCCGGCAATTTGCTGTTCTATAACCATATCCTATTTATTGCTTTAATCTTTATTTTCCGCAAAGGTACGTATTTTCCTCGACATATCCTTTCATACTTTCCATTCACTCGCCCAAAAGTGCTTTAGCTATCACTAAATCCAAAGGCGTTGTTATCTTGATATTTTCCCGGTTGGAAGGAACGATGTCCACAGGAATATTCATCGCCTCGACAACAGATGCATCGTCGGTAAACAATGGCGAATAATCCTGAGTGTATGCACGCAATAGCAAGTCTGCCCGGAATACCTGTGGCGTGTGGACAGCATAATAACGGGAACGATCCACAGGTTTGCTTTTTCCTTCAGGACCAACTTCTCGTAATGAATCAACCACTGGCAGCGCAGGAACAACTGCTCCTTTTATCTTCGCTTGGTCAAAACAAGCTGTAATGACTTCAGTAGACACAAAAGGGCGAACCCCGTCATGGACTGCAACCCAAACATTCTCAGCACCTTCTCCTATTTCTGCCCGAATGACCTCCAATCCGTTACGGACAGAATGGAACCGGGTTTCTCCTCCCGTCACAATCCGGTGCTTGGCACGGCAACCGATTTCCTTGCACAACATCTTCCAATAAGGTTGATGGTCTGCCGGAAGCACCAATATAATCTCCGCATCCGGATTCCAATCCCCGAACCTTTCGACAGTGTGCATCAATAAAGGTTTGCCTGCCACCGGGATGAATTGTTTAGGCAAATCACTTCCCATGCGCAATCCTTTTCCTCCTGCCACAATAATCACATAAGGTTTCATACGTCCAGTTCCTCCAATACCTTCTTTACCTCTTCGTCCACTTTATACAACTTTTCCTTGCACAGCTTAATCAGGCGGGTCGCCTCACGGACTTTCTCCGAAAGCAAATCCACATCCAAATCGCCGTTCTCTATTTCATTTACTATCTGGCGCAGCTTGCCAACTGCTTCCTGATAAGATTCTGTTTTCTTTGCCATCTTTTCTTATTTAGATTTTCAACGGTTGAGTACAAATATATTCTCCCGGCTGTCACCGAGGCTTTACCTCCTTGACCAAAGCTGCGACTTCTCCATCCGAAAAGCGTATGGAGACAGAGTCTTCCGGCTTCAATCGGGTTGCAGACTTAACAATTTTACCATCACGCAATGTCAAACTATATCCTCGCTTTAATATATATTCGGGCGAAGCCATGCGGACAAACTGTTCCTGCAGTTCGATGAAGCGGTTCTCCTTTGTCAATTTCATATCACAAGAGATGCGGATGCGCTGCAATAAAGAATCTAACTGATTCTGCTGTTGAGCCAAGAGATTGGGTGTGATTACCGGTAATTTCCCGGAAATAAGTTGCAACATCGAACGCCGTTTTTCAATGCTTCCCGTGACTAAGGAGGGGAAACGAGTGGCGACCATTTGCAATATCCGCTTCTTTTCCTGCAATATGTTTCGTGTATCCTCACACAACGAGTGCTGCAATTCTTCCAAATCCACAGCAGCCTTGTCCATGCAACCGATCAGGAAAGCAGCCACTGCCGTGGGAGTCTTGAGTCTTGTGTGTGCGACCAAATCCACAATGGTATCATCCCTCTCGTGACCGATACCAGTTATGATGGGCAATGGGAACTGGGCACAATTAGCTGCCAACAGATAGGAATCAAAACTGTTCAAATCAGACGTCGCTCCTCCTCCACGGATGATAACAACCACATCAAATAACTCACGGTGCTCATCTATCCGCTCCAACGCCTCGATAATGGAAGTTTCTGTCCGTTCGCCTTGCATCCATGCCGGGAATAGTTTGACATAAAAAGGATAACCTGCCCGGTTGTGCATCAACTGATTCATGAAATCTTCATAACCAGCAGCCGTCGGAGAAGTGACAACAGCTATTCTTTTGGGAAGAACGGGCAAAGGAAGTTCTTTATTCAGCGTAAAAACTCCTTCCTCCTTCAATTGGTTTATGATTTCCAAACGCTTTTTTGCCATATCGCCCAAAGTATAAGTCGGGTCGATATCCACCACGTTTAAACTAAATCCATACAACTCATGGAATTCAACCGTTACACAGACCAACACTTTTATGCCGGAAGTGAAAGGTTGTTTGGTTTCCATTTCAAAATAGGGTTTCAACATCCGGAAAGTCTTTGCCCAAATAGAAGCCTTTGCTTTTGCGACCAATTGGTTCGTCATCGGATTCTTCTCCACGAACTCCAAATAGCAATGTCCAGACGAAGCATTGATACGCACATCGCTGGTTTCAGCCCGAACCCAATAGGTTTCAGGGAAACATTCCAATAAGGAACTGCGCACCTGCGAAGTCAGCTCCTGTAATGAATAAGTACGTCTATTTGTTTCGCCCAGCAGCATACTTGCACCCTTTCTTATAGGATTTATACATATCCGGAATGCCACGTCCCATCGAAGCATTCGGTTTATCTTGCTTTGAAGAACAACGGAATACCAACATTTTTATCTCTTCAGCCGTTAATTGGGGCAAAGCTTGCCATAAACAAGCGCCCAGTCCGGCTAAGATTGGAGTAGAAAAGGAAGTCCCGTTGGCATAGCGCAATACTCCGTCCGCCTCAAGGACAGCACAACCACTTCCCATTGAAACGACATCCGGTTTTAACCTGCTATCTGCCGTGAACCCGCATGAACTAAAAGAGCTGTAACGCTTGTCTGCTGCTACAGAGCCAACCGTAATGACATCATACGCATCTCCCGGGAATGTTATTTTATGCCACTCTGTATTGCCTTCGTTGCCAGCACTTGTAAAGACTAACATCCCCTTTTTCACCGCTTTCGATGCCACTTGTGAAATAAAGGCTGTTCTCCCGTTTAATTGCCCATGTTCATAATTCAAAGATGAATCATCAAAGGAATAATATCCCAAGGAAGAGGTGACAATATCAACACCTACGCTATCCGCAAACTCAACAGCTGCAGCCCAATAATCCTCCTCTATCGGGTATTCATATTGCGTGTCTTCACTCTTTATCAACCAATAAGAAGCTTCGGGTGCCGTTCCGACGATGACATGGGGCAGACATGATGCCAAGCAAGAAAACACTTTCGTCCCGTGTTCATCTCCTTCGAATACCGACTTGCCAGGAGCTGAAGCATCATAAGTTCCCAATATCTTTGCCGTTTGGAAGGCATCGATACAATCCACATTGGCAAAACCTGCATCAATGATTGCTATTTGGATACCAACCCCTTTAAATCCTGCTTGATGAAGCTTTTTGCCATTTAGTATTTTTATCTGGTCATCCGCATAACCATAATAGGACTTTTCTTTCTCCTCATCTACCACGATCGGATCTTTCTTCGCCGGTTTTGGCAAATCCTGATTGACACCTTTCCAGACATAACAAACGGAGTCAACCATCGGAAGCCGTTTCAATTGGAATATGATAGCACTATCCGCACTTTCCACAACAACGGTATTCATCCATTTACTCTCTGCCACAAAGCGAACTCCCGTAGCCATCAACTTATTCTTATAATCGGGGAAGACGGGCAAATCGCTCTTGTCAATAGACAGATGCTGTTTGGCTCGACGTTCGATAGCTCTTTCCGACAAGAAATGCTCCGGAGTATCCAACAAAAGTCCATAATCGCCTTTATCCTTCAAATAGACACGAAAACGGAAACATTCAGATTCGGTACACCATGATGTAAGAGATAGAAGTAGTCCGATAAGTAATAAACAATATTTCATCAAGTATAAAAACATAAATTACGAATAAGCCGAACAACAATCGTCCATCGACTTATTCGTAATTCATCAATTCTTAAAACAACATTCTCTTTATTCGTCAATAGCTTTGTAAATAGGAATTTCCCGTTTTACATCTTGACGCAAAGAAATCAAAGTCTCTGTAGCAACAACACCCGGAATCTCTTGGATTCTTGAATTCAACAAATCCATCAAGTGCTCGTTATCGCGCGCATACAATTTAACCAACAAAGTATACGGACCCGTTGTGAAATGGCATTCAACAATCTCAGGAATCTTTTCGAACTCAGGAACGACATTTTTATACATAGAGCCTTTTTCCAACTTAACTCCAATGTATGTACATGTGTTATAACCTAAAACCTTCGGATTGATATGATAACCCGAACCAACAATAACATTCATGTCTATCATTCTCTGCACACGCTGGTGAATTGCTGCACGAGAGACTCCACATTCTTCTGCCACATCCTTAAATGGAATACGGGCATTCTTCGAAATAATGTTTAAGATCTGACGATCTAATTTATCAACCTTTTCCATATTGTATTAAGTTTGTTCTATCTTGTATTGTATATTCCGTATCAAAAATATAAATTTATTTTCTAAAGAATAGCATTCTGAAAGAAAAAAGTATTATTAAAATAAAAAAAGCGGATAAAATATGTTTTACAACATACTTTTATCCGCCTTTGACGATAATTATGTAATCAGTAAAGATTATTTCTTGTCGTTATTGACAATCTCAAGCAATTCAACTTCAAACTTCAATGTGCTGTTCGGCTTAATCATCTGACCAGCCCCACGATCTCCATATGCCAAATCTGAAGGAATCCAGAAAATATATTTTGAACCTACTGGCATCAACTGCAAACCTTCAGTCCAACCTTTGATTACTTGGCTTACTGGGAATTCAGCTGGTTCGCCACGGTCGATAGAACTATCGAATTTTGTTCCGTCCAACAACGTACCTGTGTAATGAACCTTCACATGGTCTTCAGCTGTCGGTTTAGCGCCTGTGCCTTCTGTGATAACCTGATACTGCAAGCCGCTTTCAGTAGTGATGACACCACTCTTTGTCTTATTATCAGCCAAGAACTTTTCGCCTTCTTCTTTTGTCTTATTAGCTTCTTTAGCAGATGCTTCAACGAAATATTTCTGCATGTATTCGCGAGCCTCTTCCATGTTCATCTTTGTAGAGTCACCTTTTATAGCCTGGACAAAACCAGCAATCAATGCATCCACATTTGCTTCAGCACCCGGCAAAGTCTTTAAATTTTCCTTATAACCCAAACCCGTGCTTACTCCGATAGCATAACTAACGCTATCCACATCACTCTTCAAACTAACATTTGTTTTAGGACCGCATGATGTAAAAAACATGCCAGATACCACTGCAGCTGCTACTAATACACTAACTTTTTTCATCTTTATTTTATTTGATTTCTTTACTTTACAATGTCCAACAGTTCCACGTCAAAAATCAATGTACTGTTAGGTTCTATCATTTCACCTGCTCCGTTTTCGCCGTATGCCAAATTTGACGGGATAAACAAACGCCATTTTGAACCGACTGGCATCAATTGCAAGGCTTCCACCCAACCCGGAATTACTTGGTTGACACCGAATACTGCAGGAGTACCACGTTCTACAGAACTGTCAAATACTGTGCCATTAATCAATGTGCCATGGTAATGGCATTTCACTTTATCCGTAGCTTTCGGCTTTTCGCCATTTCCCTGCTGCAAAACTTGATATTGCAAACCGCTTGGCAAGGTAACAACTCCGGCTCTGCCTTTATTGATGCTCAAAGAATTCTTCTCCAGCTTTTTGTTTATTTCCAATTTCTCTTTGTGAAGTCTCAAGAAAAAGTCGTTAATCACTTTCTTAGCCTCGTCATAAGAAATCGCTGGCTGTTTTTCATTCAACACGTCAGAAAGACCTTGAACGAAATCTTCTACTTGCAGACATTTGATGCCTGAGTTCTGGAAATTATTTCCAATGCTCAATCCGAGAGCATAGCTTACTTTATCCATATATTATCCTCTTCGCTTTTTACAAATTGCAAAAGTACGTTTTAATCAGCTAATCACCTAATTTTGGGGAATAAATTTATGTCTCTTTACTCTTGTGGGCATTCACAAACGCAAATATGCTTGTTGGATGTAGAATCAAACATATCCTTTGTCTCTTCGACATGCTGTATCAAATGGGCAGTCTTGCCATGTTTGTCCAATTCTCCTTGATTCTTCCACACTTCATAAATCAGGAATTCCGTACTGTCTTCGGGTGATTGGTAAACGCCATAATCCACACAGCCCGGCTCAAGCACAGTGCTCTCTTTACATTTAGCAAAAGATGCCTTAAATGCTGCGACACATTCAGGTTTTACTTTTCTATGTAAATCCATTACAACTTCCATTGAATCTTTATCACAACATTTGCCACAACAAGATTCTTTTGATTGTTGGCTGCACCCTGACAAAACAGCAAGCAGGCAAGCAGCACTAAATACGATACGTTTCATCTTTCTTTTTTTTCTTAATGCTGCAAAGTTAAAAGAAAATAGAGACTCGTTATACTTTTCAAGTATTATAAGTATTAACTTCCTTACAAACGATGTTTTATATACTTGAAGGAAAGGAACAAACCTGTTACAGAAACAACAATTCCTCCTATCAGCAATAACCACATGATACCATGGCGCAATGCATTATGATGGGAAAAGAACATGCAACTAAAGCAGTGCAATCCTTTATATAACCATATTCTGCAACGGGTATTATCATTATAGTAAATACATGTCCCATCTTTCGGATCCAAATAATAACAGCTGTTATCGCTATCTTCCACCGTTATTTTATAGACCGGAAGCGGACGTGTACGGTTCAAACTAATGTAGTAATTGTCATAGTCTTCCATCTTTTCTACTCGGATATGTGCTTTGTCCCGGACGTTCTGCATCATCTTTTGGCAGAAAGCTTCATCTATTGTGGCTTTTTCCACTTTGTTTGGAATTGAGGCATCCACCAAATAGATTTGACTGTCTGTCTCTACTTTATATAGAGGTATGCCACCCAACGACAACCAAGACAACCGTTTCACCTCTTCTCCTGCCAATATCTTGCGATAGTCCAATCGGTAAGCTTCAAGAGGCACTACTTTCCCATATATCTCTTCTTGGACACTCCGAGACTCATACACTTTTACCAACCACTGCGGAACCTTCTTCAAGGACATATACCCGCTAAATATCCATGTGATGACAAAGAAGCCGAACAGGACACCCGACAAGTGATGCCAACGAAACCATGGCTTTTGGTACGGGGTAAATTTACCTCTCTTTCGAGCTTGGCTGCAAGCATAAAGACCTACAATCCAACCCGTAATAGCCATGATAGTACAAATTCCAGAAACCCATAATACAATATCCACCCATGGCTGACGACCGTATGCTCGGAATTGTTTAATGTATATCCAATGCGGGATAGCACCAACCCAAGCCCAAAAACGGCTCTCCTGAGTTGTATATTGTAGAGCATCTCCCGTTTGCGAAGAGAGGTAAAGTTCTGCTTTGTCTTTCCCCGGCAAGCAGTAATGATAAACCGGATAATCATGGAACGGATACGATCCAATCAACCAAACATCGACAGCATACAACGAATCCAACAGGCAAGCAGGATGGTCCGACCATCGATTTGCCATCTCCTGTAATTCATCTTTATCATAACGGGACTTCTGGTTACCATCCGAAGCATTAATCAATGCTTTCCCTTTGGGAGAAGTAAGAGTAAAAACCTCCATTCCTGCACGCCTGTCCAAAGTAATGGCTGAGACAGAATCAATCGAAGCGACCGCAGCCTGTAGTCCAAGAGGGGAAACGACAGACGTGTCAATCACTTCCGCATATTTCAAAGCTTGTGTTTTATCCACCTTCGGATAGGTATGGTACATCATCACTACCCCACTGACAAACCACATTAAGAAAAGGATACTGAGGAAAGCCCCCAGTACCCTATGGATTTTAAAGATTGAACTTTTATAGCCATCATTATACTTAAATGTCAAATGAAATGGAGAACCTTACATTTCTTCCCTCTTCAGGGATAAATCCGACCGTGTTCACTGCCGCCGTGTAGTAGGTCTTATCGAAGATATTATTGATATTCATCTGTAACCTCCAGTTCCTGTAAGAATAACTTGCCATTGCATTAGCGATGGCATAGGCATCAAATTCCATGGTGTTGGCGGTATTGACAAATGCTTTGCTTGAATAATTGAATCCTGCTCCTATTTTAAAACCTTTCAACGCATATCCGAAATCATAGAATGCCCATCCATACGCCATGTGTTTTGGCACATAATTCAGATAGTTCCCGGCTTGCGTATTTTCTGCATATTCATTCTTTGCATACTCTTTCAGTTTGGCAATGGTAAATGTATAACCGGCTTCTATGTTCAGCCCTTTGAGCGGACGAGCATTGATGTCCACCTCCAAACCTTTGGAATCTGCTTTACCTACCTGCCCGGATATGGTTTGCCCATCCTTTGTTCCTAAGCTCTGCACCATGTTTTCACGGATAATGTAGAAGCCTGACACGTTTGCATTGAATTTATCTGAGAAGGCGATGTGTGAACCAGCTTCATATTGATACCCTTTTTCAGGACTGAATACATTCTTTCCATTTGGCTCAATCGTTTTGCCATCACTACCTATATAAACATACCCCGGAGATGCCACCGTCCCATGGTCGGTTTGAAATAGTTACTGGTAGAAGCATAAATGTTAATCGCATCCGTAAATTGATAAAGCAAACTAAAACGGTAAGTCAATGCATTGTTATAAATGTGTGATTTCTCATCTTTAGATGTCACAGTCTTGTCTTCGGTATAAGCTTGTTGGTAAGTTCGGTTGTAACGGTCATAACGTAAACTAACCAACGCAGACAACTGGTCTGTCAAATTCAAATAATCCTGAGCATAAATACCATGCATGTATTCCCATGCCAAATTGCGTTTGGAGTATGGGAGATATAGATTCCCTTGGTTCAACACTGGATTTACGACAGACAGATGGGCGTTTTTACCTGCACCCGTTGCATCTGCATTGTAATTGGCCGTATAGCGCGGCGTATATAAGGAGGCGAAAGAATACCCTCCGAGCAGATTGTGCCTGACACTTCCTGTTCTGAATTTACCTCTCAACTCTAATTGGTTTTGCAATAGGCTTATTTTATAGGCAAACTTATAACCGACCCGTTGGATAGAGTCCAAACTAATATATGCTTTCTGGTCGCCCTTCATATAATAATGGTTATAGATAGGGTCGGAAGAAGTCAAGTAAGTCAGCTTCTCAGAGGCATAATAATCCAAGTCGTCATAATAATAAGACAAATATTCGGATAAGTTCCAGTTCGGATTACTAAATTGATGTGTCCACTTAGCCGCAACAGTCAAATCCTTATCATCCAAATGGTCGTTCGGGTCGTTGTATCTCATTCTGCGATCGAAGGTTGAAGGTATATCGCCAGCCTTATATACCACAGTCCCTGAAGCATCATAAATATCCTTGTCCACATGAGGCTGTCCTGTATCCGTTCCATAATGGTCATTTTTAGCACTGATAGATAAATTCAATCTATCTTCATCGGACAATCTAAAATCCAATGCGAAGTAGGCATTATAATTTTTATCATTAGTGTGTCTCCAACCATCACCACCATTCATTGAGAAATCTGTACGGAAATCCACTCCTTTCGTTATATTGCCGCCCGCACCGCCTTGGATACCGTAACGTCCCCAACTGCCGATTGTCATTTTCGTATTAACATGAGTGGTTGAGGTCGGTTGCTTATGCACAAGACTGATTACACCTCCTAAAGCAGAATGTCCATACATAACGGAGGCGGCTCCTTTCAACACTTCAATGCTTTCAATGGAAGCCAACGATGTGTTCGGAGCAGAGGCATACAAATTATGGCGTTCATCACGAATACCATCCGTCACCACTACAAAAGCATTGAATCCGCGGATATTGAAAGTTTGGAAACCACCGTAAGTGTTGGTAGGACGGACACCTGTCACATTGCGAGCTACATCTATCAACGAATTTAGGGAAAGGTCTGTAATCATGGGTGTAGAAACTTTTGATACAGAAAGGGGAGCTTTAGATAATGGGACGGGGAGTTTACTCACTTCCGTAGGACTTTTAAAACGGCTAGTAATAACCACTTCATCCAGCTTCAATGTGTCTTTTGCCAAATCTTGCGCACAAAGACAACTTGTTCCAAGGCACAAAGCACTTGCAACAACCAATTTTGTTTTCATTGTTTGTTAAATAAAATTTCAATATACTCCTCACCCCGGAAGTATTCATTAAACATCATATATTGGCAGGTTTCCTGACTTCGTTCTGAGGATGCCTTCCCAGAATAGACCAGTGGCATGAAGATTCCCTAAATTCTTTACAGAACCGAACGTTACAGTAGCGGGGGACTGCTTTGGATTTTCACCAAATTCCCTTTTAAACAGCCATAGAACACAACTGTTTCACCAACAACTTTATCTAATTAGCATAATTTTCACCGCAAATGTATTGATTATTTCAAATATAGCCTACAAAAAGACATAAAAAATTCCATCTATTGACATATATAAACTCCTGATTTCGTCATTACACCTCCCTAAATCCTTCCTCAAAGAGTTTCGCAATAGGTTTGAGCGTTTTATGAACATTTAATGTATTACTAATGGAAACATTTCAGATCTTTCCCTACGTTCTCCCTATAATTGTTTCGCTGTTAAAACGCCATTAAAACACCATTTAAATAGTGTTTTAATAGTGTTTTAACACCTCTATTGTTTCTGTCCTTTGGTTGTTAATAACAGGGTTTTCAACAAAGTTATCAACAGTTCGTTGACAAAAGTCCATCTCTTCACACATACGATAATCAATAAAGACAAGATAGCACATGATATCATCATCCACGGAATCAGCTGAAATAAATATGGATAATCATTTTAGTTTCCAGTTAATTACAGAATCTTTAAAATATAAGGTCACCTCATCTTGTCTCCTTTGCCAATTCGTGTCAATAAGAAATTGGGATGTTGAAAACGTTAGGGCGGGAATAGATAGCAATATCCATGTGAATAGTTTTCAACCGAGTTATCCCCATCACCTGTTCATTTGGCTATTTAAATCCAACAAGGCAATAAATTCAAGTGGTCACCTCTTCATAATGTATGCTTGTAATAAGACAGTGCATCAATAAAAAAGGCGTGTCAGAAAGCACCTTACATTTTACTAATTCTGACACGCCTTAAAAGAAGCTGTATCAAAACGATTGTTTTTGACACAGCCCCTTTATATTCTTTACCAAATATTATTTGATGCCCAACTTGCTTCTCAAAGCTTTTGGAAGAGCATCCTTGTGAACCATGATGTAGATAGTCTTCGCACGAACGTAACTTTCTGACATATTGAGGTAACCACCGAATGTGTTGCGTTCAGTTCCCCAAGAGTTCTTTGTCACATAATACTTCGTACCATTCTGATCCTTCACGATACCTGTCAAGTGCATCAAGTGGTCGTCTGTTGTCACGAAAGCTTCGTAACCTTCTTGGCGAACTTCAGGAGTCACCTTAATTTCCGGGAAAGGCTGTTCAAACTTATAAGCCTCTTCCATACGACCTTTTTCGTCCATCTTCTCAAAGCGTGCACGGTCAGTGGTAGAATAGTCATCTACTTTCTTCACTTCCGGATTGATAGCTACACCATTCTTGAAAGAGAAGCCCTTCTCGCTAACATCACCATCCCAGCATACAGAAAAACCATTCTTCAATGCATAATCTGTTACCTCGATAAATTCATCAAGTGGCAAGTTATACATTTTAGCATGTTCCCAGTTATCTGTAACCTCAACCTCGAAAGGTTTGTAGTAAGGCTGATGTGTAAAGCTGGTCAGCTCAACATAATCAGACATATCCAAGCCCAAAGAAGCGGCGAAAGATTTCGGAGTATATTCTTTGCCTTGATAAGTAAACTTCTCTGGCAATTTACCCAAATAGATATCGAACAAGCTGTCCACCAATTTGAAATACTCAGGAGAACGATGTCTCATTTGTACAGCTGCATCGGCAATCACTTTGATATATTTCACCAACTCAGAGTGGTTATGACGATCAGAATCGTAGTTAATACCTGTATAAACTTCTTCCGGCACGATACCAACTTGATCGAAAGCACGCATGAAAGTATGCGAAAGGCTACCCTGGCCAATATTGCCATGACCATGGCGAAGATAATTGTCTTGCAGCTGATTCATATACTTCTGACGTACGATGAACATCTCTGAAAGATCGTACGTACCCTTACCCATACGCAACAACTCTGCTTCCATAAAAGAAGTAGTTGCAAAGCACCAACAAGTTCCTGTAGAGGCTTGGTTTTTCACTGGAGTAACCGGTACACGGCATACGTCCGTAAATTGATAACCTTGTGCGGAAGCTGTCATAGCAGATGCCGCCAACAAGCAAGAAAAAAAGAATGATTTCATGATATATAACTAAATTTAAAATTAAAATCCTTTCCTAAACTGATACCAGAAGTCGTCGCCCATCTCATGCCAACGCAACAAAGTAGCTCCTGCGAAGTCGGCTGTGTAGCGAGTCAAGAAGTCAATAGCTGCTTCTTCGCCTTTCTGTTCTGCCAATGCCTTATAACGGTTCTCAACGTACGGCATTTCTGCCTGTCCTTTTTCAAAGAAATAGTCACGGGAAGACTCAATCGCCTTGCGGGTCACACCCCAACGGACAGTTGCCAACTTGTTAGCACGGCGGAAAGTCCAAACCGCAGCATCCTCACGGAAACGATGCTGTCCACAAATCTTAAAGCATGCGGGCAGGTCTTTTGTTCCTGAGAAGATAGGTACACGTGGGCTTTCTCCTGGATTGTCAAAAGCGACCCAAGCTACACCTCCTACTGCATCTGGCAACCAACCACGCAACTGGATAACGGTTGAGTATGAGCACTGCGGAACAGAAACCAAACGGTAACGTGTCACAGCACCCGGCTTCACGCCATTCAACATGTTCACCATATCTGTGGTCATCCAAGGGTTAGCAGCCGGACTAACTATTGTATCCACCTGTGTTTTACCTTTCTCCTGATGGGCAACTTTCAAATTCTTTGTCATATCTTTCTCTGTGCCCTCGTAAGTTTCAGTCAACATAGCCATCACGTCTGTTACACTGACAGCTTTTTCCGGTTTGACAGTGAATGGCAACTCTTCCAACTCATCAGTCAAACCCAATGAAGGAGCGAACTTATTCAGGATAAACAATTCACGGACACTATATGCTTTTGAGCCACCGCCATAAGCCTTCCAAAAACAGAAAGGAGATTTACCATCCCAATAACCTAAACGCTTAGCCACTTCGAACACATTGTCAGAAGCCATGCAATTCTCTTTGTCTTTCGGATCCACTTTAGAGATACGAGGAATGTTAGCAGAAACTCCTACATGGTCATCAGGAATACGAATCGCAGCCCATACTCCACCGATATTCTTCGGTCCTTCACCAAATACTTCAAAATGCCACACTTCGTTTGGGTCAGCAATGGTCAAACATTCTCCCCAGTCGCCATAACCATATTGTTTGATTAAGTCACCCATCAAGCGAATAGCCTCACGAGCCGTTGTACAACGTTGCAGCGCTATGCGTTCCAACTCCTCAATCATAAACATACCATTCTTATTCACCAATTCTTTACGACCAGAAATGGTTGTTTCGCCAATACCCAATTGCTTCTCATTCAAGCATGGATAAGCAGTGTTCAAAAACTGGTAAGTAGAACGAGCTTCAGGTATCGTACCTTTCACAATCATGCCTTGTGTGCCTTTGTCATACTCCGTATGCATACGACCCGTATAAATGGTTTGAATCGTATCATTAGGATATGTGGCAGCCGGGACAATGTCCATCCATTCGCGATAGCCACCATCGCAAGTATGACTGGTGATTACTGAGCCATCCGTAGAGGCTTTCTTACCGACCATGATGCTGGTACAACTTTCCGGATTAAGTACAGGCTCCGGAATTTCTTGGTTTTGTGCGCCAGCAGCAAAGCAAAGGCACATCAACCATACAGTAGTAAAAAAGTGTTTTCATGTTATTTTGATTACATTATCTTATCTGCTGCAAATATAAAGAAAATAGGTTGGAGATACAAAGAAAGATACACCTCAATTTTTCAAAAAAGGTTCACATCCATAATGGACGGAACCTTTTTTTCTTTTTCTCTCTGCTTTAGTTTATTGCAGAGGTTTCAAAGACTATTTATTTTCTTCTAACTATCCTAATTATTTAGTGGTAACGCCCATTCTGTTTCCGGCAATCCGGTCAATCAAAATAGCAATAGCTCCGTCACCCGTAACGTTACAAGCTGTACCAAAGCTATCCATAGCAATATACAAAGCAATCATCAAGGCCTGTAATGTCTCATTGAAGCCCAACATGCTTTGCAACAAACCTAATGCTGCCATGATGGCTCCGCCAGGAACTCCAGGAGCAGCGACCATCGTAATACCAAGCATCATGATAAAGCCTGCCATTTGAAGGAAAGAGAGCGGTTCGCCTGCCAACAGCATGATAGCCATCGCACAAGCAACGATTTTCATCGTACTACCGGACAAATGTATCGTTGCACATAGAGGAACGACAAAGATGGCGATGTTTGAACGAACTCCGTTCTTTTCCGTCTGTGCCAATGTCACCGGAATGGTTGCAGCTGAAGATTGTGTTCCCAATGCGGTTGCATAAGCTGGCAACATCATCCGTAATAACTTCAATGGATTCTTGTGGGCTACTGCTCCGGCAACGGCAAATTGAATCAACAACAAGGTCACATGAAGGATAAAGATGACAATGATTACCTTCAAGAACATGGATATGACACCGAATACTTGCCCGCTACGGGTCATATTCAAGAAGATTCCAAAGATATAAATCGGCAACAACGGTATCAAAATCGTTTCAATCAGCTTCGTAACAATCTCTTTGAAATCCACACAAGCATCCTTCAAAGCTGTTCCTTTGACATGGGATATCCCCAAGCCAAGGGTAAACGCCAGCAGCAACGCCGTCATTACTTCCATCAACGGAGGCATCGCCACTTCAAAGAAGGGAGTCAATGCTGCTCCTTCCGGTGTTTGAAACGTAGACAAATCCGCTTGGGCTGTCAACAGGTTCGGGAATACAGAGATGCAGCTGAAATAGGTGAAAAAACCAGAAAAAATAGTAGAGCCGTATGCAATCACAGCTGTCACAGCCAATAGGCGGCCGGCACCTTTCCCCAATTCCCCTATGGCAGGGACAACCAAACCAACAATGATTAATGGAATGGAAAAAGAGAGAAAATTACCAAAGATGGAGTTAAACGTGACAAATACACGCGTCAATCCAAACGGCATGAAGTTACCCAACAAAATACCCGCCAAAATGGCGATAAACACTTTCCACAAAAGGTTAATCTTAATTTTTTTCATGATATTGATTTATTTTGAATCCTATAATAGCAATAAGTATACTCATAAGTGGACTAATCAGGTTAAAAAAGCAATATGGAAGATACGTAAATGTCGGAACACCCAGAACCGTGGCTTGTGTCATTCCACAAGTGTTCCAAGGTATCAATACGGAAGTAACCGTAACAGCATCTTCCGTTGTCCGGCTCAGCAAACGACTTTCAAACCCTTTTTCCCGATAAATCTCCTTAAACATATCACCCGTCAATATAATAGATATGTATTGATCGGCTGTACAGACGTTTAAGGTCAATCCGGCAAATACCGTAGAGGTAACCATGCTGGCTCGTTTTTTCATAAAACGCAAAAAGACAGAAGTGATTGTCTCCAACATTCCACTGGCTGTCATGGCTCCACCGAAACACATCGCACAAATTATCAACCAAACGGTGTTCATCATTCCTGCCATGCCTCGAGTAGCAACCAACGAATTGAGCGTCTCGATGCCTGTTTCCAAGAAGTGGGTCCGTACCAAACTTGGAACAGACCTTTAAATTGGGAAGATGCTGAAATCGTTTCCGCCCCGGCTATTTGGCATATCAAATCGGGCTGAAAAAACAAAGCGAACAATCCTGCCATGGTTGACGACAAGAACAATGTTATGATGGGAGATATCCGCTTAGCAATCAAGACTCCTGTCAAAACAGGAACTGCCAACAACCAAACAGATATATGGAATGTACCTTTCAAGGATTCGGCAAAAGCAGCCATGGATTCTGAATCCGCCTTGTCATGCAAAAAAATCCGGCTACGGCAAAGATAAGCAAGGTAATCAGAATAGATGGGACTGTCGTTATCAGCATATAGCGGATATGGGAGAACAATGGCGTATGTGTCACTGTTGACGCCAATACCGTCGTATCTGACAAAGGCGATATCTTATCTCCGAAATATGCTCCGGAAATGATGGCTCCTGCTATCCAACCGGGTTCAAACCCTTGCGCATCTCCGATTCCCATCAAGGCAATGCCAATAGTCGCAATAGTCGTCCAAGAACTTCCGGTCATCACCGAGACAATGGCACAAATAATACACGATGTGGCAAGAAAGAAAGTAGGGCTCAGCAATTGTACTCCATAATAAATAAGTGTAGGCACGACCCCGCTAACCATCCAGCTTCCGGACAAAGCTCCTATCAACAACAAAATAAGCAAAGCTGTCGCTACGCCTAATATATTGGAGCAAATAGCCTCCTCTATCTTCTTCCATTTGACATGGCAGAAAAACATGGACAAAGCAGAGCAGCAGGCAGTCGTCAATAACAATACAACTTGGCTGCCGCCACTAAGTTGCGTCACTACCGAATATCTGGATGGTAAAGAAAAGAAGCACTACCATGACTCCAATTGGAATCAATGACAGAAGAATGGATGGACGTGTTTCCGGACACGAAGAACCACATTGTTTCATATTGCGAGCTTACTTCAATTTAACACCTCAAGGACACTTTGCCCTGTTTTTAATTATTTGGCTGCAAATTTAACAAAATAAGGATAAAAAAGAATGTTAGCCCGCATTATTTATCAGTTTTCCTTCTGTAGCAGCGCTGTCAGTCGTTTTACTCCCTCCTATGCCCCACATTTCAAGAAAGTAATGTCCTTCCTGTAGGTATTCACATCTTTCGGATCAATCAAGTAAATGGGTTGTCCCCTACGCACATAGTTCAACAATCCGGCTGCGGGATAAACATTTAGAGAAGTACCGATAACGACAAAGATATCGCATCCTTCCACCTCTTTGATGGCAGGTTCAATCATAGGGACAGCTTCACCAAACCATACGATAAACGGGCGGAGTTGTGAACCGTCAGGTGCTTTATCCCCAACATGGATATCGGGATGTTCCGGGTCAATAGGGAAAGGAGTTTGCAAATCCCGGACTGAACAAGATTTCATCAATTCCCCATGCAGATGGATAACGTTTGTACTTCCTGCCTGTTCGTGTAGGTTATCCACATTCTGCGTGATGATACGCACATCAAAATCTTTTTCCAAAGCAGCCAAGCCCAAATGTCCGGCATTCGGTTTCGACTTCAACAATTGCCGGCGACGCTGATTATAAAAGTCGAGTACCAGCTCCGGATTATACGCAAATCCTTCCGGTGTGGCAACATCTTCCACCCGGTAGTTTTCCCAAAGTCCGTTCGTGTCTCTAAATGTGGAAATGCCGCTCTCCGCACTCATTCCTGCTCCTGTCAAAACCACTAATTTCTTTTTCATAACAAACCCTTTCTTTTACTTTAAACAAAGGTACGGATAATATTCATTGGACGGCATCATATAGTTCTCTTATTTTTCCGACTTTGTCATTGCAACATTCATTCAGAGCAAGATTACGACCTTTTTCCTAAAAGCATACTACCTTTTCTCAGAAAGCATACTACCTTTTGGAAAACAGGTCGGCTTTCATGAAATGAAAGGCGGTGTGCATTTTGTTAATCCTGACACACCGCCTTTTATTTCACCTCAACGAGGGAATATCATTCTGGATATTAATATCCAGGATTCTGCTCCAACAGATTATTTGCTCCAATCAAACTGTAGTGGACTGGGAAACGATTCAAATTGGCATTGTTCGTTGCCTTGTGATCCCACCAATCTTCAGTTACATAAGCATCCCAGCGAATCAAGTCGGTACGACGACGTCCTTCTGCCAAAAATTCCAGTTGCCATTCATCCAGCATACGGTATTTATCCAAATTAGCCGCTGTTACAGGATCCGGATCAACGCCGCCTTCAAAGTAACGTTTGCGGACAGTGTTAATCAAATCAGCAGCACCTTGTTTATCTCCGGTACGCATCTTGCATTCCGCCAACATATAATAGATTTCAGCCAAACGGATAATTGGAGTATCTGGGTCACCCTTGCGATTCTTTTCATCTTGGTTAGGACGCGGGCTTCTCTTCGTCACACGGACACAAGAGTTTTCTTCCGCCGTCCCTATAGTAGAAGGCAATGAAGCCAAATCTGGATATAGAGGATCTTTACCTACTTTAGCGAAATAAGCGACTTGGTCAACGACAGTCAACACTTCTCCGCTATATTCACGGCTACCGGTACAAACCCAATCCTCATTCATCGGATTCACCAATTTGCCTACAATAAACATTCCACGGTATTTACCGCCACCTTCATAAACATACGGTTGTTTACGGATATCCTTATCATTGAACTTGGAATAAGCTCCACCTAACTTATACGGATATTTCTTTCCAGTCGGATCCAAACTTGGAATCAAGCCGATGCCGTTGTTTGAACCAGAACCTTCCAATCCGCCCAAATAGTTCTTGTAGTTGTAAGGAACCATGTAGCTCCAATACATGGCATCTGTTTCTGTTTTTGCGTTCTGGCTCGGCACAGACCAAATGATTTCCGGACAAGTCTCATTGTCGAATCCAAAGATATTTGTCCAATCCTTATCCAATTCGTATTTGCCATACTTGCCATCGATAATATCCTGACAAATCTGAGCCGCTTCCTGATACATCTCTTTTCCGATATAAGACTTTGCATTGAAATACAAACGAGCCTTCAATGCTGCACCGGCAGCACGATGGACAGAACCTGTTTCCATAGCTCCCAAAGTTTCCTTTACTGGAAGGTTGGGAATAGCTATATCCAACAAAGAGTCGATAAAATTAAATGTTTGAACATCGGTTGAACGACCTTTAACTTCGCTTTGAGTAGTCGTATACAAAGGAACACCACCAAAGAAGTCCAAGCCATCCAAATACAAAGAAGCCGCCAAAGCACGCTGTTGGTTCAACATCGATTCACGAGTACCTTCAGCAAATCCCAATTTATCAAAGTCCACGGTTTCCAACTCCTCCAAAGCATCCCAAGCCAAAGCGACGCCCATGGCGAAGTTGGTCCAACCTGTTTCAATCCAAGCCATGTCCTCGGTATACTCATGGTGATGCATCTTTTGGAATTTCGCACCATCGTACCAGTCGCTACCACGGGTAGGCAAACAAAACTCATCTGTTCCCAATTCCTGCATCATCCAACGAGGCTCGTTATGACCAACATACCAACGCCAGTGGGTAAATGAGCGGTTAAAACGCTGCCAAACGGCATCCTGCGAAGTATAGAATGTCTCCGGCACAACTTGTGAATAGAAGTCGGGATCAATATTACACGAAGCAATGGTCAAAACTCCGGCAATTCCCACTATGATTGATTTTAATATATTCTTTGTTTTCATTTTTATTCCATCCTATTAGAAGTTAAACTGCATACCTAATGTCCAAGTACGAACTACAGGATATAAATTCCCGTCCCAGAATTTTTCAGTACCCTTATCCCAACCGGTAATATTCACCTCCGGATTCATACCGCTATAGCCAGTGATGGTACAAACATTTCCGACAGTTCCATAGATACGGATACGGTCAACCAAGTTCCTTGTATACTTCTTCATCGGGAGTGTATAACCCAAAGTGATAGCATCAATCTTCAAGAATGTACCATCTTCCAAATAGTAATCGCAAATCTGCTTTTCACCCTTGATATGGTTGAATTTGGTATATGCTGTCTTCAACACGTTCATGTTGCTCTGTCCTTGGATGCCGAAATACATATTCAATGTATTATAAACATCAAAATCTATCCAGCTACGCATATTGATACCCAAATCGAAGTTCTTATAAGTGAACGTATGACTCCAACCCACAATCAACTTCGGAGTGTAGTTACCCATATATTGCTTGTCGTTTTCCGTCTTCTTGGCAGCCGGAATCACTTCTCCATCCTTGTTATATAACAAGAAGTTCCCTTCATCGTCAAATCCGGCAAACTTCCACAAATAGAAAGAGCCGATTGTAGAACCTTCTTCCATGCGGGCAGCATCACCTGGAGAGCCCGGAGCCACGAAACCGTTACCATTATAATAGGTGTTGTTACCCCAAAGGGTCAAAATCTTACCACTGTTATGGCTGAAGTTTAAGTTAGTAGACCAAGTAAAGTCTTTTGTCTGAATGATGTTTCCCCCCACTTCAAATTCCCAACCTTTACTTTCCATTGAGCCGATGTTCTGGTATTGTGAACCTTGGTTATAAGGGGGTTGAGGAACTTTCACACTATAAAGCAAGTTATCAATCTTGCGGCGATAGTAGTCGAACTTACCATACAAACGACCATCGAACAAAGAGTAATCTACACCTAAGTCCCACTCTTTCTTCTCTTCCCAACCCAAGTTAGGGTTCACATTCTGTGATTTACCGTACGAATAGGCCCAAGTGCCATCCGGCAACATCCAGTTGGTATCCGAACCTAACATATTCGCCATGTAAGAAGAACTAAAGTCATTGTTACCAGTTACACCATAACCGAAACGCACCTTCAAGTCTTCTATCCATTCGATATCTTTCATGAAATCTTCATTGGAGATGCGCCAACCGGCAGTCGCAGACCAAAAGTTAGCCCAGCGGTTGTTTGCGGCAAATTTGGAAGAACCTTCATGACGGATAGAAGCAGATGCCATATACTTGTCTTGGTAGGAATAGTTGACACGGGCAAACAGAGAGAACAATTTCTCAGAGATATTCTTGCTGGAACTCATGCTTGCTTTACCATCAGACAAATAACTACCCTCTCCAATATTCCAATACTTGATACCATCTACAGAGAAGTTGTAGTTCTGCATATTAAAGCTCTCGCCGTTTGATTCGAAATAAGAATAACCTGCCGTTGCATTCAGGTTATGTCCTCCTTTGAACTCTTTCAAGTATGAGAAGTAGCCTTCTGATGTCAAATTCTCTGTCTTGCTGAACCCCAAATAAGCATCTCCGTTACGAGACTCTTCTATAGAAGTCCTATGAGTCCTTGGATAATAGATATGCTGTTCCCACTGCCTGTTTTCGTATCCCAAAACCTGTTGGTAACTCAAACCTTCAATCGGTTTGATATTCAATTTCATGTTAACTTCCGGTTTGAACCATTTATCCAATCCATACCAATCTTCCAACATAGCATCAGCCACTACGTTGTAGTCCAATGATTCATTTACCCAGACGTTGTAACCAGTCGCACTTTTCGGATCGTAAGGGGAACGAGTCGGGTTATTACGCAAGGCTTGCTGGAAATTCGGATAGTGGTTGTTACGGGCAGCCTGGCGATAATCCACGGCCGGACGGACTTCCAGCCAATCATCGAACAGTTTGAATGTGGCATTCAAACGTCCACCATAATCTTGACGGTCATCCTGCAAAGCAATACCTTCATTCTTTTCATAGAAGAAAGAGGTGTACAACTGGGCTTTTTCCGTACCCATTTCCAATGCCAGGTGATGTTTCTGTGAGAAGTTGCCATGATTAATCAACTCGTCCCACCAGTCAACGTCACTTCCGTAATCAGTACTGATATTGTGTGAAGCGAACTCCCGCCCTGACAACAATTCGGGTGCATTATAACTCTGTTTCTTTGAGAATTCATTGCTATAAGTCAACTTCACCTTTCCCTCTGTATTGGAACCACTCTTGGTCGTAATCAAAATGACACCAGATGCCGCACGTGTACCATAGATTGCTCCGGCAGAACCATCCTTCAAGATGTCGATAGACTTGATATCATCCTGTGTCAAGGAACGGATATCACCACCAGGGAAACCGTCAATTACAATCAGCGGAGAACGACCCGCATTGATTGAAGTCATACCGCGCAACTGGAAAGTAGTCGAAGAGTTGGCACTTCCCAAGTTGTTCATGACCAAGCCACCGATTTTTCCTTGCAGCGCCGAAGATATATCAGCACCGCTCACACCAACCATCATGTCTTCGCTCTTCAAAGAGGTAATGGCACTGGTAACCTGCTTCTTTTCCATCGTACCATATCCGACTACGACTATTTCTTTCAAAGCTTTCGTATCTTCAGCCAAGACAACTCTGATTTGTGTTTGATTCTTTACTTGTACCTCCTGGGAGCGGTAACCAATATAAGAAACCTCCAAGACTGCATTAGCCGGAACATCATGCAATGTAACCATGCCATTCATATCGGTTACATTACCAATGGTCGTTCCTTTAACAATAACATTGGCACCAATCAGTTCACCATGTTCATCCAAAACTGTTACTGTGATTGTTCTACCTTTCTGGTTTACTGATTCTATCTTCAGTTCATCCATTACAGGGACAACATCTGCCGCCAACATTGAAACCGAAGCCATGAAAAGTAATCCTGCTATCAGAAAGGCCACATTGGGCGTCAGTACGCCTACTTTTTTCCGTTTGTTTTCCTTTTCCATTTTCATAGGATTATGATTAACAGTTAAAAAATAAAAACACTCTTGTCCTTCATTCATCAACAACGGCATTTAGATTCTAAACCCGTTGGCGGAATTAATTTAAGTTGATAAATATGAGTAAAAGGTTGTACATGTCGCTGATTTTTAGCAACTTAGTGGTAATCAAAACATTAAGCTCAAACCATCGTATGTACAACCTTTATACAAAATTCGTCAAAATACTTGAGATATGCAAGCAATTCTCTGAAAATCTCGTCAATGAATCTGGTAATGTTCCACGTCGTGGTCCTGTTCCCAAGTTTTCGGATTTGGAAGTGGTGGCGCTATCCCTGACGGCAGAGACCGAGAGCATTGATAGTGAGAAGTGGTTGTTCGACTATAAATTGCAAGAATACAAGGACAGCATTCCCAATCTCATATCAAGGAGACAGTTCAATGACCGCAGGAAAAAAACGGCAGGTCTGTGTGAGGAACTGCACAAGCGGATTGCCATGGAAATGGATGGCGGAGAGGAACAATTCTTTGTTGACTCCAAGCCGATAGAGGTTTGTAGGGTTGCAAGAGGAAAACGTTGCAAGATGGGACGTACCGGCAATTTCTCGCAAGCTCCCGATTTCGGCTTCTGTGCTTCGCAGAACAAGTGTTATTTTGGTTATAAGTTACACGCTCTCTGTGGGTTAAGTGGAGTTATCCATTCCTATGATCTGTCAAAGGCAAGTGTGGCTGACCTCCAATGGTGACAAAGGGTATATTGGAGCTGATGTACAGCTTGACTTGTTCGAAACCGCACACATAAGACTGGAGTGTCCGTATCGGCTCAACCAAAAGGACTGGAAACCGACATTCATTCCGTTTGCAAAGGCAAGAAAGAGGATTGAGACAATATTCTCACAACTTACAGACCAGTTCTTGGTCATCAGGAACTACGCGAAAATAACGAATGGTTTGTTTGCCAGAATCATTGGCAAAATTAGTGCACTTACCATTCTGCAATACGTAAACTTCATTAACACAAGCCCATTGGCAGAATTAAGTATGCACTAAATTAATTCCGCCAACAGGTAGATTCTAAATTTATAATGAATCCAAACTAAACAACACAATAATATAACTAAGACGTTATAAATATAATAAAAAAGCAAGCGGTACCTCGGTATTTAAACATTGTTTAATAAACATTACATAATAACAAACGGAAAATAAGGATTATTTTAAAAAACGATCTATTAGAATAAAGTTTCAATATAGCCTTTTAAAGTTTATTTTTTAATATATTTCAATATTACATCAGTCTGCAAAAAAGATATCGAAAACATCGAAAAAACACTCCTTTCTGACTTCACCTCTTAAAAGCCTGCATTTCACAACTCAACATCATGCGTCTTTGTATAATTTAATCTGACATTTTGTCAACTAAAAACGTTAACATACAATTTTTGTTTATTTTTGTCAGGGTAACCTCGTTCGTGAATAAGACAGAACATGGTCAACCTGTTTTATTACTAAGTTTTAACCGAGTCAACTTACTTTATTGATAAGACATTTAGTAGTCAACTAAAAACATACATTTTCACCTAAATGATAAGCACTTATCACCTTAATGAAAAGCATTTATCACCTAGGTGAAAAGCACTTATCATTATAGTGAAAAATAAAAAATGTTGGATGCAAGCTCAAAAAACACGGGCAACATGTTATCATCCTGTTTATATTCCGATGCCAAGATGGTACGGAAATGAAGAATATACCGGCTTTTGATGTTGGAAACATCGCAAAAAAAATACCGTTGTTAAAAAAACGTCAAATTTTTTCAAAACAACGGTATATTTAATCTTTTGGATAAAGGTTATTCCTTTTCCTCTTTCTTTGGTAGCAGAGTCTCCTTATACAAGGAATCGTCGCTCAAAACATCCAATGCTTTTTGCAACACTTTGTCCTCTTTTAATCCTGACAACAACTCCCCTTTTTGGTAATAGTAGCGTTTGACGATTTCCGTTTCCAACAATCTCCTCACCTCTTTCTTGAAACGGTCAAAGTCCCTGTTAAGATCGGGTGTCAATTTCGTTTCCAGTTCTTTAAACCAAGTTGAATCACTGTCCAAATAACCTTCAAACTCAGCAATCTCCTTCAGGTTCTTCAATGCCTTCTCGCTTTGGCGGTCATACGTGAAACCTTTCTCTTTCGCATATTTCTTCAACGCTTCAAAATCCTCATCGCTTACCGAAAACTCTTCTACCGAAGGGATTTCTTTATGCTGTTGCGCCCATTCCGTCACAAAGTCGGCAAAAACCGTATCCACAGCCAAGTAATACATCAACGTAGGCAGTTTGTCTTCCTTCACTTCAAACTCCGGGCGGACACCACCACCATCACGCACTGGACGGCCGTTTGCCGTATGAAATACTTTCGTCAAGCTATCCGGAATCGCAGCGACCGAACCATCCGCCTTCCGATGAGTATAATCCAACTGTTGGATGCAACGCCCACTCGGAATATAATATTTACTGATTGTCACCTTCAAACTTCCATTATAAGGCAAGTCTCGTGTGGACTGCACCAATCCTTTTCCAAACGAACGTTGGCCAATCAAGATGGCACGGTCCCATATCTTGCAACGACCCGGATACAATTTCCGATGCGGATGCAGAGTTCCCATTCACCAACACCGCCATTGGAATCTCCAAATCGATTGGCTCGTTAGAGGTACGGTATGTTCTGTCCAACTGCGAATATTTAGATTTCGTGGAAAGCACCACACTGCCTTTAGGCACAAACATTCCGACTATCTGCACGGCAGATTCCAAAACGCCTCCGCCATTGTTGCGCAAGTCCAAAATCAATCCTTTGATATGATGGTTCTCCTTCAAATCCAAGAAAGCATCTTTCACCTCCTGCGCACACTTGTCCGTAAAGCTCTTCAAATAGATATATCCGATTCCATCACCACGAACACCGTACCAAGTAACCTGATTGATTTGAACCTGTTTACGCACAATCTCAAATTTACGAGGTTTCTTCTCGCCCGGACGCTGGATAGTCAATGTCATCTTTGAATTAGGAACACCCTTCAAAAGTTCGCTGACTTTGTCATTCTTGAAATGCGTCACATCCGTCGTATCGATTGCCAAAATCCGGTCACCCGCCTTCAGACCCGCCACTGCTGCCGGCATGCCCTCAAATGGTTCAATGATCATCACGTTTCCCTTTTCGTTGCGTTGGCGAATATAAGCACCAATGCCTCCATACTCGCCGGTCACCATCTGCTTAAAGTCACTCATCTCCTGTTCAGGAATATATTCCGTGTAAGGATCCAGTCCTCCTAACATCGCATCAATCCCACGACGCACTGTTTTGTCCACGTCTATCGAGTCTACATAAAACATCTCCACTTCTTTCACCAAAGAGTTGAAGATTTCCAAGTTTTTACTCACCTCAAAATGATTATCCTTTTTCTCCTGGGCTTGTGCGGAAACTGAAATGCCCGCCCATAAGAACAAGCAGAGAGCGAATAATGTCCGTCTATACATATAATCTATATTTTACTATATAATAATGTGTAAAAGTAAGCATTTCTCTTATGCATACGCCAAGATTTCTTTTTACTTTTAACTTTATTTGTTGCCATTTGTCTTCCGGAATCTGTGCGCCAATTACATCAATGACATAACCGGAAAGCATTGAACCTATTTGTGCAGACTGTTTCAAAGATGCACCAACCGATTGCCCGTACAAGAATCCAGCGGCGAAATTATCTCCAGCTCCTGTCGTGTCCACTGGCTTTCCTCCCTCTGCATCCACATGAATCACTTTGCCTTCACTACCAATCAAAGATCCTCTTTTGCCTAAAGTCACTAATGATATATGTACTTGCTTTTCCAAAATGCTCACCGCTTCCTCTGCTTTTTTGCCGGTAAACGCTTCCGCTTCTGATTCATTGGCAAACAATATATCCACATACTTTGGAATAACATCTTCCAACAAGCCCTTGAAAGCATTGACAATATTATAATTCGCCAAGTCCAAAGCGACAATTAGCCCTAAACGCTTCGCCTTCTTCATGGTCTCACGCACCAACTCCTCGTTGACAATCAAATAACCTTCAATATAAATGCAGTCATAACCCTTCAACAATTCATCTGTGATTTCATCCGGGCTGATGGTCGGAGCCGGGCCTAAATAAGTATCCATTGTACGCTCTCCGTCCGGAGAAATAAACACCGTGCAAGAACCTGACATTCCAGTTGTCTTAATCAAATGGGAAGAAGCTTTTGACTTTCGAATCGCTTGCTCATAAAAATCTGCCAAATCATCATCGCCCACTTTCCCAATAAATCCCGACTCACCTCCTAAGAGAGAAATTGTACGAATTGTATTGCAGTTGGATCCACCGGGAGCTTTTGTAGTCTGCACACCTTTCTGATATTCACGGATAAGAACCATTTGTTCCTTGGATATCATATCCATAGCTCCTTTCTGAATACCAATATTCACCAAAGTCTTGTCATCATCTAAACGGGATAAAACATCCACTAAAGCATTCCCTAAACCTAATATCTTCATTTTTTTCGAAATTTTTCCGCAAAGATATTGCATATTTCGGAAAAACCTTGTACTTTTGCAGTGCAATTCAGAGATACAGGGGTTGCAAACAATAAAATTCTTCTTTAGCTCAGTTGGTTAGAGCATCTGACTGTTAATCAGAGGGTCCTTGGTTCAAGTCCAAGAAGAAGAGCAAAAACATAAAATTCTTCTTTAGCTCAGTTGGTTAGAGCATCTGACTGTTAATCAGAGGGTCCTGGTTCAAGTCCAAGAAGAAGAGCAAAAACCAAAATTCTTCTTTAGCTCAGTTGGTTAGAGCATCTGACTGTTAATCAGAGGGTCCCTTGGTTCAAGTCCAAGAAGAAGAGCTGTAAAAGGGCTGTTTCAAAATGAAAATTTTGATGCAGCCCTTTTAATTTGGCAGAATTGGGGGATTCATCATATAGCGTAATGTTTTTCAGCGTCTTTTCCGTTTGGATAAAATATAACTTAAACACTCTTTAAAGGTGACTGAACCAAACAATAGCATGATTAGGATATAAAGGAATGCTGCCAACGCTATTTTGGAAAGTGCCAGCAAATAGATATTCTGAAGGGAAGAAGTGGCAACATACGTGATTGCCATGACAAAAAGAGAAATGCACGCAAACGGAAGAATGTCTTTCAAAACCATATATAAAGGTATCCGAATCTCTTTCCAAACGAAGTAGTGCCAAACAAACAGCCAAAGGATATTGACTGTTGCATAAATCGTAACCATCGTAAAGATTCCATACGGATAAAGAATCAACAGAAGAAGCAGCTGGATGATTCCAATCGCTATGGTATTCCACATATAGACATTCGACTTGCCTTTACTGATTAATAATTGCGTATAAAGTGTGATGACCGGGATAAAAGCTCCGTTAATTGCCAAAATCTGAAGAATATGCGCACTGACAATCCACTTGTCAGTTATTGCAATCGTTATCAACTCCGGAGCGACCAAAGACAATCCAAACATCGCGGGGAAAGAGATAAAAGAAGTAAAGCGGAGCATTTTACGGAATGCGCGGACTTGACGATCATCGTCTTCACGAATCTGGGCAAACATGGGCTGTGCCACACTTCCTACCATTCCGGATATTAAAGAATGTCCCATATAATTCCATTTATTCGCTTGGTTGAACTGCCCTACCTCCTTTTCAGTATAGAATCGCCCCAAAACAATAGAGAAAAGATTGTTGTTGATATGGTTAAATACATTTGTAAATAGCAAACGGCTACCAAAACCTATCATCTGCTTCAACGGAGAAAAGTCAATTTTGATAGTCGGACGCCATGGACAAGCAATCCAAACTAAAAGAGTCATCATTGATATATAAACCAATGTTTGCGTAGCAATTCCCCAATAAGAATAGCCACAATAGGCCAACAAGATACCCACTATTCCGGAACAGAACAATCCCACAACAGAAGCCCTCGCCCGCTGCCTCACCATCATGTTGCGAAACAGGTAAGCGCTCGGAGCAATTCCCATACTTGAAACAAAAAAGCCCAAGAAAGAGTAACGGGCAAGCGGTATCAATTCCGGTTTACCGTAAAAGCCGGCAATGAGAGGAGCCGAAAAGAAGAGGAGCCAATAAAGCAAGAAACTCATAGAGATGGAAAACCAAAACACAGCATTATAGTCTTCGTGCTTCACATCCTTCTTATTCGCCAATGCCGATGTGAAACCACTTTCTTGAAGCGAACTGGCTACAAATGAGAAAACCGAAAGCATTCCCACCATTCCATAGTCGGCCGGAGTCAACAAACGAGCTAAGAATATGCCAAACAATAAGTTCAGCAGTTGTTGTGTCCCGTTATTGACCAATCCCCAAAAAAGCCCTTTAGCCGTTTTCTGTTTTAACGTCTCTTCCGCCATTCCTTATCGCCCGATACAATGATATTCAAATCCGTACTCCTCCATCTCTTTAGGATCATAGATGTTTCGTCCATCCACCACCAAAGGATTTGCCATCAATTTCTTGATAGCCGCCCACGATGGCATTCGGAATTCCTTCCATTCCGTTACCAATAATAAAGCGTCCGCATCAACGACAGCATCATAAATATCTTTTGCATATCGAACTGCGTCACCGATTCTCCGACGAGATTCCGGAATAGCTATCGGATCGTATGCAGTCACTTGGCAACCGGATTCAATCAGTTTCTGAATCACAACCAAAGAAGGAGCCTCCCGCATATCGTCTGTTTCCGGTTTGAAGGCAAGTCCCCAAACGGCAATACGCTTTCCTTTTAAATCTCCCTGAAAATAATGCTCCAACTTCCGGAAAAGAATAGATTTCTGTGATTCGTTCACTGCCTCAACCGCTTGCAATATCCGCATCGGATAACCATGGTCGGAAGCCGTTTTGACCAAAGCTTTGACATCCTTCGGGAAACAAGAACCGCCATATCCGCATCCCGGATAAAGGAAATGATGACCGATACGCTCGTCCGTTCCGATTCCTTTACGAACCATATTTACGTCCGCTCCGACAATTTCACACAAATTGGCAATGTCGTTCATAAAGCTGATGCGAGTTGCCAACATGGCATTAGCTGCATATTTCGTCATCTCAGCCGAAGGGACATCCATAAATATCACCCGGAAATTATTAAGCAAGAAGGGACGATACAGACGTGTCATCAAATCTTTGGCTCGTGTTGATTCAACTCCTACCACAATACGGTTAGGACTCAAAAATCCTTGACAGCCGCTACCTCTTTCAAGAACTCCGGATTGGAAGCGACATCGAAAGTCAGATTCGAATGACGCTTATCCAACTCCTCTTGGATAGCAAGACGTACTTTATGTGCTGTTCCTACTGGGACGGTGCTTTTCGTAACAATTGTCAGATATTTCTCCATATATTTACCCACCGTATGCGCTACCTCCAGCACATACTTCAAGTCTGCGCTTCCATCTTCATCGGGAGGAGTTCCAACGGCACTAAAGACCACTTCCACCTTATTCAGACAAGCAGCAAGATCGGTCAAGAAATGCAGTCTGCCCGCTTTACGGTTACGCTGCACCATCTCCTCCAATCCTGGTTCATATATAGGTAAAATACCTTGGTTCAGATTAGCAATTTTCTGTGCATCCACATCCACACAATATACTTCCGTTCCCATTTCAGCGAAACAAGTACCACTAACCAAACCAACGTAACCAGTTCCAACAATCGCTATCTTCATAAATTATTCTATTTGATGCTTTCCTTTATGCCTTTATACAAGAGTCCCAAACTCCTTTTATCTTAATCTTCACTTTTACAAGCGTAAATGCGCTCAATCATATCCACCACTTTTAAACCTTCCATCGCATTGGTCGTAATCGTTTTCCCTGCCTCGGCATCATTCAACACCTCGACCACATTACGAATAACAAAGTTATGGTTTTGAGCGGAACCTTTGTAAGGTCCATAATCATTTCCTGGGTTGGTCGGAGCCAATTGCGGCATTTCATAATCTTTGATATGGCAATACTCGACCTCATTCATATATTGTCCACCTATTTTTATGCTTCCGTTTTCAGCAACTACCAATAAGCTACTCTCCAAGTTCTTATCCCAAACACTGGTCGAATAGTTCAAGCAACCCATACCGCCATTCACAAAATTGAATGTCACTAAACCAGAGTCTTCAAAGTCCGTCAATCCTTCATGATTAAAATCGGCAAAACGAGCCTTGATATCACAGATATCACCGAACAGCCAATACATGATGTCGATAAAATGGGAAAACTGAGTAAACAATGTTCCCCCGTCCAATTGAGCATCGCCATGCCAACCTCCCGGTTTATAATAACGTCCGTCACGATTCCAATAGCAATTGACCTGCACCATATATATTTCACCTAATCTTCCCGATTCCACCATCTCCTTAATCCAAACAGAAGGAGGAGAATAACGATTCTGCATCACACAAAATGCCATTTTTTGATAATGGAGGGACGCATAAACCACCTTTTCCGCATCTTGCCGGGTCAAAGCCATAGGCTTTTCTATTACCACATGATGTCCTGTTTCCATCGCCCGAATAGCAAGTTGGGCATGAAGTCCGTTAGGGACACATATATTTATCACATCAATGGCTAAATCCGATTGCAACAGTTCCTCCAATGAGTGAAAAAAAGGGACATCGTAATCCTCGATGCCCAATTCCTCTTTAGGACGGATATCACACAATGCTGCCAAATCCGCATCATTATCCCGCATAATCATCTCTGCGTGACGTTTACCGATATGCCCGCATCCTACAACCGCAAAGCGAATCTTTTTTTTATTTTCCATAACCACAAACTGTTTCAATCAAATAATCTATCTCGTTGTCCGCCATTTCCGTATGAATAGGCAAAGACAAAACGGAAGTTACCAAATGCTCCGCGACATTTAAGGATGAACCATTTCGGGAGATTCCATAAAAAGCAGGCTGCTTATGCAATGGGATTGGATAATATACCATCGAAGGAATTCCTTTGCCTTTCAAATATTGCTGCAAATCATCACGACGATTATCTGCCACCCGAAGCGTATATTGATGATATACATGAGTGGAATATGGGGCTTGATAAGGAATAGTCCACCTTTCATCGTTGTCAAATGCCTCATCATAGCGTTTCGCCACATTCCTGCGAGCTTCTATAAATTCATCCATATGGGGCAATTTGGCATCCAACACCGCAGCCTGCAATGTATCTAAACGGGAATTGACTCCAATTATTTTATGCTGATACTTGACTTGCTGACCATGATTGGCAACCATTTTTATCCTCGTAAACAACCAATCGTCCGATGTCATCAAAGCTCCACCGTCGCCAAAACAAGCCAATGGTTTGGAAGGGAAGAACGAAGTAGTTCCGATTTGTCCGATGGTCCCGGCTTTTTGATGACTTCCATCTGGATATATTACCTCTGCACCCAAAGATTGGGCGTTATCTTCTATTACGAACAAATGATTCTGCTCGGCAATGCTACAAATCTTCTCCATGTCACAGCACTGTCCGAAAAGATGTACAACAATGATGGCACGGGTTTTCGGAGAAATGGCAGATTCAATTTGCCAAGGATTCATATTGAATGTGCGTTCATCCACATCCACCCAAACTGGTATCAAGCCCAACATCGCCACCATCTCTGCGGCAGCGACATAATTAAAGGCCGGGACAATCACTTCATCACCGGGCTTCAACCCCAGCGACATCAAAGCTACTTGCAAAGCATCTGTTCCGTTTCCACAAGGTATGAGATGGGGAATGTGCATATAGTCAGCCAGATGGGAAGCAAAAACTCCCACCTGCGGACCATTTATGAATGCTGTAGATTCAACTACATCCTGCATAGCTGCATCTATTTCGGACTTTAGCCGTAAATACTGCCTATGCAAATCTACCATCCGGATTGTATCCATCGCTTACTTAACTTCACTACCCGGTTTTACTTCTCTTTGAGGAGTAATAACGGACAAGTTTCCATCAAAATTCTCGGCAGACAAAATCATACCTTCCGATACGATTCCTTTCAGCTTGCGTGGAGCCAAATTGGCAATGAAACAAACCTGTTTACCTACCAATTCCTCCGGTTTGTAGTAATGGGCGATTCCGGAAACAATGGTACGTTTTTCCAAACCATCGTCAATGCGGAATTGAAGCAGTTTATCTGCTTTCGGCACTTTTGTACATTCCAACACGGTTCCCACACGAATATCCAGCTTTGTGAAATCATCGAAAGCGATGTTCTCCCGTATTGGTTTTGCCTTATAATTAGCCTCTTCATTAGCCTTCTTAGTTGCCAACAATTTCTCTATTTGAGCATTGATAACCTCATCTTCAATCTTCTCAAACAACAACTCTGCTTTACCCAATTCATGACCGGCTTCCAACAAATCTGTTGCACCTAACCGAGCCCAACCCAATGGCTGCACATTCAACATCTTGTTCAATTTCTCCATGCTGAATGGCAAGAACGGCTCAAAAGCAATCGCCAAGTTGGCTGTAATCTGCAATGCAATATTCATAATTGTAGCAACACGTCCCATGTCTGTTTTTGCCAGCTTCCAAGGTTCCGTATCTGCCAAATATTTATTACCGATACGAGCCAAGTTCATCGCTTCTTTCTGTGCATCACGGAAATGGAAAGTATCCAACAAGCGTTCTACATTCTCCTTGACATTCTCAAAGTCTTTTAATGTCTGGCAATCATATTCCGTCAATTCACCAGCAGCCGGCACCTTGCCTTCAAAATATTTGTTGGTCAACACCAATGCACGATTGACGAAATTACCTAAAATCGCAACCAATTCATTGTTGTTACGTGCTTGGAAATCTTTCCAAGTGAAATCATTATCCTTTGTTTCAGGAGCATTGGCTGTTAACACATAACGCAATACATCCTGCTTTCCTGAAGCATATCAACCAAATATTCATTCAACCAAACAGCCCAGTTACGAGATGTGGAAATCTTGTCTCCTTCCAAATTCAAGAACTCATTAGCGGGCACATTGTCTGGCAAGTTGAAAGAACCTTCCGCTTTCAACATAGACGGGAAGACGATGCAATGGAAAACTATATTATCCTTTCCAATGAAATGAATCATACGTGTTTCAGGATCTTTCCACCACTTTTCCCAGCTATCCGGCAACAATTCTTTCGTATTTGAAATGTAACCAATCGGTGCATCAAACCAAACATATAACACCTTGCCTTCAGCACCTTCAACTGGAACAGGAATACCCCAATCCAAGTCACGGCTCACAGCGCGAGGTTGCAAGCCCATGTCTAACCAACTCTTGCACTGTCCATAAACATTTGGCTTCCATTCCTTATGTTCTTCCAAGATCCATTGACGCAAGTAAGGTTCCCATTTATCCAAAGGCAAATACCAATGTTTTGTTTCCCTCATCACCGGCTTGCTACCGCTAATGGCTGATTTCGGATCAATCAAATCGGTAGGGCTCAATGATGTTCCACAAGCTTCACATTGGTCACCGTAAGCATGTTCATTACCACAATGGGGACAAGTTCCCGTAATATAACGGTCTGCCAAAAATTGATGGGCTTCCTCATCATAATATTGTTCGCTTGTCTTTTCTATGAACTCTCCCTTATCATACAAAGTACGGAAAAAGTCAGAAGCGACTTTACGATGAATATCAGAAGTCGTACGAGAATAAATATCAAATGAAATACCAAATTCTTCAAATGATTTCTTAATAATGTTATGATATCTGTCAACAACATCCTGAGGAGTTATTCCCTCTTTTTTGGCACGAATAGTAATAGGCACGCCGTGTTCATCCGACCCACCTATCATGATTACATCCTCACCTTTCAAGCGCAAATAACGCGCATAAATATCGGCAGGCACATACACTCCTGCCAAATGTCCGATATGAACAGGACCATTAGCATACGGCAAAGCCGTAGTGATTAAAGTTCGCTTAAACTTCTTTTCCATATTTTGATTTCTTGTTTTTCTAAATACAAAGGTAATTATTTATTTGTTTGGACATAACAGAGTGTCTTATAATTAAAGCCGTTTAAAACCAACTGCGCTGCCAATACCACTCGATAACCTCTTCCAATCCGCGTTTCAATGGATATTGTGCCTTAAAATCCAAATCTTGCTGCAACGGTGTTATATCACATATCCAATTGCGTTGTTTCAATATTTGGTATTTGTCCGTATTCAACGTCATACTTTTATGAAACAACTTGCCCAACCATTCAGACACGACACACACAACATAGACAAGAGGCAAAGGGATGCGGAAATGATAAACTTTTTTACGTTGCTCCACCTTTTCTATCAAAGCGGCAAACTCCATGTCGGTGTGAACATCTCCATCTGCCACAATATATTCTTTGTTTCGTATCGTCTCTTTCTCCATTGCATCCAAAGCGACACGCACCAAATCCAATGCATAAATAAAGGTCAATTGCTGCGGGGTTTTCCCAATAGCAAAATCATAACCAGCCTGAATACACTTAAACTCTTGCATATAATCTTCATCTGCCGGGCCATAAACTCCCGTAGGACGAAGGATTACGTAAGGAAAGGCTTGCTGGCCTTTCACATATTTCTCTGCCATCAATTTGCTTTTGCCATATTCGGTATTGGGGTTCTGCGGGTCATCCAATCGTATTGGAGTGAAGTTTACCTCATCTCCTGGACCGTATGTGCTCAAGCTGCTCATCAGCATAAACTTTTCAATGGAGCAACTCTTTGCCAACGCATTTATGAAGCGGTGCGTATTTTCCGCATTTACTTCATAAAACTTCGATTTATCATATGTCTTTGTTATACCAGCGTTATGAATCACATAGTCGATATGTCCATTTTTCTCTTCAAAGTCTGCCAATTGTTGAGCCAACTTCTCCTCATCACTATAATCCAAATAAATAAATTTCGTTCTTGGGTCGTCCAAAAAGTCAAGGCTGCTGGTTTTTCGTATGCCAGCCCAAACTTCCATACCCCTATTCAACGCTTCATGTACCAAATGATGACCGATAAAGCCACTGGCTCCCGTTATAATAATTCTCTTCTGTTTCATTTTTCGTTGTCTTTAATGTAAAACAAATAGTAATACCAAAGCAATCCTATCCAATTGAGGAGGATTATGGTAAGCATCCATAGCAATTTTTGTCTTCGGCTGATAAATGGATTCTGGGAAACCGCCTTACAACCAAACAAGATAACGGATATTCCGATGATAAAGCCAATTTCCGGCAAACTGATAAAACCTGATATCATACCCAATAGCCTAATCATCTTCATGTGTCTTCAAAACCCTGTGCGGGAAACTCCCATGCCCGACTAATTCTATCGGACAAGCATATTTCTCTCTAACCAATCAGCCGAAACATTGGATCCGGAATGGTAATGTAATGTTTCATTCACACAAAGCTATATTCTTTACCATTGACAAAACAGTTCCAACATCATGCGACACCAATATGATAGCACTTTCTTTATTGATTTCGGTCAACAGCTGATAAAATTTGGACTCAAAGCGTTTGTCAACATACGAATTGGGTTCATCCAATATCAACACTTGTGGCCGAGAGACAATAGAACGTCCTAATAACACCCGTTGCAATTGTCCACCAGAAAGTTCTTCTATGGAACGGTGTCGCAACTCCTCCAATCCCATTTGGTTCATGACTTCATCAATACGCTGCAATTGATTTGGACGATAATTACGGAAACGGGGCTTTTCGGAAGCAAGCCCGGAAGCTATCACCTCATGCACGGAAATAGGGAATCGCCTATCAATATTACTCATCTGGGGCAAATAACCAATTTTCAATTTTTCTATTGGCTGATTGTTCCAGAAAAAACAGACAGAACCTTCAAGAGGTTGCAATAATCCTAAAATGACTTTCAATAAAGTCGTCTTACCTCCTCCATTTGGGCGATTATGCCTAAAAATCATCTTCCCAAACCGTCAACGAAATCTGTTTGAGTACTGTTTTATGGTCATAACCAGCAGTCACATTTTTCAGTTCTATCAGTTTATTCATTGTCTCCTGCTAATACTTTTGCCAAATTAATCATCTCGTCTTTCCAATTATACGACAAAGGATTTATCTGGACCAACTTGCAACCTGTTTCTTTTGCTATTAACTCAGCATTTTTCTTATCAAACTCTTGCTGGATAAAAATGATTTTTGTCCTTGAATGATGAGCCACTTCTATCAAATTCTTCAATTGCGCCGGAGAGGGTTCTTTCCCATCCAATTCGATGCACAACTGGTTCAATCCAAATTCCCTGGCAAAATAGGTAAGAGCCGGATGATAGATTATAAAAGAAGTTCCTTTTACCGGTTGTAATATCCGTTCTATTTCCTCTTTTACAGCTTCTATTTCCGCCAAAGCCTGCTCATAATTTTGTGCATATAAAGCCCGGTTTTCCGGGTCAAGTTCCATTAAAGCATCTGAGATGTTCTGTATTATGACTTTCGCTCCAACGACAGAGGTCCATATATGCGGGTCAATCATCCCATGGCGATGAGCATGTCCTTCATGCTCTTCCTCTTCATTATTCTCAATCAAGTTCATACCTTTCGAGAGGTCATACACTTTCATATCAGGATTCTGCTCCTCTATCGTTTTCATCCAAGCCAACTCAAAACCAATATATCCAATTTTGAAATAAGCCATGCTATTACCAATCTGCATCATCTGCTGCGGAGCCGGATCATAAGTTTCCGGGCTCTGTCCCACAGGCGTTACACAATGGACATGAAAACGTTCTCCAGCTATCTTTTCCACAAAGTAACGTTGAGGCTCAATTGTGACTGATATAAGACGCTCTTCCGGTACGGTTTGACAGCTGCTCAATAACAAGCAGCTCATCCATACAAGTAATAAAGTATATATATGTTTCATGTTACGAATATTTTCGGACAAATTTACATGATAATTTTCAGAATATACGAAATTCTGACACACCAAAGTTATTCAATACATAAATCACCACTGTATATTATCATTATTTCCACCAATCCATTACCATTAATATCTTTTATCATTACAAAAACGATTTTTAATGGCAAAAGCATTGATAAATGCTTCTTTATACAGTATTTTTGCAACGTGGTTTTTTCATAATAGTATTAGATTTAAGGTTAACAAAGTTGATTAGGGGTTGTCGCGAGACAGCCTCTACTTGTTTTATGGCATCTCTTGCTTCTCTTTTACCGCAACAGGTGAATCCGGAATCCAATTATCTATTTCTTCTTTGCTTACTCCCGGCAAAGCAACAGGGACATTCTCTCCTTCTTGTTTCTTATCTACCGGATAGTCGTCCACTTCATTTCTGATATTGGCACCAAAACGGCTTACGCTCAATATAATTCCTATATAAAAGCAACTAATAACATTGGATGTTCCACCACGACTGATAAGGGGCAATGGTTGTCCGGTTACCGGTAAAGCTCCAACAGCTACTGCCATGTTTATCAATGCTTGTGTCACCAACATCAACGCACAACCCAATATCAGGTATTTGGGGAAGAGCTTATCACATCGTTTGGCTATTACACGGACACGCAAGAGCAACACAATATACAAAAAAAAGCACAGCTATTCCACCGACAAGCCCCATCTCCTCTATAATGATAGCGTAGATAAAGTCCGAATAAGCTTGAGGCAATATATCACGCATCTGTCCATGCCCGGGGAATTTGCCAAAAACGCCTCCCGTAGCAATTGCAATCTTAGCATTGTCTTCTTGGAAATGCTTGTTTTGTGCATCCATCAATGAAATCTTTTTCCCAGAAGAATCCACTCGGTCATTCACAAAGAAACGCTCCACTCGATGTTTCCAAGTTACCGTTCGACCCGGCATGTAATTAGTGGCAGATTCCGGTACTATATAAAGAATAGCTGCAGCAATTATACCCAGCAACACCGGTATTAAGAGTAAACGCAATACATATTTAACTGGGATACGCCCTATATAGAGCATCATAACCATGATAAGATACAACAAAATAGCAGTTGAACCATTATTCGTGAATATAAAAACGATGGTCAATCCTACTAATCCGCATATTATCTTCAATGTCTTCATATCTCCAATGATATCTTTCTTGCTTAAGATATGAGCCATGAAACAGATAGAGCATAATTTCGCAATTTCTGACGGTTGAAAGCTGATTCCACAGAAAGAGAGCCAACGGGGCTCGCCATTAATCACTACACCAATATATGGAGCCGACGCCAATAACAGTATGGCCAAGGGCAAAGCTAACCCAACCCACCGAAACCACCGGTACGGTAAATTAAGACATACTAAAATGCAAACAGTCCCGATAGATAAAAAGAAAAGCATGACGGACAATTGGTTCCCAATAGTTCGTACTCCTATATGCAAGAGTGCTGGTTGCACTATATACTTCGATGAGAGAGATAAGGCACAATATCATAAAGAGAATCCAAATTACCCTATCTCCCTTAAATAATCTGCTCGCTAACCCCATATAATCAATTTATCACAAGTTCCTGACACAAGATTTAAACTGCTCGCCTCTGTCCTCATAACAAGTGAAGAGGTCAAAGCTGGCACAACAAGGCGACAACAACACCGTATCTCCCTTATGAGCCATCTTATATGCCTTTTCAACCGCCTCTTGCATAGAAAGGGCATCTTCGATTTGAGGGACTTTCCCGTCAAAAAAGCCATGCAGTTTTTTATTGTCAACTCCTAAGAAAATCAAAGAGTGGACTTTCTCTTTTACCAGCTCTTCAATTTCACTATAATCGTTGCCTTTATCCGTTCCGCCCAAAATCAATACAACTGGAGTCGTCATAGACTGCAAGGCATACCAACAAGAATTGACATTGGTCGCTTTGGAGTCATTGATGTAATCTACACCCTTCACACGCGCAACCTTTTCCAAACGATGTTCAACACCGGTAAAGCCCATCAAGGAAGCCCGGATTTTATCATCGTGCAAATCCATGATCTTTGCTGTAATCGTAGCAGCCAAAGAATTATATAAGTTGTGCTTTCCCATTAATGCCAATAATTCCTGTTCCATTCTGAATGTACCGTTTTCTGTTTCCACTACTATATGATTGTTTTCCACATAACCTTTTACATTTTCCTCATGCGTTTCAGCAAAGGGATAAAAAGTCGCCCCTATATTTCGTTTTTTTATCTCTCGTTGTATTATCGGGTCGTCATTCCAAAAGATAAAGGCATCCTCTTTCGTCTGGTTCTGCACGATGCGGAATTTCGCATCGACATAGTTCTGCATCTCATAGTTATATCGATCCAAATGGTCTGGAGTGATATTCAACAAGACAGCAATATCCGCCTTAAAATCATACATGTTGTCCAACTGGAAGCTGCTCAGTTCGATTACATAAACATCATGCGGTGATTCCGCTACTTGTAGTGCCAAACTGTTTCCTACGTTTCCTGCCAAACCTGCATCAATACCTGCTTCTGTCAACAAATGATGAGTCAGCAAGGTTGTCGTTGTTTTCCCGTTACTTCCCGTGATGCATATCATTTTAGAACGGGTATAACGTCCGGCGAATTCTATTTCCGAAATAATATGCGTTCCTTGCTCCTTCAGTTTCTTGATGATGGGAGCCTTATCAGGAATACCCGGACTTTTTATCACCTCATCCGCATTTAATATTTCAGACTCGGTATGATGTCCCTCTTCCCAACGAATATGATGACTATCCAATAACTCCTTATATTGAGGTTTGATGGCAGAGAAGTCAGAGACAAACACATCAAAGCCCTCTTTTTAGCCAACACTGCTGCACCAGCACCGCTCTCACCTGCACCCAATACGACAATTCTCTTGTTCATTTCTATCTCATCTTTAATGTAACAATCGTAATCACTGCTAATATTATGCCAATTAACCAGAATCGGACTACTATTTTTGATTCCGGGATAACATTAATCGGTTTTTGTATCCATGCCTGTATTCCTGCATTGCCAGGGCTTTTGGAAATGGTGATGCAACGGAGCCATCTTAAAAATCCGTCGTCCTTCCCCGAACTTCTTCTTGGTATATTTGAAATAGAATGTCTGAATAATGACCGACAAACTTTCTGCCAAAAGATGCCACACAAAATCGGTATCAGTAACTCTTTACGGATAATGATAGCGAACACCGCAATAATTCCGCCCAAGGTAAGACTTCCTGTGTCTCCCATAAACACTTGCGCAGGATATGAATTATACCACAAAAAGCCAATTGTCGCACCGATAAAGGCGGCTGCAAATACCACCAATTCTTCAGCCCCGGGCACATACATGATATTCAAAAACGAAGCGAACTCGAAGTGGGAAGACATATAAGCCAATATTCCCAACGCTACTCCTATAATGGCGGACGATCCTGCAGCCAAGCCATCCAATCCGTCCGTCAGATTCGCTCCATTCGATACGGCTGTCACGACAATTATCACCATGAGGACAAACACTGCCCAAGCGGCTTCGTTTTTATATTCTCCTGCCCAACTGACCAACTTCGCATAGTCGAAATTATTGTTTTTGACAAAGGGGATAGTGGTCTTGGTCGATTTCTTCTCAATCGTATGAAAACGAACCGATTCTATTACATTGTCATGGCGGACTTCCATATTCTCTTTGATTACGACATCGGGACTCAAAAACAGGACTAATCCCACAATAAGCCCCAAGCCTACTTGTCCGACAATCTTGAATCTTCCATGCATTCCCTCTTTATTCTTCTTGAACACCTTGATATAGTCATCTGCGAATCCTAATGCGCCCAACCACAAAGTCGTTATCATCATCAATATGACATATACATTTCCAAGTCTTGCAAACAACAAAGTAGGAATCAAAATGGCTATGATGATAATTACCCCTCCCATGGTAGGAGTTCCTTTCTTGCTCATCTGCCCTTCCAATCCTAAATTCCTTACGGTTTCCCCGATTTGCAGACATTGCAGTTTGTCTATAATCCGTCTGCCTATAGCCGTAGATATAAACAGCGATAAAATCAAAGCCAAACCGGAACGGAATGAAACATACTTAAACATTCCGGCTCCAGGAAGGTCCAATTGGTCCAAATAGTTAAATAAATAATAGAACATCTTTTTTACTATTTCTGTGAATTAAATATCCCGCGAATAATCTCACGGTCATCAAAATGGTGCTTTACACCTTTTACCTCCTGATAATCTTCATGCCCTTTTCCTGCCACCAATATAACATCGCCTTTCTTCGCTATCGCCACAGCCGTTCGGATTGCTTGTTCACGGTCGGTTATGCAAAGCGTATGCTCCATATCATCCAATGCCAATCCGACAACCATATCTTGGATAATCGCATTCGGTTCCTCAAATCGTGGATTGTCAGAAGTCAATATCAACTGGTCACTCAACTTAGAAGCCTCTTTCGCCATCAAAGGGCGTTTGCCTTTGTCCCGGTTTCCACCGCATCCCACTACTGTAATCACTCGTCCCCTGCCATCAAGAACCTCATGTATTCCATTCAAAACATTGGTCAAGGCATCCGGAGTATGGGCATAATCTACAATTGCTGTATATCCTTTCGGGGAACGGATGGTTTCAAATCTTCCAGCGACAGAATGCAATGAACTCAATATGCGTAGAACCTCTTCCGGATCTTTTCCTAACAACACAGCAGCACCATAAACAGCCAACAGATTGTAGGCATTGAAACGACCGACAAATTGGACATAAACATCCCGGTTGTTTATCTGCATCTCTGTGCCTTCAAAGTGCGATTCAATAATCTTCCCTTTGAAATCAGCCAATTCCCTTAATGAGTAGGTCTGTTTCTTTGCTGCCGTATTCTGCAACATTACCATGCCCGACTTGTCATCCAAGTTGGTCAATGCAAATGCTTTGGCTGGCAAATCATCAAAGAATTTCTTCTTTGCTTTGAGGTAATTCTCAACTGTTTTATGATAGTCCAAATGGTCTCTTGTCAGATTGGTGAAAATCCCGCCATCAAAATCCAATCCGCTTATACGGTCTTGTGCTATCGAATGGGAACTGACCTCCATGAAAGCATATTCACAACCCGCCTCTACCATCTGCGCCATCAACGCATGCAAAGTATGAGGGTCTGGAGTTGTATGGTCTGTTGGTATCGCTTCATCATCGACATAATTACAAACCGTTGAAAGCAAACCCACTTTATATCCCATCTTCCGGAACATATTGTATAATAATGTGGCAATCGTCGTTTTCCCATTCGTACCGGTAACACCGACTAATGTTAACTTATGCGAAGGATTGTCATACCATTGTGAGAGCAAAAGTCCCAATGCCTCTGCTGAATTCTTTAACAGCAATAACCGGGCAACCCAACGTCTCCACATTTCCGGGAACTTTCTCACACACAATCGCCACAGCTCCCTTCTCAAGCGCATTTGGAATATAAGCGTGTCCGTCCACGGTTGTGCCACAGACTGCAACAAATAGTGAACCTGCTTCAACCTGGCGAGAGTCCGACTGAATATTCTTTATTTCTACGGATGTATCTCCGTATATTTTCGGAGCATCCAAAACTTGAATCAGCTTTTGTAATTCCATATTCACTTTAACGTTATTAATATAGACTTCCCTTTTTGGACACGGCTTCCTGCCGGAATGCTCTGTGATTTGACTTTTCCTGCACCAGATATGCTTACACGCAAACCGGCACTTCCAATAAGAACACAGCGTCTTTCGCTCCCATTCCATACACCGAAGGAACTAAGCCGCTCCGAATGGTTATATCTTCTATCTGTATATCATTTTTATCTTTTATCATTTGCGCACGCACCCATTCCCCTCTTGCACTGTCAGCGTTTACCGGGACACCCAATTCATCCAACACATTCTCTATCGCCCGTTTCTCGCCTGCTTTCACAAATGGCAACAATATGGCTGTAGAATCAACTTCCATCGTCTTTACACGAATCGGGGTATGGTTGGCATATATCTTCTCTGCAATTTCCTTAAACACACCTCCGGCCATGGTTCCTCCTGACGGATAACCGATGCGGGGCTGACGAATAACGACAATACAACTATACTTGGGTTTGTCTGCCGGGAAATAGCCTGCAAAGGAGACCTGGTGACCAGCTCGGCGATAGCCACCGCCTGAAGCGATTTGGGCTGTTCCTGTCTTTCCTGCTATTCTGACAATATCCGAATGGGCAGCCTTTCCTGTTCCCTTTTCCACAACACCTTCCAACATTCCTTGGATGATATGCAATGTGTTCTGTGAACAGATGGAAGAAATCAATACTTCCGGTGAATTTCTCCGGACAACTTTTCCCCTGCGGTAAATTTCCTTCACGAAGAAGGGGCGCACCATCGTCCCTCCATTCGCAATGGCATTATAAAATGCCAACGTCGAAATCGGAGGTATTTGGGTTTCATAACCAAAAGACATCCAAGGAAGGGTGGTCTTAGACCAATACCGGACGGAATCATCCGGACGACGTATTTTAGGACGTCCTGCTCCTGGAATATCCAAATGCAAGTCGGCAGCCATGCCAATCCTATAAAGCCCTTCGACAAACTTGGTCGGATTATGCTCATATCCTTTCAAGATCGTTTTTGCCACACCGATATTGGAAGAATTCCAAATGGCCTTTTCTACGGAAATAACCTGATAACCTCCTTTATTCTTATTATGGTCAGTCATACGTTGTCCCTTGTACATATAGATACCGTTCCCTGTATCTACGGAGTCCTGCGGCTGGCAAACTCCATCTTCCAATGCCACCATGATGGAAGCGACTTTGAATGTGGAGCCGGGTTCCGTTTCATCTGCCACAGCGTGATTCATCGTCTCGTTATACTTGCCTTCGCTTATCCTTCCTAAGTTCGTAATCGCTTTAACCTCTCCTGTTGCCACCTCCATGACGACAGCAGTGCCGGATGCCGCATCAATCTTCTTCAGCATATCCCTTAACGCCTTCTCTGTTATGTCCTGGATGTCAATGTCAATAGTCGAACGAATATCCATTCCCTCCTCCGGTTCGAGCAAAGTGACATTGGTCCATCTTCCACCGATACGTCTTTTCACCTTAAGTCCTGGTTTTCCTCTCAACAAAGAGTCGTATTGAAGTTCCAAGCCATTCCTACCTCTCGTCACACCCGTCGAATCAATTTCCCCAAAAATGTCACCTATGGTTCGGGCTGCCAACGTATTGAACGGTCTCTCGCGCTGTACCTGTTCTTTTGTGTAAAATCCACTGGGGTTTCTGCCCAACCGGAAATGGGGGTACTGTCCCAACTCTTTAAAATCTGAATAGGAAATCTTATGACGCACCAAAGGATATTGACGGCTCTGCGATTTCAGTCCACGTAACAAATAAGCTTTGTATCCTGCAGGCGTACGGTCTTTAAACTTTCTTGACAAACATATTGACAACGAATCGACTCCATTCCGTTTAGAATAGAGAAATGAATCCACCTGTAAAGCATCTGACTTGAAATCAATGTAGGTATAATAACGAGGCACGCTGGTTGCCATCAATTTCATATTATTGGAATAGATGTTCCCCCGGCTCGGCAATATCGTCGTTGTCGGTCTTACCAACTCCTTTGCCATAGTAGTCCATTGGTCTTTCTCTACAAACATGGTTATACACATCTTAACCACTATCCAACATGCCGCCAGCAGCAAAACGGCTGTCAAGAGCAAATAACGGTTAAAAATGCTCTTATCCTGTTCTTCGTTTCCTTCTTTGTTTATATCTTCGGCCATGTTTATCTTTCCAATTTATAAGGCGGAGTTTTCGCTCCTTCCAAATCAATTCCCTCTTCTTCGACCAATTCTTCAATCTTTGACTGGCGGCTACTACCTATTAATTCGGAAGAAATAGAGAGAGCTTCAAAACGGACATCTTGCAATTGTTGTTGCAGCTTATCTATCTCTTTTAATTTTTGCAAACAGGTATAGCGGTTACTTATCAGAAAGAATATCAATAAAACGACCCAGATAATCATCCGTATGTGACGTTCTACGAATCCATCTTTCAAAAAGCCTCCTGTCAATACGTATATAATTGAATTTTGTTTCATGACGCTATCCTTTATAGTCTAAAAAGAGTTTTACTTCTATCTTTCTTCTTTTAGTTATCCAACAGGAATCTCCTTCAGTTCTGCAATGCGCAACTTGGCACTTCTCGAACGGGGGTTTCGCTCTATTTCCGCATCAGTCGGCACAATCACTTTCGTGTTAACCAAACGGAACGGAGAATTAACATTACCGAAAAAGTCCTTTTCCGCCTTTCCTTCAAAGTTCCCGGTTTTCAGAAAGTTCTTCACCAAACGGTCTTCCAGCGAATGGTATGTAATCACCACCAAACGGCCTTCAGGTTTCAGCACTTTCAATGTTCCTTGGAGCATCTCTTTCAACGCCCGCATCTCATCATTCACTTCTATGCGCAAGGCTTGGAATACTTGCGCCAAGAATTTTTTCTCTTTGTCTTTCCCGATAAAAGGTTTGACCACTTCCAATAACTCGCCTATCGTCGTAATCTTTTTAACGGCACGGGACTTGGCTATTACCGCTGCTAATTTACGGGAAATCTTCAATTCCCCATAAAGATAGAACACATCCGCCAATGCTTCTTCGGTGTAGGTATTGACAATATCCGCTGCTGTTTTCCCCGCACGCGTATTCATTCGCATATCCAAATCGCCATCAAAGCGAAAAGAGAAACCTCGCTCTTGATCATCAAAATGGTGGGACGAAACACCAAGATCCGCCAACAAACCGTCCACTTCGCCTGCCACCTGATGATAACGCATGAAGTTATAAAGATAACGGAAGTTGCTTCTCACAAAGGTAAAACGGGAGTCTGCCGGGATGTTCTGCTCCGCATCTGCATCCTGGTCAAATCCATACAAATGTCCTTCTGCACCCAGTCTGCGTAAAATTTCCCGGGAATGGCCGCCGCCTCCAAACGTCACATCCACATACGTTCCTTCGGGAGTGATGTTCATTCCTTCTAAACTCTCTTGCAATAATACGGGTACATGATATGAATACTCCTGTTGCTCCATGCCTTTTACTTGATACGTTAAAACTTTACTTCACAAAACCAGCGTACTTCTTTGAAAAGCAACCAACTGACTATTTCAGTTTGTAAAATTACATATTTAGTAGATTAACATCAAATAAAGCGATGGAAAAGTACAAAAAAGTTATCAACAGGTTGAAAACGCTGGAGTTTCTCCTTATTAGTGTATCAAGAAACGACATGATTAAAACGCTATTAAAACGGCGTTTAAACAGTGTTTAAATGGTGTTTTAATAGCGTTTCATTTTCCACGACTTTTATTGTGCCAAAGAGAATCTCACACTCACTCCATAGTTGGAGTTGGAAGTCGGATAGGCAGCGCTGGACACCAAAGGCTTGTTTATCTGCAAGTCATAAAAGGCGCGGAAAGTCAAAGCACGGCTCACTCCATAATCGGCAGAGAATTGCAAGGTCTGGGCAATGTTTCCGCTGGTAGCCTGAGTGAACTGCTCTTCTATTTTCCGAATCAACGATTGCATTTTCCGATAAGAGTAATCCAAGCGGAGCGTCAAGTCGTTGCTGAAGTTTTGTGTCTTCTTCCTCTTTAATACTTTGTTGAACTCTGCGAACTTATATCCCAATCCCACGACTATCTCTTTCGAGTTGGATTCGACCAATTGGTAAGAAGAAGTGTTCAAATTGAGGTTGCGCGTCGTTTGGTATTTCAAGCTTCCTGTCACATTGTTCAATGCTGTCGCATCCACTCCGAAAAGAGGCGTGAAACCATCCGTGATACTGACGGCTGAAATCTCATAAGGAGAAGATGGGGTCGGATTGCCTGTCAACACACTGCGGACATAGCCCAAGCCATCTTGACCGGCATCTACCCAGTTCAAGAACGAGGAGAACGAGCCCACACTATAAGAGCATTTATATTGGTGGCTTAAAGTCACATCCTTGAAAAACTTCTGTATGATTGGCAACTTGTTCAATCCGTTGTAAGTAATCTTCCAGTTGGGCAACATACTCAACAATGACGGGAAAGCCGTCAGGCCTATCTTGGATGGATTCTTTCCCGTGTAGGCGGAAAGGAATGCCGGAATCAAGACATCTGTTGAGTTCTTACTGATATTTCCAATGTTAGGATCATACGGTTTGCCTGCTTGGATTGTCCCGGATATAAAGCCGCTGTTGGGATATGTCGTCTTTGAATACGCCCGTTCCAAACGTGCCGCTATCACATCACGGTTTGCCAAGAAGTTATTGAATGTCTTGGATGAATAGTTATTGGCAGCATTGCCACTTCCTCCTAAAGCTCCACGCAAAGCGATGGTTGTCATCGTGAAACTTCCTCCATAAGTTTCAGGCATCCCTGCATACATGAACTTTATCTCCGTATTCTTCATGTCAATCCAATTGGCAGTCAAGTCAATCTTAAGACCGACCATCGGCTCTAATGTAGCACGGACGTTCACATTACGGGAATCGTTGATAATAGCCGGATTGATATTGGTCGAATCACTCTTGACCAGCCAACCTCGTTCATCCGCCTTGTCTATATATCTCCGGCTCACGTCTCCAAAAGCGAAAGCCAAGCCTGGAGCCAAATTGCCTGTCGAACGCGACTGTCCAAACATATCGCCCACTTCGGGCAAGAAACCCGGAAGCATCATTCCGGCAGAGCTGGAATAGGTGATATTGAAACGTCGTAGCATCATCGCAAAGCGGGTTGCATATTCGACAGACTTCATCATATTGGCTTCGCTCTTGTTCGGTCCGGGTTTGATTGTCAATTTCAAATGGACAGTATCTTGGTTCAAGATGCGCACCTGTGCATAATTGATTGGTTTAAACTTCACGGCATAACGTTTGCCATCGGCTCCCACTGCTGTAATATGCAACTTTTTGGTGTACATGCCATGTTGTACGATAATGCCGCTATCAGGGCTCAACGTCACCTCTTTCTCCAATTTCGGATCTTTCTTTATCTTCTTTTGCGTGTCCCTCTGATTATTCCGAAGCGTAGAGGTCGTGTACTTCTGGTTAATCTTCTTCAAATACCTATTTTTATTATACAAGGTTTGCAGATTAAAAGACCCTTGCAAATCCCACTGCCGTTGATTCTTCACCACATTACCAATCGGATCATCCCCCTCTATCTCCGCACTTCTCTCCCAATTGTAGGAAGAGCTATAGTTGACAGAACCGGTAACCCAATCCAATACAGGAATATATTGGAACGGAAGATTCCAAGTCGCCGTGAATTGCTGGTCATACTTCAACGGTGTTCCGAGGTCGCGAATACTTTGCATGACAGAGTCTTTCCACACCTTGTATCCGTCCGGATTCAAAGCTTTGTTTACTTGCACATAAGGTTCCTCGATACGCGCATTAGTTCCCGAAGTGAAATTGAGGGCAATGGCTTGGGTCAAGTTCCAACTCAAACTAAATGCTCGGTCCCAATAAAATTCTTGGCTGAAAGATACCGGGATATTGCTCTTCACCCCTGTCTGTACGGCATTCAAGTCTCGCAACTGCAACTCATAGTAATTACGCATCATCACCGTTTGGAAATTAATGCTCGATGGAACGTAATTAAAGCCCAACTGCTTGATGAATTTGGTCGAACCGGAGTTCTTCTTTATCTTCGCAAACGGTTTGAATGGTCTGACATACGGTGTATAACTGTATGCGAAATTACCATTCCAGTTTTTCGTCCGTTCATATTCTGTTTCCGGATTCTTCTTGCTGTTCTCGCTATAAGTATAACCAAAAGAGAAGTTGGCAGGGTCATACGGCATCGGTGTCTTGCTTTGGATATCCACCTTCACATTATTGAATGAGACACTTTTCACCGTATTCTGCTCGATTGAATAACTCTTGATGGAATCCTTCTCGGCTTGCGTTTCGACATTGTCCAGCGCATCCTTGATTTTTATGTCCTGATTCATCGGGTCATACTTAGGAGTTGTCGTTTCCTTTGAATAAGCATAATAGAATGGGACGCTTACTTTCGCCTTTTCAGGGAAGAACTTGCCCAGTTCCACGGTTGTGGAGACACTATATTGCGAATAGTCGTCCAAACGCCTTTCCGTTATGGATTGGTCCAACGCTCCGAACCCGGCTGTTTCGACGCGTCCTGCCACATTCACCGTCCCCAAGTCGGAAAGGGCGACATTCATGCTGGCATTCGCAGCCCAACCTCCGCTCTCATTGAAATCGGTCAATCGTAATTCGTTCACCCACACTTCACCGCTTTTCACCATTCCTGTGGAAGAGGTGTTGCGGACACCAATCATGATTACTTTTACCTCAGCCAAACTCGGATTTCCGACAATACGGATCGTATTAAGCGAATTGTCCGGGTCGGTTTCGGCATAAATAGTCTGATAAGTAACCCCGTTCGTTCCTTGCCTTTTGGCTCTGTTACGATGCAATTTCAAGTTGGTAAATGATTCCAAACTAAAGTCCATCATATTCTGTGTCGGCCAAACATCAACCGGATTGATATAATTGCCGGCAGGAGTCAAACGCAACGGAATCTCATATTCATAATAATTGTTCTTATAGTCCGAACCCAAACGGAGGAAGACGGAAAGGTCTCCATTCCGCAAATCGGTCACATCATTAATCAAAGCTTCCGCATGCGTAAACAATTGCAACCGTTTATATTGGCGCAAGTCATACGAGGTCGTTTTATAAACCGCCAAGGCATCTTGTGACGCCAAATCAGTAACCTTCAAAGAAAGAGCTTGTTCATTTTCCTTACGTACTTGCGGCTGGCTCGGGTCGCGCATACGGGTTACGCCCGGCGGCAACAGATAATTGACCGGTGTCCGGCTGGCATTCTCTTCTATATTTACGGTTGAGACATCCAACGAACCTTTGGCTGCCGGAGCTGCCGTGCTGTTTGCCAGACTGCGTTCATAAACACGCCATTCACCACGTACCAACTCAAATGTACCAAAGCGCAAGAAAGTAGAGTCTTTGAAGTTAGTCATGTACATACGCATGAAACGGATGGTCTTGAAATCCTGTATCGCTCCAACTTTACGCTGATATTGTTTCACTGGGATCTTGAATTGATACCATTTGATATCCCCTTTCGTGCCATTAGCCAACGGAACGGAAGTGCTCAATTCATTTACAATATAGTTTGATCCCACTTGCATATCTTTCGGGCGCAATGAGACTTTATATTCAAAGTATTTTTCGTTCTCATTCAGCGTGTTGTCTTGGTTCAAGTCCTCCACGTCCGGAGTTGTACGCGCCGATGTGTTATAACGCTCCGAAGATTCATCGGAGTTTCCCTCCGTACCATTATAACGTTTGTAACGTTCAAGCACCGTCAATCCCTTTTCATCAAAATCAGAACCCCTGAAATGGTGGAACTTATCACCGGACGGGTTGTTCAACACAGACAACGGGTCGTTTTGCCATTTCGCCAATGTCTGAGCATTGATTTTCGGTGTCAGCTTCTGCAAAAAAATCCTTAAAGTCGGGAACTGCAACTCTTCTTCTGAAGAGAGTCCGTTGAATCCGACATCCTGGATTTTCCGTGCGCCGGCAGTGTTGTCAAATGCATAAACGGTACTCTGCTGCTTAGGCACTTTACCCCATACAGTTGTATCGACTTTACTCATATCCCCGTCAACAGGAAGACCATTTTCAAAGAATTTCTTCTCATCCTTCAATATATCTTCAGAGACATCTCCAAGGTTGAAATACAAATCTCCTCCCTCGGCAGTAGAACCACTGTAAACAAATGGATCCATCAACCAAAACTCTATGTATTCGATGTTGGCAGTTTCAAAGTCCACTTGGTCAATCTTCCTCATGATACCGCCCCAACGCTTTTGGGGTTCTTGCAAAGTTCCATCCGAATTGACACGGTCTGCATCCAAGTTATAAGGACCACGTTCATTCGGATAAAAAGCAACGTTCAATGCCGAAATCAAATTGTTTTCATTCACTCCGACATCTCGGTTGGGGAACAACTCCGTAGTTTGGATAGCACGAACAAAATGGTTGGACAAATCATCCTTCGTGATATTCTTAGGCAGGGAACGGGAATTCTTCCGCGTAAAGATACCATCGACATAATACCAAGCCATCAATGCTCTGTTCTTTCCATAATCAATATCGTTCACCTTCGAAGCTTCCGGGAATAGAGCCGTAGGAGAATCATCATACGGGGTACTTGCCAAGTTCCAAGGGAAAGGATTGAGCAGGTCGATTGAGTTTTGCGTTGACTCGAAATCGTCCAAATAAGAATATCCACCCGTGTATTCATTCTCATAATGTCCGGCAATCAAATGGGCAAACTCTGCATTCAAGGCTATCTGGCTGGGCTTCGTCAGCGTCAAAAGCGGAAGTTTGTCAAAGACATTGGTCAGCCACTGGCTTTCGGTCTTGTAAGAAGCGTTCAAACCCCATAAGGTGTTCTTCACCGACTCACTTCCCATAACCGTTTTGGTCGTCAATGGCATTTCGGACATGTGCATGATGGTCGCACCCAAATTAATGTCTTTGCTCAGTTGGTAATTCAAGTCCAATCCCATCATGGTCTTTCGTTGCATACTGTACGTGGACTGGTTTTCCAATGAGACACTGACTGGCGTTCCGGCATTGATGATATTCTCATTTAAAATGGTTACGACACCCGATGCATAATCCACCGTATAATCCACATTCTCAGTCAATACGGCTCCTCCGGCAGTTACTTTGACAGAACCGCGTGCCACATTGGTCGATTCCAATTGTATCTCCGCACTGGAAGAGGCTTTGTATTCTCCCCTCAGGACAAACTTGTTCTTTTCTGCTATTTGACGGGCGTATGTCAAAGTGGAATCATAAAGTTCCTGATAGACATACTTGTCTGCAATGGCATTGTTTCCTATCTTCTTACGCAGATGCGAACCGAAAGGTTCCACGACCGGGAAGATGATTTTTCCCATGTCTGCCATGACTGTATATCCTTCCACGAAATCGAAGAAGCCATCCGAATGGGCTTCATTCTGAGAATTCAAGCGGTCCAGGTTCATTACTTGAAGCAATATCTGATTCTTGATATTGCCTTCCGATATATAATTGACCGCTGTTCCAGTCGTGTCGCTTTGGTATAAGATATCCATCCTGAACTTCTCCTTCTGTACGGAATAGGCTCCTAACGAATAGATATTCTTCATCATCAAGTCCCAGAAAGGCATGGACGGGGACATATTGCTTCCTTTCAACAATTTCAAATAGAGGCAATTGGTTGTATTGCTACTGTTGTCGCTTGAGAACTCTCCCACTTGGTAGACTTGTCCTCCTGCCGTATATTCAAATGCGACAGCCAATATGTCATCCGGTTGCAACTGGGTTTTTAAGGAGATATAACCCAACTGTTTGTTTACAACATATTCCGACTCATTCAACATCCGGGCACTCTCTATCTTCTCAAAGTCACGGCCGCCGGTCAGGAAACTGCTCAGCACTTGCGTCGCTTGGTTAATCTTCCGGGCATCTGCATAATTGTTGACAAGCGTCGGATAGAGCGTATTCGATTCATTCTTCGGCAATTCGGATGTTCCTTGGGGCGAGAATTGCGGATTGCTGATATGCTTGTATTCTGCCAAGTCGGAAAAAGCCACAATATTCCGGGATTGGTCATAATTTCCCCGTTTATTGGTTATCCAGACCTCCACACGGTTGATGGAAACCACAGAATTGACACGGGGTAATTTCGTCAAAGCCTCATCATAATGGTCTCTAAAATATTGTGCCAAGAAGAAGTGCCTGTTTTCATCATACGAATCAACCGTGATTTCAAAAGGTTTGGTTTGCACGCCTCCTTTGGAGGTAACGGTTTTGGATTCCGATTCTTGTTGGGCAAAAAGCGCATTGACACGCAAGCGTCCAAACTGCAAATCCGCTTTCATACCGAACAGGGCAGCACCACCATTGATCAATGAATTGCTGGTAGTCATGCTGACATTTCCCGCTTCGATGGATTTGATGATTTCATCTTCTTCACCGGTGTATGCCAATTTCAACTGCTTCGAGTCGAAATCGAAAGAGGTTTCGGTATTATAGTTCATGCCGAAATTCACTTTACTACCCACGGAAGCATTCATGTTCAGCTGCACACTCTCATCGAAATTGAAGTAGGTACGGCTTCTGGCACGGGTCGGCAAAGTGGGATTCTTGGTCGTATTGTTCTTCAAGCCCATGGTTATCTCCGCAGATCCTTGTGTCTTGACACGCACTCCGCCCGGACCGAATATTTTCTCAGCCGGTCCCAAGTCAAACTGCATATCCGTCACATTGAACTTCTTGTTAGCCTCTTTTTCAAACTCCTCCTCATTCTTGGCTTTGAAATAGGCACGCAGCGATTCCTGCATGCTATAATCCTGATACTCTTCAGGTGTCAAGGTCATGGGTGTGCCCAATTCCATATCGCCCAATTGGGTACGGACAATATAAGTTCCCGTCTTGATATCGTACTCGATAGTCGTCTTGACATTCTCCGGGTTCTTCAAGTCAAGCGGGCTCTTCTTCACCAAATCTTCATACGACTCCGGTGTCGTCTTTGCCACCGGATAGCGGGACTTAGGGACAGTATCTTGCGCCTGAGTGTCTGATTCCAGCAATTCAAAATCCGGTAAAAAACGGGAAGAGGCCAAGTAATCAGCATTCAATGCCCATAGTCCGCTCAAAACGATAAACGAGCCTATTAATAATATGTATTTAATCCTTCTTCTCATCAAAGCATTTTAAGGGCATACTTTATAACTTGTTCCACTCGGGCGGTCGGTTCTTTTTTCAAAATGGAGGAAACGGCTTTCTGGGATGCTGCCTTTTGGAAACCCAACATGACCAATGCAGCCACTGCCTCCTCTGCCAATGCAGCGTTGGAAGTTTGCATGACGGGAGCCACGGCGATATTCTCCTGTTCTGCCAATCCGGTAACCTTGCTCTTCAAATCGACCAAGATGCGTTGGGCGGTCTTGACTCCGATTCCTTTTACGGCAGTCAAAGAGACCTCGTCTTTCGATGAAATGACTTGCACCAACTCTTGGGGCTGGAGGGATGACAATATCGTGCGCGCCGTATTGGGACCCACTCCCGACACCGAAGTCAGCAACAGATACAAACTGCGTTCCAATAATGTCGAGAAGCCGTAAAGCAGATGGGCATCTTCGCGTATCACTTCATATATGTATATCTTCCCCTCACTCTTGCCTTGGAAAGCAGTGAAAGTCGTCAGTGAAATGTTGATTTCATAACCGATGCCATTGCATTCCAATATCATTCGAGCTGGTGTCAGTTCTACAATTTCACCCTTTATATAATCTATCATTTTCCTTCCTTTTTCTTTATTTAAAATATGCCGCAATTAATATAACGTAAAATTATAACTTAACGTATATCTTTCCCCGATATTTTTACTGTTTCCAGAAGCCGGGGAGTAAAATTGTCAGCACTGTAAACACTTCCAAACGTCCGGTCATCATCAAAAATGTCAATACCCATTTGCTCAAATCGGAGAAACCGGAGAAATTATACGCCGGACTGCACGCTCCCAATCCGGGACCTACGTTGCTCGTCGCCGACACGCTCGCTCCGATAGCCTCTTCAAATCCTACGCCATCGAAGGTCAGTATCAAGCATCCGAAGAGCATCAAAGAGACATAGATGAATGCAAACGCCATGACACGGTTGACATTGTCCTCCGACACGACATGGCCATTGAAACGGACTGGGATTATGGCATGGGGATGTGTCTGCTTTTTAAAGACATTCAAAAGGTTCTTTACCAATATGACAAATCTTCCCATCTTGAATCCGCCACTCGTGGACCCTGCGCAACCGCAAACGACCATCAACAAGAGGACGATTATCCAGAAGAACGGTCCCCACGTTATATAGTCTTTCGTCATGAACCCGCATGTGGAGATAATGCTCGTAATCTGGAACAGGGAATCACGGAACGCCATTTCCAAATCGGTAGCCAAACCTTTGAAATAGATCCATCCTGCCGTCAAAAGGGTCGTCACTCCTATTATGGTATAATACCAACGTGTCTCTTCATCTTTCAGCAGTTTGCTGACTTTCCCATTGAACAGGAAATAGATCAATGTCATGTTGGTCGAACCTACGCACATGAAAAAGGCCAAGAGGTATTCTACATAAGGGGAATCCAATAGGAGATGCTGGCATTCTTGGTGGAATAACCGCCCGTCGCCAATGTCGTCATGGCATGATTGACGGCATCGTACAAATCCATCGGCCCGACATAAAGCAATAAAGCCAACAAGCAGGTCAAAAAGAGATAGACTCCCCAAAGACGTTTTGCGACTTGCGTGATGCGGGGACGGAATCTCTCATGCGTAATCCCGGTAGATTCGGCATCAAACATTTGGGAAGCTCCTTCTCCCAAGATGGGCATCAAGGCAACCGTAAAGACAATCATTCCCATGCCTCCTTGCCACTGCGTCAAACTTCGCCAAAAGAGCAATCCATTCGGCAAGGCTTCGATATTGCTCAAGATGGATGCTCCCGTAGTTGTGAAACCGGACATGGTCTCAAAATAGGCATCCGTTACATTATCTATATAGCCGCTCAAATAGTAGGGCAGCATCCCGAAAAGGGAGAGCAAAGCCCATGTCAGCGTCACCACCAACATTCCTTCACGCCTTCCTGCGGAATGTTCATTCGCCTTTAAGCCAATCAAGAAGAAGAGCAGGCCTGTTCCAAACAGGATGCCGCAGGATGTTCCGATTGCGAATGTGTCATCTCCTGGATATAGGAATGAAACGCCCAACGCCATCAACATAAACAGCGTCTCTATCATGAACATAAATCCCAACATCTTGAAGATGAAACGAATATTCAGCATTTTCATAACCGCCGGTTTCTTTAATTAAAGTAATCTTCCAACTTGCGCATGGCTGTGTTCAAACAGAAAACGACAACGTGGTCATACGCTTGGATTTGCATGTCTCCATTGATCATCATCGGTTTCCCATTCCTTATCAGCCCGCCCAAAGTCATATCTTTAGGCAAACCCAAGTCTTTCACCTGTTTCTTGGTGATTTTGGAGTTCGGGCGTGCGACCAATTCTGCCACGTCTGCATTGGCGAATGTCAAGCATTTCACATTGGAAATATCTGCATCCAACAGGAATTGGTAAATATGGCTGGCGGCTATCAATTTCTTATTGATAACGGCACCGATATCCATGCTTTCCGCCAATGGAATATAATCTAAATTTTCAATCTTTGCTACCGTTTTATAGACTCCGAACCGTTTTGCCGCCAAACAGGAAAGGATATTCGTACTTGAATCTTCCGTCAGGGCGATAAAGGCTTGGGCATCTTGGATTCCTTCATGGATTAGCAAATCCATATCTCTTCCGTCACCGTGGATAATCAGCACATTGCCCGGCACTTTCTCCGCAATCTGGTAACTTTTCTCCTTGTTCATCTCGATGACCTTGACTCGGATGTTGCTCGGCAAATATTGGCATGTCCGGAGGGCAATGCGGCTTCCTCCCATGATAATCACCTTCTTCACTTCCGGGTTCTTCTTTCCTGCCAACAAACGCACATCTTCTATGTAGTTTCGTGTTGTCGTAAAGAATAAGATATCACCTGATTCTATTTGGTCCGTTCCTCGTGGGATGATTGTCTCATTTCCCCGTTTGATGGCCACGATATGGAAGAACTTCTGGTCGGACAGCAGTTCATACAGTTTCTTATTGACTATTTTGGCATTGTCCCGGACTTTCACGCCTATCAAAATCAAGGCCCCTCCGAACAATTCCGAATATTGCCTTGTCCAGGGCTTTTCCACGGCTGTGACAATCTCGTGGGCTGCCAACATTTCCGGATATATCATCGAACTGATGCCTAACTTTTCAAACAGCTCTTTGTTCTTCGGTTGCAAATATTCATAATTGTTTATCCGGGCAAATGTCTTGTGCACACCCAAACTATGGGCCAATATGCAAGAGGTCACGTTGGCGGTCTCTTCCGGCGTGACGCCCACAAACAGGTCGGATTTACGGATTCCTGCCTCTTCCAAATCTTTCAGGGAGGTGGAACTGCCGACCACAGGCAACACTTCCAAAGTCGAGTTCATCGAACTTAACCGCTCTTCTTTGGAATCCATCAATATGATATCATGGTTTTCTTGCGAAAGCATCTTTGCCAAATGTGTGCCTACTTCCCCGGCACCAGCGATAAAAATCCTCATACTCGAACCCTTTTACTCCTTTACCATTTCTTTTACAACCTCTGCGATGCTTTCACTGTCCATTCCACAAAGCTTGAATAATTCCGGCACCGACCCGTGCTCGATAAAGCGATCCGGGACTCCGATACGCTTGACTTTAGGCGTATAGCCGTTGTCTGCCATAAATTCCAGCACTGCCGTTCCTAAACCGCCTTTGATTACACCATTCTCTACCGTGACAATCCGATTGAACTTCTTGCCTACTTCGTGCAAAAGTTCCTCGTCGATAGGTTTCAGGTAAATCATATCGTAAAGAGCTACTGATACTCCTTCTTTCTCTACTTGCTCGATTGCTTTGAGGGCTTCATTGCCGACCGGTCCAATGGATAAGATGGCGATATCTTTTCCATCCTTCAGCTTTTTGCCTTTACCCACCGGCAAAACAGACATTTCGTTGCGCCAGTCTGCTTTTTCTCCCTTTCCGCGCGGATAACGGATAACAAATGTTCCCTCCTTGGCGGAATAAGCTGTGTACATCAGATTCCTCAAATCCCACTCGTTCAAAGGCGAAGCAATAATCAAGTTCGGGATGGGACGCAGATAAGCGAGGTCAAAGACTCCGTGGTGGGTGGCTCCGTCTTCACCGACCAATCCGGCACGGTCCAAACAAATCACCATGTGGAGTTTCTGCAATGCGACATCATGGATAATCATATCGTATGCGCGTTGCATGAAGGAGGAGTAGATGTTACAAAATGGAATCATCCCCTCTTTCGCCAATCCTGCCGAGAAGGTGACAGCATGCCCTTCAGCAATCCCTACGTCATACGCCCGCTTCGGGAATGCCTTCATCATATATGTCATGGAACAGCCCGTGGGCATTGCCGGAGTAATGCCGACAATCCGTTCGTCTTTTTCTGCCAGCTCCACCAATGTATGCCCAAAGACATCTTGATAACGCTGGGGTTCATTCAGTTTGCGGACAATGATGCGTTCGCCGGTTTCTTTGTTGAACCTTCCGGGTGCGTGCCATTCGGTTGCGGATTGCTCCGCCGGCTTGAATCCTTTTCCTTTGACTGTCTTTATATGTAGCAGCTTAGGTCCCTGCATATCTTTGATATCATTCAGCAGCTTCACCAAATAACCGACATTGTGTCCATCCACCGGTCCGAAATAACGGATGCTGAATCCTTCAAAGAGATTGTGTTGCTGGGTAAGCAACGCTTTCAAACTATTATTGAAGCGCAGGATGTTCTCCCTCCTGCTATCATCTATCAGTTTGATTTTCCTCAAACCTTTATATACGTCGTAGCGCATCTTGTTGTACGCTTGGCTGGTCGTTATGTCCACCAAATATTGGCTCAGCCCGCCTACATTATTATCTATTGCCATATTGTTATCATTCAATATGATCAATAGGTTGTTCGGATTGGCAGCGGCATTGTTCAAACCTTCAAAGGCCAATCCGCCTGTCATCGCCCCGTCGCCTATCACGGCAATCACATGCCTCTCCTCGTTCCTCAAGGCAGAGGCTACGGACATTCCCATTGCGGCAGAAATAGAATTGGAAGCATGACCGGCAATAAAAGCATCGTATTCGCTTTCTTTCGGATTGGGGAAGCCGCTTATTCCATGTAGTTTCCTTAACGTGGTGAACTTCTCCCGTCTTCCTGTCAATATCTTATGCCCGTATGCTTGATGTCCGACATCCCACACAATCCGGTCGTAAGGGGTATTAAATACATAATGTAAGGCGACCGTCAGTTCGACTGTCCCCAAACTTGCCCCCAAATGGCCTGGGTTCTCGGATAATACATCAATAATATATTGGCGCAGTTCTGAACAAACTTCCGGCAAGGATTCCACCGGGAGCTTTCGCAAATCTGCGGGATAATCAATCTGATTTAATATATGTGTATCACTGCTTACAGCCATATCTTTATATTTTTCCATTTGCAAAGATAATGATATCCTTGCATTTCAAGTCAGATTCGGAATATCTTTGAAAAAATCAAAGATTCTTGATATTTTTTCTCTAAAATATTTGCAGGTTTGAAAAATATGCGTACCTTTGCAACGCTTTAGAGAGATAAGCATTACAACAACAAGGGCGTTTAGCTCAGCTGGTTCAGAGCATCTGCCTTACAAGCAGAGGGTCGGCGGTTCGAATCCGTCAACGCCCACATAATAAAGGGGCTGTGTCAAAACGAAAGTTTTGATGCAGCCCTTTTTATTTCACACAAACTCCTGCCCCAAACGCCCAACATTTTGAGATTCGTGCGCTTTTTCGCCAAAAACATTTTGAGATTCGTGCACATTTCGGCTAAAAACATTTTGAGATTCGTGTAAAACTTACTATCTTCGCACTTATTGAAAACAGTTCAAATATATGATATTCAAAAGGAAAATATATGATGAGCTTCTCCAATGGAAGCGGATAGACGAAGGAAGAACTGCCGTGTTGATTCAGGGAGCGAGACGTGTCGGGAAATCTACCATTGCCAAAAAGTTTGCAGAAAACGAATACGAAACCCATATTTTAGTGGATTTTGCCGCATGTTCCTCAGAAATCCGGGATTTGTTCAATGATGTATCTGATCTTAACCGTATTTTCATGCGCCTTCAATTGGAATACGGTGTCGAGTTGAAGGAACGGAAGTCGGTTATCATCTTTGATGAAGTCCAGCTTGCGCCCAAAGCAAGGCAAGCAATCAAGTACCTTGTGAAAGATGGGAGATACGATTATATCGAAACGGGATCGTTGATTTCTATCCGCAAGAATGTAAAAGATATTCTGATTCCAAGCGAAGAGGTCAAGCTCCACATGTTCCCTATGGATTATGAAGAGTTCAAATGGGCATTGGGAGATACTGCTACCATCAAACTGCTCCAAGGCTGTTTTCACAGTAAAAAACCTATGGGAAACGACATCAACCGCAAGTTGATGCGTGATTTCCGGTTATATATGCTTGTCGGTGGAATGCCGCAGGCTGTATCCACCTATCTTGAAACCAACAATCTGGAGAAAGTAGACAGTGCAAAACGATCCATCATAACATTGTATGAAGATGACTTCAACAAGATTGACCAGACTGGCAATGCGTCCAAGATATTCCACCAGATTCCAGCCCAGTTAACAAGCAATGCCAATAGGTATCTGACATGGAGTGCAACGGACGGCACAAGAAATACAATACTGACTGAGATCCTTTCTGAAATCAAAGAGTCAATGGTCGTCAATATGGCTTACCACGCCAACGATCCGAGTGTGGGAATGGCTTTGCACCAAGACCCAAACAAATACAAAATGTTTGCGGGCGACACGGGACTATTCGTCACTCTTGCGTTTTGGGACAGGAAGTTTACCGACAACACCATATATAACAAACTGCTGAGTGACAAACTGAGTACAGACCTCGGTTACGTCTATGAAAACGTCGTAGCACAGATGTTAAAGGCTTCCGGACACGAGTTGTATTATTATACTTTCCCAACGGAGAGTGGCAAGCATAACTATGAGATTGATTTTCTAATCGCGGACAGTGACAAGGTCAGCCCCATCGAAGTTAAATCATCTGGTTATAAAGCGCACTCCTCTCTGGATGCCTTTTGCCATAAGTTCTCTTCACGGATAAAAAACAAGTATCTAATATACACAAAAGATATGCGCAAAGACGGAGATGTGCTGTATCTTCCCGTATATATGACCTTGTTTTTATAGCCAACATTTTGAGATTCGTGCGCTTTTTCGCCAAAAACATTTTGAGATTCGTGTAAAACGGGCTCTTTAGGCAATAAAAATACTCGATTCCTACACCTGCCCATTAGGAATAGGTAACGAGCTATTCTCAAAAAGCTCACTACCTTTTTTCAAAAAGCATACTACCTTTTTCTAAAAAGCTCACTACCTTTTCTAAAATAGCATACGGCTTCTCGATATTTCCGTGGAGTAGTGGCGTAAGCAGTTGACAAAACCTGTAAAAATGTGCGGTATTTTATAGAATTATCCGTAGAATATTACCGAATTCCCGAAAATAATTGTATTTTAGCAGCAGTAATGACATTTGATTAGATGTGATATGAGCAATATTGTTAATAAAATAGCTGCACTTGGAGGCACAATCTCGACTACTGATATACCACATTTGTCAGAGTATAAGCAACTGTTGAGAGCTAAGGAACGTGGCGACTTGATAAGGTTGCGTCATGGCATATATGCCGTTCCCGATGCCTTGCTTAATACAATGATTGATGTGGAGCGGATTGTGCCAAATGGTATTGTATGCCTATACAATGCCTGGGCTTATCATCAACTTTCAACAACCGTTCCACCTGTTTTTTGCATTGCCATCGCCAATAAACGGAAAGTAGTAATACCGGATACGCTTCCGATAGAATTGTATTATTGGAAGAAGGAGAACTTGGAGTTCGGCATTATGGATGCTGAAATTTCCGGGTATCATGTTCGCATTACCGACATGGAGCGAAGTGTTTGTGATGCTGTGAAATACCGAAATAAATCGGGATTGGATGTTTGTGCGGAAGTGATACGCTCCTATCTGAGAAAGCCAAATCGCAATCTCACTCGTTTGCAAGATTATGCCAAACGCCTCAGGGTGTTCAATACATTGAAAAATTATCTTGAAATAGCAATAGAATAATGGGAAATAAGAACCACGGCAAATCCGTAAAGACACGCTTGCTCAATCTGATGAATGAGACAGGCTATAAATATATGTATCTCTTGGCAAGATACTTCAACGAGAGGTTGCTTTACAGAGTATCTGTTAGCCAATATAAAGACAATTTCTTGCTGAAAGGAGGCTCTTTGCTTTATGCGATGAATGGACTTGAGGCACGTCCTACGGTAGATGTTGACTTCATGGCAGACAGAATCAGCCGTGACAGGGATTTCCTTGCGCACGTGTTCCAAGAAATTTTGGGCATTGTATGCGATGAGGATGGAGTGTCGTTTGATGTTGACAGCATCAAGTTAGAACCTATCACTGTTGAAAAGAAGTATCCTGGCACAAGATTCTACTTTACAGCCCACATGGATACTATCGCTTTCAACATGTCTGTTGACATTGGTTTTGGTGACGTCGTAACCCCATGTCCCACAACTATTGATTTTCCACTGCTATTGCCAAACATCCCATCAGTAAACATACAGGCATATTCCTTGGAGACAGTTGTAGCCGAGAAATTCCATACGATGATAGATCGTGATGTGCTCAATAGTCGCATGAAAGACTTCTTCGATTGTTATCAACTCCTGACAAAGAGAGATTTGTCTGATGACACATTATATGATGCTATCAAAGCGACTTTTGACAATCGTGGTCTTACATACAATCCCGAATTGCAGTTATTCACAGAAAGTTTTGCGACAGACGCAGTCCGTATAACCCGTTGGAAAGCATTTCTGAAAAAGATTCAATGGAAAGAGACTCTTGACTTCGATACTGTTATGGAAGTGATAAGAGAAAGGTTGCAGCCTATGGCCGAAAAATATTGGTGTCTTTTTGACAGTCACAACTCGCAGCATAATTCTTATCACAATAGTTTGCCTCAAAAGAACAGCGTTAAAACGGTGTTTTAATACTGTTTCAACGCTGTTATAATGGTGTTTTAATGCAGAGGATTTAAAGGAAGCCGCCTACAAAGCATAATTCTCCTTCTCCTGACGTAATGTATTTTCACCGACAGTATATGTGTAACATGCAACGGGAATATAATGAATTGTAGCCCAATCCAACTCTTTCGTTCCTTGCTGGGTCTTGGTCGTCACAATCGCCTCTTTCATGTTGTTATTACCTAAGAAGTATTTGAGCGACTCCAATTCTCCCGGCCTTTCATAGAAGCGGTCAGTCCATTTGATTTCCACTGCCCAAGCTGGTTTTTGCCTACCAATGTTTATACCGACAATATCCACTTCCCCTTGCGACCTTCCGTTTTTCCAATTCGCATAGCTAATAGACGCACCTTATGGTCGTGGAATCCATTGTGCATAAACAGAAGTCTCCACCATATCTCCAATTTCGTCATCTTGTTCGCTTATCGGCTGGAATAGAGCACATCGCAACGAAGGATTGGTAAGGTAAATCTTAAACTGCGTTTCCCTTTGATAGCTTTTTGCCGTATCATCCGTGCGGCGGATAACCTTTATCAAGAAAGCTGCTTCAAGGTATTGTATGTATTTTCTGAGGACTTCTTTTTTAACTCCCGACTCCTTCGATAAGGCTTCGTATGAAAACTGACCTCCGGAATGATAAGCAATCATCGTAAAAACAGAGTTCAGTTCTTGCACATCTGTTATCCCGTAAAGGCTCGGAAGGTCTCTAAGCAAAACCTTGTCGATGATGTCATGACGAATGAACTGTCCGGGATTCTCTCGTATCTTCTCGGAAAATACCACTTCCGGATAACCTCCATAATTGATATAATCAAGCAGAAGCTCGTTCAACTTATTAATATCCATTGTCGAACTACATTTCAAATCTTGGTCTTGCCAATGAATCATGCCTTCCCGCATGATGTTTGTGTAACCTCTCAAATGAATATATTCGTAAAAAGTCAGAGGCGGCAAACTGAAATCAGTAAATCGCCCGGCTCCGCTTTCATCACTTTTCTTCCTCAACTCTGCTGCTGCTGATCCAGATGCAATAAACTTGACGGATTTATAGGTATCCACAAGGGATTTCAAATTAACCTCCCACTCTTTCAAGTATTGGATTTCATCATAGAACACATACATTTGCTCCCTGCTGTTGAAATTAGTTTTACCCAACACTTTGCATGCGAGCAGAAATAGTTGTTCAAGATATATATTGTTATAAATAGGCGTTTCAACAGAAATATAGATAATATTCTGAGCCGGAACTCCTTCGTCTATAAGCTTTTGAATAGCATGGTACATCATAACGGTTTTCCCGACACGACGCGGTCCCATAAGGATAAGCGCCCGGCTTAAATCGGTCGCTTTGACGAGAGGCATGAAGATATCGAGATAAAGCCTCGGCTTCATCTCTCTATAGTAATCGGGAATGTTGTTTTCTGTCCACCAAGGATTATCAACTCGCAACCTTCCTATTATTTGCTTTTCTAATAACTCCGTATATACCATAACTATTAAGATTGTCTATTCAATGCAAAAATACTATTTATTGTCATATTAAGCAAGTAAACAATACCTTAATCTGCAATTTTATGCACTCCTAAGCTTTTAGTTCCCTTTGGAATCTCTTAATTTGCATTATAGATAGCCGTTATGAGAAATGGCTCTTCCATTCCAATCATCTCCTTTTCACTCCGCAAAATAAAGTTTTAATCCGAGAAGATTTCATGAATTACGTGAAAGTAATTTGATTTGTATTATATTTGCAATATAACTATAAAATAGCTTCTTATGTTGAAAGACCATTGCATCCGTTTCGATTGGGATCAAGCGTTTATTACGCCAAAAGGCCAACTTCGGTGTATTAGAAGGTTTCCTCACGGTGTTCTTGAATGAGAAAGTAGAAATAGTCGAGATTTTGGAAAGCGAAGGGGACCAAGAGGCTGCAGATGACAAGTTCAATCGTGTTGATATAAAGGCGAAGAATTCCAAAGGTGAAATCATCATTGTGGAAGTCCAGAACACAAGCGAACTGCATTATCTGGAGCGTATCTTGTATGGAGTAGCCAAAGCCATCACCGAGCACATTCATTTAGGCGACACATATAAAGAGGTAAAGAAGATCTATTCCATCAGTATTCTTTATTTTGACTTGGGTAAAGGCACAGACTATCTTTATCATGGACAAAACCAGTTCACTGGAGTTCATACTAAAGACCAATTAGTTGTGACTGCGAGGGAGAAAAATGTTATCGTTTCCAAAATCCCTCTGAAATATTCCCCGAATATTTATTAGTACGCGTGAACGAGTTCAACCAAGTAGCCATTTCTCCATTAGAAGAGTGGATGGAATACTTGAAGAATGGCATTATCAAAGAAAACACCTCTGCTCCCGGACTTCGGGAAGCAAGGGAGAAGTTGCAATATTATTCCATGAGCGATGCCGAACGTTATGCTTACGATGAGCATATCAATGCAGTCATGATTCAAAATGATGTTTTGGGTGGTGCCAGAGAAGAGGGTTTCATGGAGGGCGAAAAAAGTGGGATGAACAAAGAACGCATTAAAAATGCGATAGGCATGAAAGCGGCAGGCATTCCTATTGGTACGATTGCCTCAATTACCGGATTATCAGAAGAGGAAATCTTGAAATTATAAAGATTTTCTGTAATTATATGATGTGATATAGCTGTAACCGCAGAAAATAATGTGTTTTTTTTGATAAAAGATTCTTTTCAGTTTCTATTCTATAAAGGAAACGAAAAGGATACAATAAAATAAGACACAAAAAAAAGAGAGCACTTAATAAGTGCTCTCATATAATCAATCTTTAAATCTGTCTTTTAAATGTATCTTCTTTTTTGTTGTAAATCAAAACTTATTTTTCAACGTAAATGATATAATCCTTCATCCTTATATTTTACTGCAAAAATAATGCAATCCTTTGATATCTACAAATATTTTTATACTTTTAACCATTCGTCATCTGGTTTAGCAATTAATCTGGCATTATTTATAGCCATATCAAGTGTTAGACATGTTGATGCCCGATAAACCCCATTCTCTTTTTCTATTACCAAAGCTAAATCGGCAGATGCTTTAGATGTCAAACATAATGGCAACAATAACTGCAAACGTCCATCATAGTATTGAGGTACTGCAGTTTTATAATTCCGCCTAATTCTTCTAATGGCATCATTTATTGTACCCTGAAGCAAAACGCCCAATTGATATTTATCCATAGATTGTAGGGCTTGGGGGAATCTGGCTATATTATCATCTATAATATGATTAACATTTGTACGCAATTCTAATTTCGTATCATATATTAAATCTGACGAATTCTCAAAGTAGTTTGCATTTTCAGGCAGACTAGTAAATTTCATTAAATCTCTGTCGCTAGCTTTACGCCATCCTAAGAAAAACCATTGGATAGACCCAGGTCTTCTGTTTCTTTGGCACAATGCAAATATTTCCTCTTGATAATCAGTGACCAATCCTGTATTAAACAATGAATATCCATTTTGTTCCAACACTTTATGCTCTTCGTAAAGTTTTATAAATGTGTGCTTTATATAATTCTCTAATATCGGATTTTTTCCGATAGGGTTATTCTTATAGTCCCAATCTTCTTTCATAGCCATAGATTTCAAGTCTTCTATAGCTCCATGAAAATCAATAAACCAAGCGTACTCAAAAAGTTTCATATTGATATTTTTTGCAAAGATAAGAATTACTATTGAGACTACAGAAATTGGAACTTAAAAATGTTGCGTTTTAAAACACGGCTCTTTTAGGTAAAAAGAGACCACGGTTGAAGCTCTTTATTTGAGCCGCAATCTTTGTAATATTAGAATGCCTATTCATCCAAATCAACAATTATACTTTACGCTATGAAATTAACTAAGAAAGTACTCGAAAGATTAAATACAATCATTTGATATCCCTCGTAGGACAAGAGCAAGCAGAAAACAAAATCAAAGAACTTATTTCGGAATACATCAAGGAGGGTTAAAACTTTATTTTGCGGAGTGAAAAGGTTGTGACTGTGTCAAAAGGGTTGTTTTATTCTATCAAAAAATGTGTATGATGCAATTTCTAACCAACCGTTGTTTTGAAAAAAACATTTGACGTTTTTGAAAAAACATTTGACGTTTTCAAAAATTCTTCGGACGTTTTTGAAAAAACAACGGTATGTTTTAAGTAAAAACACCCGAAATAGCCATTAACCCCAAATAAATTGGAGCAGCAGACATTCCCCCACCGCCTCCTTGCTCATAGCTGTAATTTGTAGTCCAATCTGATGACAAATTCAAGAACACCGTGAGGAAACCTTCTAATACACCGAAGTTGGCCTTTTGGCGTAATAAACGCTTGATGGCCCAATCGAAACGGATGCAATGGTCTTTCAACATAAGAAGCTATTTTATAGTTATATTGCAAATATAATAGTCCTATTCGAATTATTGTAACAACTGGTTTCAAAATGTATTTCATAGTTCATTTTTAACATTTTGATAGAAGGTAACGATTTCCTTTAGTAGTTGTATCATTGCAACTATTCTTCATATACAAAAAAACAAGGGATGTAACAAGTTGCGTTGTTACATCCCTCTTTTTTGCGTCCTGCCTCCTCACGGGGGCGAACGGAATAGAACTTTTACACTTAACTATCGGCTCACTTTCGCTTTCCCAAGCTACTTTTGGTGTGAACTGTAATAATTAATTTGTAATTATCTTTTCGGAGAGTAAGCCGGGAACCGGAGTCCCGGACTTACTTGCCCTTCTGTTTAGCTCTATTATTTAACTACTACCTTAACAGCTTCTTCGCCTTCAACTGCTACTACTACGATTCCAGCAGGAACTGAGATAGAAGCGTTGTCAGAAGAGATAACTGTGTTAGCCAATGTCTGGCCTAAGATGTTAGTTACGACTACTGCCTTACCAGCTGCACCCTTAACAACTACTGCGCCGTTTGTAGCAGATACTGTTACGTCGCTTGTAGCGATTGTTTCGTTTGCAGTTGCGTGAGCGTCTTTGTCAATAGCATTGAATGTGAAGCGAGCTGCCTGGTTGATAGTTTCAGATTGAGTTTTACCAACTGCTAAGTCGTTATTCACAAACCAAGACTCTGTAAAGTCACCAGTGTTGTGGTTACCGTTAGTGTTTACATATTGAGTCAATACAGGAACGTTGTTGTTCAACTTAACCCAAGCACCACCGAATGAACCAATCTTTGAATAACCAGCGATATCGTTAGATTCAATCAAGAAGTTACCATCACCTACTTCACGGAATGAGAAGGCTGCGTTGTTGTGCTTGCCGTCCAACTTAACTACTTTATACTTCTTGCCTTCGTTAGCTTTGTCGAAGAACATTGGATCAACATACAACTTACCGTTCTTGTCGGCTTTCTTGATAGAAGCCAAAGTAGTATCTCTCAAGATATACAAGCTATCACCACGGTGGATACCTTCTACGAAGCCTAAGCGAACGAAGTTGCCATACTTGAATGCATCAGCACGTTTAGTCAATTTGTCGATTGCATCTGTGATAGAGTCATTGAAGTTAACCAAGAAGCGACCTTCAACATAACCCGGAACAGCTACTTCGTGACCACAACCCGGATTGATAGGAGCGTGGATCTTGTCTGGGCAGTAAGTGTAAGCTGGAACTGAGTCAGCTGCTACAGCCAACAAGTACTGAGGCATGTATTTAGAAGATTTAGCAACTGCGTCTACATAGAAACCTTCACGTTTAGTCTGGTTGCCCAAGTTTTCAGCTGCCAAGTAGTTCAACTTGTTAGCCTTGGCAAGTTTAGAACCAGAATCTTCAAACAAGCTTTCATTACCCTGTTCGTCGATAGTTACCAAGTCGATAACCTTCTTAGCGTTGTTAACTACAGCTGCATCCAAAGTACGATACAAGTTGCGAGCCTGAGGTACCAATGCGAATGCATCAGTTGTTGTTTCACACAAGTTAGCAATCTTAGCATTCAAAGAGATAGCTTCGATAGCCAATTTACCCATAAGCTCTTTGCGGTCTTTAGAATATTCTGCTACCTTTTCTGTTCCTTTATAGAAGGCACCGCCTTTAAGCTCAAGACCCTTCAAATCTTCAAGTTTTTTACCAGCAACAAGAATAGGTTCAACATGATTTACAAGAGCGTAACCATGTTCGCCCTTCAAACAGTTATTTTCTTTCAAAGTTACGATAGCGAAATTCAAATGGTTTTTAGGATCGTTAATATCCTTTTCAGTAGCAACAACATACTTGTGCTGGTTGTCAATAGCCAAGAATGTATGATCGTTGTCAATCAAGTTCTCGTCTTTAACCTTCACTTTGTAGAATGTCTTGTACAACTGTTCTGCTCCAGCTCTTTCGCTTACGTAACCATATTGCATAGAATCTTGATACAAGATGTTCCATTCAAATGCACCTGTAGGCTCTTCTTTACCAGTAGACGTATTGTATTCCATTACAGGGACCATTACAGGGAAATAACCATTGGTACGATACAATTCGAATTCAGCACCTTCTGCTGTCAATTTAATCAACTTACCGTCTGTGCCCATGAACAAGTTCTGGGACATATCGTACATGTGATGGAACTGATAAACTCTATTACGCAAATTTGCTTCAGTTTCGTTGAAGTAACCGAATTTAGTCGGTTTTTCAATCTTATTGAATGCGAATTCGTCTGCGCAGTTCAAGAAATCATGTTCATGAGTTTTTACATTATCTTTTGCAGATGTACGATTATAAGCACGATGATTTAAAGTAACCAAGTTACCCGTTTTTACGCTCTTATACAACTGACCAGCGAATGCAACTTTTGCAAATTCACGGTTGATGACCTTAACTGTCGGGTAAAGGTTCTTGTTCAAGTCGTCAGTAGTGTCCAAGCACTGGTCTTGTTCAACAACCCACTGAGTTGCCGGCATGTCAGTAAAGTCCTGCTGACCTTTTTCTTCAATGTCGTAAACAATGTGAGCAGCCATATCCATTACTACATTAGCACCTTCTACACGGTGTTCTGTCTGATAAGTAGCCGGCTTAACGTTCTTGATGTTGATGAAATACAAACCATCCTTAACAGTTGCACGTTCATAAGGATTAGCATAGCTGTTAGCGAAACGAACTACCAACTCCATTTGAGACTGGTAAGTACCAGTAGTATTGTTAGTTACGAATGCAGGGTTGCCCGGTTCTGTTTTTCTTACTGCAGCCCATTTATTTTCACTTGCTGCGACTCCTTCAGCAGAGGCATAACCTACAGTCAAGAAGTTAGCTTTGTCACCAGCAGCCGGACCAAAGTTCATTGCATACAGTGCAACTGGAACACCGGCAGCTTTGTTGAACATTGTGTTACCGTAATAACCAGTAGCGTGAGCATCACCTCTATTTACAGTATTCAAATAAGCATATCGATATCCTTCAGCCAAATTGCTCTTTTCAAATTTAACTTTTTTAGAAGCTTCGTCATCTTTCATACGAGAAGCATTCAACGGTTCGAATACTACGCTATCGTTAGTTGCGTAGTAAGTAACCTTCCAGTGGTAACGAGCCTGCAATGCATCATCGATATTATCTTTGGTCTTATCGTATGCTAAAAGGGTTTCCTTCTCTCCTGTACTCGTTCCAGGAGCTGTCAACATAGCGTATGGAGCAACCATAACTTCCAATCCATTGTAGATGCCTTGGAAAGCTTTACCTTCGTATGGATATTCAGATACGTATAAATAACCCTTTTGCTTGCTACCATCAGTGAATGTTTTGAATGGATCCTTAGTTTCCAACAAGACATTGTAACCAGCATATTCTCCACCTAATTTTCTATGCAAATCTGTTAATTCAGATTCGATAGCCACAAATTCATTGTCAAATGGATTAGAAGAGAAAGTCATCGGTTTGTTTGTACCCGGCTCGCAAACAGTGAACTTAGTTGACTTACCTGTTTCAGCATCTTTTGCTGCATCCTTCCATTCAACGTAGTTACCAATGAATTTTTTAGGTGTAGATGTAGAGTTAACGAAATTCAAGAAAGAACCGTTAGCGTCAATCATTGTATTGATTTCAGCTGCGTTCAACACTTTAGCTCCTGCTACAACCGGTTTAATTTCCAAAGCTGAGCCAAGGTTACCAATCAAATGATTAGCATTAGCTTTAGATTCCTTAACTGCAACAATTGCGAAACCATTATCTTCCGTTCCGTCCAAACCTGTTTCAGACAAACCTTCAGCTACAGTTCCACCTCTATCATCCTCATCTAACATATAAGTTAAAACGCCAAGAGGTCCTGATCCAGGTGCAGGTAAAACAGCCTGCAAAGCCATTACAGAGTCAGTGCCGTTGTGGAAGTAAGAATATACTTTCTCTGAGTCAAAAGAATCTTTAGCTTGTTTGTCGGTAGTGTACCAAGCCCAGTTGTAAGTACAACCGTCCATCAAACCATTCTTACCATATTTCCAATCTTTGTTAACATTCTTGTCACCAGTAAATGTTATTGCACCATTGCTGTATTGCAAAGCGTTCATGTGATCGAATGACAACTCAAAACCTGTTTCCTTGTTCACGAAAACATATACACGACCGTTAACAGTACGATCCTTCACTGTGATTTTCCACAAGGAATGAGTCAATGTAGCGTTAGTTGACTTCTGGGCAGTCAAATAAATTTTGCCAGTAGAATAGTCGCGTTCTGCTGTCAAAACGAATTCGCCAGTTGTCAAACCCAAGCTTGCTGGATTAACCTGCAACTGGTAATAATACTCCTGATTGATTGCCTTCACTTCATTCAGGGTTGCATCCAACTCTGCAGACTTTACCATGCGAGAACGGTAATCGAAATTGCCATTAGTCTCGCAAACCTGTGCAGTTGCAGTCAATGAACCCGCCAACATGAAGCCAGCACAAAGTGTAAATACTTTTTTGTTCATAATACAATTAATAATTTAGTTAATAAATATTGATATTCTTTTCGTTATCAATGTCTTGATTCCTAAGTAGCATTTCCACCAAATTCTTGAGTCCTTGAATTGGGGAGGAAAAACGAACGATTTTTGTCCTCATATTTATGGGGTTTTGTAAGGAAATTAAACGGTTTGTTGTGAAAACAAGTGGTTTCGTACTCTATTCGTTATATAGTTGATAAGAAAGCATGTAAGGGGATGAAAAAAAATATAAATTAATTTGGTGGTAATGAAAAAGGTTGTACTTTTGCAATTGGAAAGTAGCCGAGAAATCGTTCGTTTTTCCTCCTCAATGAGGTTCAAAAGAGAATGGCTGGACGGCTTCTTAATACTTACGACATTGATAACGAAAAGAATATCAATATTTATTAACTAAATTATTAATTGTATTATGAACAAAAAAGTATTTACTCTATGTGCAGGTTTGTTGCTTGCAGGAGGGATGTTTTCTACTGCTGATGCCGCTTTGAAGGATATCGTGGATGGAAAATATCACTACATTCAGATTACTAATGGTTCTTCAACGGGCTATTACTTGGCAGATGAAGGAAATCATTATCTTACTGTTCAAGATGGTACCGCCAACCCTTCAGCTTTTTGGAAAGTAGAAGAAGTGAAAGAAACAACAACGGGCGTTGTATTGGGTTACAAACTGAAAAGTGCAAAAGGTAACTATTATGAAGTTGAGATTGGTGGCAAGAAGTACTCTGTATTTTCACATGCTGCTGGTGCTACTGTAGCTGCTCCTGGAGCTACTCCTGATGCGTGGTGGCCGTTAACAGTTGTTTCTAATGACTTTGGAGGAAAAACATACTATGCACACGAAGGTAAAGGAGTAGAAAATCCTGTATGGGGTATTGATACTCCAAATGCAACTCAACATATCGAATCTCAAACAATGACCGCTGAGAATTTGAACAAAGTTCTTGATGGCGGTTTCGCTTTACAGATTTGTTATCAGCCGTTGAAAAACAACGGAACAGAGCTGGACAATGCAAAAGATCCTGTTGAATATGCTTCTTTGCAAGGCAATCCTTTTGTCGGAAAATTAATTGCTACTACTGCTACTACTGCTACTATGAGCGGTGTTACATTAAAGAACGAAGCTGGCAAGCATATCATCTTGACTTCTGAAAAATGGGGTAATTTGGGCGCAGATGCAACCGTATCTGGATTTAAGTTTAAAGCTGTTACAAATGCTGAACTTGATGCTATGGAGATTGCCGGCAAAGTAAAGGCTAATGTATTCAATATCGCACAGCCAGTAGGAGAAGATGCTCCATTGGAAGTTTCTATGAAGATTGGCTCTGATAAACTTGAATTGATCGTAGTTGAAGTTAACGGTTCATATTACTTGACAGTAGCGAATAGTACAACAGGTGATGCAGACTACACATTCGCTTCAGGTAACAATCAGAACACATACGTTAAGTTCGGTGTAAGCAACGCTATCGATAACGATATCTTCATCGGTAAAGTATGGAACATCTATATGAACGGTAAGATTGCTTCTCCTATCAATGAGGAATATGTAGCAACAACACAGGTAGCTGCTGCTTATCCAGAAGGACAGTGGTTGTGGGATGATGAAGCTGAAGTATTCACTAACCGTGAAACAGGCAGAAAGATTACTTGAGCTCATTCAATACTTTGCGTAAGACAGACAAAGCTGACACTTACACAAGCGGTGTAAACACTTATCAGATTGTAGCAGCAGGTGATCCAAGCGACAAGGCTACTTTAGGTTATTTGAATGACTATTCTGATGATGTATTGAAACAAAAAGCATTCTTCATCGGTGCTCCGGTTGAAGCTACCGGCGACACTATTTACTTGTCAAAAGCTGCTAAGGGCGTATTGAAATTCACTAAAGACAAGAGCGAAGCTGTTGAATTCCGTTTGACAGTTAATCCTCACGATAAAGATCACAAAGCTGCTCAGGTACGCACAACTTATACAGCTTGGAAAGACAAAGCGAAGGGCGTGAAAAAACATGAAAATGATATCGTAAGCTTGTTGCGATACAATGTTACAGAAGCTGTATCTGGTGATGTTTTGGCATATGATTATACTGAACAACGTTATGTTTTGTCTGCTGAAGAAGATTTGTCTTCTACTATAAGAAAAGAAAAATCACTTATCTTCAAGAACAAGTCTGCTAACACATATAATATTGTTCGTCCATACAACGATGACGTCTTTTATACTACTGTAGGTTCTGGAAATAATGAATGGCATAAAGCTAAATTCGCTAACTTCTTCAATGGCTATGGCTCTGCCCTTGCAGGCAAGCTGTATGGCGCATTCAATGTTTCTGAATTAGTACAAGCTCAAAATGCTTATGCATTCGTACAGAACGACCAGTTCGTTATCGTTGATGCTGCAGCTCAGCAATACCGTGGTGACTTCTCAGAAAGCAAGTTGGATACAATCAAAGTATTCCGTAACGTTGATGACAGCTATGTAATGTACGAACAAGGCGCATTGTTAGCAGAAGGTAAGACTGCTCTTGCAGGTTTCTTGGGTATGGAGAACTTCAACGATGATAACTTTGTAGAAAAGAACGCTGCATTGTTAGCTGATACTGCATTCCACGCTAATACTTACCGTCCACAGTACATGTTGGCTGTAGGTACAAAAAGCAGTTCCTGCTGGTAAAGTTTGTTCTATCCACGGAGATGACCCTACTTGCCCGGATGCTCACAAGGTCGCTACTAAGGGTTATATCACAGGCCGTTACTTGGTTAACTTGGTAGACTCTGCTAAAGCTGCAGCTGAAGCTGGTGTTAAGGTTGCTAATAACAAGTATATCTATCAGCAATATTCAAATAATGAACCTTACTATCGTTTAGGTTTTGTTCAGGCTAAACACGAAGGTGACTCTTTGATGATTTCTGCAACAAAAGACACTATTGATTTGAAGAACGCTGGTGATAAGGTTTGTGCTTTCGCATTCAAGTATACAGATAAAACTCGTGAAGCATTCACTATCGAAACATTGTACGATGTTAATGCTGCAAAAGAACCTACTCGCGGTTACGTTAAATACCACAACGGTATATTGGTTGTAACTCCGAAAGCTAGTGAAGCTGAAGTATTCAATTTGGCTGAATTGAAAGGTGTTGCTCCAACTGCAAACGAAACAATCGCTACAAGCGACGTAACAGTATCTGCTACAAACGGCGCAGTAGTTGTTAAGGGTGCAGCTGGTAAGGCAGTAGTCGTAACTAACATCTTAGGCCAGACATTGGCTAACACAGTTATCTCTTCTGACAACGCTTCTATCTCAGTTCCTGCTGGAATCGTAGTAGTAGCAGTTGAAGGCGAAGAAGCTGTTAAGGTAGTAGTTAAATAATAGAGCTAAACAGACGAGCAAGTAAGTCCGGGACCCCGGTTCCAGACTTACCCTCCGAAAAGATAATTACAAATTAATTATTACAGTTCACACCAAAAAGTAACTTGGGAAAGCGAAAGTGAGCCGATAGTTAAGTGTAAAAGTTCTATTCCGTTCGCCCCCGTGAGGAGGCAGGACGCAAAAAAGAGGGATGTAACAACGCAACTTGTTACATCCCTTGTTTTTTGTATATGAAGAATAGTCGCAATTATTTCTTATATTCAACAATTTATTGTATGAAAAACAATGCACCTTTCGTGAAATCTTCACGTGAATAATCCACGGCATAATGAAAATGTTGTATCTTTGTATCGAAATAGACGATGAAGCCATATTATATGGATGGTAAACATAAATGTGTAATCAACAATAATTTTATAATAATATGATATTGCGTGTAATCCTGAAGAATTTTCTTTCGTTTAACGAAGAGGTTCAATTTGATATGTTTCCTAATATGAAGAGGACCTCTTTGTCGAATCATATCAAAGTGCTTAATGACAAGTTGCCGGTATTGAAGATGGCAGCTATTTATGGCTCTAATGGAGCAGGCAAATCCAATTTACTGAAAGGTATCAATTTCCTAAAGGCTATTACCACAAATAAGAATTTCCTTGATAAAGAGAAGGTAGGGAAATATATTTTCGCACTTAAAGAGAATGCAGGAAAAGAACCTTTTGAGCTTGCAATTGAGTTTGTGACCAAATCAGGAGTTCCATTTATTTATTCGGTGGAAATGAAAGACACTGGCGTTACATTTGAAACTTTACGGGTTTCAAGTTTGGGCTCAGGAGAAAATGTTAATGTTTTCATACGTAAAGGCAGGAAGGTAGAGTATGCAATTGCGCCATCTGACGAGGTTAATAATATGGTCTTGGGCTGGATAGAAAAGAATCCGTTCGCCAGTCTATTGACTATAAATAACGATATGCCAGTATTGGCAGATGAAAATATCGGTATCGCACAGAAATGGTTTGAGGACGAACTCACAATTATCGGTCTGCATTCATTTAATCCGACTTTGATTGGAGTATTCAAAAATGATAAGGAGATTAATCAGTTTGCTTCGGAGTTATTTAAAGCTATTGATTTGGGTGTGGATGAAGTAAAAGTAGAGACTGAAAATTTTGAAGATTGGGTAAATACTCACGATGTTGGCAGTTTGCCAATGGATAAGGTTCGTGAAATGCGTTCCGGGGTTTTGTCAGAAGTTGTTGATTTTAGAAATACCAGGGCAATCAGTGTGGAGGATGGAGTACGGAAGATAAGCCAGATGATGTTCCGTCAGTTTGGAGAGAACGGCTTTTCAAAAGATATGGATATTCAAGCACAGTCCGATGGTACTGTCCGATTGTTGTCTCTTGTGCCAGCATTGTATGATGCTATGAAATCGGCTAAAACCGTACTCATTGATGAACTTGACCACAGCATACATCCGCATTTGGTCCGAGAAATCGTGCGTTACTTCTCTTCTCAAGAAACCAATGGTCAGCTTATATTCTCAACTCATCAGACTTGTTTGTTGAATCAGGATTTCCTGCGTACTGATGAAATATGGATGGTTGAGAAAAAGTATGGTAGTAGCCATATGTATTCATTGAATGATTATAAAATTCATAATACTATCAATATTGAGAATGGGTATATGGAAGGTCGCTATGGTGCGGTTCCTTTTATAGGCGAGTTGAATATGTAATATGATAAAGGATTATGGATTTATCAAAGTTGACATATTCAAAAGGTGATTCTGGGAAGACACCATTAAAACCTGTCCCTAAGACTGCAATAGAAAGTAATGGGGGAATAGGTGTCTCTGGTGTCTTGAAAGTATCTCCTGCGTATAGTAAGACAGATGGAATTCTTTCAACTAATCTTGTGTTTGTGCTTTCTGGAGGAGAGAAGCGGGAGAAAGATTTTCTTCGTGAACTTATCCGGCAACGTGAACTTCATTCTTTGAAAGTTGCATTCATGTCTGAAAAAGGGCAAGGCTTACAACCATATCAAATGCAACAAAGATGGAGCGAAATACAATCCACAGGGATGTTCAAGATAGATAGTCAGGTTTATCACTTAGACACTACAGACAAAGTCTTTCTTCTTTCTGATGTGGATGAGTTCTATGGCCAGTTGGAGAAAATATTCAAGAATAGATCAAATGATGAGCAGGGACAATGGATTGTGAGTAACCCTTGTTTTGAAATATGGTTGTATTACTGCTATTTGAATGAGCCTGAAAAAGATTTGAAATGTTTGGTGTCTGAGCCTGTTGCGACACGGAGTAAAGAACTGAAAGCGTTAGGACCGATGCTTGTTGCCGGAGGCCTGAATCCGTGTAAAGCATTTGAACTGATGACTGTTGGTATTGAAAACAGTAGGAACCATTATGAAGTTGAAGACAATGGAATTCAATTTTGTTTGCAACACAAATGCATGAGATGGCTCGGTATCTTATTGATACGATGAACCAAAATGCTGATGAATATTCTGAATATGTGAGAAGAAAAGAAGCATGGAGACGAATGATGAAAAAGTAGAGTTCTAAAAAATAAGTTATGGATATAGAAATTGCAAAAACGGTTTTAAAACTAGATGCAAATAAAAGAATTGGTAATGTCATTAAAAACCAGAGATGATAGAGATTTAGTCGTTTTTAGTCAAAAATCAAGTAGTTAATATTAGGGGATGTTTTCCAAAAAACATTTGACGTTTTTGAAAAAACATTTGACGTTTTCAAAAATTCTTCGGACGTTTTTGAAAAAACAACGGTATATTTTTTCAACACTATCTTTACGGCAAATCAATGTCCGTTCTGAGCTTATTTTTGCTTGTGTCAAATTAAAATACATCTGCAAAGACGCTAATCATTAATTGAAACAACCCCTTTTTAAAAGATTTTCATTAGAGAAAGCGAACATAATCTTACAATAATTCGAATAGGACTATTATATTTGCAATATAACTATAAAATAGCTTCTTATGTTGAAAGACCATTGCATCCGTTTCGATTGGGCCATCAAGCGTTTATTACGCCAAAAGGCCAACTTCGGTGTATTAGAAGGTTTCCTCACGGTGTTCTTGAATGAGAAAGTAGAAATAGTCGAGATTTTGGAAAGCGAAGGGGACCAAGAGGCTGCAGATGACAAGTTCAATCGTGTTGATATAAAGGCGAAGAATTCCAAAGGTGAAATCATCATTGTGGAAGTCCAAAACACAAGCGAACTGCATTATCTGGAGCGTATCTTGTATGGAGTAGCCAAAGCCATCACCGAGCACATTCATTTAGGCGACACATATAAAGAGGTAAAGAAGATCTATTCCATCAGTATTCTTTATTTTGACTTGGGTAAAGGCACAGACTATCTTTATCATGGACAAAACCAGTTCACTGGAGTTCATACTAAAGACCAATTAGTTGTGACTGCGAGGGAGAAAAATGTTATCGTTTCCAAGAATCCCTCTGAAATATTCCCCGAATATTTATTAGTACGCGTGAACGAGTTCAATCAGGTAGCCATTTCTCCATTAGAAGAGTGGATGGAATACTTGAAGAATGGCATTATCAAAGAAAACACCTCTGCTCCCGGACTTCGGGAAGCAAGGGAGAAGTTGCAATATTATTCCATGAGCGATGCCGAACGTTATGCTTACGATGAGCATATCAATGCAGTCATGATTCAAAATGATGTTTTGGGTGGCGCCAGAGAAGAGGGTTTCATGGAGGGCATGAACAAAGAACGCATTAAAAATGCGATAGGTATGAAAGCGGCGGGCATTCCTATTGGTACGATTGCCTCGATTACCGGATTATCAGAAGAGGATATCTTGAAATTATAAAGAGGCGCAGCAGTCCGGTTAATGGGATAAATTCAAATTTATCGACAAATAGTAGAAGTCCGAAAGAATATTGCCTTTAAGGCCTCTGCATTAAAACACCATTATAACAGCGTTGAAACAGTATTAAAACACCGTTTAAACGCTGTTCTTTGTTCTATATCTCAAAGTCAACAAGGAAAAGACCGTAGTATCGTATGTGCGTGGAGTGAAATATCCAATCAAAATGAAGCCAAATTTCCAAATATAAATACGCCATTTTTCCAAATAATATTCAAAAATGAATTGAATTACAAAGGAATATACTATCATGCAGGCATAAAAAACGAAGATTTTTATCTAAGTTTGTAATATAGTGAAAATGTATGGCACAAAATATCTTCCAACTTGTCTTAACAGACGAGGCACTAAACTTTATTGAGAGTTTACCTGAAGCGAAATGATTATGGCAAAGATGAATCTTACCCCATTAGACGATGTTGACAAGCACTTTGGAAAAGTTGGCACACCGGAACGTGACGCTTTTGAGAGCAATGTGGACGATGCTTTACACGCTTTCCGTTTGGGAGAAGCCATTAAGAAGGCTCGCATAGAGCAGAACTTGACCCAAGAACAACTTGGAGAGCGTATTGGTGTGAAAAGAGCGCAGATTTCCCGATTAGAAAGAGGTTATAGCATAACAATACCTACAATGCGAAAAGTATTCAAGGCTCTTGGTGTGGCAATTGCAACCATTGATCTGGGCATTGCAGGAAAAGTGGCATTGTGGTGAAAATATCACAACGAATCGCTCTACAAATGACACGATAATTCAATAGTCCTATCGCGTGATGCTATTTCAGCTTTAATCAAGCATTTTTGTTTCTCACCTTAGTGAGAAGTGTTTCTCACATAAGTGAGAAATGTTTTTCACCAAGGTGAGAAGTGCTTCTCATTAAGGTGAGAAGTATTTTTCACCTTGGTGAGAAGCTAAGTATCGTGAGTCATTAGTCCTGTAGTAAACTCCAAGTTTTGTGACAAATTATCATCGACTTCTCATTTTCCACAAAGCCATAGGATGAAACTTGATTTTGTCAACAATGTCCTTGTCTTCAAACAATAATTCTGGCAAATAGCTTCTGTTATTGAAATTTTGCACGTATTCTTTTTCGGAATCTGTGAGGACCAACAAACTTTTGAGAAAATCCTTCACCTCTACTTTGGCTTTTTCAAAGTCGAAATACTCACTTCGCCTTAGTACAGGCAAGAGTTGTGAGCGAATCTGCGGAAAGCGTATCTTATCTATTTGTGGAAAATCGACAAATTCTGTAGGCGTGTTGTTGTTTTTTCTGCTTGAGCCAACAGTTAGATAAAAGACTGTTGCCTTCCTCAACATCGTTTGTTCTACCTCACTTACGAACAGTTGATGCTCCACCATATTATAAACATCGTAAATATCGCGTGCTGCACATCTGCCAATAAGGGCATTTATCTTGGTGGCAAATAATTCGATAGGAGATAACGAGCACACTTTCACGTCATTCAGAAATGAGATGGAAACATGAGCATCAATGGCTGGCAATATATGGCAACGGTCTGAATAATTAATTTCTCTAATTGATACCGTCATTGTTGCCTGCAACATTAGTGTAGTGGAAAACCCAAGAATCGAGGGTATGGGGATTCTTGGAGCCAGGCGCAAGACGATAGCCTTCCGACTCCATATAGCGAAGTATCTCTCCGTTTACTTCCTTACGGATAGACAGCATCGATTCACGGTCGCAATCTATCGTAAAATCCAAGTCTATATCCACAGACAGTCTCGGCAACTGAAAGATTGTGAGATTGATGGCAGTGCCTCCTTTCAGCACTAATGACTTTGACAACAACAGGCTATGATGGAAATAGTTAAGGATTTCTACAAGTCGCATTACCTTTTCGAGGTTGTCACGAATAAAGCCTTGCTCTTTGGCAATGATGTCAAGGGCTTGTTTGTTATATGAGTTCATATTCTTCTTTTGAGGTTAGTTCCTGTGGCACATACATGCGCCATTTGCTTACAAATATGTCTGAATCTTCGTCATTAGTCAACCATTTTACACTTTTTATGCCTTTTGCTCGGCATAGTTCTATTAGAGAGTCAGACAAGTTGGCCTGTTCTTTGATTCGCTCCAACAAGTACCCTGTCTTTTGGTACAGAAAAGCCTTGTCGCATCGTTCAAGATAATGGGTGATTTTTTCTTCATCAAGCATTACAATTGATTCCATGCAATGCAACAATTCCTCAATACCACCTGCTCGGTCTATGCGGTCGAAACAATCCAGCAATGTGGATTCTACATCTGTGACTCGCACGTATGGGTTTCCTTTTGGATTCATCACACCAATGATTTCCTTTGTTTGGCGACAATAAGTGTAATCTATATCTTCAAAGGCAAAGGAATTGAAACGTGACAGGCTTTTCACAAATACCTCGTTAAAAGGTTGGTGTGCCAGTCCATGAAATTCCAATGCAGTATGATAGCTGATGCAAGCTGTTGGCGACAGATGACTTCCGATTTCGTATTTGTTACAAACAGGTTGTTTGGATGCGATATCCACCATACAATAGGTATTGCGCCTTATAGACACAATCCACCCCTGCTGCTTGTAACTTGCAAGCACTCCCTGTACGGATTTCAACTTACCCTTTAAGACTTCTGAAAGCTCTTCCAATGTAAAAATCCGTAGCTTGTATAATATGCCTAACAGCTCCTTCATTGTTTCAAATTTGACGCAAAGATAAGCAAATAAGCTCGTTTGCAGGGAAAATCAGAAATTTTTTATTGTTTTTTTGTCTTTTACTTATAGCAATAACTCGACCTTGGAGAAGGAGAAGGAGAACAAGAACAAAACACAGCTATACTTTTTTGGAAGGTTTTAGGAAAATAGAAAAGGGAGAAACGATTGACAAGAAAAATTTTACCTATTTTTGCAGGTATAAACATTAACATTAATCTTAATCATCATGAAGAAGTATTGGACTCTTTTAATGCTGCTTCTCGTTGGATTCAACCTGACAACATGGGCACAGGCAAACGAGAAGATTATCCGTATCTCCACGGACGAGACGGATTTGATTTACAAAACAGCACCGAACGGCAGATTGTACCAAGTCTATTTGGGTGACAAACTCCAACACGAGGCGGACATCCAACATTTTTCCCCTTTTGCCAAAATGGGATCGGACGGAAGCGCCGGACTGCGTGGCGGGGAAATCTATATGACTTCCGGAGCGGAAGACTACTTTGAACCGGCTTTGATGGTCAAACATGCCGATGGCAACATGAGCACGATATTGACTTATGTATCTTCCGAACAGAAAAACCTGGACGGCAATGCGACCGAAACCATCATTACGCTGAAAGATGATGCCTATCCTTTGCAAGTCATCCTGCACTTCAAGGCCTTCAAGAAAGAAAACGTTATCACGACATGGACGGAAATCAGCCACCAAGAGAAAAAGCCGATTATCTTGGGACGTTACGCCTCATCCATCATCTACTTTGAACGTCCTTCCTATTACCTGACGGAGTTCAGCGGCGATTGGGCAAGAGAGATGACAATGACAACCCAACAGTTGCAATATGGCAAGAAGATATTGGATACCAAATTGGGCAGCCGTGCCGCCATGCACATGTATCCTTTCTTTGAGCTGGGCATGAACCAACCGGCACAAGAGCACCAAGGCGAAGTGGTGTTAGGAACAATCGCATGGACAGGCAACTTCCGCTTCACATTCGAGGTGGACAATGTCGGCAACTTGCGTGTCATTTCGGGAATCAATCCTTACGCATCCAACTACGAATTGCCTGCCGGTGTCCCATTCCAGACTCCGGAATTCATCTTTACCCGCAGCACAGCCGGCAAAGACAAAGCGAGCCGCAATTTCCACGACTGGGCACGCAACTACCAGTTGAAAGATGGCAAAGCAGACCGCATGACCTTGTTGAACAACTGGGAAAATACGGGATTCAAGTTCGACGAGAAGATATTAAGCAATGTCATGAGCGAAGCGAAGAACTTAGGCGTAGACATGTTCCTGTTGGACGATGGTTGGTTTGCCAACAAATATCCACGCAACGACGACCACGCAGGCTTGGGCGACTGGCAAGCGATGAAGAGCAAATTGCCGAACGGCGTTCCATTCTTGGTGAAAGAGGCAAAGAAAGCCGGTGTGAAATTTGGTATCTGGATTGAGCCTGAAATGGTCAACCCGAAGAGCGAATTGGCAGAGAAACATCCGGATTGGATTATCAAATTGCCGAACCGCAAGACTTACTACTACCGCAACCAGTTGGTATTGGACTTGGCGAATCCGGAAGTACAAGACTTTGTGTTCGGTGTCGTGGACAACTTGTTGACAGAGAACCCGGAACTTGCCTTCTTCAAATGGGATTGCAACAGTCCCATCACAAACATCTACTCTCCTTATTTGAAAGAGAAACAGGAACAGTTGTATGTTGATCATGTACGCGGTTTGTATAATGTATTGGACCGCATCAAAGCGAAATACCCGAAGCTGATGATGATGCTTTGCTCAGGTGGCGGCGCCCGTTGCGACTACGGAGCATTGAAATACTTCACAGAGTTCTGGGCAAGCGATGACACCGACCCGATCGAACGCCTCTATATCCAGTGGGGATTCTCACAGTTCTTCCCGATGAAAGCCATTTGCGCCCACGTTACCAACTGGAACCGACAGACTTCCGTCAAGTTCCGTGTAGACGTAGCCATGATGTGCAAAATGGGATTTGACATCGGATTGCACGACATGTCCCCGGAAGATTTGCAATTCTGCCAAGAGGCAGTCAAGAACTATAACCGCTTGAAACCAGCCATCTTGGAAGGAGACTTCTACCGTTTGGTTTCTCCATACGAAAGCAACCATACTTCCGTGATGAGCGTAACGACAGACAAGTCAAAAGCCGTACTATACGCCTACGACATCCATCCACGTTTTGCCGAACCTCGCTATCCGGTTTGCCTGAAAGGTCTGGATCCGGACAAGATGTATAAAGTGGAAGAGATCAACCTGATGCCAGGCAAACGTTCTTTCTTCCAAGAAAACGGAAAAGTGTTCTCAGGTGATTACTTGATGAAAGTCGGCTTGCGTGTATTCACAGGCAGACAAACGAACAGTAGTATCTTTGAGATAACAGCCCAATAAGATAAGGGTGTGCATTTTTTACATACACACGTCATAAACTTGCGGGCAATTAAAACAGCATTAAAACGCTGTTTAAACACTGTTTTAATGCTGTTTTAAGGATTGATAGACTTGTAACAGGATTGTAACAAATGTGTCATTTACCCGAAATAAAATAGAACGTATTTTGCAGGCATAATAAAACAGCTTTCAAAATATGGAAACATTCTATTTGTTCTTGGTAGTATTTCTCGGAGTCCTTGCCATATTCGACCTCTCTGTCGGAGTCAGCAACGACGCAGTTAACTTCCTAAACGCATCAATCGGCTCAAAAGCCGCGTCATTCCGGGTAATCATGATAGTCGCTGCCACAGGCATCTTGGTTGGTGCAGCCCTTTCTAACGGCATGATGGACATTGCCCGCCACGGCATTTACCAGCCGCAGTATTTTTACTTTTCAGAGATCATGTGCATATTAGTCGCCGTGATGCTGACAGACGTCGTCGTGTTGGATATTTTCAATTCATTGGGAATGCCAACTTCAACCACTGTTTCATTAGTATTCGAACTCTTGGGAGGAACCGTGGCTTACTCCATGGTCAAAATCATAAATGATTCACAAGGGATATTGGAAATCGGGCACTTGATGAATACCGACAAAGCATTGACCGTGATATTAGGTATCTTTATCTCCGTCGCCATCGCCTTCTTCTTCGGAATGCTCGTACAATACATTTCCCGACTGATTTTCACTTTCAACTATAAGAAAACTGCCAAATATTTCATCGGCATCTTCGGAGGAATCGCTGCCACTTCCATCGTCTATTTCATGTTGATAAAAGGCCTGAAGTCAAGCCCGATTTTCTCCGGTCCCTTCGCCGATTATATCCTAAGCCATACGGGGACAGTCGTTTTATACTGTTTTATCGGATTCACCATCCTGATGCAAATACTCCATTGGTTGCATATCAATGTCTTCAAAGTCATCGTATTGATGGGAACATTCGCCCTTGCCTTGGCATTTGCAGGCAATGACTTGGTCAACTTTATCGGCGTGCCTTTGGCAGGTTACTCCGCTTATAGCGACTTCATGGCACAACACGGCACCGTCTCACCGGACTCATTCCTGATGACCTCCTTGCAAGGATCAGCCAAAACACCTTGGTACTTCCTGATAGGATCCGGCATCATCATGGTAATCGCCCTGCTAACATCCAAGAAAGCACAGAACGTCGTAAAAACATCCGTTGACTTGGCACGGCAGTCCGACGGGGAAGAGAACTTCGGAACCTCTCCCGTCGCACGTGTCTTGGTACGTGTCTGCATGAATTCGGCAAAGACCATCACCCACATCGTTCCCATCCCGGTGAAAGAGTGGGTAGAAAGCCGCTTCAACAACAATGAAATGATATTGGATAACGGGGCAGCATTCGATTTGGTACGAGCATCGGTGAATGTTGTCCTTTCCGGATTGCTAATCGCATTGGGAACATCCCTCAAGTTGCCTTTGTCAACCACATACGTAGCCTTCATGGTGGCAATGGGAAGCTCTTTGGCAGACCGTGCGTGGGGACGGGAAAGTGCCGTATATCGCATCACCGGAGTCCTTTCCGTCATCGGTGGTTGGTTTATCACAGCCGGAGCCGCCTTCACCATCTGCTTCATTGTAACCCTAATCATCTACGCAGGAGGAACAGCGGCAATCGTAGCCATGGTCATCCTTGCCATATTCTCTTTGGTGCGCAGCCAGCTTATCTATAAGAAGAAAATGAGAAAAGAGGCATTGAAAGAGGAGGTCAACCAGACCGTCGGACAGTTACGCAATACGCATAACACCCGTGAAGCATTGGAACTCTTCCGCCAGCACAGCCGTGAAGAGCTGAAGGAAAACATCCGGTTTGCCGCCTTTGCCCTGCAAGAGTCGATAGACGGCTTTGAAAACGAGAACTTGAAAGAGTTGCGCAAAGTCATGAACGACCTCGAAGAGAAGAAGGTACACCTCAACCAAGTAAGACGCATCGGGACATTGGGCATCACCCAACTGGACCGTGCCATTGCCATCGAGAAGGGACTCTATTATTACCAAGGAAATGATTTCGCCAGTGAGATTATTTTCAGCATCCGCCGTTTGGTCGAGCCTTGCAAACAACATATTGACAACAACTTCAAGCCATTGGACGAAATCCAACGGAAAGACTACGGAGAGGTAGAGGCTCGAATCATCGCCTATTTGGAGAATATCTCGAGCCAGATTGAGAAGAACGATTACCTCGGAATGAGCACCACCGTCGAAGAGTCCGCAAGGCTGCAAAGCGAACTGACCCGCCTGAAGAAGGAGGAGTTGAAACGCATCCAAGGACAGAGCGGAAGCACCAAAGTCAGCATGGTTTATCTGAATATCTTGCAAGAGACAACCAACGTTGTCAACTTCAGTTGCAACCTTATCAAGGTCAGCAAGAAGTTCCAAAAAGAGTGATTGGTCCGTTTTCTTTTGTTTGTTCAATGCAGAATGAGTAACTTTGTCCGCTGAAAAATAGACTTATGGCATTGAACGAAAAAGATTTTGAGATAATGGCTCCCGTCGGTTCGTATGAATCGCTGATGGCAGCCATACAAGGAGGAGCAGATTCCATCTACTTCGGAATCGAGGGACTGAACATGCGGTCACGCTCCTCTAATAACTTCACGACAGACGACCTCCGCAAGATTGTCGCCATCTGCCAAGAACATGGCATCAAAAGTTACCTGACTGTCAACACGGTCATATACGGGGAAGATTTGCCCTTGATGCGTGAGATTATCAATGCGGCAAAAGAGGCGGGTGTATCCGCTATCATCGCTGCGGACGTGGCGGCCATGAGCTATGCGAACAGCATAGGACAAGAGGTACACCTCTCCACCCAATTGAACATTTCCAATGCGGAAGCCTTGAAGTTTTATGCACAATTTGCGGATGTCGTAGTATTGGCAAGGGAGCTCAACCTCAACCAGGTATATGAAATCTACCAAGAGATAGAGCAACAACAGATAAAAGGGCCGAAAGGCGAACTTATCCGCATCGAGATGTTTGCCCACGGAGCCTTGTGCATGGCTGTTTCCGGCAAATGCTACCTCAGCTTGCATGAGATGAATGCCTCAGCCAACCGGGGAGCTTGCATGCAGATATGCAGACGTGCATACACGGTGAAAGACAAAGACACCGACATTGAATTGGACATAGAGAACCAATACATCATGTCCCCGAAGGACTTGAAAACCATCCACTTCATGAACAAAATGATGGATGCCGGAGTACGTGTCTTCAAGATTGAAGGAAGAGCACGCGGTCCAGAATATGTGCGCATCGTCACGGAATGTTACAAAGAGGCTGTCAAAGCCTACTGCAATGGGACATACGACGATGAGAAAGTTGCCAACTGGGACGAGCGTTTGCGCATGGTATTCAACCGGGGATTCTGGGATGGATATTATTTAGGCCAACGATTGGGCGAATGGAGCAGCAAATACGGTTCCGGAGCAACCCGCAAAAAGGTTTACGTGGCACGTGGCATCAAATACTTCGACAAAATAGGCGTAGCTGAATTTGAAATGGAATGTGGCACACTGAAGGTAGGCGATGAGATATTGATAACCGGACCGACGACCGGTGCCGTGATGCAAAAGGTCGAAGAGATACGGGTCGCACTCAATGCCGTTCCGGAGACTGTCAAAGGAGAGCGATTCTCCATCAAGGTCAATGAAAAGGTCCGTGCATCCGACCGGCTGTATGTAATGGAAGTTGTCCAACCTAAAACTGATTTCAACGCATGAAAGAGTACCTGTTCAAGATAGAAGACAAAGTGCGGGACTACGAATGCGACCTGCAAGGAGTGGTCAACAATGCCAACTACCAGCACTATATGGAGCATGCCCGCCATGAGTTCTTGATTTCCCTTGGCGAGAACTTCTCAGACATGCACGACAGAGGCATGGATGCTTTTGTCAGCCGGGTGGAAATACAATACAGGAACTCGCTACATAGCGGAGACCGGTACCTCTCCTGCCTGAACTTGAGGAAAGAGGGAGCTAAATTGGTATTCCTGCAAGATATTTATCTGCTTCCCGAAAACAAATTGGCAGCACGAGGCACCATTGACACGGTATTAGTCCAAAACGGCAAACTTACCCGAGGTGAGTTTTTCGATGAATTACTAAAAAAAGCAGAAGGAAATAATAACCCATCCCATGACAGATGAATTGTATTACCAAATAGCCTTGACTATGATTAACGGTGTGGGAGGAATCCTCTCGCGCCAATTGCTCTCTTCTTTTGGAGATGCACAAAGCATCTTCAAAGAGAAAAAGCAGACATTGGGACGTGTGCCGGGAATCGGTGCCACATTGGCAGCAGAGATCAAACGCCCGGAGGTGCTTGAGAGAGCCGAACGGGAAATCGAATTCATAGAGAAGGCACATATCCAGCCTTTGACACCATCGGACGAACTCTACCCCAAACGGTTGGGAGAGTGTGCCGATTCCCCTTTAGTCTTATATTACAAAGGCAATGCCGACCTAAATGCCAAGCATATCCTTAGCATTGTGGGGACTCGGCATATCACTCCATACGGGCAGGAACTGACGGAGAAGTTTATCGAAGAACTATCCGGACTCTTCCCCGATACTTTAATTGTCAGCGGATTGGCATACGGTGTGGATGTCATGGCACACAAATGCGCCCTGAAACAGCAAATGGCGACTGTCGGAATTTTAGCCCACGGACTGGATAGAATCTATCCGCCAGCCCATCGATCCACAGCGATAGAGATGTTGGAACAGGGAGGACTGCTTACCGACTTCCCTTCAGGGACAGAGCCGGAGCGAGCCAACTTCCTAAAGCGGAACCGAATCATTGCCGGGTTGTCAGATGCGACCATCGTAGTGGAATCCGCCAGCAAAGGAGGATCACTCGTCACAGCAGACTTGGCTTTTAATTATAACCGGGAAGTCTATGCTTTCCCCGGACGGCTGAACGACCGCTATTCCGCGGGATGCAATCAACTCATCCATAAAAAGAAAGCTGAAATTATCACATCCGTGGCAGACATCGTAGATGATTTGGGCTGGACACAAAGCTCTCCTGCCCCAACTTACCGCCAAGCGGAACTTTTCGAGGAGGTCAGCCCGGAAGTCCGGAAAGTGGTAGATTGCCTTCTCCAGGTAAAAGAATTACACATCAACCAAATGGCCAAACAGACCGGAATGAGCGTCCAAGAACTATCCAACATCCTGTTTGAGTTAGAAATGGACGGGCGAATCCGCACCCTGCCAGGCGACATGTATTCATTGACTTGAGGTAATATTTGGCATAATTGCACAAAATAGTTATCTTTGTGCCGTTTTTAATAAGAAAAGTATGAGTTATAATTTATTGAAAGGGAAAAGAGGCATCATCTTCGGTGCCTTGAACAATATGTCTATTGCCTGGAAAGTGGCTGAGAAAGCCGTAGAAGAGGGCGCAACCATTACACTTAGTAATACTCCGATTGCTGTCCGCATGGGACAAGTAGACGAATTAGCTGCCAAATTAAACGCAGAAGTCATTCCCGCTGATGCGACAAGCGTAGAAGATTTGCAAACCGTATTTGCCAAATCGGTTGAGATTTTAGGCGGACCGGTTGATTTCGTACTCCATTCCATCGGTATGAGTCCGAATGTCCGCAAAAAACGCACCTACGATGACTTGGATTACAATATGTTGGAAAAGACTTTGGATATTTCTGCCGTTTCTTTCCATAAGATGCTACAAGTAGCCAAAAAGCAAGACGCCATCGCAGAATATGGTTCTGTTGTCGCCCTTACATACGTAGCAGCACAACGTACATTCTTCGGATATAACGATATGGCAGATGCGAAGAGCTTGCTGGAATCCATCGCCAGAAGCTTTGGATATATCTATGGGCGTGAAAAGAATGTCCGCATCAACACCATTTCCCAATCCCCGACACCAACAACTGCTGGTAACGGAGTGAAAGGCATGGAACACTTGATGGACTTTGCCAATAAGATGAGCCCTCTTGGAAATGCGACAGCAGACGAATGTGCAGACTATTGCATCACTTTATTCTCTGATTTGACCCGTAAAGTAACCATGCAGAACCTTTACCACGACGGAGGCTTCTCAAGCATGGGCATGAGTTTGCGTGCCATGAACCAATACAGCAAAGGCATGGAAGAATATACCGACGAAAACGGCCATATCATCTACGGATAATAATATTTTCACCCTATCGTGACATAATTGGCAGAAAGAAGGCTTACCTTTGTGGAAAGTTTCTTTTTCTGCCTTTTTTGCAGGGAAGAGTTTGTATCATCGGCAATAACCATAGGGAACATGTTAATTAAAATATATCCGGAAAATCCGAATCCACGAGAAATCGACCGTGTCGTCAACCTTCTAAAAGAGGGCGGGCTGGTAATTTATCCAACAGACACCGTTTATGCTATCGGTTGCGATGCGTTAAATGTGCGGGCTGTCGAAAGGATTTGTAAAATGAAAGGTGTCAACCCACAAAAGAGCAACCTTTCCATCATCTGTTACGACCTTTCCAACCTAAGCGAATATGCCAAAGTCAGCAATGCGGCTTTCAAACTCATGAAAAGCAATTTGCCTGGCCCATTCACTTTCATCTTACCGACCAGCAGCGAGCTGCCTAAGATTTACAAGAACCGCAAAGAGGTGGGAATTAGAGTCCCGGATAACAACATAATCCGCACATTGGTACAAGAATTAGAAATCCCATACTGACCATGTCCGTGCATGACCCGGACGAGGAAGACGAATATTCGACAGACCCGGAACTTATTGCCGAGAAATACGAGGGGCAAGTTGACATGGTGATAGACGGAGGCTACGGAGGCTTAGAACCCTCCACAGTCATTGACTGCACAACAGATGAGTTTGAGATTGTCCGCCAAGGAAAAGGCAAGTTAGATTAATATCAAATCATAAATGTAACATGATTAAAAAGTTTTTAGGAGCTGCTCTTTGTGCAGTAATGTTAATTGCCTGCAATGGCAAAAAGGATGAACCGGGAAAGAGCACAACTTCTCCTGCCGATTCCGTAAAGATTGAGTATGCGACTTTCAATATCCGTATGGATACGCCACAAGACAGCATGAACAGCTGGCAGTACCGCAAAGATACCGTATGCAAATACATCTTAATGAAAAAGTTGGACATATTCGGCATGCAGGAAGTATTGCACCACCAATTAGTGGATTTGAAAGCCGGATTGCCGGGATACGAAGCCGTAGGAGTCGGCCGTGAAGATGGCAAAGAGAAAGGCGAATACTCTCCCCTATTCTATCGTACCGACAAATTCGAGGTATTGGATAGCAATACATTCTGGTTGTCACAATACCCGGACAGCGCAGGATTTATCGGATGGGACGGAGCTTGTACGCGAATTGCCACATGGGCTAAATTCAAAGACAAAGCGACCGGAAAGATATTCATGGGCGTAAATACCCACTTCGACCATGTCGGAGTAGAAGCACGCCGCCAAAGCGCCTTGTTAATCATCCAACGCATCAAAGAGATTGTAGGAGACAAGCCGGCAATCGTCACTGGCGACTTTAATGTAAACGACCAATCTGAAGCTTACCAGACTATCACAACAAACGAGTTTGTATTAAAAGATGCTTATAAGATGACAGACGACAAAACCGGTCCGAATTACACATTCCATGATTATGGACGTTATCCGATAGAAAAACGGGAGAAGATTGACTTCATCTTCGTCACTCCGCAAATCAAAGTATTAAACACGGAGATTTGCCAGAACCCAGAAACGAAAACGGGTTATCTGAGTGACCATAATCCGCACATGGCTCTGTTGGAGTTTTAATATGATAGAACAAAAAAGGGTGTGCCGCAGCTAACGACACACCCTTTTTTGTTTTATCTTATTTCAAACCTTAGCGTCTCTTTATCAAATTCATAAATTCTTCACGAGTTTTGGCTTGTTGGAAAAATCCGGTGAAGTCGGAAGTTGTCGTCAAAGAATTCTGCTTTTCAACGCCACGCATCTGCATACACATGTGCTGAGCTTCGATAACGACCATCACACCCAACGGGTTCAACGTCTCTTGGATGCAATCCTTAATCTGCATGGTCATACGCTCCTGAATCTGCAAACGACGGGCAAATATATCTACGACACGAGGAATCTTACTCAATCCGGTAATATACTTACGCGGGATATAAGCGACATGCGCTTTCCCAAAGAAGGGGAGCATGTGATGTTCGCAAAGGGAAAAGAAATCAATATCTTTCACGATTACCATTTGTTTGTAATCTTCCTCTTCGAACATGGCAGAACGAAGCACTGCTGCCGGATCTTCACGATACCCTTTCGTCAAGTATTGCATCGCTTTTGCAACACGCATAGGGGTTTTCAATAATCCTTCACGCTCAACATTCTCGCCTAACAAGCCCAGAATACTTCCATAATGGTCGGCTAAAGCCTCCCGTCTTTCCATCAACTGTTCCTCGCTAATCTTTTCCATCTTTTAATACAAAGGTATTTTTACTTCTTCTTTAACAATATACATCTCTTTGGCAAAACCAAGGGAAAGCCCCCATCAGTTGGCGCATCATTTGGTAAGCCTCTTCATGGGAGCGAAAATCTCCTACACGAAGTTTCCAAAAAGGAGCATTATATGTCACATAAGTCGGGACATCCGGGAATAGCTCTTTTATTTCCTTCTCTTTGCGGAATGCCTCTTCTTTTGATTTACGTTGATTATTCCCGGAAAACACTTGTGTCCGGAAACCTTGGATTTTCAGAAATATATCATTACCATTCTGCTCTACATTTTCGCCATATTTATGCGCACCAACCATCGCCCGGATATCATCAGACTGGTGAATAGAGACAGTACCTTTGCCCAACTCCTCTTTCGCTAACTTATCAAAAATGGTATTGGGGCGTATAGCCGATTGAGCCATTGCCGAAGCAGCGGCTAATAACAGCAAGCTGAATGTTGTAACGAATGATTTCATATTATTTCATTAGATAGTGAAAACAGAAAGCCGGGAACAGACTTTTGTCCTTCCCAGCTCCATATAAAGTTTATTATTTATCGAAAGCTTCGATAATCGGCATGAACTTCTCTACAGACAAAGAAGCACCACCAATCAAACCGCCATCAACGTTTGGTTTAGCGAACAATTCTTTAGCATTACCGCCATTGCAGCTACCTCCATAAAGGATTGTGCAATTTTCAGCGATTTCTTCGCCATATTTAGCAGCCAAAGTAGCACGGATGTGAGCATGGATTTCTTCAGCCTGTTCAGCTGTAGCAGTCTTTCCTGTTCCAATAGCCCAAACCGGTTCGTAAGCCAAAACAATCTTGCTGAAGTCTTCAGAAGACAAATCAAACAAAGATTCTTTAACCTGAGCGTCTACCACTTCAAAGTGTTTGCCAGCTTCTCTTTCTGCCAAAACTTCACCAATGCAGAAGATTGGAGTCAAACCGTTAGCCAAAGCCAACTCAACTTTAGTCTTCAAGATAGCCGGAGTTTCGTGATAGTAAGCACGACGTTCAGAATGTCCCAAGATTACATATTTAGCGCCAGTAGAAGCAACCATAGCAGCAGAAACTTCACCTGTGAAAGCTCCCTTTTCCTTGTCTGCGCAGTTTTCTGCAGCAACGCCAATCTTATTTGTGTCAATAGCTGCAGCAACACTTGCCAAATGAGTAAACGGAGTACCGATAATTACATCACAATTCGTTGTTTTGTTCTTTAAAGCTTCGTTCAAACCTTTAGCCAACTCCAATCCTTCCTGAAGGGTTGTGTTCATTTTCCAGTTACCTGCAACAATATTCTTTCTCATAATTTTATATATTAATAAGTGATACAATAATCCTTTTGATTCATTCCTCTTGCGTCTTACCTTTCTTCTTCCGAGTGCGCCAGAAGTCAAACAGCCAAACCAACGACAAAGGTACGGCAAAAGTCAATACGTTGGTTAAAATCCGCCTTCCTTTCTTGTCTTCAATTGGTTTAAGAAGCAGATTTGTCGTTATTTTATCTATTTGTTGCTCCTCTGGAATGTCATTGTTATGCCATTTCGCCAATATAGTCCCCTCCTTAAGCAACATCAACCCCGGATTGGAACGTATCATTGTCTTCAATGTCACCGCATCACAAAAGAGGAAAGGATACTCTGCTCCGGTATAATCGACCCATTGCTTTATCTCCGCCTCTTCCGAACCGGTAAGACAATAAAAACGCATCTTCTTCTCTTGCGCATAATCGAAAGTGGTATTTATTTCATCGATATGCCCATCGCTCGCCTCTTCCAATTTCGGTGAAATCAACAAGAACAAGCCTGTCGTATCATTCAGCAACGATTCCGTCATATCTTCCCCGTCGAACGACAGCACTACGAAATCCGAAATAAGAGGCTGGTAACCTTTGCTTACCAACTTTGATTCCGAGCGGACAAAAGTCCATGTAGAATCTGCCGAAGGCGCATCATCCAAAGTGAATGTCTGCTCTTTCCCATCCTTTTCATACACGAAAGAATAGGTATATTCATCTTGAAGGGCATCATCCGGTATTGCCATGCCTTCTGCGATGTTCGTTCCAACCTTGAAAGGGCGGAAATCAATTATAGGCAAATGGCGATAGTTGTATATGGAGAATCCGATACAAAAGAGATAGGCATACACGGCAACAAACCAATAAACCTTATAAGAATAAAATGCCGTTGTCCGTTTATGGTACAAAAAGGCAACAATAGAAGTAGCCAACAGTACTATGTTCTTATAGAATGTTTGCCAATTGGTAAGGATAATGGCTTCTCCAAAGCATCCGCAATCAGCCACAGGATTCTTTAATGCCAAATAAAGCGTCAGCGGAGTCATGAATAACATCATCAGCAAGGTGAAAAGAGAGGAATACTTGCGGTAAACTCCCAAAATCATACAAACACCTAAAGTAAACTCTACCGTAGCCAAATTAATGGAAAAAGGAAGAGCCAACCACTGCATATCGGGAAATCCAAATGCAGTGAAATATTCTTCCACCTTGATTGCTCCACCTGCCGGATCTATCGCTTTCATTGTCCCGGAAAACAAGAATACGAAGCCTAACAGCAAACGGCAAGTCATAACAAGCCCAAACAAAAAATTCTCTTTTAGCTGTATCTTCAAATTTCCCGTCATAAGGCGTTTCACTTATGATTGATCATTCACCATATTCCAACTTGATGAGTCCGAACAAGGCATAATTGACCATATCCATATAATTGGCATCAATTCCTTCCGAAACCAACGTCTTTCCATGATGGCTCTCTATCTGCTTTGTACGGTAAATCTTCATCAAAATCAAATCCGTATAAGAACTAATCCGCATACTACGCCAAGCCTCATCATAATCATGGTTTTTGGCATACATCAGTTCTTTGGTCATTGTCATATATTTATCATACAACTCCAAAGCCTTTTCGTTGGTGATATCTGTCGTGTCTGCATACCCCAAAGCCAATTGGATTTGTCCCATGATGCCATAATTGACGATTGCGATAAATTCTGGGCGAATCCCTTCATCTATCAGGCTAACCCCTTTCGTCTCCAAACTACGGATACGGTTCGCCTTAATAAATATTTGGTCGGTAATGGAAGTAGGACGCATGATTCTCCAAGACGGGCCGTAATCTTTCAACTTCTTTTCAAACAACTCCCGGCAAATAGAGATGACCTTCTCAAATTGTTCCTTTGTATTTGGCATATTCAGTATTCTTTTATCCTGCAAAGATAATGGGAAAAAAGGATTATTTCACTACCATCAAGCAAGATATTCCAATATGTCAGCAGCTGTATGTGCTATATATTTAGGATGATAGGATTCTAACTCTTCAATCGGGCGGAATCCCCAAACTACACCACAAGCGTCCACGCCACTATTGATGGCTGTCTGCATATCCACATTTGAATCTCCCACATACAAAGTTTCCTCTTTTGCTACTTGTGCCTCTTTCAAGATATCATTCACAATAACAGGATCTGGTTTTGTTTTAACTCCTTCCCGTTGCCCCAAGATAGAGACAAACCGGATGTTAGGGAAAAAGTGAGGAATCAACTTCTCCGTGGCGGCTTGGTATTTGTTAGAAGCGATAGCCAAGAGCACTCCTTTGTCTTGCAAAGCGGCAAGCAAATCTACTATTCCAGGATACGACGTACTGAAATCCATGTTATGACGGTCGTAATGAGCCAAGAAATCTTTCCGGATTTTCAAGATATTCTCTTCATTGCGCTCCGCTTCCGGCAATGCACGTTCAAAAAGCTTATTGATGCCATTCCCGACAAAATAGTTGTATTCCGACACCTGATGCGTGGGAAAGCCATTCTTCTCCAAAGCATAGTTCGTACTGTTCGCCAAATCCGCAATCGTATTCAGCAACGTCCCGTCCAAATCAAAAATCACTAATTTCTTCATCCTATATTTATTGTATTAACAGAAAAGAGAGTGTGCCAGAATTGTAAACTGCCGTGTTGCATTTTACCAATTCTGACACACCTTAAAGGGGCTGCATCAAAACATCCATTTTGACACAGCCCCTTAACTTATCATGAAAAAGAAAAATTATTTACCTGAAAGTTTTTCTTTCAATGCTGCCAATTCTTCGATGTCACCCAATGTAGTTTTTTCTACCGGAGTAGTCAATACATTGTTTTCTTCTTTCTTGTTGTGCTTAGCAGCCTTCTTTTCAGCAGCAGCTTCTTTCTTAGCATTCTTCTGCTCATCTTCGAATACACGGCTATGAGACAAGATGATTCTCTTAGCTTCTTTGTTGAATTCGATTACCTTGAACTGCAACTTCTCTTCTACCTGAGCCTGAGAACCGTCTTCTTTTACCAAGTGTTTCGAGTAGCGAAACCTTCAACACCGTAAGGCAAAGAGATAACAGCGCCCTTGTCCAACATCTCAACGATAGTACCTTCGTGGATAGAACCTACAGTGAAGATTGTTTCAAATACATCCCATGGGTTTTCTTCCAATTGCTTGTGGCCTAAGCTCAAGCGGCGGTTTTCTTTATCGATTTCCAATACCTGAACTTCGATATCTGCACCAATCTGAGTAAATTCAGACGGATGTTTGATTTTCTTAGTCCAAGACAAGTCAGAAATATGGATCAAGCCGTCAACACCTTCTTCGATTTCTACGAATACACCGAAGTTAGTGAAGTTACGAACTTTAGCAGTGTGACGAGAACCTACAGGGAAACGTTCTTCGATATTTTCCCATGGATCCGGTTTCAACTGTTTGATACCCAAAGACATCTTACGTTCCTCACGATCCAATGTCAAGATAACAGCTTCCACTTCGTCACCAACTTTCATGAAGTCCTGAGCAGAACGCAAGTGCTGTGTCCAAGACATTTCAGAAACGTGGATCAGACCTTCTACACCCGGAGCGATTTCGATGAATGCACCGTAGTCAGCCATAACGACAACTTTACCCTTAACTTTGTCACCAACTTTCAAGTTTGGATCCAAAGAATCCCATGGATGCGGAGTCAATTGTTTCAAACCTAAAGCAATGCGTTTCTTTTCGTCGTCGAAGTCCAAGATAACAACATTGATCTTCTGATCCAACTGTACGATTTCTTCCGGATGAGAAACACGTCCCCAAGACAAGTCTGTAATGTGGATCAAACCGTCTACGCCACCCAAGTCGATAAATACACCGTAAGAAGTGATGTTCTTGACAGTTCCTTCCAATATCTGACCTTTTTCCAATTTGGAAATGATATCTTTCTTCTGCTGTTCCAACTCAGCTTCGATAAGAGCCTTGTGAGAAACAACGACATTCTTGAATTCCTGATTGATTTTAACAATCTTGAACTCCATTGTCTTGCCAACGAATACATCATAGTCGCGGATTGGCTTAACGTCGATTTGAGAACCCGGCAAGAATGCTTCGATTCCGAATACGTCAACAATCATACCACCCTTAGTGCGGCACTTGATGTAACCCTTAATGATTTCATCTTTTTCAAGTGCTTCGTTAACACGTTCCCAAGAACGAGAAGCACGAGCTTTTTTGTGAGAAAGGATTAATTGTCCTTTTTTGTCTTCTTGGCTTTCGATATAAACTTCTACCTCGTCGCCAATTTTCAAATCCGGGTTGTAACGGAATTCTGCCATAGATACAACGCCATCTGATTTGAAACCGATGTTTACTACAACTTCACGTTTGTTCATTGCAGTTACGGTACCCATAACGACTTCTTTGTCCTTTACTGTGTTCAAAGTCTCGTCATACGTTTTTTCAAGGTCTGCCTTGCTTACGTCGCCGTAAGATTCGCCCTTTTCAAGAGCATCCCAGTCGAAGTTTTCGATGGGTTGAATGTTCTTCAGATTTTCCATTCTAAAATTGTTAATACTACGTTTGTTTTAATTAGTAAGTTAGACTTTATGTTGCCTCTCTCAAAAATCAGCGCAAAGGTAATGCTTTTTTGTGATACTCAAATACTTTCTACTACTTTTTATTAGAAATTGATGTTCACACCGCCCATCAGCGTTATGCCTTGCATCGGATAACCATAGAACATTTCGTAATGTTGGTTCAACAAATTCTGTCCTTTTACATAAACGCCAAAGGTGTCGTTGAACGTATATCCGATTTGGAAGTTCAGTTCGTTGATGTTATTTAATTTGACATCACGAATTCCGCATCCAGAGGTATAACGATCTGTTGCCAAATAATAGTTTGCATCAATAGCCAATTGATGGATAGGTCTAACCGTCACACCGGCAGTCAATTCCATTTTGGGTTTGCCGTACACATACGACAACTCGGCATTGGGTTCTCCGCCAACCCAAGTATCTCCATAATTTCCTTTCCAACTGTTATAAACCCCTTTCAAATGAATGTCCAAAAAGCTGGCGTAACTATATTTCAAGTTGGCACCCGCAAAGAAGCATTTGGTATCAATATCAGTCATGCTGTGCACAAAGTTGCCAAATTCGCTGCCAATATAATTACGGGAGGGGACGTAAAGCAAGTCTGAAGAGTTGATTTTGTATCCTGCAAAGACATCGAACCAAAAGCCAGGTGCGACACCTGATTTCAAGCCGAATTGTCCATTCAACCAGTTGCGGGTCGGTGCCAACTCTTCTGCAGGATCCACATATCTGCAAATCTTAGACATTTCATAAGCACTGTTCGAATACAAACGCCCGTCCGCTTTCAAGTACAAGACTGTTTTGTCTGCCACTTCCACATCTGCTGCCACATTCGGAGAAGCAGTAAAAGAACTTTCTTCCCCAGTCACGAACATCACATTTGCGCCCAACTTGACTCTCCAATTTTCTCCTTCAATCTTATAATAAGGGGTCAATGTCACTTCGGCATGGTTTGCGAATGCACATTGAGCTGTTCCTTCGGGATAAGTAGGCAAAGAATAAGCGAAATATTCCACTTGGCCTCCAACTCCTACACGCTGGTTGCCATTGAATCCGGCATTGAAGTCAAACTTGACATCCAACGTATGTTCAGTCGGTCCATCCAACTGCGCACTTCTTCCATATTTATGGGAAAAGTTCACATAATCCAAATCAATCAAATAGAAAAAGTCTGCATCTTCTTTCGCTTCCACACCGACATTTGCTTTGACGGTTTGGTTCACTTGATTGGTTTCACGGTCAGCCATCTTCATCACCTCCTCTTGGGGATAGGAAGACAACACGTTCATAGGCAAACCATAATAGTTAAAGCCCGTGTAGTTGTAAAAAATTCCCATCTTCAAGGACGCTTTATCAAAGGCGTGCTGGAAATTCAAACCGCCTAAATTGTCATTCAACTTGGCTTTCACTTTATCATCGGTCTGTATGTAATCCACATTCCCATTCATCGAACGGTGTGAGAGGAATATATTCAGTTTGTCTTTATCCGTACTTAATATATGATATCCGAAATCACCATTGAAATTCATGCGCATTCCTGCACCCAAGTTCAGATAACCTCTCCGCTTGTTATATTCCATCTGCGTCATGATATTCCCGGAAGGCAACAGGGTTATCTGTTTTTCCGGTTCAGTTGCTAATGTAAACGGAGAAAAATCGATTGCCCTCTTTTGGACAGCCGGTTCTTTTATGGCAGGCAAAGTATTCACCTTGTTGGCATCTTGAACCGTCGGAGCGTATTCCCGCTCCAAAGTCATTTCACGGTCCAATTTCTTTTTGTCCGCATCCTCTTGAGCGGAAACAGCAACGGTCGAACCTAACAAAACCGCTACACAAAGTACTTTCTGATATGTTGTTTTCATCTTATTACTCCTCTTACTTTAGTTTTGCCAGACGACTTTCAATCATTTCACTGATATTATCATCCCCTTGGTAGTTCTTCTTCAAGCTGTTCAAATAGACGCGGGCTTGAACCGGATCATTTTTGCGGATATAAATATCTGCCCAAAGGATAAAACCACGAGCCAACCAATATTGATGCGGTGTTCCGTTCTTGGCAAACTCTTCCAATACTTTTTCCGCATTCTTGTCATCATTAGAGTCATAATACAACTGGGCCAATAAATACTTCGCCTCCGCTCCTTGTACCGTTCTCGTATCTTTACTAATCAACTTCAAATCAGCCAAAGCCTTTGATTCTTGCCCCATGTCCATATAAGCTTTCGCCCTTACATAGCGTGCCTCGTTTGCCACTTCCGGGGAAACCTTCGGGTTCTTCAACAACAAGTTCGCTCCATTCAAAGCCTCTTTCTGGTTGCCAACTTTCAAGGCACAACGCATCAAGCCCAAGCTGGCTGCCTCTTTGTTGTCCGGATTCTCTGCTACTTCGTTCAAACGCTTAAAGGATTCCAAACCTGCGGCAAAGTCATTAGACAAATATTCAATCTCTGCCTTACGAGCCCAAGACTCTTCCAAGAACTTGCGGTCACCGCTGTTGATTACATTCTGGAACATCGACAACGCATCGTCATATTCTTTCAAATTGAAGGCAATGCTTGCCAAATAGAAATTCGCATTCGTGCTGAAAGCTCCGTCCGGATAGTTTCTCAAATAGTTCTGCATGCTTCGGCGAGCTCCCTCGTTATCACCACGCATAAACAATTTCTCAGCTGCAATATAGGTCAATGAATCCTGTTCGTTCACATTCATGTGGACATTTCCACCCAACGAATTAACATAAGCGGCGTAGGACTCGATATCATTCAAATCAATATAGACAGACTTCAAATCCTGCAAAGCCACCTTTGCCTCTTCACTGCCCGGATAATTGCTAATCACCCGTTTATATTCCGCTGCCGCCTTCTCCGGTTGGTTGGCATTATAATAAATCAAGCCCAATTGGATACCTGCCTTTCTTGCCAAACTGCTTTCCGGATATTCTTGAATCAACTTCTGGAATGTCTGGGCTGCTGATACGTCATTGTTCAAGAGCACATAACTACGTCCTTTTTCAAAGAGTGCGTCATCCACATATTGGGATTCCGGGAACTGGGAAATCAGTTGGTCCATCGCTTTGATTTTCCCTTGGTAATCCTTCTGCAAGCCCAACACAAATCCTTTCTGGTAGATGGAATAGTCACCTGCAGATGGTAAGATTTGGGAAGCACGGCTATAATTTTCTTCCGCGGCAGCAAACTGGCGGTTACGGAACAAGCAGTCACCGATACGGTTATAAGCATCGGCATACGATGCAGCAGCATGATTGCTTTCCACATCCACATACTGGCGGAAACGGTTCAAAGCCGAATCATACTCTTGTTGCTTGAAATAGCAATATCCCAAACCGTAGAACGAAAGCGGATACATATCTGTTCCTTTCTGTTTCGTATTGTTCTGATATGTCCGGTAGTCGGAAATTGCATTTTCATATTCTCCCTTGCGGTAATAAGATTCACCTCTCCAGAAATAAGCATCGCTTCGTGCCTCTTCATTATAAGTACCCATCTGGATGGCTTGGGTAAACAAATGGATGGCATCGTCCAACTTCATGTTGGTAAAGGCTTCTGTTCCTAACTGGAAAAGGATATTTTGTTTGGCATCCAATATTTTCACGCTCGGATGTTGGATCTTTTGGATAGATTTCAATGCCGCTTCATAGTTTTTGGTAGTCAAATAGACCTCAACCAAATAGTCATTCACCTTATCGGCATATTGGGAATTGGGGAAATCGTTCAAGAAGTCTTCAAATATCGTCACAGACTCTCCAAATCCGGTAAATGCCGTCTCGTGAATCAGCAATGCATAGTTATACATGGCAGCTTCCTGTATCTGCTTGTCATACGAAGCAGTCGCTGCCGCTTCAAATGCCATACGAGCATTGTTCTTGTCGTTCAACTTCAAATAGGATTGTCCTAAATAAAGGTAGGCATTTTGGGTCAAAGCGTCATTTTCACTGACCACTTTACCCAAGCTGTTCACGGCATTCTTATAATCTCCTTGGTTGAAGTAACATACGCCCAACAAATAGAGGTCGCTTCTCAATGGCGCATCCGTCGCCGCTGCATATTGAGCCAACATCTTCAACGCTTTCGCCTCGTTGCCCAAATAGTAGCTGGAATTGCCGACCAAGCGATACAATTCCGCCTTGTTCTTGCTTTGCGGATAATCGACCAATAAGGATTCTCCCTCTTTGACTACCTGTTTATATTTATTCTGTATGAAATAAATCTGGGTAATATAATATGAAGATTGTTCCTTGTAGGCGGGACGATTCTTCATCTCTTCAAACTCCACCAACGCCTGATTGTATTTACCATCGGCATAGTCGATATAAGCGACATAATAAGCAGCCGCATCTTTATAGGTATGACCAACCTGTTTTATCCGGTTGAAATAGGTATAAGCCTGTTTCCTGTCGCCTGTCTGAAGCAAAGAATAAGCCAAACGGAAACTATATGCTTCCTGTTCCTCCGCATTCAGCATATCAATGTTCGATTCTTCCAACCAGTAAATAGCCTTTTCATATTCACCTTTCCCGAAATGGGTCGAACCGATCAAGTAATTGATGACATCGGCATGGCGGGAATCCGGATAAGTTTCCAAATACATCTTCAACAGCTCATCGGAGTTGGGACGTCCTTGTTGAAAAGCGGCGTAAACCAACATATAGTCTGCTTCTTGTATCAAGTCCGCATCAGCCGAATGCGACTTGTAGGCCTCCAATTTATCAATACAACCTGAATAATTCTTCAAACTGAACATCTCTTTGCCTTCCACAAACAGCTGTTCGGGAGTGCCCGACTGATACGAACGTTGAGCGTCCGCCGCCAGATGGGAACCCAATACCAGGCATAAGGGAATAAGTATTCTTTTCATCACACCCTATCTTTATAAGTTTATATTCTACTTGTTTAATATACAAAGGTATTAAATCCTTTTCAATTACTGCAACATATTCCTATAAAGTTCTTAAATATGTTTTCGAGGGTATTCCGACAATTTATTCTTAAAAAGAGCTGATATACTGTTCCAACTCATTTTTACTCCATTTCTTCTTTAGGCTCAAACGAGATTTCAACCGTTGCATACGTTTATTCATCGCATCCTCCTTTAAATCCAGAAGTTCCATTATCTCTTTTTGAGAAAAGCCGGCTTTCAAGAGACAACATATTTTCAAGTCGCCTTTCTTCAAATTCGGATTTTTTCTCCATATTCTTTCCGTATATTGACAATCTATGGATTGAAGTAAAGCAATTATATTCTCCGCATCAATATCTGCCAAGTTACTCATTTTTTTGATTCTCTTCAATATAACTTTAGCTTCTTCAGATGTGAATGTCTTTATGGGAACAGACAATTCACTCCATTCTTGTTGATACTTTTCCAACTCTTTCAATTGTTCAGACAGCCTATCCTGACTCTCTGCTATCACTGTTTCCTTTTCTATTACTTTCTGCTTCAACTGTTCAATCTCTTCTAAGTATCTCTTCTTTTCAGATTCAATGCTTTTCAAAGAACAATTGAGTGCATCAATATCTTGTTTGTTCGCTTCCAACTGTTCTGAAATCCCATCTTTTTCCTCCTGCAATTTCTCATTATCCTGTGTTAATCTTTCCAACTTAGATTTTTCCTTTTCTATATTTATATTCAGCAACGACATCTGCTTTCTCAGTTGAGATATTTTATCACGGCTCCTCTGTATGTCCATTTCTTTTTCTGCCATTACTATTTTTAGCGATTCTATTTGATTCCGGGATTGTTCACGAGCGAAGTCTGATTCCCGTTTTTTCTTACCTATTCTTCTATACAAAACCACAAATACTGTTGTAATTAGTATCAAAATTAAAAGCAATAAGAAAAGAGCACGTGTGGTTTTAAATTGCTTGATTCCCATTTTTTCATTTAGGTGTTGAACCTCAACCTTAGCCACCTGTTGTAAATTCCCAATTTTTCGTATAGAGTCCCGGCTTGCCAAATACATTTTGTTGTATTTCATGGACTCTTCATAATTCTCCAATCCCTCATATAGGTAGGTCAAACTTTCCTGGGCAGCACTTCTTGTATTTATACTGGAAGAATGAAGTGCTTTTTCCAAATAGACAACCGCACTATCTGTTTTTCCCATCAAACGATAGGAGTCACCTATTTTAAAATGTATTGAAGAATTATCATTAGATTCATAATCCGGTAGTTGCTGGATACGGCGCAAGCATTCTAAAGATTTTTGATAACACGAAACCTGTCGGTAAACAGCTGATAATTCAGACAAGCCTAAACGTAAGCATCGAGTTTGACTTATCTGTTCTGCTATTTCTATTCCTTGCAAATATGCAGCAATTGATTTTCCAAACTCTTCTTGCAGCACATAAGCCCTTCCGATATAAGAGTTTGCATAAGACATACTAATGCTATCTCTCGACAACTCTGCAAAACGCTCTGCCTTTGTATATGACTCTAACGATTTATCTGCTAAATGGTTTTCATAATAAATCGAACCTAAGTGGGAACATATCAGATATTGTATATTATAATCTGCACCGCCTTCTGCTACATCCCTTGCTTTCACATAAAGTTCCGCAGCATGCGCATGGTCTCCTTCATCATATTTCACTCTTCCATTTAAATATAATGCCCTTGCCAAATGCAAATCATCTCCGCTATGTCGGAAATAATCCACTGATATTGAAATCAACGAATCCGATTGATGCTTGACATAACATTTGTCTTCCGCTTGCGTAAGCAGCATGTAATAAAGAGCCTTGTCTTGCTTAGGGTAATACATTGTATTAAATTGCTGAAGCAACCGTAGCGCACTATCAGGCTTTGCTCGGATAAAAGTCTCCACTTCCAATAGTTCAGGAGCGTATTTAACATTAGTACATCCTGCCAAAAATATAGTGAGAATTGTAATTAGCAGGCATGAGATTAATCCATGTGTTTTCATGTTTCTTCTTTTATCTTTATCACAAATTTAATGATTGTTATTTAATTAGCAAACAAGTAACCATGTCAAATCTTTCCGAGCAACAATGCTACCAACCTTTCATAACCATCCTGCATCTGTTGGAACTGATAATTAGACAAATATAGCTTACGTCCATTTTTGCCCAATTTTTCACGTTCGTCTGGGGAAGAAAGAATTGCTAATAGTGGTTCTATCAATAACCATCACTATCTCTTCGGTCTCAACAATTTCCACTTTCTCAAGCTCTTCGACAAAAGCCTTGATTCTACCGAATTTATTCTCCATGATACTTTAAAATTAAATAATTCCTACTCTGTTTTTGGTTTTTCGGATTCCACCAATCTATCTGTTATTTTGAATTCACATAAACGCGGTTCTTTACTCCCGAATTAGACGTATTCCTTTGCTGGGCTTGTTTTACTTTCCTGTTCCCAAACCTATAAGAAATGCTTAGCCCTATTTGGCTGTTCCTCCCTTTGCTAAACTGGCTGTCTTCCAAGTAGTCATTTACTATTACACACTTCTCCGTGCCGGACATTTTGCCATCATATAAATACCCTGTAAGCTGCGCATATACGTTCAAATTGACATCATGGATGCTTGTGCTCAGTGAAACGTTTCCTTCGAGGGAGGCGGGAATACGTGCATAACCATCTTTAACCTTGGAACGATATCCTCCATATAAATTGAGCCGGATATTTTGTTTCGGGAACAACAAATAGCTGTTGGCGATAATGACGTTTCCGGAGTGATGAGCATAATCCAATTTCCCCACTTCCGCATCACCTTCCATTTTGTCCCATCCATAGTTGGCGTTCATATTCAAGACTCCCCGTTCACCCATGTACGGGAAGTAACCCGTGATGCCCACACCTATGTGGTTATGTCTTCCCACATTTTCCGGTTTGCTTTCCAGCATGCCATTGCCGATGTCCTTTTGGGTCGTAAGTTGGATGTCATCTCTGTACTGGTATTGGGAATAAATTGAAATATACCTGTTCAGCGAATAATTTAACTCCATGGAGAATATTTTAACAGGTTGTAAATAAGGATTGCCCACTGAATATTCTGTTGGTGATATTCGCTGCACGAACGGGTTCAAGTCATAAAAGGATGGACGGGACAAATTGTACGAAAACGAGTACGAAACTCCTTGCTCCTGAGAAATGCGGTAATACGCCTGAAACCTCGGTAACACTCGGATGAAATCATTCTCAAACGATGTGTTTTGTTGATATTCTTTACCATCATACCTTGTATATTCTATACGTACGGCTAGTGAGGTATGGAACTTCTCACCCCAATTTTTGGTAAGATCCAAAAATAGAGCAGGAGTGAACTCTTTTATTTTGAAGTTACTGCTGTGCTGAGAATCGAATATAAATTCATTGTTATCCCAATTTTTGTATCGATTATCCGTATGTATATGAGAGTAATAAGCGTCCGTGCCGAAATCAAAACTGAATCCGTTGTCTGATTTTCCCCCGTATTCTATTTTTGCAGAATAAATATCGCTTCGCTGAGGTACATCTTGCTCTTCTTTCAAATACAAGGATTGGAAATTTCCAAGTTCGTCCACATTATTCATTTCATTTATCACATGTTGCTGGTAATCATTGTACAAATAGTCCACATCGGCTATCAAATACCGTTTACCGTCCTTGGAGCGGTACTGGTAGTTCAGATTCCCGGATGCCCCCAAAACGGTACCTTCCCTGTCGGACAAGGATTTGATGTGTTGTTTCGTGTTCTCATAGACCGTCATACCGTTTCTGCCTCCATCGTTGTTGTTGAATGATACGTTGGCATTGACGCCCAAGCTATGGATGTCCGAAAACTGGTATACGCCTATGAAGTTCATGTTTCCGAATTCCCCCTTGGATTTCTCCAGACTTGTGCGGTCCACCATGAAATCTTCTTTCAGATAGTGCGTCTTGTAATTTCTGTCATAATAGTTCCTTCTGTCTCCGAAGAACACGTCCAAATAGCTGTTCCATTTGTTTCGTGTATAATCCAAGCTCGCATGCAAGTCCTCTTCTATGTCATGTATTTTATATACTTTCGCATTTATAAATCCCTTTACACCATTGTTTTCATTCTTTTTCAACTTGATGTCCAGCACGCAGTCCGCCCCCTCATAGCGAGCTCCGGGATTACGGATGATTTCTACTGTTTCTATGTTTTGGGCGGGCAAAGACTTCAAGATACGCCGTCAATGACTGACCGGAAAGCCTCAATTTGCGATTGTTCACATAGACTACGGGGATTCCCTTTCCCACAACAGAGGGCAAATCTTCTTTTACAATCATCATCGGTACAAACCTCAAAGCTTCAAGCGCATCTTCACTCTTCAACGGGTTGTCGTTCATGTTATAAATCAGCCCGGTCGGGGTAACTGTCACAACTTTCCTCTTGGCCACTACTTCAACTCCCTCAATTGTAAAATCAGGATTGACATCCAAACATATCTTTAAGCCATCCTTTTCCTTGAACTCATCCGGTTCCAATTTTCGAGGAAGATAACCAATAGCCGATACCATTAATGTTGCAGAATTGGTATCAACTGTTATTTCAAAGTATCCCATACTATCGCACTGGACCATATTATTACTATAGATGTCATTCAATTCCGTAACGAGGGCATTAGCGATAGGAGTACCTTCTTTATCCATCACTTTGCCTTTGATTTTTTCATTGGACAATACTCCAGAGAATATGCCCTCTGACTTATGACGAATTGTTGAGGCATACATTGGGGCAACAATCAGTAGTCCACATGCAAATAACAAAGTTGTTCTCTTTTTCATGATATTAATAATTTTATGTTTTTAACACAGTAAATCAAACATTCATTCAAACAAGAATGCTCCATAGCAATACTTACCATATTGGCTGATTATTTCCAACCAATATATTACGATAGTATATCAATTTTGATTCGCAGCAAAGATAAGATTTTTTTCATCTCGCAATGTGGACATTTTTCTCAAATTCACAACCATCTGTTATTCAATATTGTATATATCAAATCAAACTGTCTTAATGGACATTTCCCATCACAAATCTGCTATCTATTAGTCCAATCAGTCTCTATATTATTTTTATCTTTCAGTTCAAACAAGATTTAAACCACTAAAATATGCTTGTTCTTATCTCCCTCTTTTCTCAAAGAATGCAAATACGCCTTATTTTAAGGCATTGATTTTGGAACAGACACTCTGCACATGATCGAGCCCATACAACATTGAACGAGAATCTATTCCCATCCAAGAGAATAAAGTCTGAATTTTCTGGTATTCATTGACGATATAACTAGTGTCTATTTCCGATGCATGGAGTCTGAAACAGATTGGTTCATGGTGCGCTATTCTGTTTCTCAGACTATTAACCTTGTCAAGTTCATTGAATATGTAGGCATTGTTGTATTGAGCAGCTGCCGACGAACGAGGTTTGTTTGGGAATGCCCTTAGCAGACATTGTCCTGTCACACGATACTGTAGTGAGGAATACATATATTTCCATACACCAAATTCCATTTCTGCAATCAGTTTGGAATGTGAGTATATGCCTTGTCTATCCAATCGATTGTATGCTTTTTCTATGATTTTTCTTGTCTCGTTCATGCGACCGTTGGTGAATATTCCATTGTCTTGAACAGAATCTTTCAGCCAATTCTCTCCTAATGACGGCACCAAAAGACTATCAATCGCATTACGCAATGCCACCTCAAAGCAACTAACTATCGTGAACATCTCCTGCGATAAACGCAAGTTGTAACGATACAAAGCCATAGCCTTACGGGTATCACCATTCGCTGCATCCTTATATCTCTGCATTCGTTTGGCAGACAAAACTCGTTCAAATTCTAAATATTCCATAAAAATTCGTTCATTTACTTGGTTGTAATAAGAAAAAACGCTACCTTTATAGCGTTGATTCCCGGTAGCCTCTGATTCGTCAAGCTATCGGGTCTTGTTTTTTATATGATTCTTGCCTACAAAAATACATCTTTTTCTGTGATTACGGCTGTGCCACATTATATAATTACCACGGCTCTTTCATTTAAACTCGGAACAAACTGATAACCACTGATTATGTTGATTTTACATCAACAGAGACAGATGGCATTTAGTCTATGTTGCGTCAATAGCAACGTTTGGCTGCTCCTAAATGCCTATCAGCCACAGACATTGAAATTTCAAAGCATTTTTAAATGAAAGAGCCGTGGTATTATTGTTGTATTTTTGCCTAATGAAAAGAGTTGTTTGACAGCAAATATATGCAGATTGCAGAAATTAGAACTGTTGCCAAATCATTATCTCTGTTGAGGTAAAATGCTCATAAATAGCTCATTTTAAGCTATTCAGCAGAATTTAGCGTAATTTAGAAAAAATCAATCGGTTGTATACAAAATTGATATTCTGGGTTTGTCAATGCGCCACCCTAAAATCCCCATCAAAAAGTTTGGCTGTTTTTGATGCCTTGCCTTAACAAAGTTTGCGTGTAAACAATCTTATTCAAGAGGCAGCATGATTTGCATCCTCATATCTTTAGGTCATTTCATTGTCCCATAAGCAGATATATTCTTCTTTCACATACCAACATAGCATCAGGACATAAACTGGATGATAACTAGCTGTTCTGTTTTTGAGTGACATTCAGACATTTTTGTTTATCACTTAGGTGATAAGTGCTTTTCATTAAGGTGATAAATGCTTTTCACTTAGGTGATAAATGCTTTTCATTAAGGTGATAAGTGCTTTTCACCTAGGTGATAAATAAATAATCAAATTATCAAAAAAGTGGAATTGAGCGATAAAGATTTGTTGACATGGAATTAAGATTTGATTAACACATTTATGAATGTAAGGTGACTTGTAAGGCAAACGGTCAAAGCTTGATGAAAATGTAAAATGTTACGGATATTATTCGTATTCTCCGTAACTTTTAACACGAAACATTCTTTATTCCCAACAAGTAGTTGTATATTTGCACGCAAATAAGAATAACATGGATAGAAAAACAATCATTGACACGCTACAACAGCAAGGTGGATTCATAACTACAGGTGAAGTGAAAAGCCGTGGTGAATATGAGCAGCTTCGCCGTGCAATAGAAGATGGAACGCTTATGCGGCTTCGTAATGGTGTCTATGTGGAAATGTCAGCGTTGGCAAACAACATGATAGATGTGGAACGTGTAGTTCCGCATGGGGTGCTTTGCCTGTATAGTGCTTTTGCTCATTATGGACTTTCCACACAAGTGCCTTCCGCTACTTGCATAGCCATTGAAGCCAAGCGAAAGGTGCGTTTGCCAGACTATCCTCCTATTGACCTCTATTATTGGAAAAAGGAGAATTTGGAGTTTGGTATAATCAAAAAGAGTATATCTGGCTATGATGTACTCATTACAGATATGGAGCGAACGGTCTGTGATGCTGTAAAGTACCGAAACAAGATAGGGCTTGATGTGTGCGGTGAGGTGATAGACAACTATCTCAAAAAGGAGAACCGCAATATATCTCTACTCCATGAATACGCACAGAAACTAAGAGTGAAAAATATATTGACTACATATTTGGAGACAAGACTATGACAAAGAATATAGGGAATAGCCGTTGAAAAGAAATACCCAGACACTTGTGTAAAAGTGGTGGCACACTTAGATACAATAGTGCAACAAGTGTCAGTTGACATAGGCTTCGGTGATGTGGTAACAGCTTATCCTCAGTCATTAGACTATCCGTTGTTGTTACCAGATGTTCCTGCCGTGGAACTGTATGCCTATTCATTGGAAACTTTGATAGCAGAGAAGTTTCATGCAATGGTTGACCGTGACGAAAGCAATAGCCGCATGAAAGATTTCTTTGATGTGTATCAGTTGTTCACCAACCATGAGATAGACAAGGAACTTCTTGCGGAAGCCATTGTCGGTACGTTTAAGAACAGGAATACACCTTACCGAGAGAACCTTGCCCTTTTCACAGACAAGTTTGCAACGGATGCCACACGCAATATTTGGTGGAAAGCATTCTTGAAAAAGATACGTTGGAAAGAGCAGATAGACTTCTCTGTTGTGATGAAGTGCATCAAAGAGAACCTACAGGCATATTGGAACAAAGAAACATTAGGATGATAGCGAAAGGGCACATTTGATTTTGGAGTGTATCCTGATTTTTTGCCTGTATTCTTAAAAGCAGTCTTATAAAACAGCGTTAAAACACTGTTTAAACAGTATTAAAACCCGTTGACGGAATTACAATTATCATAAGTCCAAATGGAGAAACTTTCCTTTCCAACAGAATCGTCAATCCATTTGACAAGAGCAATTCCGCCAACGGGTAATATTTCAAAAGCCCCTTTAGGCGTGTCAGGATTAGTATGATACAATGCGGCAGTTTGCAATTATGACACACCGCACAAGATTAAATATGCAACTGTAAACCCAAGGAAACAGGATGCACTTTCGGACCTTTATCCTTTTCAAACAAGCTGAAAGGAGAATATTTAGCATAAAAACCGATGCAACCGACACCTGCCTGAAAAAGGAAATCCATCGTTACCGGACGAAGATTCATTCCACTATCCATCTTTTTCTTGCGTTTATTACCATCCGCTTCATGATAGACTATTCTGGAAGAGGATGCTGTCTTGATTACACCTACAACTCCGCCGGAAACAAAGAATCGTGGAGACTTTCGACGAGGCTTCGAAGACTGCCATTCAAGCAGGACCGGAATAGTCAGACTGGTAATATTCAACTTGCTGGCATTATACACAATATCTTCTGGTGCAGGAACCAGCTGCGTCACTCCATCCACTTCCTGAAAATGAGCATTCATGTCCAACCGATAACGACTCCAACGCATACCGGCTCCTGTAACCACCGCCCATCTATAACGAGAGAAAGGAAAGCTATATTCCATGAAGTTCAAATTATATTCCAATGAATTACCACTGCGAAGCGAAACACCGTCCACATCGTTGATGCCTTCGCTGCCGAAGAAATTGGCAAATCCCATGCCAAAACCCGCCCAGTGCGGATCGAAATCCTTGTCCCAAGAAGGAACCGGAATATTGATTGACTTGATATGCTTGCGCCGCTCGTAACTCTGACCGTTTCGATAATGCCCCTCGAAAACCATTTCTTTTTCTATCGAATCGCCTTCTTCAGTCAACTCATACACATTCACTTTCATTCGTTCACCGTTGTCCTTCACTTCGATACGCTTATTCCCCAACGGGATAATCGTATCAGCCGGCATCGGTTCAACATCAATAGCCTTCAATCCAATTGCTGGAAAGCATACAGCTATAAGCAACAATAATCTCTTCATATCTTTTCGTGTTTATTTATAAATCCTTTTTGGTAAATAAAAGAGTAATCAGATCATCACTATCGAGTTCACCTTCGATGTAAACCAACGTAATCGTCCCTTTGGAATTGACTTTAAACAAAACAAAGCGATTCACATCGGAATCTTTACCCTGAAGCTGATAATACGCAGAAACTACTTCCCCATTGTCCGTCACCTCCTTGATTTTACGTGCGCCCTGTTGATCTGCATCCAGACATTGACGGGTAAAACGAAGTGCTTCCGGGTCGCTTTTGATCGTAATACTCTTGTATCGCGTCATTCCGTATGTTTCCAACATTTCATTGGAAAGCTCCACCATCGTGACATTTTTCTTTTTCCCATAACGGGTAAAAACATCCTGTATTCTCAAGTCTTTCTGCGCAGTGGCAGCTTCCATATCCGCCGGCAATAGCAGCAAAGCTGCCAACATCATTAATAATATGTATTTCACCTGTTTCATCTTGAATTTATTTATTCGTTCTCCCTAAAAAGACTGCCTAATTCTCTTAACTGATCATCTATCAGTTGACGGTTCTCCTCTTCCTTGTCAATCTCCGAAAAATAAGTATCAGCAGGAGTAGCGACCTCCTGCAACGCTTCGATTGCCAATGAACGAACCGTATGAATATCTGTATAACAACGACCATTGATCACGACATAGTTATCAGAACAAAAACAGGGATCGGCTGGATACAATAATCGAGTAAGGCTCAAGAATGCCAATACACAAGCGGCAACGCCTGAAAGGATATAAAAAGCTGTACGCATCCTGCTCTTATAACGAACCGAAACAGATACCTGTTCGATCTCCCAATCCGGTTTTTCGTTTTGTTCTGTCGCATTACGCTCTATCTCCTCATCAACATAGGCAAACAGAGGAATATAGACAGCCCAATGTTCCGGCACTTGTCCTGAAGCGAAGAAGGCACGGATCTGCTTTTCTTCTGCTGCAGAAGTTTCACCTTCGAAATACCGTTCCAGCAACTCTTCCATTCTATGTAGATTACCCTTTTCCATAAATCGTCAATTAATAATCACATTTCTTTCATCAACTGTTCCCGTATCTTCTTCCGGGCTCTCGAAAGATTCATACGGACAGCTTCAACCTGACTGCCTGTTATCTCCGCTATTTCCGCCAACTCATAACCTTCGATGTCTTTCATCCGAATAATGACTTGCTGAAGTGTAGGCAGTTTGCTTATCAAAAAACGGACACGACCAACCATATCGTGTTGTTCCAATTCTTCTGCAGGGTTTCTTGTCCCTGAATCGAGCGAAAGCAAGGTTATATCCTCTCCGACCGGACGGCATTGTTTAAGTTTGTCCAAGGACAGGTTCTTAGCCACCTGCACCGCCAATGCCTCAACACTGTCATAACCATCTAACTTCTCGCGAATCTGCCACAACTTCAGAAAAGTCTCCTGCACGATATCTTCAGCATCCGACCTCTCTTCCACAATCCGCTTGGAAATATGAATCAACTTCTCCCGAAGCGGAAGCACGGTTATTTTAAACGTTTCGAGTTCCATTTCTATTTGTATGACGACAAAGGAACAAAAACATAACATATAAAATGCAGAAAAAACAATTATATCTCCAAAATATTAAGAAGCGGTGGTCAGGGAAAAGGTAATAAGCTTCGTGTAGGAATGATTGGGAGGAAAAATTACAGGAACATTGAAATGAGAAAATCCAGGCTTTGGCGTATCTGTTCTAAAGATAGTTTATCTTACTTCGCAGTTGCGAAACAGCCGTTTCGGGAACAGCCGTTCCGCAACTGTTGCTACTATTTGATTTCCAATGTGACGATAGATTTAGCAGGCAAATCCACTGTCAAAACATTCTTTTTCAACTTTGCCCCACTGAATGGAACCGCCTTCACTTGATCTGGCTGGTCGAATGAATTATGGTCGGTCAATTTAGCAGCTGTCAATATTTCACCAGCAACCTGCTTCCCTTGTACATTTGCCAAATCAATTGTCACGACTTGACGCTCCTTTGCATCCACGTTGGAAAGGGAAATATGAATCACTCCTTGTGCATTCTTAGATGCAGTAGCACTCAACATCGGCAATTCACGGTTCTTATTCCTTTCACCTTCCAATCTAGCCACTTCACACTTCATATCAATCGGCAAATAAGTCGCATCTTGATGGACATTGTACATTTTGAAAACATAATAAGTCGGCGTCAATACCATTTTATCGCCTTGCGTAAGAATCATGGATTGCAGCACATTGACAATCTGTGCGATATTCGCCATCTTCAGGCGTTTGGTATATTTATGGAATATGTCCAAGGAAAGCGAAGCGACAAAGGCATCACGCAATGTATTCTGCTGATACAAATGGCCCGGATTCGTGCCCGGTTCCACATCCCACCAAGTTCCCCATTCATCCAACATCAAAGCCACTTGGTTCTTCGGGTCTTTTTCGTCCATGATGGCAATATGTTTCTCCAACACATCCTCTATTTCCCGGCATTTACCTAATGTCCAATAATAATCGTTCGTATCGAACTGGGTAGCAGAACCTTTGCTTCCGTCCCATCCGGTAACGGTATAATAATGCAATGACAAGCCATCCATCCTGCCACCGACACGATCCATCAATACTTTTGTCCAGTTGTAATCATAGTCACTGGCACCGCTGGCAATCTTGAACAAACGGTTGTCGTCATAATTCCAGCAATAGGTCGCATAACGGCGATAAAGGTCTGAATAATATTCCGGGCGCATACTTCCACCGCAACCCCAGCTTTCATTACCCACGCCTAAATATTTCACTTTCCAAGCTTTGTCCCTTCCGTTCTTGCGGCGCAGGCGAGCCATGGGAGAATCACCTTCCGAAGTCATGTATTCCACCCATTTTGCCAATTCCTCAACCGTTCCACTGCCCACATTGCCACTGATATAAGGTTCACAACCTATCAATTCACAAAGATTCAAGAACTCATGCGTACCAAAGCTATTGTCTTCAATCGTTCCGCCCCAGTTGTTATTCACCATCTTAGGACGATTCTCCTTCGGACCAATTCCATCCATCCAATGGTATTCATCGGCAAAGCAACCGCCCGGCCAACGCAACACCGGGACTTTCAAATCCTTCAAGGCATTCAACACATCGGTGCGATATCCGTTGGTATTGGGAATATCTGAATTTTCACCAACCCATAATCCACCATAAATACAAGAGCCTAAATGCTCTGCGAACTGTCCGTATATCTCTTTCGGGATAATCTGCGTTCCTTTGTCGGCATCCAAGGAAATAGATGCGCTCTTTTGGGCAGACAAACTCAATGTTGCGGCAAACAACAGACCTCCTAATATTAGTTTACATTCATCTTTTGTTCTGCAAACAAAGGCTGTCCACTATACAAGAACCAAGACTGCACAAAGGCATTGCTCGCTTTGGCAGTCTTGGCAGGGCAGACTAAATTATGAGCTATTATAATTTGTCTGCCCAGAATCCTGAACTCTTATTACCTTAAAATGATTTCATGTGAATGAAAAGCTTATGGCAACTATATCAATAACTTGGATTCTGTTTTAATTTCTTGTTTAAATCTAGACATCTTTGTGGTATTGGGAAAACCGTTGTAAACCCGGTAGACTCCTTTTCTAATGGAGTTCTTTGATCATATGCCTTGGTATATTTGCCAAAACGGATGAGATCTTGACGTCTCCAACCTTCCCAAACCAATTCCAGCAGACGCTCCTTTAGAATGTTGTCCAAATTGGCTTCCACATGAGGCATTCCTACTCGGTCTCTTATAGCGTTCAGCTCTATTGAACCATCCTCGCCATTGCGAACTTTCGCCTCGGCTTCCATCAACAGCGCGTCACCATATCTAAAAAGGACGATATCGTTGTCAACCTGCCGTCCGTCCGAATAGGCGGTTCGATCAACCTCGTATTTGCCTACACGAGCGCCTGCCGTCTGTTTATATGGGCTGTCGCTGAGGTTCAGTTTCAGTTCAAGCGGCATGTACACCAACGGCTTCCCGTTGTCCAAATATATCTTTTTTCCGTCAACAAGCACGGTATCAGCATAGAAGTTTATCTTGAATCTATTGTCTACATTGTCCGTTCCGTAACCGAAAGCCTTGACGGTTGAAATAGTTGCACATGTGCCGTTTTCGGAAGAACCACCATAAGCTCCGCCATGTTTGTAGTGGCGTGAGCGGTAAAGATAGTGGTATTCGTTCAAATATAAGTTCTTGTCCAATGGGATTGTGAAGATGTTCTCCTTGGAACTTTCATTATGAACAGCAAAGTTCGATGCGTAGTCGCTCTCCAACTCATAGCCTTCTTGCCGCAGTTGCTCGCAATACCAGATGCAGGTTTCCCAAGCGTTCTTTTTCTCACCATTCACATTGAAGTAAATGCTTTTCCCGTCCTGACGCTTGCCGTCGGTCCAGTTATCATCCGTATATATTTCCGCATTCAAGGCAAGCTTTGCAAGCAAGAAGTTTGCGACAGGGCGTGTCACACGTCCGTAATAGTTCCCCCTCCTTGTTGGAATGCTCATCGGCGAGCTGTGGGGCAACATCCTGCAACTCGTCAACAATAAACTTGAATACCTCACTTCTTTCGCTTTGCGTTACCTGCTCCAATTTCACATCATATGATGTCACGATAGGAACACGCCCGAACATATCCATCGCATAATAGTAGAACAAGGCTCGTACAGCTCTTACCTCTGCCGTGAAATCTCTTGTCTGTTCTGCTGAAAGCAGAGTCTGATGGCTATCAATGATAGAAAGCGACTGGTTAGATATAACAATTACCTTGAAGAGGTATTTCCATACATTATATAAATTAATATCATTGGCATTCCATTTGTGCTGATACATGTTCTCCCACAAACCGCCATCATACCAGTCTCCACCACGGATAGGAATCATTGCCTCGTCAGTAGTCAAGGTATTGTAGTCGTAAATACCCCGGCAAGTTCCTTGAAGCCCTTCCGACTCCTGATTGCTCCCTATGTAGTTGTACAGGGAAGCTACTGCGTTTTTGTATATATTATCAGCATTGTTGTAGATTGCCTCTTGGTCCAGCTGGTCTTTGGGATGCTCATCCAGACAGCTGCTGAAACAAAGCATTAACGGTGCTGCTAATATGTATTTAATAATAGTCTTCATACTCTTTTCGTTTTAAAATTGTACACTCAGTCCCAATGAGTAAGTACGGTATAATGGATAGTTGCGCTTGTCGTCAATACCCATCGTACTGTTGACAACATAGCTATTTATCATTGGTGTCAAACCTTTATATCCGGTGATTGTTCCAATGTTGCTAATGTTGCATGATACACGCAAGGAACGAATAAGCTTGCTCCTCAAAGGCACATTGTAGCCTATTGTCAGATGCTCGAAGTTCAGGTAGTCACCTTTTTCAAGCCAGTAGTCAGAGACTCTCTGGTCTATGATGTTCTTCTTTGGAGCATCCTTAAAGACATTGTAGTCTGGGAAGCAAGCCATGCTTGTGTAAGCCAGTCCTGTTCCGTTGAAAATCTTGTGCCCGAATGCTCCATTCATCTGTATGGAGATATAGTAATTCTTGTATCTGAAACTGATGTTTGAGCCAAGGATCACCTTTGGTGTGGCTTGTCCTGCAATGTATCGGTCGCCTCCGTCGCTCAAATCCACCTTGCCATTATGATCAAGGTCCTCTATGTCATAAAAATAGCTGCCGTTCTCGTTCTTGACAAGCCCTTTACAATGTGGCAAGTAGAAAACGCCAAGCGGCTGTCCAACTATCTGATAGACCACGTTGTTGTCGCCGCCGTTTTGACCAGCACCATCCAATGATCCAATAGCGGTGATGTTCGCTGCCGACATGCTCATTCCCTTGTAATCACCACTTAGCGAGATAAGTTTGTTGCTTTGAAACGACAGATTCATATTGATGTTAAGATCCATGTCCTTCTTGCTTATTGGCTGCACGGACAAGCCCAGCTCAAATCCGCGGTTTGACATTGAACCGATGTTTGCCAGCAATGTATTGTATGCGAATGGTGGAACCGGAACCTCATAGGCATAGAGCATGTCGGTGGTCTTGGAATAGTAATACTCCGCTGTAAGCATCAGCCTGTTGGCAAAGAGACCAATGTCCGCACCGAGGTTAAACGTTGTCTTCGTTTCCCACTTCAAATCAGGATTGTTGTTTCTTACCATACCAAGGGTTACTGTTGGAGAACTCTTTACCGGAACAATGCCAGTCTGCCTTACGGTGTTCATGGTTGTGTAGGCGGAGAGACCGCCAAGATTGCCCGCCTGTCCCAAACCAGTGCGGAGTTTAAGCATTGACAGCGGTTTTATGTTGGCAAGGAAGCTTTCCTTCTTCATGTCCCAAATGAATGATACAGATGGGAAGAATCCCCATGTGTTGTTGTCACCAACCATTGACGATCCGTCACCGCGTGCATTAACTGCTAAGGTATATCTGTCAAGCAGATTATAAGTGATGCTTCCCATTACAGAAGCCAGAGACTGGTCTTCGTAAGTGCTTTCTGTTCCACCATATGGACGGGCTGCCGTCGCACCGAGATTGTCGTAATGAAAATCGTTTGTAGGTATTCCCTTGGCATACACCCAGAAAGCAGTTTTTCTCAGTTTTCTGTATTCACTGCTTACTCCAGCAGAGACCTTATGTATGCCGAACTCCTTGTTGAAATCAAGAGATACATTGCCGAGCCATTCCTCTTTCTTGAATTCCCCACGGTACACGTTGCCTTGTGCCCATACCCATGTCGGACAGAATTGTCCGTTCTCGGTAGAGCCATACAGGTAAGAGCCGAAGGTGGATACACGCAAGTTCTTATTGAAATCGTAGCTCAGCTTTATGTGCGCGTCAAAGTTCAAATCCTTGGAGTCGTTTTTCTCTTCAAGCAATATCCCGGGTGGGTTGACATGCGTTGCAGATTCGTTTTTCAGCCAGTTTCCATGCTCGTCAGTACCTGCAGGGAAAGTTGGATTCTGGCATGCTGCGGAATAGAACAGCATCTGCGTATCAAAGATGTCATGGTTCTTGAATGAAGAGCCGAACACTCCGAATTCTCCGGTTAGTCTGTCATTGAAGGCTTTCTGGGTTACATCAACTTTGGCAACAAAAACGTTATAGTCCATCTTCTTGATGATGGTGTTGTGGTCCATTACTCCGAAAGATGCACGATAGTTTGACTGTGGCGTACCTCCGCTGAATGCAATGAAACAAAATATTATAGACCGTATCAATCATTTGGCTAACGAAAAGGAGCCTTTCCTTTTTGTCATCAACTATGCAGGTTCGGAAGCATACATACGGAAGCTGTCTGAAATAGCTATCGATGAATGCCTTTATGACTTTGAGGGTATAACCAATGTAAAACGACAGTCACTCTCTTCGGCTACCAAACATCCGACGTGGAAAGTGTTTGCGCCAAATTTTGAAGATTACACAAAAAGTTTTGAAACCGTCAAAAGCAACATCCTGCGTGGAAACAGTTATCTTGCCAACCTTACTTGTGAGGTGGCTGTGGACTGCAACCTTACGTTGGAGGACATCTTCCTACGTGCTAAAGGCAAGTATAAGATTCTACTAATAGACAATAATAGCAATAGACGGTTCGTGTGCTTCTCGCCGGAAACATTCGTGAAGATAAAGAACGGAATGATATATTCTTATCCGATGAAGGGCACGATTGACGCGTCCTTACTCGAAGCAGAGCAAGTGTTGATGGGAGATAAAAAAGAAGCTGCCGAACATGCTACCATTGTGGATCTGATTCGAAATGACCTTAGCCGTGTGGCGGAGCATGTAAGGGTGGATAAATACCGTTATATTGATGTGCTCCATACCAATAAGGGGAATATTCTCCAGACCAGTTCCGAAATAAGCGGCAAGTTGCCAACTGGTTATCAAAAGCACATCGGAAACATATTGGATGCAATGTTGCCCGCAGGTTCCATAACAGGTGCGCCAAAGGACAAGACTATGGAAATAATCCATGAGGCGGAAGGCTATGACCGTGGATTCTATACAGGAGTCATGGGTATATATAATAATGGTGAACTCAACTCGGCTGTAATGATACGCTTTCTTGAAAATGACGGTATAGGAACGTATTTCAAGGCAGGAGGAGGCATTACTTGTTGAACCATTGAACCATTATAAAGCAGGCAAAGTAGTCTGACTTTCGCTTTCGCTAAATCGTTACCATAAACCTATCAATTCACAAAGATTCAAGAACTCATGCGTACCAATGCTATTGTCTTCAATCGTTCCGCCCCAGTTGTTATTCACCATCTTAGGACGATTCTCCTTCGGACCAATTCCATCCATCCAATGGTATTCATCGGCAAAGCAACCGCCCGGCCAACGCAACACCGGGACTTTCAAATCCTTCAAGGCATTCAACACATCGGTGCGATATCCGTTGGTATTGGGAATATCTGAATTTTCACCAACCCATAATCCACCATAAATACAAGAGCCTAAATGCTCTGCGAACTGTCCGTATATCTCTTTCGGGATAATCTGCGTTCCTTTGTCGGCATCCAAGGAAATAGATGCGCTCTTTTGGGCAGACAAACTCAATGTCGCGGCAAACAACAGACCTCCTAATATTAGTTTACTTCTCTTCATAACACGTTCTATTTTCGCTCCACACAAATGGAACCAGTTAGTAAGAAAAGAGGTCAGACTCCCCGTAAACGTTATAGGAATCCAACCTCCTTTTGTTTATAAAATGTATTTACTTTTTATACTGAGCTGCAGCAGCCTCGATAGGCAGAGCTGCCTTGTAACGCTCGATATAAGCATTGAATCCGGCAACTTCTTTGGCTGTCGGGGCAATCTCCACACCAGCATCACCGGCAAACACCTGTTCTTCCAAGAAATCGGCAAGAGGCAAATCTTTCGGGTTATTGACCATATAAGAACCTAAAAGGGCTATTCCCCAAGCACCACCTTCGCCCGCTGTCTCCATCACAGAGATTGGAGATGTCAAAGCCGCAGCCAAGATACGTTGTCCGACACCTTTGGTCTTGAACAAGCCGCCATGTCCTGTGATACGGTCTACTTTTACCTTCTCTTCATTGAACAAAATGTCATTGCCAATCTTCAGGACACCGACTGAACCACACAAATGCGCACGCATGAAGTTCGCAAGGTTGAACTTATCGCCAGCGGAGCGGACAAACAAAGGTCTGCCTTCCACCATGCCCGTCACCGGTTCTCCGGAAATGTAATTATAGGAAATCAAGCCACCGCAATCCGGGTCACCCGCCAAAGCAGCATTATATAATTTGCCATACAATTCATCCATATCAACCGGCACGCCTAACAATTCCTGATACTCCTTGAACAAATTGACCCACGCATTCAAATCGGAAGTACAATTGTTGCAATGTACCATGGCCACCAAACTGCCATCCGGAGTCGTCACCATATCAATCATCTCATACGGTTTGGACAAATCCTTCTCCAATACAATCATTGAGAAGGAAGAGGTTCCCGCAGAGACATTGCCAGTCCGCTGTTTAACCGCATTGGTCGCCACCATTCCAGTGCCCGCATCTCCTTCCGGAGGACAAACAGGAATACCGGCTTTCAAATGACCGGAAACATCCAATTTGGCAACACCCGCAACCGTAAGGCAACCGGCATCGGCTCCTGCCAATAAGATTTCAGGAAGAATATCCTTCAACTTCCAAGGATAGCCTTTCGGAGCGATAAGTTTATCAAACTTCTCGACCATCGAAGCTGAATACTCTTTTGTTTCCGGATCAATCGGAAGCATTCCGGAAGCATCACCGATTCCTAAGATTTTCCGTCCGGTCAACTGCCAATGGACATATCCTGCCAATGTCGTCAGGTAATCAATATCCTTCACATGCTCTTCTCCATTCAAGATAGCTTGATAGAGGTGGGAAATGCTCCATCGCAACGGGATGTTATAAACGAACAACTTCGACAACGCAGCAGCAGCCTCTCCTGTATTCGTATTGCGCCAAGTACGGAAAGGAACCATAATCTGTTCATTCTTATCAAATGCCATATAACCATGCATCATGGCACTGACTCCAATCGCTGCCAAAGTCTCAATCTCAACATCGTACTGCTTCTTCACATCCGCACGCAAATCAGCGTAGCAATCTTGCAAACCGCTCCAGATTTCTTCGATGCTATAAGACCAAAGTCCGTCTACCAACTGGTTTTCCCACGTATGGCTTCCCTGAGCGATTGGTTTATTCTCTTCATCGATCAAGACCGCTTTGATACGAGTCGAACCCAACTCAATACCTAAAATAGCCTTTCCTGAAACGATGGTTGTTTTAGCATCCTGTTCCATTAGCAAAGGGCTTTATTCAGCATATAATAAACTTCATTGTAACGAAGTTCTTTCTTAAACTCACTGATGGTCGTATCTTTGTTGATATGAACCATTTCGATGCCTGCTATCTCTGCATAATCTTCCCAATATTCAGCAGTCAAATCGTAAGAGAAGCAAGAGTGGTGTGTTCCACCAGCCAAAATCCAAGCACCTGCGCCCACTTCAAAGTTAGGCTGCGGAATCCACAATGCACTGGCAACCGGCAATTTTGGCAATGGTTTCGGCTCGATGCACTCAACATCGTTTACAATCAAACGGAAACGGTTACCCAAATCGATAACAGTAGCTGTGCAACCAGCACCCACCTTAGAAGTAAATACCAAACGAGCTGTCTGGCTCTTACGAATACCGATACCTAAGAAGTGAACTTCCAAACGAGGGCGTTTTGCGGCAATCAACGGGCAAACCTCCAACATGTGGGCTTGCAAGATAGAGCTTTGGTCGCCATTGAAGTTCAATGTATAATCTTCCAAGAAAGAGCAACCATTAGGCAAACCTTGGTTCATCACCCAAACGGTACGATAAAGAGCTGCGGATTTCCAGTCTCCTTCCGCACCAAAGCCATAACCTTCTGCCATCAAGCGTTGAGAAGCCAAACCTGGAATCTGATCGAAACCATTTCCTGTCTCTTCCACGTTCACATCGCCCAAATCATCAAAGTTGGTCGTAAAGCCTTTTGCCCCCTTGTCCTTCAAGATAGCGCGCAAAGCCAATTCTGCCTTGGCAGAGTTCCACACTTTGCGATAAGCGACAGTACTCTTATCTTCCAATTCAGCGTCATGCTCATACAAGCGGAAATATTCAGCCACCAAAGCATCTACATCTTCGTCTTTAACCGCATGTTGATAAGCTACCAATTCGCTAACCGGGCAATAGTCCACATGATAACCCATGCGCTGTTCTGCCTCAACTTTATCACCATCCGTTACAGCCACGTTGTTCATCTGGTCGCCGAAGCGAAGAATCAACATGTCCTGAGCATCAGCCCAACCGGCACAAACACGCATCCAAACAGCAATCTTATGCTGGGTTTCTTCATCCTGCCAGTAGCCAACCACTACTTTGCGACGGATGCGCATACGGGTACAAATATGTCCGAACTCACGATCTCCATGAGCACTCTGGTTCAAGTTCATGAAGTCCATATCCATTGTATCCCAAGGAATTTCTTTATTATATTGAGTATGCAAATGCAACAACGGCTTTCTCAGTTGCTGCAATCCATGAATCCACATTTTAGCAGGAGAGAATGTATGCATCCAGGTAATCACACCTACACATTTATCATCATTATTCGCTGCTTTAAATACAGCTTCAACTTCTTTGGAAGAGTTTGCGGTTCCTTTGTATACTACTTTATAAGGCAAGCGGCCTGATTCATTCAATCCTTTTACCATCTCATTAGAATGAGCGTCTACTGCGATGACTGCATCGCCTCCGTACAGGAGCTGTGCACCTGTTACGAACCATACTTCGTATTGTTCAAATTGTTTCATGTTATATTGAGGTTTAAAGTTATGATTAAATTGTTTTTTCTTTCCTTATTTCTTTTGTCCATAATAAGCATTTGGACCATGCTTGCGGCTGTAATGCTTTTCTATCAGCAACGGGTTCATCGTTGTCTCGGGATTGATGGCAAACGATATGAATGCCATTTTCGCACACTGCTCCAATACTTTTGCATTATATACGGCATTGGCAGGGCTCGTTCCCCACGTAAAAGGACCATGATTCTTGACCAAGACGCCCGGTGTATGATCCGGATCGATTCCTTCAAAGCGTTTGACAATAACATTCCCTGTTTCCAACTCATATTTGCCTTCCACTTCTTCCTTTGTCATGTCGGCAGTACAAGGAACAGCCTTATAAAAATAATCGGCATGCGTTGTACCAATGTTAGGAATATCTTTGCCTGCTTGTGCCCAAGCCGTTGCATAAGTAGAATGAGTGTGGACTACGCCTTGTATATTCTGAAATGCGCGGTAAAGGACTAAATGGGTGGGAGTATCAGACGAAGGATTCAAATCCCCTTCTACTACTTTTCCGGTTTCAAGACTGACGACAACCATATCTTCCGGTTTCATCGTTTCATAACTTACGCCACTTGGTTTAATGACAACTAAGCCTTTCTCTCGATCAACGCCTGACACATTGCCCCAGGTGAAGATAACCAATCCCTGTTTTACCAGATCCAAATTGGCCTGGAAAACCTCCTTTTTGAGTTCTTCAAGCATATCAGTTTGTTTTGTTAACGTTCGAATTAGCACTGAATCTTTTACTGATTCGCCACAAAAATAATAAATATATCGAAATATATACGATTATCGTAGATTTTTTCCACAAGAATCGTCATTCCTCTCTTTACTATCCAAATTATCTTCCTTTTTATCGTTCTCCTTTAAACACTGTATAGTACGGGACAGGCCTTCGTATTTGGCTCGCTTTACCGCCGAACCTGAGAAGATGCGGGTATAATCCTCTCTACTAAACTCATCTAAATCTTCATTCTTTAATTGCAACAACTCTTTCGAAGGATGAAAGGCGGGCTCTTGGGTCGGTGTGGCAAAGCGATTCCATGGGCAAACCAACTGGCAAGTGTCGCATCCATATAAACGGTTCCCTAATCTCTTTGCCAAATCTGCCGGTATTTCCCCGCGGTTCTCTATGGTTTGATAAGAGAAACAACGATTGGCATCCAAACAGTAAGGTCGGTGCAAGGCTTGGGTCGGACAGGCATCCAAACAGCGTGTGCAAGTCCCGCAATGCGACGGAATAGGTTTGTCATATGTATCAAATTCCAAGGTGGTAACAATTTCACCTAAGAAAAAGAAAGAGCCTTTATGAGGTATAATCAGGTTGGTATTTTTACCAATCCAGCCCAATCCAGCCCGCCAAGCCCAATAACGTTCCAATATAGGAGCAGAATCTGTAAACACCCTTGCCTCCGCCCCTTCCGTCTCCGGCAAAGCTGAAAGGATAAGCTGCCACAAAGCATAGAGCTTCTCCTTCAATACTTGATGATAATCCTTCCCATAAGCATAATAGGCGATATAAGGTTCTCCATCGCTCCTTTTTTGAGACGGATAATAGTTGAGGGCTACCGATATAATACTTTTTGCCCCTTCAACCAGTTTTTGTGGATCCAAGCGGACATCACGATAGTTCGCCATATAAGACATTCCGGCATGGCTGCCCGATTGCAACCAAGCATCCAAAAAAGCGGCTTCGCTGCCAGCCGTTGTAGCCGGAGCTATTCCACAGGCAGCGAAGCCGCTTCTCGAAGCTTCTTGTTTAATATATTCAGCCGATACGATTGCCATCCTTACAATAATCTAAACTGGTATCCTTCTTCTTTTAGCCATTCAATGGCACGAGGCATTGCCCACCGCATGTTCTTCTCCGCCTTCAAGGAGTCATGGAATACGATGATGGAACCATTTCGGACATAACGCTTCACATTTTCTAAAATCCTTTCCGGAGAAAGGGAAGCATTATAGTCCCTTGTGACGACATCCCACATGATTATCCGGTATTTCTTCCTCAAGAACAACAGTTGCGGGATACTCATGTGCCCATGTGGAGGTCTGAACAGCTTACCCGGGATATAATCAGCTGCTTTTTGGACATTCGCCAAATAGTTCCGTGTCAAAAAGCGGATTCCTTGAATATGGTTAAAGGTGTGGTTGCCGACATGATGCCCACGTTCAACCACCATCCGATAAACCTCAGGATGTTTCCGGACATTATCTCCCACCATAAAGAAGGTAGCTTTCACCCCTTTGCGCTCCAGCACATCTAAAACCCAAGGGGTAACCTCGGGAATCGGTCCGTCATCGAATGTGAGATAAACACATTTCTCTTTGGCGGGAATTCTCCAAATTACCCCAGGGAACAATGCCTTGTAAAACCAAGGCGGTTGCTCTATAAACATACCATTTTACTCCTTTTGCAAAGAAGAGAAGGCAATTCTATAATTATCAAACTCCTCTTGGTAAGCAGCCAATAATTCAGGATCGTTCTCTTTCGCAACTCGCAAGACTTGTTGCATGGTATACAAATCGGTATTGATATCATCCATCACGGAAGCGAATTGCAGTGGAGTCAACCGGAAATACCAGTTCAGATTCCGCATCATATTCTCTGCAAGTTCAGCATACACCTTGTGTCCCTTCTCTTTTGCACCCAAACGATAATAGAATTCACCAATTGAAAGAGCTGTATAATCCAACGGAACATTTTCAGGAGGCAACACTTCCATACATTTATCCAGTACTTGCAATGCCTGTTCATTCTTGCCTTCTTGGGATAAAACAGCTGCTAATTTGCCGAAAATAACCATACGGTAGCTCTTACACATACGCATGACGTTCTCATCCAAATAAATGCCCGGAGTATTGACACCTCCCCATTTGAATTTGTTCATCACATTATCGAACATCTTCTCGGCATTGATGGAATAAACCGTCTCCTTCACTCTTGTCGGCACCACTTGGAATGCCATGCCTGTCTGTTGGAAATAAGGATCCAATTTGACAAATTGGTCTGGACTGACAGTTATAGCGAAGTACATAGGACGTTCCCAATTATTTGTCTGCAACATGTCCAAAATAATCAATTCTTGTTTGCCCAAAGCATCCTTACTGCTCAAATCGATAGTCATATCCTGGACATAAGGCAAATCTGCATTCTTCAAGGCTTCACTTTGGACGATAGTAGCAGAATCGACTTTGTATAGAAGTTTCTTGGACGGGATATAGTCAAATGATTGGCTGATGCCCGGAATCTTCTTAAACTTCGGATCATCACTTCTGACAAAGTCCAAAGCCGTCTTCAAATCCACCATGTTTTCCGTTACCGGGAATACATAAGCAAAATCACGAGTTCCCTGAACATAATCGGAATGATTCCATGAAATAGGCAATGGCTTAGAGTCATAAGCCTGCTTTTTCATTTGGTCGATATACCAGTCCGTTTGCAAATAGCTGGTGTTACAAACACGGACATCCGTACGAATACCTTCTACCTCCTGTGCATACCACAAAGGGAACGTGTCATTGTCTCCGTTCGTGAATATAACAGCGTTCGGTTCACACGATTCAAGATAGTTGGCTCCGAAGTCACGACATACATAACGGTTGGAACGGTCATGATCATCCCAATTCTGTCCTGCCATTTGAATAGGCACGAAAAGAGCTGCAACAGATGCCACGGCCGCAGCCGCAACAGATGGTAATTTGACATATCTTTCCAATAGTTTAACCAAAGCAGCCACGCCAAAGCCTACCCAAATACAGAATGCGTAGAAGGATCCGGCATAGGCATAATCTCGTTCACGAGGCTGGTACGGTGTCTGGTTCAGATAAAGCACAATGGCAATACCCGTCATAAAGAACAGGAAGAAGGTTACCCAAAATCCCTGAATACCTTTCTTTCCGGCGTAAACTTGGAATAATAATCCCAAAATACCCAATAACAAGGGCAACATATAATAGACATTATGTCCTTTGTTATTTATGATATCGCCCGGCATATCGTCTTGCGGACCAACCAAAACCTCATCGATAAACTTGATTCCGGTAATCCAGTTACCATGGGAAACTTCGCCATGTCCTTGAATATCATTTTGGCGGCCGGAGAAGTTCCACATAAAGTAACGCCAATACATGAAATTCAACTGATAAGCGATAAAGAACTTGATGTTCTCCCCGAAAGTAGGTTTCATAGCAGTGGCTGTTTCTCCACAACGGTTGAACTTGACCGGTTCCCCTTTGATGTTCGCCCACTCTTTATATGCTTGTACATGACGGGAATCCGAACTAAACATACGAGGGAAAAGCATACTCAACTCATCCACATACTCGTAATCCACATCATGACGAGAGATATAATAACGGTCTTTCTCATCCGGGCTCTTTTTATCTATACGAGTCCAAACAGGAGCTCCCTCTTTAGTTACCGCCACGCAACTTCCTCCGTCATTGGTTCGCTTCACCTCCGATACATAAGTCTGGCCGTATAGCAAAGGGGTCTTGCCATATTGCTCACGAGCCAAATAGGTGCGCAATGTAAAGATATCACTCGGCGCATTTTGGTTCATCGGCGTATCTGCCGTCGCACGTATTAACGTCAATGCATAGGAAGAATAGCCAATGACAACCACCATCAAGCTGAGCAATATCGTATTAAGCATCTTAACGTTCAATTTCTTGGACATGAACAGGTAAGCTGCCAAGGCTGCACTCATGACAATCGCAATAGTATAACCACTGCCTATAAAAGGAATACCTATCAATATGATGGACAACAAGAAAGAGACTTTCAAACGGACAGGATGAACAGTGTCTTGCATTGTTTCCCAAATCGCCCAAATCAATGTAGCAGCCAATACCACCACATAGACATAAACACCCGTATTATAAGGCATTCCAAGGACATTGACAAACAATAATTCAAAGTATCCACATATCTCTACCAATCCCTGTACAACACCAAACATCATCAAAGCGATGATGGCAAAAGAGACCAACAAAGCAATGATAGTCCCTTTGGTTGTTGGATTAGGGAATTTCTTATAATAGTAAACCAATACGATAGCCGGAATACAAAGCAAATTCAACAAGTGAACGCCAATACTCAATCCCATCAAGTAGGCTATCAACACAATCCAACGGTCGGCATGCGGCTTGTCTGCCACCTCTTCCCATTTCAATATCAGCCAGAAGACCAATGCCGTAAACAGAGATGAGTATGCATATACTTCCCCTTCTACCGCACTGAACCAGAATGTATCACTGAACGTATAAGCCAATGCGCCTACGACACCCGAACCCATGATGGTAATCAGCTGCCCCATCGCCATCTCTTTGCCTTCGTCCACAATGATTTTCCGAGCCAAATGGGTAATCGTCCAAAAGAGGAACAGGATTGTCAACCCACTGAAAATAGCAGACATTGAATTGACCATTTTAGCAACCATCGTCGGATCGACACCAATTGCGTAAACAAGTTAGCTGTCAGCATGAAGAAAGGTGCTCCGGGTGGGTGCCCCACCTCTAATTTGTACGCTGAAGAAATGAACTCACCGCAGTCCCAAAAACTGGCAGTTGGTTCAATTGTCATTAAATAAACGGTGGAAGCGATTATACAAATAACCCATCCCAACACGTTGTTAACCAATTTATACGTTTTCATACGTTGTATAAAGTAATAATTTAATATTATCGATTAGAAACTGCAAAGTTATACATTTGCGTTGATAATCTAACGTTTTCATTCCACATAAATTGTACGAATCTGTTATAAAAAGGCAATTAAGCATGGAACTCTTTCTATCTGACAGTGATGGACAGGTTGGCTCTCCGTTTTTTCATCGTAACAATACTTCGATAAGTTTTCATCTAAAATTTCCCAATAAAAGGTTACGAGCTTTTTTCAAAAAGCATACTACCTTTTTCTAAAAAGCTTACTACCTTTTTGAAAAGAGGTCGGATGGTGGTATTTGAGCTGTTATTAAATCGGTGTTGAAAACAGAGTCAACAGCTCATTAAAAATCAGCCAAGCCTAAGTGTTCTTTTTCCATGAACGCTTTGGGAAGCACACGGGATTTGGGAGCCATCGGAAAACTCCTGTTCGCTATGTACTAAAATATGCTGCATGCTATATTTAGAACTCGCCAGAAAAGCTTCTTCTGCAAAAGAATATGCGGGTATGAACAAAAAAGGCACACAACAGCAATAACTTTGCAGTCAAAACGTTATGTATGTAAAGACGTAATATATTCATGGCTCTAAATCAAACAAATAAGCTTGTATGGAAATGGAACATCTTTGACACCTTCGGTATATCTATCGACTGCGAGAAAGTTGCTCCATATAGGTACTACATCGCCAATGTGGACGACATGCCTTGAAAACAAATCAAACAAAGACAGGATTATCCTTGAATTACCCTAAAGAATTCGACCTGCTGGAATACTTTGATGGTTGTATCTGTGTAATCCTTGATGATGGATGTGGCATCGAAAAGAGAATATGGAATCAATATAAGGAGTAAGGATGAATATGACAGAAAATAAAATTGTTGCAAATAATGGTTCGTCTATCGTTCTATATACGACTGATGACGGCAATACCCAACTTGAAGTGAAGTTGGAGAAAGATTCTGTGTGGCTCAATAGAGAGCAAATCGCTCAACTTTATGGCAGGGACTACAAGACAATAGCAAAGCATATCAATAATGCATTGAGGGAAGAACTAGAAGGAGAGCCGGTAGTGGCAAAATTTGCGACACCAAAGAAATATGGCAGGAAAGAGGGTTATACCCAAATACAGAAAATAGATTACTATAATCTTGATATGATTATTTCTGTAGGCTATAGAGTGAAAAGTCGGAATGGTATTCTTTTCAGAAAATGGGCTAACAGCATATTGAAGCAGTACCTCATCAGAGGCTATGCCATAGACCAACGTCGCCTCGACCACTATGATGATTTGAAGGATGTGGTCCGGTTGATGTCGCGAGCACTCACTCTCCAAGACAAGGTTTCGGAAGGAGAATACTCAGGACTGTTCAGTGTAATTACGGATTATGTCTATGCCCTCGACACGCTCGACCGCTACGACTATCAAGCATTGGGCATTGAGAAGACAACCAAGGAAGAAATTTTCCATGCTACCTACGAGAATGCCATGGATGCTATTAATGCATTGAAAGTGAAGTTTGGTGGTAGCAAGTGGTTCGCAAACGAGAAAGATGATTCATTCAAAAGCAGTATAGGACAGATTTATCAGACTTTTGGTGGTGAGGACCTTTATCCTTCGGTAGAGGAAAAGGCTGCTATGCTGCTCTATCTTGTAGTGAAAAATCATTCTTTCAGCGATGGCAACAAACGTATTGCCGCCATGCTCTTCCTTTGGTTCTTGGAGAAGAATGGTATACTTTATGGTCAGGACGGAAGTAAACGCATTGCTGACAACACTCTCGTCGCCCTCACACTGATGATTGCTGAGAGCCGCACAGAAGAAAAAGATGTGATGGTGAAAGTGGTGGTCAATCTGATTAATAAAGATAATCAATAAATACATCTGACATGCAGGACTTTGCAACAATAGATTTTGAATTAGCCAACAACGAGCGCAGTTCGGTGTACTCTGTTAGCTTGGTTATGTTGTAGGGGAGATAGTGTGTTTTGGAGATGCTGTTAAAACAGCGTTTAAATGGCGTTTAAATGGTGTTATAACGCTGTTTTAACAGCAACGGAATTCATTGTGTGACAATCATCATTTAACCAAATAATGAAGCTCTATTGTGTTCCAATTCAAAACAGCAGTATTGACCATATTATCTCATGTTACAATTGTCCTCCAATTCCTTTGAATTTCTCAATAAAAGCAACGATTTTTTGGAATACCGTCTGCTTCTTCGTTAGATATTGCGGATTTAAAGGACTCATTTTCGGCAAAATGTTATTGAAGTCTGTTCCATTCTCATTAGCGAATTTACGTTTTAACGAAAGTTCAATATAATGTTGAGCTTCTTTTTCATTCAGATTTTCATCAGTTATCAAAACAGTAGCTTCTTTCTTCAATTCTGCTTGTGCATATTCATAGAAAGCCTTTATAATATCCGTTCTATCAACATACAAATCCAAATTTGATTGATTGATAAAATCAATTATCAGACTCTCTTTGGCTCTATTACCAACACTGGATCTGATAACTCGACGGATTTCTTCTATCAATGAAGATTTATCCAACTTCTTTTTATTCTTCTCAAATATCAATTCAAGAATGTAATCCAAATCTATTTCTTGGGATTTAAGTAAATCAACTTCAAAAACTACATCATCCCAATTTATTTTCGATTTTTCAGAATGTTTCCCCTCTCTTTCCCGTCTCAACCAATCCCTTATGTCATTATAAGTAGATTTGTAGTCTTGGAGCATTCTGTCTGATGGAATCTCCATTTTTTGCATCTGAGCAATATCTTCATCAGTAACAAAATACTCGCCCTTAAATGCCTCAACAGCTTCCGAATTATTGGTATCTAATGTTTGGAATGCCTTTAGCGCAGTAAATTCATCATAATTCTGCAAAATATTTTCCACTCGCAGATATTCTCCAAATAGTTTAACAAAGTCTTTTTTATCTTGTTCTGTAATAATCTTGTCTACATCAGGGAATTTGTCATCCAATTCTTTAACTAATTCTATGTAACCTTTCTTGGCATCTCCAGAAGCTAAATCTTTAAAGCCCTCCAAATATTCCTTATAACTCTTTTCTAATACAAAATTAGCCGTTTTTTCATCGCCAAACAATTTTATAGCATCAATGGTATGTTGTTCAAGGTCTCTGAAAGTAACAATGTTTCCAAATGTCTTGGTTGAGTCATAAATTCGGTTTGTGCGAGAAAATGCCTGTATCAATCCATGATAACGCAGATTTTTATCCACAAACAACGTATTCAACGCCGGAGCATCAAAACCTGTAAGGAACATACCCACTACAATCACCAAATCTACTTCTTTGTTTTTCACTCTCTTGGCAAGGTCTCTGTAGTAGTTCTGAAATTCTTTGCTGTCAACGCTATAATTAGTGCCAAACATGGCGTTATAATCATTAATAGCCTTGGTCAAGAACTCTTTTGCACTAAGATCCATGGCCAATGGTTCAAAATTCTCGTCTGCAATATCACCTATCGCACTTTGTTCTTCATTGGCAGCATAAGAGAAAATAGTAGCGATCTTCAACGGCTTATCAGAGCCTTTTTGCAATTTATTCAACTCATCATAATAGCATTTGGCAGCATCAACACTACTTACAGCAAACATAGCGTTGAAGCCCTTGCTATCACCTAAGTTACGATGTGTTTTGATCCTGAAATTCTGCAAGATGTATTGTGAAATCTCAGTGATACGGACAGGATGAAGCAATGCTTGCTTATTTTCCGCAGCACTTAGCTTTAGTTCGTCTTGTTCCGTTTCTATATCCTTAAACCGAGGACGTACATCATTATAATCGACCTTGAATTTCAGAACTTTTTCATCGCGAATAGCATCTGTTATCACGTATGAATGTAATTCCCTGCCAAACACACTTGCCGTGGTTTCCGCTCCAAGAGCATTTTCAGGGAAAATCGGAGTGCCGGTAAATCCGAATTGATAATATTTTTTGAATTTTTTCTTCAACAGCTTTTGTGCTTCACCAAATTGAGAACGATGGCACTCGTCGAAAATAAAGACTACCTGCTTTTGATAAATTGACATATTATCCTCACTTTTCATCATATTATTCAGCTTTTGAATTGTGGTGACTATAATCTTGTTGTCGTCTTTTTCGATATTCCGTTTCAAACCTGCCGTGCTTTCCGAACCATTGACACTATCAGGAGAGAATCGCTGGTATTCTTTCATGGTTTGATAGTCCAAGTCCTTACGATCAACAACGAAGAATACTTTATCAATAAAGTCTAATTGTGTTGCCAATCGTGCAGCCTTAAAACTGGTAAGTGTTTTTCCTGAGCCTGTTGTGTGCCAAACATATCCGCCTCCTTCTGTTGTCGCCCATTTCTTTGCCAGATATGTACTCTTTATTTTCCACAGCATCCGTTCTGTCGCTGCAATCTGATAGGGGCGCATTATTAGCAAGGTATTATTCACATCGAACACCGAATAGGTAAAAATCACATTCAGCAATGTATTCTTCTGAAAAAAAGTTTCTGTAAAATCTTTTAAATCTTTTATCGGTGCATTATTTACCCTTACCCAGTTCATCGTAAAGTCAAAGCTGTTCTTGTTCCGCTCTACGGTATTGGCAAAATAACGGCTGTCTGTACCATTGGAGATGACAAACACCTGGATATATTTGAACAGCGAATTTTCGCTATTGAAACTCTCCTTTGAATATCTATGCACCTGATTGAAAGCCTCGCGGATAGCGACACCGCGTTTTTTCAATTCAATCTGAACCAAAGGCAGTCCGTTGACCAATATCGTCACATCATACCGATTGGCTTGTGTTCCGGTCTGTTCAAATTGGTTGACAACCTGCACCTTGTTTCGGGCAATATTTTGTTTATCGGCAAGATAGATATTTTTGATATGTCCGTCATCAAAAACAAAATCATAGATATGGTTATCGTGAATCTTACGGGTTTTATCAACCAACGAATCTCCCGGTTTATCCAAATATTCTTCAATAAACCGAATCCATTCTTTATCGGAGAACTCCATCTCATTCAATTCCTGAATTTGTATGCGGGCATTAGCCAACAATGATTCGGGAGACGAAATATCAAGACGATATTCATAACCTTGATTTACCAAATCTTGAATAAACTCTCGTTCAAGACCTGCCTCCGATTGATATGTAACCGACGGCTCGTGAAGTTCATTATACTCGGTATAGTCATCAAGGACTATAAAATTGTTCGATTCTGCTATGGTGTTATATTGTGTCATCGCTACGCCTCCTTTCTCTTAAACGTCAGTAGTTGGTCTCGGTAATACTCATATTGCTGCTGACGTGCCTCAATCTCTGCCGGAAGTCCTTGGGTCAGGTCATTGACGAGGGTGTCGAAACGATCGAGGATATCGATTATTCGTTGTTGCTCTTCAATTGAAGGTATTGGAAGTGGATACTCTTTCAGTGCGTTATTTGATATTGAAGGATAATTCCCTTGGGTGAGGTTATTTGAAAGATATGCCTTGAAATCATCCACCGCCAATGCAAAAAACAGATATTGAGGCAAAACAGTACTCTTGTTTGGTCTTAACACACAAAAACCAGTGCTACATATCTCACCATCATATTTGGACGGAACTATGCAAACTCTCATCTGGGTAGGTCTGGTGGTTGCAAAAATGACATCGTTTTCCCGAACAATCTGTTGTGCCCTACTTGGTGCAGATGTTTTGTCAATAGGTGTTGTGGATAGTACGCTGTGTGTTTGAATATCAACGGATGATAAGTCAATATACTGGTACGTCCTTGTCGTTATCTTCCATTTAATGTTTTCTGTTTTTGCACACACCTCTCCCAATTTCTTCCATTGCACATCGGTTCTGCCGTCGAATGACAGTAAGGTGTCTCGGTAGTATTGGTATTGTTCCTGTCTCGCTTGCAGCTCCGCAGCAAGATTTGTAAAATTGTCGAGAATACGAACAATTTCTTCTTGCACTTCTATTGGCGGAACTGGGATTTCAAAAGATTGCATCACCTGCCTGTTTATGTTGTTGATGGTTGAACTATTGATTTGAGTCTCCAAATGACTAGTAAAATAATGACTCGCCAAAATATGGAACATATACCTTGGAAGAACAGCTTTTTTGCACCGAACAACAGCCATAAAGCCGCCAAATGTATAATCCATATTTTGAAATATGTATGCGACCTTGCCAACGTGTTCCTTACTGCCACTACCAGCACACATAAGAATATCACCAGCATAAAGATGCTGTTCAGGTTTTACAACAACATCTTTTGACACAAGTTTAACATCGTCAAAGTTGAGGGCATTCAAATAAAGTGTAATATTATTTGCTCTCAATACCTTATAAGCATCTTCAGTCTCAGTCTTTGCTTCTTGGCTCTTGTTATATGTGATGCCTCGTATCAAATCGCATACATCATAATATTTTTTCCACTCCACCCCATTGGGGCAAAGTTTCTGAATTAATTCCTGCAATTTGCTCATGCCTCATCCTCCTCGGATTCGATTTTAGGGTTTGACTTTTTGATGCGCTTGACAGTATGTTTTATTTTTCCGATAAAGAAATTCAGTTCCAAGGTAGATTCAGTTTCCGAAGTTTCCAAATCAGGCATCACAATATCAGACAATACTTTACCAAAGTGCTGCATTTTTGCAGTCTGTTGCTTCGGATCTGTTTCTTTATGCAAATCGATTAATTCCCGCTTCAAATTTCTCACCTGCGTAAATGTCTCAATGATGGCAAATGTAACATTTAATGCATTCTTGCTCTTCAAAATTGTAGCAAGCATATACAAACCTTTCTCCGTGAATACCTTTGGAAGTGTTCTACTTTTGGAAGAAAGTTTTGTGGTCGAAAAATTCGACCGCAAAATAGTCAACTCTTCCAAAGACAAAACAAACATATAATCCTCTGGAAATTTATCAGGATTATTACGAACCGCCTCATTGACCCTTTTTGTCTCCACACCATAAAGATTCGCTACGTCCGCATCGACAATTACAGGCAAATCTCTAATTACAACTATGCTATCCCGAACATCCGCAATAAGCCGGGGACTCAATTCCGTTGTATGGTTTACAACACTTAATTCTTTTTGCTGTTTACTCATAGTTCGTCCTCCTCTAATTCCGTAACTATTTTGTCTATCTCTGCACGCAATTCGTTTTCTCGCGCCACAATCCGACGGATTCGCTCGTTCAATTCCTTGATGTCAGTCTTCGGACGGGTGTCTTCAACCTCAATATAACTGCTTACCGACAAGTTATAATCATTCTCGGCAATAACTTTATAATCAACTGATTTAGCAATATAGTCAACGTTTTCCTTCTTATCAAAGATGCCTATAATCTTGTCTATATGCCTGTTTTCAAGAACATTGTTATTGGTCGCTTTCGTGAAGAAACTTTCTCCGCTTGCATCTATGAACTGGATCTTGGTGTCGGACTTATGTTTTGATAAAACCAGAATATTAACCGCAATCGAAGTGCCATAAAACAAATTGGGTGGCAATGAAATAATGGTTTCCACATAGTTGCCGTCCACCAGATATTTTCTAATTTTTTGCTCTGCTCCTCCACGATAAAAGATTCCCGGAAAGCACACAATGGCAGCCCTTCCCCTGCTTGACAGGTAGCTCAACGAATGAAGTACGAAAGCAAAATCGGCTTTTGACTTCGGAGCAAGCACTCCGGCAGGAGCAAAGCGGTCGTCATTGATGAGCGTAGGATCATCCGACCCAATCCAATTTACCGAATAAGGAGGATTGGAAACAATGGCATCAAAAGGCTTTTCGTCTCCAAATTTCGGATCAATAAGCGTATTTCCAAGCGCAATGTTAAACTTATCGTAATTGATGTTGTGCAGAAACATATTCATACGAGCCAAGTTATAGGTAGTATGATTAATCTCTTGCCCGAAAAATCCGTCTTCTATGATACGATCTTCAAATTGCCTTTTAGCCTGCAAAAGCAATGAACCGGAACCGGCAGCAGGATCGTATATTTTATTGACAGTAGCCTGTTTGTGCATGGCAAGCCGTGATATGAGTTTTGAGACATTCTGTGGTGTAAAAAACTCACCGCCCGACTTTCCGGCATTAGCAGCATAATTGTTTATCAGAAATTCATAAGCATCTCCGAAAAGATCAATTTCGTGTTCCTCAAAGCTTCCAAAATTCAATCCTTCGACACCTTTTAAAACAGCCGCCAAACGACTGTTTTTGCTTTCAACGGTATTACCAAGCCTTGTACTGGTCGTATCAAAATCGGCAAACAACCCTTTTATATTCTTTTCGGAAGCATAACCATTGGCCGAACTTTCGATAGAATCGAAGATGGCCTTCAAATCCGTATTAAGATCGGGATTTGTGTTGGCTGTCTTTACGACATTGATAAAAAGCTGGCTCGGATATATAAAGTATCCTTTCGTCTTTACTGCATCATCTTTAATCTCAGGGGTAATTACACTGTCAGGCAAAGAAGCATAATCAATACTCTCATCTCCGCCTTCTATATAATCAGTAAAATTTTCACTGATGAAACGGTAGAACAATGTGCCTAAAACAAATTGCTTGAAGTCCCATCCGTCAACAGCCCCACGCACCTCATTGGCTATTTTCCAAATCTGAGATTGCAACTGTTCTCTCTGCTATATGCTTGTCATTACTGTACTCTTTTTCTAATGTTAGAAAATAATTTCTTGTGGCAGATAATATTTACTTACTTTTATTGATAAGTTCTCTTCGTTCAATATTTAATAGTTCTGCTATTCTTGAGAGAGTAACCAAATCAGGCTGTGAAACATTGGTACACCATTTTGATACACTATTTATATCTTCCATATCAATCATTAAATTGAATTCTATGCAAAGGTAATGAATTACTTCGTTTGATAATAGAAGCAACTCATTTTTTATTTTACATACTCGTTGGCGGAATTAAATTGATATCAAGCTATGCACAACCTATATGCAATATTCGCAAAATATCTAAACATGTGTAAGCAAGTGTCAGGTAATTTGGTAAATGAATCAGGTAATCCACTAGCTTTTGCCGATTCTATTGTTTAACTTTTAAAGTTCCGGTAAGAATTTACCGAAGTATTGTCGTAATGTATACATCCAAAAATAGATACCGTTGTTTTTAAAAAAACATTGGACGTTTTTGAAAAAACATTGGACGTTTTCAGAAAAACATTGGACGTTTTTTTTAAAACATTGGACGTTTTTTTTAAAACAACGGTATGTACCAAGAAGTGTCTTGGAGATGCTGTTAAAACAGCGTTTTAATAGCGTTTTAATAGTGTTATAACGCTGTTTTAACAGCAATTGATACAGGTATTATTTCAACAACAAGGATTAAAGGCTGTCGCCAAAGTCGCTACGGAACTTCTCAGCCAAACGTTCTTGCCAGTAATCCATTTCTTTCAAACGACCGAAGAAGAAACGGAGCACAGATGGCTCTTCCACCCACTGGAGTCCACCTATCAATGAACGATTATCCCACAACCATTTCACGCGGTCTGCCACATATTTCAGCTGGGAAAGAGTATATACACGGCGAGGAACGCCCAAACGCATCAATTCCAATTCGGCAAATGGTTCAGTCCCGTCCGGATTACGTTGCTCGGAAAGTGTTCCACGTTCCATACCACGAATACCTCCGGCAATGTAAAGGGCAGCTGCTACCGCTCCCGCCGGATATTGGTCATGAGGCATATCCGGGACAAAAGCACCTGCATTCAAGTGGCAACCCAAACCTCCCGAAGGCAAAATAACAGGAACTCCGTAATCATCCAACTCTTTGGTCAAGTAATTGATAAATTCCGGACCTTGGTTGATATATTCCATATCGAGCGATTCATAAAGTCCTTGTGCCATCGCCTCCATCGTACGTACATCAATACCGCCATAAGTAAGGAATCCTTCATAAAGAGGAATATACTCCATCATTTCTCGTGTATATTTCGAGTCCTTGGAAGTAATGATACCGCCCTTGGCAAAACCAAGTTTGCGGGCGGAGAAGTAAATGATATCGAAATGGTCGGCAAGCAGATGGTAGATAGCTTTCGGTTCCATATACTTGCAACGAGCTTCACGTGTCTTCATGAAATAGACATTATCTTGAAGCAAAGAGGCGTCCAAAACAGATTTCACGCCCTTATCATGGCAGATATCTGTCACAGCCAACATGTTTTCCAAAGAGACCGGTTGTCCTCCGATAAGGTTCGTGCCCGCCTCAACTCTGACGAAAGCGACGTTTTCAGCACCAATCTCATCTATACGAGTACGCAAATTTTGCAAATTGAAGTCACCTTTAAAAGGATCATTGCTTTGAGGTAATAGACCTTTTTTATCGACAAGTTCTTCGACGCTTCCGCCCATACGGGTAATATGCGCTTTTGTAGTTGTAAAGTGGAAGTTCATCAAAGCCACTTTGCCCGGTTTGACGTATGCCTCAGCAAGAATATTTTCACAAGCACGTCCTTGGTGCGTAGGCAAAACATTCTCGGTTCCGAACACCTCCTTAACGGCTGCTTTCACTCGATTGAAAGTCTCTGAGCCAGCGTAAGAATCATCAGCGCGCATCATTGCAGCAAACTGAAGGTCAGACATGCCATTTACACCGGAGTCGGTAAGCATATCCATATAAATATCACGATTCTGGAGCAGGAAAGTATTGTTACCCGCAGCCTGGATTTTCTTCAAACGTTCTTCTACTGGCAGAAGCTCAAGCTTCTGGATCATTCTTACTTTGTGCATCTCGAGTGGAACTTGGTTCTCACTTTTGTAGAATTTTACAGCCATTTCTGATATTATATTTAAGTTGTTTTTATTGCCGTTTTCAAATTAGATTGAAAATCTGGTCATAAAAATACAGGGAGGAGATTGATTACATAGGATATATTTTTCGGTAATATCTACCATTTTTATAGACAGAGCAAATATCTACCATTATTATCTACCATATTTAACGATAATACCCATATTATATCTATTTTTGTACCAAAATTAAAGTATTTCTTATGCACATCAAAATAGAAAACATTGACCAGTTCAATCACTACTTCCATCAGCCGACTTATCACCCTCAAGTAAGCGTGGGTCGGCTACAGGATGCAGACCTTACCCTTTTCGACCCCATCGACTTTGGCATGTATTGCGTAGTATTGATGGAAGTGGATTTCGGAGAATTGGTCTTGCGTGACACCTGCATGCGTTACCGGGGCGGAACCATGTTTACAATGAAACCGGGCGATGTCGTCTCGATGCACCTTGACCCGCATGTCAAGCCTCACGGGTGGATGTTGGCATTCCGTCCCGAACAGCTGAACGGCACAGGTTTGGGACGCGACTTCTATCTGTTTAATTTCTTTGATTACAAAGTAGCAGAAGCATTAGAATTATACGATACTGAGCGTAAAGCCATCATTAATTGTTTTCATAATATCAATACCGAACTACAATCACCGGACGATGACCTGACAAGCCACATGTTACGTCTTGAGATTGCCCAAATGCTCACCTTCTGCCGGCGCTTTTATGACAGGCAATTCGACACCTTTGAGATGCGATCCTCTGACCTTGCCAAACGGTTTGACAGAATGGTAGACGAATATTTCTCTAGCAATGCGGAACAGCTTCGTACGATGGGACCTCCAAGCGTAGCATGGTGTGCCGAGCAATTCCACCTTACGCCCAGTTATTTCGGAGGTTTGATAAGAAAAGAGATGAACATCACTCCACAAGCATTCCTGCAGGACAAGCTAATCGAAAAGGCGAAGTCTATGCTTGCAGACGAATCATTGACAATCAACGACATCGCAGCCGCTCTCGGCTTCACCTATCCGAACCACTTTGCCCGTTTGTTCCGGCAAAAGGTAGGCCAATCACCTACCGCTTTCCGCCGGCAGCTGTTCAGATAGCAGAGGGAAAGCATTGGTTTATATGCCCCAACTTTCCCTGTCCAAATTGCGGTAATGAATAGCCTCCGCTATATGGCAAGATTCGATTTCCTCGGAGCCTGCCAAATCCGCTATCGTGCGCGAAACTTTCAGGATACGGTCATAAGCCCTGGCAGAAAGGTTCAACTTTGTCATTGCCTTCTTCAATATTTCCAACCCTTGCGGATTAGGAACGGCATATTGGTGCAATAAGCGGCTATTCATCTGAGCATTACAATAGATTCCCGGATGAGACTCGAAACGTTTCGCTTGGATGGCACGGGCAGCCATCACCCGCTCCCGTATTTTCGAACTGGGTTCAGCATCCGCCCTTTCCGATATTTTCTCAAAAGGCACCGGCACAATCTCTATTTGGATATCAATCCTATCCAAAAGAGGCCCGGATATTTTATTCATATATTTCTGAACCGCGCCCGGAGAACAGACACACTGCTTGGTCGGATGATTATAGTATCCGCATGGACAAGGATTCATCGAAGCGACTAACATAAAGCCAGCCGGGTATTCTACCGTAAAACGAGCGCGGGAAATCGTAATCAGCCTATCCTCCAATGGTTGGCGCATCACCTCAAGAACGTTCCTGTTGAACTCTGGGAGTTCGTCCAAAAAGAGGATTCCATTATGAGCAAGACTGATTTCCCCCGGTTGGGGATATGATCCACCTCCCACCATTGCCACATCAGATATCGTATGGTGAGGCGAACGGAATGGACGTTGCGTCATCAATGAAGTGTCACTTCCTATTTTCCCGGCAACCGAATGGATTTTGGTAGTTTCCAATGATTCATGCAATGTAAATGGAGGAAGAATACCGGGCAAACGCTTTGCCAACATAGACTTTCCACTTCCCGGAGGACCAATCATGATAATATTATGCCCTCCGGCAGCTGCGACTTCCAAAGCCCTTTTCACATTCTCCTGTCCCCTGACTTCCGAGAAGTCGAAATCAAATTGTTGTTGCTTGGCATAAAACTCCTCCCGGGTATTTACATACGTCTGCTCCAACTCTTTCTTACCGTCCATGAAGTCAATCACCTCTTTAATGGTACTCACTCCGTACACTTCCAAGTTGTTGACGACTGCCGCCTCCCGTGCATTTTGCTTCGGGAGGATAAACCCTTTGAATCCCTCTTCACGTGCTTTTATAGCAATAGGCAAAACTCCTTTGATTGGATTCAAAGTCCCATCCAAAGACAATTCCCCCATCAGCATATATTGCTCCAACTTATCTGCTTTTATCTGTTCTGTCCCAGCCAATATGCCAATAGCAAGAGGCAAGTCATAAGCCGACCCCTCTTTCCTGATATTGGCAGGAGCCATATTGATCACGATTCGACTACGAGGTATTTTATACTTGAATTCCTGCAAGGCGGACAAAATACGTTCATGGCTCTCCCTTACTGCCACATCCGGCAATCCAACCAAAAAGAATTGGATTCCTTTGGTACAATTCACTTCTATCGTAATAATAGTAGCAGATATGCCCTGCAAAGCCGCAGCAAATGTTTTAACTAACATAGTTAAGTATTTTAAGTAATTTAAAGGACAAACCGAAAGAGATTATTCAATCTCTCCCGATCTCATTTTGCAAATAAATCATCCAATCCATCACGCACTTCCATATTATTCTCTGTCTTCAATAAAATCTTTTTATCTTTATCTATCAAATAATAACGAGGAAGTTCACTCACATTATACAGATCCAGCAACGATGCGACTTGAGATGCCGAATCAGCCACTACGTTCCATTGGATTGTATCGTGCTTGATGGCATTCCGAATCTCTTTAGTATTATTGTCCAATGTCAGGACAATCACATTCAAACTGTCTTTTTTATGTTGATAAGCAATGGGCGCCAAATAGGACTTTTCCGTTTCATCCTGCTGAGTCCAAGAATGGGTAAAAGCCAAAAGGATATATTCATTGTCCAACTTAGACATATCTATCTCTTTCCCTAAAACATTCTTTACTTTAAATGTAGGAGCTTCAGCACCAAGATTCGTCCGTTTCGCCTTCACAGAATACTCTTCCAACGCCTTATACAAGTAATGGTCACGCAATTGTGGCGATATAACAGCCAATAACTCGTCAACATCACGAGTGTCATCAAGGTCGGTAAAGAAATATTGGATAAAAGCCAAAGAGGCGGATTCTTCCGGATTCTTTTTAATGTATGCCACAGCAATCTCTTCTAACTGATGCTCGACATTCGTTAACTTAGCAATCAAATCCGCCTCTTCGATAGGATTAGAGCGTTTGCGGTTAATTTCACGGGTCAAGTCCGTCTTTTTCTTTCCATAACGAGACAGACATATCCCGCAAATCGGAAATCTTCTCGTTCATCCGGTCTCCTCCCTTAACCCGCAAAAGCGCAGGATATTTCGCATCGCCTGATATTTTCACCTTTTTACCCGCTTCCAGAAAGATGCAACGCCAAAAGGTTTTGTTCTCAAAAAACAATACGGCTGTTTGATAGTCTCCCTCTTTTTGTTCTATAGAAAAACTTCCGTCAGGTTCGCTCGTAACAGTATCGACTAAACAACCATTTTCATTTTCAAAAACAACATAAATCTCCGCTTCGCCCAAGTTCGTCAGTTTCCCTTCTATCCGATAAGGAATATTTTGCGTACATGCGAAGAAACTTAATACTACAATAAATGGTATGACATACTTTATCAATCTATTTATCATTCCGTTTCCCTTTAAAATGATTTGATGACAAAGGTAAAAAATTATATTAATATAACTTTATATTTGCGAAGATTATTTTAATAAAATCCAAGAATATCAGATTGACAAAGGCTCGCGATACACTTTTTGCTTGATTATTTCAGTAAAACGTCTAATTTCCGGATGAGATTCATTTCCCATGATCCAAAGAGGACAAGCATCCTCGTCCTTGTAGTAAGACGGTTGTACATAATCTTTGAAAATCACTTGATAACCATTACGGTTATAAAAACCTATCCGGCGGGTTGCCATTTCATCTTCTGCCGGCTCCACTTCCAAAATCCTCAGCTTGTTCAAATATTCAGCCCAATAATCCAAGACCTGTTTCCCGATTTGCCGGTTACGCATTTCCGGGAACACCGCTAAATGCTCCATATAATAAAACTCGTTAAAATCCCAATAGATGAGCAACCCGCATAATTCGCCATCTTGATAAACGGCATTGACATACATTTCGGGAACGAGATGCATCATTCTTTTCAATTGTTCCTCTCTCCTTCGTTCTTCTGCCGGGAACGAAGCCACATAAAGCTCCATTAATCGATCAAATTCAGGAGCATTAACATCCATAATTCGCTTAATTTGTACCATGTGTTCAATATTTTGCCCAAATATAAGATATTTATTTGTATATTTACCCCGTTTTACGACCCTATAAAGAAAAGGAATCCAATCTTATGAGACCAGAAGAGATAGATGATGACATAAATAAGAATACAAATCAGCCGGAAGACGAGGACATCTCTGGACAAAGGGGTGACGAGACTGCCGACAACGTGCATTCTGAATATAAAGTACCGGATAAGAACACTGATAAAATCACGCATCATCTATCCGGCATGTACCAAAGTTGGTTTTTAGACTACGCTTCTTATGTGATATTGGAGCGTGCCGTTCCGCATATCAATGACGGATTGAAGCCTGTGCAACGGAGAATATTACATTCGATGAAACGGTTGGACGACGGGAGATACAACAAAGTCGCCAATATCGTAGGACACACCATGCAATTCCATCCGCACGGAGATGCTTCCATCGGTGATGCGTTGGTGCAGTTGGGACAAAAAGAGCTTTTGGTGGATTGCCAAGGAAACTGGGGAAATATCTTGACAGGCGACAGTGCGGCTGCTCCCCGATATATCGAAGCAAGGCTTTCCAAGTTTGCTTTAGATACCGTATTCAATCCTAAGACAACTCTATGGCAGGCTTCTTATGATGGTCGAAACCGGGAGCCGGTCACTCTTCCGGTCAAATTCCCTTTACTGTTAGCACAAGGCGTAGAAGGTATTGCGGTCGGTCTTTCATCCAAGATTTTACCTCATAACTTCAATGAACTGTTAGATGCGTCCATTGCCTATTTGAGAGGAGAAGAATTTTCGCTTTATCCGGATTTCCAAACAGGAGGTTCAATTGACGTAAGCAAATACAATGATGGAGAAAGAGGTGGATCTGTAAAGGTTCGTGCCAAAATAGGGAAGTTAGACAACAAGACTTTGGTCATTACAGAAATACCTTACGGCAGAACGACTTCCACCATCATTGATTCTATCCTGAAAGCGAATGACAAGGGAAAGATCAAAATCAAGAAAGTAGATGACAATACGGCTAAAGAGGTAGAGATTTTGGTACATTTGGCTCCGGGTGTCTCATCCGACAAGACTATTGATGCCTTGTATGCGTTTACCGATTGTGAAATCAGCATCTCCCCCAACTGTTGTGTCATCAAAGATGACAAACCGCACTTCTTGACAGTCAGTGATGTCTTACGCCACTCGACCGACAACACTTTGTCTCTGCTCCGGCAGGAATTGGAAATAGACAAGCAGGAACAAGAAGAAACGCTGTTCTTTGCTTCTTTGGAAAAGATATTTATTGAAGAACGTATCTATAAAGATGCGGAATTCGAGCAAGCCGCCTCCATGGATGCCGCCATCGGACACATTGATTTGCGCTTGGAACCATTCAAACCCAAGCTAATCCGAGATGTCACCCGCGATGATATTCTGAAATTGATGGAGATTAAAATGGGGCGCATCTTGAAGTTCAATTCCACAAAATGCGACGAGCAGATTGTCCAAATACAGGCAAACATTGCACGCATCAACGACCATTTAGCCCATATTGTAGATTACACCATCCAATGGTTTGCACAACTTAAAGAGAAGTACGGAGCTAAATATCCAAGATTGACAGAAATTCGCAGTTTCGACACAATAGAGGCAAGCAAAGTCGCAGAAGCAAACGAGAAACTATACATCAACCGTTCGGAAGGATTTATCGGGACTTCGCTCAAAAAAGATGAGTTCGTTTGCAACTGTTCCGATATTGACGAAGTGATTCTCTTCTATCGTTCTGGTGTTTACAAGATTGTGAAAGTATCCGATAAGATGTTTGTCGGGAAAGACATCATTTACCTAAACGTATTCAAGCGCAACGATGCCCGTATCATTTACAATGTCGTTTACCGCGATGGCAAAGGCGGGAATAATTATATCAAACGCTTTGCCATTACTGCTGTCAGCCGAGACAAAGAATATAATTTGACTAAAGGAACACCCGATTCCAGAGTACTTTATTTCAGTGTCAACCCAAACGGAGAAGCTGAAACGATAAAGGTCATCTTAAAACCCAAAGCCAGACAAAAGTTATTGGTGTTCGAGAAAGATTTCAGCGAAATTCCTATCCGTGCACGAGGGACTATCGGTTATCTACTGACTAAGGGAGATATCCACAAGATTGTCCTAAAACAAAAAGGAAGTTCTACGTTAGGAGGACGAATGGTGTGGTTTGACCATGATGTATTGCGCCTGAATTATGACGGACGAGGGGAAGAATTGGGTGAATTCCAAAGCGAGGACCAAATATTGGTCGTACGGAAAAATGGAGAGTTCTATACAACCAATTTCGACCTCAGCAATCACTATGAAAATGACATACTGATTATCGAGAAGTTTGTCCCCAATAAATTATGGACGGCCGTATTATATGATGCGGACCAAAAGCATCCATATTTGAAACGTTTTACTTTCGAGGCAGGAAGCTCCCACAAAAACTGTTTAGGAGAGAATCCTAAGAGTACGCTTTATCTGCTGACCGATGAATATTATCCACGCATTGAAGTTATCTTTGGCGGGCATGACGCTTTCCGGGAACCAATGGTTGTGGAGGCGGAATCGTTCGTCGTTCCTCGAAGTTACAAAGCTAAAGGGAAAAGATTGACAGTCTATCAAATTTCAGCCGTCAATGAATTGGAACCTACTCATTTCCCGGAAGTGAAAGCAAAGGAAGATGTCCCGCAAGAAGAAGCGACAGAACTTCCGGCAGAGGAGGATGAAAACGAGAGCATAGAAGATTTGAAAGATGAGATTGTCGGACAAATGAAACTGTTTAAGGATTGATGATTCGCCAGATTATCATTGGACTGCTGTTATGCTTCCTCATGCAACTAACGAGCAAAGCACAAGAGGAAGAGATTCCGTATGCAGTCACGGCTGCCACTTCCATTGGATTAGGAAGATACAATATCATGGATACTTACTTGACTCCCGGCAGCAAGATTCCTTTTAAAGGAGGTGGAATACGTATTCTGGATGAACGAATGAAGCTGACCCGATTAGCAGACTCCCGTGTCTCCAGGCAACAATTGTTCGATGTTGATTTATCCCTTACAGATAACGGAGCCGGCACCACCAACACATTAAACGGCTTCATCGATTACTCATTGGGTTATCACTACCGTTTCGAACCCATCAATAACCTTACATTGTTGGCAGGAGCCTCGGCTCGCCTAATGGCAGGATTTATCTATTCCACCAAAGCGAGCAACAATCCGGCTTCCGTCAAAGCAGATTTCGACTTGAATGTCTCAGCAATGGTTCTCTATCATATATCCATCCGCAATTATCCTATGACTTTGCGCTATCAGGTAGAAACGCCTTTTATAGGAATGCTTTTTTCTCCCCATTTCGGGCAATCCTATTACGAGATATTCGACCAAGGGAATTCTTCAGGAATCGTTCCATTTACCTCTTTCCATAACAAGCAGGCAATGAGGAACTATTTGTCTGTCGATTTCCCTGTTGGGAAAATGATGGTTCGGACTGGATACTTGAACAGTCTCTATTACCTAAACGTAAACGGCATACAGAGTCATATCATCTCTCACTCTTTTACGGTTGGAATCGTAAAAGAATTTGTCGTGTTCGGAGGTAAGCGTATAAAACAACAGTCTAAATATAAAAGTGCATATTATTAAGGTATGATAAAGTGGCTTTGGATAGTGATTTTAGGTTTGTCTTTGTTGTTTTCATGCCAAGACACAGATGAATATACCGTCCATCCTAAGGAAAATTTCGAGGCTCTATGGAAAATATTGGACGAAAATTACTGCTTCTTCGATTACAAAGAGGTGGATTGGGATGAAGTGCATGACCGTTATGCCGTACAGATAAAAGACACCATGAATCAGTTTGCATTGTTTGATTTGATGGCAGACATGCTCCGTGAACTAAAGGATGGGCACACCAATCTTTATTCCAGCTTCAACGTTGCCCGCTATTGGGACTGGTATAAAGATTATCCACCTAATTTCTACGAAGAACTGAACGATGCTTATTTGGGAAAAGATTATAAAATAGCCGGAGGATTGAAATACCTAAGAATGGCAGATGACCAAATCGGTTATGTCCGTTATTCCAGCTTCTCCAACGCTTTGGGTGAAAGCAATTTGGACTATATGTTTTACCATTTCAAGGAGTGTAAAGCTTTAATCATCGACATCCGGAACAATGGAGGAGGTTCTTTGGCTTATTCCGAACGTTTCGCCTCCCGGTTCATCAAGGAAAAGACGCACGTTGGTTACATCGTGCATAAAACAGGAAAAGGGCATAACGACTTTTCCAAACCTTATCCTACAGTTTTGGAGCCATCCAAACGAATCTGTTGGTTTCGTCCGGTAGTTGTTTTGACCAACCGCCATTGTTACAGTGCAGCCAACGACTTTGTCATGAAAATGAGGATGTTCCCGCAAGTCACCATCATAGGAGACAAAACCGGAGGAGGCAGCGGATTCCCATTTACGTCAGAACTGCCGAATGGTTGGACCGTCCGATTCTCAGCTTGCCCGATGTTGGACAATGAGAAACAACTAACAGAATTTGGTATCGAACCGGATATTTCCGTTTCCATTATCGATAGCGATTTGCTGGGCGGAAAAGACACGATTTTAGAAGAGGCCATTCTCTATCTTCTTAAGATGACAGAGAAATAAGAAAACAACGTTCAAACGGCTATTTCCTGTCTTCGTCATTTCGCCACTCAAAAATTCTCATATCTTTAGGCTATTTCATTGTACCAAAAGCCTGCAAACTCTTATTTCCCGTACCTGTTCGTTGTCGGGACTTAAACAGAATGATAACGTATTCTCCTGTTTTTGAGTGAAATCAAAACCTTTTCTGTTTTTCAACCTAATGATAAGTGCTTTTCACCTAGGTGATAAGTGCTTTTCACCTAGGTGATAAATGTTTTTCACTTAGATGATAAGTGCTTTTCACCTAGGTGATAAATGCTTTTCACATTAGTGAAAAGTCAAAATTATCGTTACAAAAAAAACGAAGAACCAGACAATATCCCAAATGCCCCAAGGTGTTTCCTTTATTGTTAGGGGGATTAGGAATGAGATGTACATTTTTCAATAGCATAACAAGCATATTATTGAAAAAACTATTATTTTTGTAAAAAATATATCCATGGAATCAAATACAGAAGACATGATATGGGCTCGATTGATTAACGAAGGAGATGAAATAGCTTTCAAACATCTATTTTATAAGTATTCTGCTTCGTTACGACAATTTGCGGAGACTATTGTGGGGAATTATGACGATGCGGAAGATTTAGTTTTGGATTTATTTTCCTCCATTTGGGAGAATCGTGAGCAATGGAAAATTCAGCTGACAGTACGTGCTTATCTTTTTTATGCTATTCGGAATAATGCTCTTACATTTGTTCGAAATAAGAAAGAATGGGTCGGTTTAGAGCATGTGTTTGACGTGAGCGGAGCAGATACTTCGTCCATGCTTGAAGTCGATGAATTGTCTAAACTTATAGAAGAGGCCGTTTCATTGTTGCCTGAAAAATGTCATGAAATATTTGAACGCAGTCGCCAGTTAGGGCAGAATAATCGTGAAATAGCCCAAGCAATGGGCATAGCGGAAAAAAACGGTTGAAAATCAGATAACAATTGCGTTACGAAAAATAAAGAATTATTTAGGAGATGGATACGCTTACTTATGGTAAACGGCTCTTTTCATCCCTTGTTATATATAATTGATATCAGTTTCTACTTGTATGAAAACGAAATGGATCGGTATCGGTGTTGTGTTTTGTGCTATCTTGTGTGTATTACAAATACACTTTGCCTATTTCTTTTATTTTAAAGAGCAATTAGGTCTCTTTTTATGGACATCAACATTTGCCAAGGAGCAATTATTCCAACCAGGAGGATTGGCTATATATGTAGCCGGTTTCATCCAGCAATTCTATGCAATTACAGGATTTGGAGCTGCTATGACAGCATTGTTGTTGAGTAGTGTGGCTTTATTGACCAGCAATGTGTTTGCCCACAGGTATTCTTCTGATTGGAATGTATATGATTGTTTGGCCTTATTTCCTGTTCTGTACTTATTATATTTACATACAGATTCATCTTATCATTTAGCTGGAACTTTATCCCTCCTATTCTGCCTGTCAGGTTGGAGAGCTTATCAATATATAGAAAAATCCAAATGTCGTTTTATTGCAGCAATAGGACTCATCTGTTTTGAATACATTGTGGCAGGATCTTACTTCTCTTTATTTACAGCAGGTATTATCCTTTTAGAAGTATATAGAAGGAATACGTATTGTGCAGTAACGACAGCATCAGCTTTATTGACAATGCTCACTATTGCCGCTTATGCTTTCTATTCAGATTTACAAACAGAACTACGATTCATCTTTTTGCCAGATTATTATTATGAACCTTTATTGCCGGCAGATAAAACGCATTATCTCTGGATAATCATATTATCTGCATGGGTAGTTGCCTTTTTCATAAGAAAAACAGCTATAAAACCAATGCTTTCATACGGAATTGGTATCCTTTTATTAACAGGCGGAGTATGGCAGCTTTGCCACAGTTATACAGAATTGGATTTATATAAATATGAGCGAGATTACTATTTGAAACATCACCAATGGGAACGTATCCTTGCTACCTTTTCTTCCTCAAAAGCAAGTGTGCAAACCATGAATGTATTGAACTTAGCATTGGCTTGTGATGCGCAATTAGGCGAACGGATGTTTGCATACCCACAAGAAGGGCCGGAAAGTTTGTTTAGGCAGTGGGATAGTACACTTGAAGACGCCTTGATTTTTTCAGAGATATGTTATCAAGTAGGAGACATTGCTTCTGTTATGAAATTCGCTTTTGAAGGTTATATTTCGACACCTTTGGGTAATCCAGTATTGTTACAAATGTTGATAAAAACGAATATAATTGCTGGAAGTTATCCAGTTGCAGAGAAATATATCTCTTTATTGGAAAAGACATGGGCTTATAAAGATTGGGCTTCTTCCCAGCGAATGTATTTATCTGATGAAGGACTGGAACAACAAACGGAATATCTCGCCAAAAGAAAAGATTGGAGAGGCAGTGGCTTATATGCCATGAGTTCACAAGTGGTGCCAGCTTTAAAGCAATTATATGTTCATCAACCAAAGAATAAGATGGCTCTTCAATACCTTACTGGATATTTGCTGTTAAACCGCAATCTAAACGTATTTCGTGAGTTTTACAATGAATATTATGGGAAGTCTGAATGGCAAGATTTAAGCACTTACCAGCAAGAAGCGATTGTTGCTTTAGAACAGAGTCATCCTGAAAGATGGGCAAAGATGGGAGTTAGTATGCGTATTGAACAGGCCTATGCTGCTTTTAGCCAAGATATGGCAGATAAACATACATACATCAATTTTGAAGAAGAGATGAAAAAAGCGCATGGTAGCAGCTACTGGTATTATCTAATGTTTAAAAAGAAAGGGGCTAAAAAATGAAGTGGCTTTGTTCTATATTTTTGCTTTGCTTTTTCTCCTGTGGAGGAAATTTCACAATCGATCAACAAAGCAAGGAAGAATTGGATATATTTCCAGATTATAAAGAGATTACTATTCCATATAATATAGCACCTCTAAATTTCAAATTGGCTGACCCTAATCGGGAATTAGCTTTTGTTTGTGTAGAACTGGAGGATGAGAAGTGGAATATTCCTGCTAAATCAGGACAGATATGGATTCCTGAGAAAAAGTGGCATGCTTTACTCGATAATGCTAAAGGCAAAGAGATAAAAGTGACGATAGTCTGTCAGGAATCGGGTAAGACTGTAGCTTATGCCCCATTCCATTGGGAAGTATCAGAAGAACCAATTGAGCGTTATTTAGTTTACCGTTTGATTGAGCCTGGTTACGAGATATGGAACCAAATGGGCATATATCAGAGGGACTTGGAATCATTTGAACAAATCCCGATAATCGAGAACAAGCAAACAAAAAACAATTGCATGAATTGTCATTCCTTTTGCAATCGTGATGCGAAACAAATGTTGTTCCACATGCGTGCTTCTTTGGGTGGGACTGTCATGGTTCGAGATGGGGAATTGGAGGTACTGGATACAAAAACAGACCAAACGATATCTGGATTGGTTTATCCATATTGGCATCCTTCTGGGAAATATGTAGCTTTCTCAACGAACAAGACGACTCAAATGGTGCATCCGTCCAACCGAGTAGAGGTGTTTGACACAGCATCTGATATTGTCATATATCAGGTCGATAATCACCAAATAACGACTTCTTCCAAAGTGGCTTCACCTGATGCTTTTGAGACATTTCCTTCTTTCTCGCCCGATGGTAAAACACTTTACTATTGCTCGGCTCCAGCCCTTTCAATGCCCGATTCCATCTCCCGGCTGCGATATAGTTTGTGCGCTGTCCCGTTTGATGCCAAGACGGGTAAAATCGGCAATCAGGTCGATACATTATTTCAATCAGAGGATTACCAACAGAGTTTTTGTTCCCACGCATATCTCCTGATGATCGTTACCTCTTAGGGACAACGACTGCTTATGGTACATTTCCCATCTGGCATAAAGATGCAAATCTTTGTTTGATTGATTTGCAGCAGAGGCGTGTCATGCAATCATTAAAAGTAAATAGTGAAGATACGGATAGCTATCATTCATGGTCTTCAAATAGCCGTTGGATAGCATTTAGCAGCAGACGCTTGGACGGGCTTTATACCCGGATTTATATCGGATATATGTCTGAATTGGGAGAATTAGAGAAAGCATTCTTGCTTCCCCAGCAAGATGTGGATTATTATAAGAGATTCATGAAATCATACAATATCCCAGAATTTACAACTCATAAAGTAAATGTGAATGTTGCAGAAATTAGAGAGATGGCACTCAAACAGAGAGTAAAAGTGACATTTAAAAAATAACTCCAAGAAACGTATGCTTAAAATAGCGTTTAAACGGTATTTAAATGGTATTTAAATGGTGTTTAAATGGTGTTTAAACACTGACATTATAACTGCTAAATTTTTCAAGGCGTCGATTTCTTTTCTAAGAGGTCGTAACCTTCGGCCGGAATGAGTTTAGATAAAAAATTACCAGAAATTGAAACACAGGATAAAAATTTCATCTATTTTCTCAAATAAATACAGATTTCTTTTGGGGGATAAATGCTTCTTTTGCGTCTTATGAATATGAAAGCGAAGAAGAAAGAAATCCCATGGAATCTTTTGTTGAAAGATTTCAAAATGGAATCGGGTGAAGAGGATAAAGAACTTTTGCAAGAATGGTTGCAAGAGGGGATGAACCGTGACCTTTATCAAGTATTGAAGGTTATTTGGTTTATATTGCTTTTTAATCGTTCTAAAATCAATGAAAAGGGTTCAGAAGATCTTATGTGGAAGAAGATGGAGCGACGTATGCAAAGAGAGAAGAAACCTCTATTCCATAAATTCTCGTTTTCTACATCATGGGTGGCTGCTGCCATATCACTGATTATAGGATTTTGCATGGCTTATTGGTTACCTCGTCCCCAAGATAGTTTACTTCCAACGGAGAATGCGGCTCTTTATAACTATTCAAAACAATCTTATACCGCTTTGAACGGAAAGTCTAAAATAGTTTTACCCGATGGTTCTTCAGTTTGGCTGAATGACGGAGCGGAATTGGAGTATATCGAGAATCTGGATGGAGCGAAACGTGAAGCCTATTTGAAAGGAGAAGCATTATTTGATGTACAGAAAGATCCTGACCGTCCTTTTTTGGTTCATGTCAAAGATATTCAAGTAAAGGTGTATGGTACACAATTCAATGTCAACTCCTCTGAATATGACAAAAATGTCAAAGTCGCTTTGTTGAATGGATCTGTTGAAGTAAATAATGCAACTAATCATGCCATGATTCAACCAGGAGAAATGGCTGTTTGTTCAGATCGGACAGGGAACATTCAAGTAAAAGAGACGGATGTTGCTTTTGAAGCGATGTGGATAAAAGAATCCCTTCGTATAGAACAAAAATCATTGCCAGAAGTCATCCGGCATTTGGAGAAATGGTATAATGTAAAGATTCGTTTAAGTGGAAATATTCCAACTGATCAAGCTTATACTTTTACCATTTGGAAAGAATCCATAGGTGAAATTTTATCCTTGATTGCAAAAATCACCCCTATCCATTATGAATTCAAAGGGGAAAAATATATCGTAATCGATTAATATCTTATAATTTTTTTGCCTATGGGAAAGGATAAATGATGAAATAATGAAAGAGTGTTATTAGTTTTGAGTATTAATCTTAATGTTGAAATTGTTGAAATCATGAAAAAACATTTATTCTGTTTTTTCAGAGGGAGTAAAATATGGAGAATCCCTCTAACAATGAGCTTATTATTGCTCGTCCCTTCTGCACCAGGTTTCGCAGAGGAACATATAAAAGAGATATCTGTTAATTTGGCAGATGTATCATTAAAAGAAGCTATCCAACAGATTGAAAAGGTTAGCGGTTATTCTTTCTTTTACGATGAGAATAAAATAAACATAGATTCTCGTATAAGTTTGAATGCCTCCAATGAGTCTTTATCCAAAGTATTGGATAACATGCTACGGTCTACTGGATTGGCGTATGAAATTTCAAACAACCAAATTGTATTGTTTGTTCCTGCTTCTACATCGAACTCATCTTCTTTGCCTGGAACAAATCAACAGCAAAAGGTAGTAAAAGGTAAAGTGTTGGACTCATCCGGAACTCCAGTTATCGGTGCCAATATCGTAGAAAAAGGAACTACTAATGGTACCATTTCAGACATGGATGGTAACTTTTCACTGAATGTAGGTAATAAGGCTATACTGATAGTTTCCTATATCGGATACAAAGAGCAAGCTGTTGTAGTTCCAGCGGGGGGGGGTAATCTAAGTATAACCCTCCAAGAAGATTCTGAGACCTTGGAAGAAGTGGTTGTAACCGGTTTCGGTTTGGCTCAAAAGAAAGCTACTCTGACCGGTGCGGTTACTGCTGTTGGTTCTGAAGACATCAGCCGTTCTGTCGCATCAACAGCTTCTGGCGCATTGGTTGGTAAGATTGCCGGTTTGAATACACGTCAAGTAGATGGTCGTCCAGGTGCAACTACCAGCATCCAGATTCGTAACATGGGTAATCCCCTTTATGTAATTGATGGTGTACAGTCCGATGCTGGTCAATTCAACAATATTGACTTTAATGATATTGAATCCATTTCTGTATTGAAAGACGCATCTGCAGCTATTTATGGTGTGCGTGCAGCTAATGGTGTCATTGTTGTTACCACAAAGAAAGGAAAACGTAACAGCAAGAATACCGTTTCTTTAAATGCCTATTATGGTTGGCAGAATCCATCAACGTTCCCTAAACCTGCAAATGTTAAAACATATATCAAAAACTATATCCAATCCGAAACAGTACAAGGTAAGACGGATTATACCTATAGCAAAGAAGATTATGCTAAATGGTCAGCAGGGAAAGAAAAAGGATACGTTCCTTTCGATTGGTATGACTATATTTGGGAAACAAGCCCGCAGTATTATTTGAATGCAAATATTTCAGGAGGTTCTGACAAGATTAATTACTATTTGTCTGTTGGTCATTTAAATCAAGATGCCATGATTGTAAATTATGGTGGTTTCAAACGTACCAATGTACAGATGAACGTTGATGCTCAAATCACAGATCGTTTTAAGGTAGGAGCCAGCATGAACGGTCGTATTGAAGAACGTAGGAATCCTGGTGTTCCTGAAGTTGATGATTACTGGTTGCCTCGTTTTGGTACTTATAGAAATTTGCCGACTAAACGTCCGTTTGCCAATGACAACCCTCTGTATCCGACAATGACTTCTTCGAATGCAGCCACAAACTTTGGCTGGTTGAATTATGATCTATCTGGTGAATTTAAAGATACTTGGCGTGTAGCACAACTTCAAGCTACCGCAGAATATGACATCATTGATGGTTTGAAAGCAAAAGCATTGGTAGGCTATTATTTGGCTTATCAGAACATGAACAATCAAGAATATACTTATAAGTTGTATGGCTATGATGAAGCAACTGACACTTACCCGGTTATCTTTGAAAATACAAACCCTTGGAGAGAAAGACGTGTAGGTCATAATGAAGAGGTATCTTCTAATATCCAACTGTCTTATAACAAGCGTTTCGGAGAACATAACGTATCAGCTGTAGCTGGCTTTGAAGCTATCAAACGTGACACACCGACTTCTTGGTTACATGCTATTCCAACTGCAAACTCTTTGCACTTGATTGATTATGAAATCATGGATACCTATAACGATACGGGTAATGAAACGCAAGCTCGTTTAGGATGGATGTTCCGTGGTAATTACGATTATGCCAATAAATATTTGGTAGAATTTTCTGCCCGTTATGATGGATCCTGGAAGTTCCCGCCTAACGACCGCTGGGGCTTCTTTCCTTCTGCTTCCTTAGGATGGAGAATCTCTGAAGAAAACTTCTGGAAAGAATCTAAATTGGCAAGCATCTTTGATGATTTGAAAATCCGCGGATCCTACGGTTTGGTGGGAGATGATTTAAGTGGCGATGAATTTAATGGAGTCTATTCCCCATTTGACTACTTGTCTGGATACAATTACAAGAATGGAGGTTCTGTTATCGATGGTAAATATACAATCGGAACTTCTCCTCGCGGTTTGCCAGTTACTACTATCTCTTGGTTGAAGGTTAAAATTTTGGACTTAGGTTTTGATGCTGCCTTTTTGGATAGCCGGTTGACAGGTCAATTCGACTTCTTCCGTCGTATACGTAATGGCTTACCTGCATCTCGCTACGACGTATTATTGCCGTCTGAAGTTGGTTTTAGCTTGCCGAAAGAGAATCTGAATTCAGATGTGCACATGGGATATGATGCTGCCATCCGTTGGACGGACAAGGTGGAAGATTTCAATTATTCTATCGGAGCTAACATCACTTATTCCCGTTTCTATGATTGGGAACAGTATAAACCGCGTTTCTCCAATTCTTGGGATGTGTATCGCAATTCGTTGAACCATCGTTTCGGTTATCTGAACTGGGGATTGGAAGCTATCGGCCAGTTCAAGAGCTGGGAGGAAATTGCCACTTATCCTATTGATAACGACCGTCAAGGAAACAAGACAATTCGTCCGGGTGATATTAAGTACCGCGATGTCAATGGTGATGGCGTCATCAATGGCATGGATGAACGCCCAATCGGTTACCGAGAAGGTTCAACTCCTGTGTTGAATTATGGCTTGAATTTCTCATTGGGTTGGAAAGGATTTGACCTGTCATTCGACTTGACAGGAGGAGCAATGGGCTCTTGGTATCAACAATGGGAACAACGTAACCCATTCCATGATGGAGGAAATAACCCTCAATATTATATGGATGACACGTGGCATTTGGCTGATATTTGGGATGCAAATAGTGAATTGATACCAGGTAAATACCCGATGTTGTTGATTGGTAACAGTAGTCACAGCAACTATTGGAACAGTACATTCTGGAAGAAGAATGTAAATTATATCAAATTGCGTAATTTGGAATTTGGCTATACGCTTCCGAAACAGTGGATTCAAGCTGCTATGATTTCCGATTTGCGAGTATATGTGGCTGGAACAAACCTGTTCACGCTTACGAATGTTCCCGGTATCGATCCGGAAACATCTGAAGGCAATGGTTTGGCATATCCGACAACGCGAATTATTAATATTGGTTTGAATCTTAAATTTTAAGCAGATATGAAGAAAATATATATAGTTGCGGCATTAGCCGCTTGCTTGTTGTCTACGACTGCTTGCAGTGATTTTTTGGATCGTGATCCAGATAAAATCTTGACAAATGATCAGGTCTTCAAAGATGCTGTCATGATAAAATCCGTTTTGGCTAATTATTATGGTCGTGTGACTTGGGGACAACATGTGGCAGATTGGGGTGCTTATACCGTTATAGATGAGGCTGCTTATTGTAATGGTGGTCCAGACCATCGTTCTACTTTTTGAAGATGATCGTTGGCGTGTTTATGATTATACATTGGTACGAGATATCAATCAGTTCTTGAAAGGTCTTCGTGAAACAACCGCTTTGACAGATGCGGCAAAAGCACCGTTGGAAGGCGAAGCCCGATTCTTGCGTGCTTGGTATTATTTCAATGTATGCCGTGGTTTGGGAGGTATGCCAATCGTGGGTGATGAAATTTTTGACTATGAAGTGGGAATGGATGTTACTACGTTACAACGTCCTCGTGCTACAGAAGCGGAAATGTACGATTACATCATTTCTGAATGTAAAGCAATATATGATATGCTTCCAGCTGAAAAACAGACAAATTCAGCAAGAGCAAACAAATGGGCTGCCAAAATGTTGGAAGCTCGTGCTGCGGTTTACGCTGCTTCTATTGCTAATTACAATAACAAAATGGTTACTCCTATCCAAACAAGTGGAGGAGAAGTTGGCATTCCTGCAGACAAGGCGGCTGGTTATTATCAGATTGCTTTAGCTGCTGCTGAAGATGTTATTAAAAACAGCCCATACACTCTTCAAGACCGTAAACCGGATAATAAAGGTCTAAACTTCTATGAAGCGGTCTGTGTTAAAGATAACAACACGGAAGTGATTTGGGCGCGTGATTATAAATATCCAGGACAAACACATGGCTTTACAAACAACAATGCACCGAAGTCTCATGCAGAGGACATTGACAACAGTTATTTAGGAGCTGTTTTGAACTTGGTAGAAGAATATGAATTTGTCAACACTTCTACTCCGGGACAAAAAAGTTTGGTTCAGACCATGGAAAATGGAACTTATAAATTCTACGATTCGGCTGATGCTCCGTTTAAAGACCGTGACCCACGTTTATGGGGAACTATCATCTATCCGAATGCTGAGTTTAAAAGTATTCCTGTCGTTTTACAAGCAGGTCAGTTAGTGAAAAAAGGCAATGACTGGGCTATCGAAGTTGGTGATTTGGATTCCAAGGATGCGAATGGTAATTTGATTACTTCATTGAATGGGCCAAAAGAATCAAACGAACAGTACATTAATAAGACAGGTTTCTACGTGCGCAAATTCTTGGATGAAACACCTTCTTCCGGAACTCGTGGACGTGGTTCAGAAATGTGGATGCCTCGTTTCCGTATGTCTGAAGCCTATATGATTGCGGCTGAGGCTTCTTATGAATTGAATAACGGAAAAGCATTGGAATATATCAATGCCGTTCGTGAAAGAGCCGGAGTTAAACCTTTGCAACAGGTTACGTTTGAGAATATCGTGCATGAATATCGCGTTGAATTTGCTTTCGAAGACCATCGTTATTGGGATTTGAAACGTTGGCGTTTGGCTGATAAAGTATGGAATGGTAACAACAACGATGCACAAGCTCGTCATCGTCGTTTATGGCCGTACCGTGTAGTTGCTCCGGGTGATCCGAATAATGGAAAATGGATTTTCGTGGAAGATTTCCTTTTCATGTCTCCGAATGCTCGTTATTTCAAAATGCAGAATTATTATAACTTCCTGAACTTGGATTGGATTAATAACAATCCGAAATTGGTGAAGAATCCATATCAATAATTAAAACTGAAGAATATGAAAGTCATTTCTAAAATAATTTCAATGGTTCTGTTGCTGGTGATATTTACCAGTTGCGGAAAAGATAATTACGATGCGCCTGAATCAACCTTGAGTGGAACGGTGACGTATCAGGGAACGGCTCTGCAATTACGTGGTACGGGTGAAGCTGTCCAGCTTCAATTATATCAGGATGGTTATGCAAAACATGACCCGATTGCTGTTTTCGTTGGGCAAGATGGGAGATTCTCAGCCAAATTGTTTGACGGCACTTACAAATTGGTGACACGTGAAGGTAATGGCCCTTGGTTGAACAATCGTGACACCACGGTGGTGAGTTTGAAAGGTTCTACAGAAATCAAATTGGAAGTAACTCCTTATTTCTTGATTAGTAACGCTTCTTTGTCGTTATCTGGAAATACGATGAATGCCTCTTTTACAATTAATCAAATTGTTCCATCAGCGACTATTGAAAAAGTTTATTTGTTGTTAAGCAAAACTCAATTTGCTGATGACGTGAATAACTTGTTCCGCAAGGATATTACAGGGGTAACTGCAGGTTCGGTTAATTTGACTGCGGATTTAGGTGATAATGCTGCTGAAATCTCAAAAGCGAAAGCTTTATTTGCTCGTGTCGGAGTTTTGGCAAATGGTAGCGATCAGGCAATCTATTCAGAAGTAGTAAGATTGAAATAATTTTTCTCATTTTAAATAGATGCTTTGTAATTGGGGCTGTGTCAAGATGGTTGTTTTGATACAGCCCTTTTAAGGTACGTAAGAATTAGTAAAATGCGCCGAGTTATATGCTGCGACAAACCGCCAGCATTCTCGTGAAAGTACAGGGAAGCAGCCCCAAGGTGTTTCCTTTATTGTTAGGGGGATTAGGAAATCACTCCGCTTTAGCGACGATTATGTCTTTGATATTAGTTGTGTATTGTTTGGACAAGAACTCTCTTTTCAAGCCAAAGCGGAAATCTGTTCCTTGCACGGCTACCCGGATTTTATCCCTTCCGTTTTTCTTATTAATCGCATCTATCGCCTTCATCAAGGCAGCTTGTTTTTCCCGATCAATCGGGTCAAACAAATCTTGCTGGATTTGCAGACAGGAAGAAATGTCCCATAATATCACACCGGCTTTCTTATAGGCATACGTCTCTTTCCTCATGTTTGTGCGCAAAAGATGCAATGCTGCACCGATTATTTCTGCTGAAGATTGAGTAGGTGTGCTTAAGGTTACCGATTGATGAATAACATGAGGTGGAACATCTGTCCGGAAACGGCTCGTATAGGCAAACACGGTAATTCCCCGGCAACAACTTTTCTGGCGACGAAGTTTATCGGAACAAGAAGCGGCGAAATTGGCAACCGCTTCTTCCAATACAGAATGGTCCGTAACTCCTTGGTCTGCGAAACTCCGGCTTGTGCATATCGACTTTTTCTCCGGAAGTTCTTCCACATCTATGCAACTGATGCCATTCAGTTCTTTCCATGTCTGTAATACCACGACATTGAATTTCCCTCTTATCCAACTTTCGCTTTTGTTCGCAAACTCGGCAGCCGTATTGATTCCATAATAGTTCAATGTTTTATATAAATGCCGTCCTATTCCCCAAACATCCTTAATATCAAAATCCGCCAACGCCTTCACACGTTTCTCTGCGGTATCAATCATGCAACATCCTTTATAACCCGGATATTTCTTTGCATATTTACTGGCAACCTTCGCCAAAGTCTTTGTCTCCGCGATTCCAAGAGAGATAGGAATTCCGGTTGCTTTTCTTACATAAGCCGCAATACGCTCACCGTATGCTTTCAAATATAGAGAATCCCCCAAGCCGGAGAGGTCAAGGAAAGCCTCATCAATCGAATATTGTGTCAAATGAGGCGTATATTGTGCCAATAAACTCATCACCCGATTGGACAACGAGCCGTATAAAGTATAATTGGAACTGAACACAGCGACTTGGTTCGCCTCTATCAAGTCCCGCACTTGGTACAAAGGAACGCCCATCTTCAATCCCAACCGTTTACTCTCCTCGCTACGGGCAATGACACAGCCGTCGTTGTTGGAAAGCACCACCACCGGGACATTCCGCAATTCGGGATGAAACACCCTTTCACAGGAACAGAAGAAATTATTGCAATCTGCCAAACCAAACAACTGCATCTGCCAGCCCCTTCCTATTTATCATGTGCGACTCCTCTTTTCACCGAATGGACAACATGTGTCACCACTCCCCAAATACGGAAATCATCATCCGCATCAATCTCAATATCCGGATATTGTTTATTCCAAGGAACTAACCTTCCCTTTTTCCCGTCCTTATTTAAACGAAGCTGCTTAATGGTAAAATCGCCATTCACATAAGCTATGACAAAATCGCCATCCGAAGCCGTCAACGATTTATCGACAATGGCAAGGTCGCCATCCAATATGCCCGCATCACGCATCGATTCTCCCGATATGCGGACAAAAAAGGTTGCTTCTTTATGTGGAATCAACAAGTCGTTCAAGTCTATTTCAGGGCTGAAACTATCTTGGGCAGGCGATGGGAAACCCGCAATGACACTCTCCTGTGCCAAAGGGGCTACAACCGGACTATTAATTACTGCCTTATGGAATGTCAAATGAATCTCTTTCATAAGAACAAATATAAAGAATATCTTTCAGATAGTATCAAATCTCTTTGAAAAAACAAAACGACCATTTAGAGTCACATATATTATTTACCTGTTAAAAATTTTCATAAACAAGATTTGTGTTGTAATTTTACAGATTGAAACTTTGACATTTCATATACCCTACTAAATATGACATCTGAAATAAAAGAGTTTAATAAACTTTACACCGATTACTACGGCTTGTTTGTCAGGTTCGCAAGAACCTACATTCTGGACGAAGAAGATGCAGAGGACATTGTCATGGAAGGGCTTATTTATTATTGGGAAAACCGGGGAAAGTTGACAGACCAATCCAACATTCCTGCTTATATTTTGGAAACCATTAAACATAAATGCTTAAACTATCTAAGGCATCAACGAGTACGGGAAGAAACCGAACAATATCTTACTGAGCACCAAACACGTGTAAATAACTTACGAATTGCCACATTGGAAGCTTGTGACCCACAAGAAATATTTAGCAATGAAGCACAACGGCTTATCCAAGAAGCATTGAATTCCCTTCCCGAAAAGACAAGGGAAATATTCATCTTGAGCCGTTACGAAGGTAATAGTTACCAAGAGATAGCAAAACAGTACTCACTATCTGTAAAAAGTGTTGAATTTCATATCTCAAAAGCTTTGAAAATTCTTCGAGCAAAACTAAAAGATTATTTAATGGTCTTTTTCCTTTAGGGTATTTATTCTATCAGGTGCTTACTATATATAACATCCAAAAACTAATATCATAAAGATATGGCAAATCTTAAAAACTTATTTACTCTATTATTCTGTCTTCTATTGGCAGGAAGCGTGTCAATCCAAGCTAACAATCGCTGGAATATCAATGCTAAAGGTGGTATTACTTGGCACATAACTGAGAATATTCCTCATGAAGATCACATTGAAATGAGCGGATTAAAAGTATCCTCTGTCTACCGTTATGGAGTCAATTCTTCCGGAGCTTTTATTCTAAACCGCAGTTTAGTATGGCCTATGCTCCGCTCCATTCCCAATAATACACACGCCAGTCTGATGCGACGATTCGCATGGGATATCCCCGGATGATTGAAGTAAATGGAAAATCTATCACAAATGAGAAAGTAAAAGAGATAACTCTTAATGGAACGATGGAGGTCTACAGCCAATTTGACAACGGCATAGAGCTGAAGCGCATCCTTTTCCCATCTACTACACAAGCCATGACATGTGAGAAATATATCCTGACAAACAAGGGGAACAATCCTTTAAGTGTTGAGATTCCTTCTGCACGCTCAATTATCCAAACAGATGCAAGCAAAGGAGTTGATGGCTCCTATCGACTAATATCCACATTAAAAGGGGAGAAAGCCAAGCAATTACAACCCGGAGAATCCCTGTCTTTCTCTGCGTTCTTTGCTGGATACAAAAACGGAGAAAACGAACCTGTATTGGACATCGATAAAGAATTAGATGCTCGAAAAGAATTGGTTAGTGAATTTTGGAGCAAGTTGGTTTTGGAAACTCCAAATCCCGTTATCAACACCATGTTCGCCTTTGCTAAAATCAGAGGTGCTGAAAGTATCTACCAAACGAAAGGCGGATTGATGCATGGTCCCGGTGGAGAATCTTTTTATGCCGCCATTTGGGCAAACGATCAAGCCGAATATATCAATCCGTTCTTTCCTTTCTTAGGATATGCTATTGGAAACGAATCAGCACTATGCTCCTACGAACATTTTGCCCGTTTCATGAATCCTGAATACAAGCCCATCCCCAGCTCCATCATTGCCGAAGGAATTGACATTTGGAACGGTGCCGGTGATCGAGGAGATGGAGCTATGATCGCCTATGGGGCTTCACGCTACGCATTAGCATTAGGAGACAAACAAATAGCTGAGAAGCTTTGGCCACTCATTGAATGGACATTGGAATATTGCCATCGTAATCTGAATGACAAAGGAGTAGTCGCTTCTGATTCTGATGAATTGGAAGGGCGTTTCCCTGCAGGAAAAGCCAACCTTTGTACTTCTTCTCTCTATTATGATGCTTTAAACTCTGCAGTATATTTAGGCAAAGAGTTGGGTAAAAGCAATATGGCAAAGTACACTAAAGAAGCAAAAGAGCTGAGAAAAAATATCGACCACTATTTTGGCGCAACAGTAGAAGGATTTGATTCTTACCAATATTATAAAGGTAATGATGTCTTGCGTTCTTGGATTTGCATCCCGTTAACAGTTGGAATTTATGACCGCAAGCAAGCAACTATCAATGCTTTGTTTTCCCCAAGACTTTGGACAAAAAACGGTTTACTGACACAAGCCGGAAGTGAAACATTTTGGGATAGATCTACTCTTTATGCCCTGCGCGGTGTATTTGCTTGCGGTGAGACTGAGAAAGCAATAGAATACTTGAAATTCTATTCCAACCAACGCCTATTAAGTGAACATGTACCATACGCCATCGAAGCATGGCCAGAAGGAAATCAACGACACCTTTCCGCTGAAAGTGGATTGTATTGCCGAATAATCACAGAAGGGATGTTCGGAATCCGCCCTACAGGTTTACATGCATTTGATTTTACACCTCGTCTTCCACAAGAATGGGATAACATGAGCTTAAAAAACATCTGTGCATTTGGAAACAAATTCGACATCAAAGTAAAACGGGTAAATGGGAAATTACAAGTAATCATACAAGTTGATGGGAAAAACATTCTCAACAAAAAAGTAAAAGAAGGCGAAAAAATTTCTGTCCGCTTTTAGGGTATCAATTTCCTGAAGTGCTTATATATAAGTAAAGGCAAAAATATGGATAAAAAAATATTACATCGTTTCTTTATGGGAACCGCTTCTTTTGAAGAAGAGAAAGCGGTTTGCAATTGGGCAGAAGCTTCCACTCTTAACAAAGAGGAATTAATAAAGGAGCGAAAATATTTCGACATGATACTCATGCATCCGACAAAAGAGAAGATGGATACGATAAAAGTCAAACGTATATCATTACACACTTTTGCCAGCGACTTTTTGAAAATTGCAGCTGCTATTGTCCTTATTATTTCTGCCTCTTTCTATATCTTCAACATTAACTCCCATAAAGAAGAGCTGGGAGCAATGAATAAAATAGAAGTTCCTCCTGGACAACGAGTCAATATCACTTTGTCAGATGGAACAAATGTATGGCTTAATGCATGTAGCGAGTTGGTGTATCCCAATTCTTTCGGGAAAGGAGATTCCAGAAATGTTAAATTAAAAGGAGAAGCCTACTTCGATGTCACCAAAGATAAACGACATCCATTCATAGTAGAAACATCACAGTATGATATCAAAGTATTGGGGACGAAATTCAATGTTAAATCAGACTGTTTGGATGATATATTCTCAACTGCCTTGTTAGAGGGATCCGTTGAAATCTGTGAAAGAAAGGCGACTCATAACAAAATATTACTATCTCCTATGCAGATGGTTCAACTACAAGCAGGGAAAATGGTAATTGACTCCATTACAAATACCGACAACTTCCTTTGGACAAAAGGTTTGGTATGCTTTGACAACATTGAATTCCCCAAACTAATGAAACGATTTGAGAACATCTATGACATACAGATTGTTATTAGCAGCACAAGATTGCAAAAGTACAAATGCAGCGGGAAATGCAGAGTGTCTGATGGAATAGATTTTATCTTACAAGTATTGCAACGCAATGCTAACTTCACCTTCAAAAGGAATGAAGACAATACTGTGATTTACATAAACTAATGTTTAACTATACGATATAAATCAATTGCCTATGATATATTAAATCCTTAGAAAAAGAAAGGCGATGAATGTGCGAGATTCACCATGCCTGGAAAACTAACACCAGTCAACACAAGTATTAATTTAACATTACAAAGTTATGATCAAAATACCTTTGTCCGGCATATATTTCCAATTAAATTCCGGACATAAACACTTTTTTAGGATTATGCGTATAACCTATGCATCATTATTTGCAGCAGCTTTTTGTCTGCATGCGGGAAATTCTTACTCACAAAAGGTTACCTTGCAAGGAGAGAACCTTTCTGTAAAAGAATATATGACTGCCATCGAAAAGCAGACGGAATACTTATTCATCTATGACGAAGATGTCAATGTAGACAAAAAAATGTCCATCGACATGGTGGGTAGACCAGTAAAAGAAGTATTGGACAACTTTGCTTCCCAATTGGGCATTACCTATACACAAAAGGGTGCTTACATCGTTTTATCAAAAACTCAGCCCAATACAAGCCATAATGCTTCTACAACGATAGCCCAACAAGAAAAAAAGATTACCGGAGTTGTAACAGATGCTACTGGAACTCCTGTCATCGGAGCGAATGTCATCGAACAAGGGACAGCAAATGGAACTATCACAGATATGGACGGAAAGTTCACACTAACAGTATCCAATAATGCAACCATACAAGTATCTTACATTGGATACAACACTATGTCCATAAAAGTAGGAAAACAGACAGCTCTTGTCATCAAGATGGAAGAAGACTCTAAAAGCCTTTCAGAAGTTGTTGTTGTCGGTTATGGAGTACAGAAAAAAGCGACTATCACAGGTTCTGTTTCTGCTTTGCAAGGTGATAACATTAAGAAATCCGGCTCTATGAACATCACCAACACATTTGCCGGACAAGTTCCAGGCGTCATTGCAACAAATAGGACAGGTGAACCTGGTAGTGATTATTCTACTTTATTAGTCCGTGGTAAAGGATCATTGAATAACAATTCACCTCTAATTGTAATTGACGGTGTTGCCAATAGAGAAGGATTAGAGCGATTGAATCCAAATGACATCGAATCTATCTCTGTTTTAAAGGATGCTTCTGCAGCCATTTATGGAGCACAAGCCGCCAATGGTGTAATCTTAGTTACGACTAAAAATGGTAGTCAATCAAAGCCGACGATTGAATATACTGGCACATTCAGCCTTTCTCAGCATACACGTACTCCTAAATTATTGAACGCATATAATTGGATGGTTTATGATGATGAAAAGAACATGCATGAAGGAACAACCCAATTATGGACCAATATTAAAGATGGATACTTGGATGGTACCATTAATAGGAATAAGTATGGCGATACAGATTGGATGAAAGCCATGTTCCGTACTTTCGCACCTCAAACTCGTCATTCTGCTTCTTTAAGTGGTGGTAACGAAAGTGTCAAATATTATATTGCCGGAGATTTTTCTTATCAAGAGCCAGCTTATAGAAATACAGTATATGACTATAAGACGTATCAGTTCCGAGCAAATCTTGAAGCAAAAGTCACCAAAGAACTAACCATTGGATTCAATGCTTCTGGCTTGAACGAAAACAATAATGCCAGCCCAATTTCTTCTGGCACCATGTTTTGGGAAGCTTTCATGGCATATCCTTACCTATATGATTACTATCCTAACGGACTACCTGGCCCTGGTATCGCTTGGGGTAATAACTTGGCAGTATTAGCCAACGGTGAAGATGTCGGGAACAACAAAACGGACAACTTCAACTTGAATACAAAGCTTCATTTTAATCTAAATTTGGACAAAGTAACAAAAGGTCTTTCCGTAAGCGGTTATGCAGCTTTCGATCGTATTGACACCCGAAACAAGAATTTTCAAAATGTTTGGGATACGTACACTTACAGCGATGCAACAGGAGAATACATCAAACAGACGACAAATGCCAATAACAATGTCATCAATTTGTCTCAAAGTGATAAGAAGTATCATACAAATACACTCCATGCCCGCATTGCATATGATCGCACATTCTTAGAAAAGCATCACGTAGGAGCTTTTGTCGCTTATGAGCAAAGCAAGACAGAAGGTGACTATTTCTCTGCATGGCGCGGATATTATTTAAGTGATAAGCTTCCGTATTTAAATTATGGTGGAGATAAGGAAAAAACAAATTCTGGTTATGGCTATATTTCTGCTCGTCAGAATATCTTCGGTCGTTTAAATTATGACTACAAGAGCCGTTACATGTTAGAGTTCACCTTACGTCACGATGGTTCTATGAATTTCTCCGGTGGTCACAGATGGGGTACATTCCCTGGTTTGTCTGCAGGCTGGAGAATTAGCGAAGAAGCCTTCATGAATAATTATTCTTGGGTTGACGACTTAAAATTGAGAGCATCCTGGGGTAAGTTAGGAAATGACCGTGTTAATCAATTCCAATATCTTACTACATTCTCCATGGTCAATGGAGCTATTTTAGGAGATACTCCGAGCATGAACAATGCGTTTAAGGAAGCTCGTATTGGTAATCCAAGTATCACTTGGGAAAAAGTAGACACAAAGAATATTGCATTAGAAGGGCGACTGTGGAATGGACTTTTAGGTTTCGATGTTGAATATTTCTTCCAGAACAGAAAAGATATCTTAACTCCTAAAAACGCATCTATTCCAAATTATACCGGACTTACTTTACCTGACCAAAATATCGGTGAGGTCAACAATAAAGGTATAGAAATCATGCTTACGCATAATCATAAAGTGAACCAGGTTGCTTATAATCTTGGTTTCAATTTGACGTTTGCTAAAAACAAAATCGTATTCTTCGATGAAGCAGCCAACGTTCCGGAATGGCAAAAGAGAACAGGTTACTCTATTGATTCTTGGTTGATGTACAAAACCGATGGTATTTATCAAACACAGGAAGAAATTGATAACTCTCCCCACTTTGCCAACGCTCGTCCGGGAGATATTAAATATGTAGATTTGGATGGTGATGGGAAATTAACCAGCAACGACCAATACAGAGATTACATCAGTAACATTCCTCAAATCGTATTTGGCGTGAATATGGGACTTTCTTGGAAAGGTTTCGACTTGAATATTCTTTGGAGTGGACAAGCACGAGCAAAACAAATGATTATTCCATATTCCTTTAATACCTATCAAGAATTCTTTGACAAAAGATGGATTTCTGCAGAATTAACTCCAAATGCAAAATATCCAAGAGCTTTCAACAAAGACAACAATATGAATACTAAATATTCAGACTTTTGGTTAAAGAATGCCTCCTTTATCCGATTAAAGAATGTAGAATTGGCCTATACCGTTCCATCTAATCTTACAAGGAAATTCTATGTTGAACGTCTGAGGTTCTTCTTGACAGGAAACAATTTGTTCACCATTGACCATATCGGATTCCAAGATCCTGAATCAAGTGCAGTAAATGCGGGTCAATATTATCCTCAACAAAGAACTTACAGTGTTGGGCTTAATGTTTCATTCTGATAATAACAAATAAAAACTCGACAAGATGAAAATTTTTAAATATACCATCATGGCGATTCTCGCAACGAGCCTCTTTTCTTGCGACTTCTTAGATGTAGAACCGCTGGATTCTTATACAGAATCAAATATATTTTCAGACAAGAACTTAACGCAAGCTTATGTCACTCGACATTATACCTTGTTGGCAAATGGTTTCAACCATTCAGCTTTACGATTCGTCTGTGATGAATCTCGTAACAACTTCAGTTGGGACAATTCATACACGCTAACCCGTGGAGAGATGACACCAGACCAATATGGAGGTTTTGGACTTTGGGATTCTTACTATGCAAACATCCGAAGCTGCAACATTTTCTTTGACAACATTGATAAATTGGAAGCCGACGAACAAGACAAGAATATGTTAATTGGAGAAATGACATTCTTGCGCGCTTATTATTATATGGATTTGGTAAGAAGATATGGTGGAGTTCCATTAATTACAAAAACGTTTACTTTGGATGATGATATGGAATTAAGCCGCAATTCTTACGAAGAATGTGTAGATTTTATCGTAAAGGAGTTTAATAAAGCAGCAGAGTTACTTCCTCTTCAACAATCCGGAAGCAATTTTGGTAGAGCAACTAAAGGAGCAGCATTGGCCATGAAAGCAAGAATGCTGTTACATGCAGCAAGCCCTCAATGGAATACAAACAACGATAAATCAAAATGGCAAAATGCAGCTGATGCAGCCAAAGCTGTTATTGATTTAGGAGTATATAGCTTGGATGGTGATTATAAAGGATTGTTCTTAAATCCACTAAAGTCCGGAAATAATCTTTGAAAGATTATACACTTCTGAATACAACAACGGATTTGATTGGGAAAACACACCCAATGGATGGACTGGTTGGTCTGCTACTTGCGTATTGCAGGATATGGTTGACAGCTACGAAATGGAAGACGGCAGTATGCCTGACCCCGCTATTTATGCTAAAGCTACTGAAAATCCATGGAAAGGTAGAGATCCTCGTTTTTATGCTTCTATCGTATGTGATGGACAAACATTCAGAGATGGTGTTGCTGATTTCTGGATTAATGAAGATGGCATGACGGGAGGTAAAGATAGTGAATACGGTACAGATAACTGGAACAAATCTGATACACACTACACCATCCGTAAATTCATGGATGAATCATTGGTGTCTCCTTGGGAAACAAACGGTTCCCAACCGTGGGTTTATTGCCGATTAGCTGAACTATACTTAAATTATGCAGAAGCAAGCTTTGAAATAGGAAATGAAGAAGAAGCTCGTAAGTATGTCAATTTGATTCGAGAAAGAGCAAGGGCGGGGAAAAGCAATATCTTACCTGATATTACGGTATCAGGAGACAAGTTGCGCGAAGCAATTCGTCACGAAAGAAAAATTGAATTAGCATTTGAAGAACACCGTTGGTATGACGTAAGACGATGGTTGATTGCCGAAAGAACAGATAATGGTCCTGAAAACGGCATTAAGATTGTCAAGAAATCAGATGGTACAAAGAGTTATCAAATTGAGCAAGTGGATACGAGAAAATTCATCTCCCCAAATCACTATTTGATGCCTATTCCTAATTCTGAAATCAGAAAGAATGCTAAATTGGAACAGAATCCAGGATATGATAAAATTTAATCAATAACGATTCATTCACATAAAGCGCATTAGTAAGTTACATTTGCCAATGCGCTTTTTTATACATTAAGATATGAAATCACAAATACTTATTCTATTCGGGCTATTATTTTTATCGGCTTGCAAAAATACGGATACATATTATCCAGATTTATCTATCAACAAAACAGAAACGTTGGATATACAATCCAATGACTCTTCTTTAGTCAACCTATTTAAATGGGCAATCAACAGTTCAAATAAATATGTCGGAGATAAGAATGATCCAGTTGGTCCATGGTATGAAGCAGCCCTTCCTGCCCGTGAAGCTTTTTGTATGCGTGATGTCTCCCATCAATGTATAGGAGAAGAGATAAACGGACATGGGGAAGAGAACTACAATATGATGAGGAAATTTGTTGAAAACATTTCCGCTGATAAAGATTATTGCTCATATTGGGAAATTAACAAAGATAATCTTCCTGCTCCTGTTGACTATGTATCTGACAAAGATTTTTGGTATAACTTGAATGCTAACTTTGATGTGCTCCAAGCTTGTTATAAACTTTATAAGTGGACTGGTAACAAACAATACTTGGACAATCCCGTTTTTAACCACTTCTATCAGCTCTCTTTACATGAATATATGGACATTTGGCAATTGAATGTCAATGAAATAATGAACCGTCCGACAGTCATGAATGAAGACTCCTCTTTGAAAACATATCGGTTCAAAGGAGTTCGAGGATTGCCTTCCTATGAAGAATCGGTTAACGGATTAAGTGTTACAGGGGATTTGATTGCTGCAATTTACAAAGGGCTATTAGATTATGCAAACATGCTTTCCTTGAAAGGTGAAAACCAATTGGCAAAAGAATACAGAAATAAAGCCAGAGAATATGCGGAACTATACCATACAACTTGGTGGAACGAAAAAAGTCAAAACTACTATGCATATAAGATAGATGGTGAGTTAATAGAAGGAGGAACAAATTCTTTCCCATTATGGTTTAATATCATTGACCAGCCTGAACGAATCAATCGTTTACTATCCATTTTAGTAGTTAAAGAAACAAACGTAGAAAACATGAGTTACTATCCAATGTTATTCTATAGAAACAATCTGAATCAAGAGGGGTACAATTCATTAAATCTATTATATCAGAATGAACGACGGGATTATCCTGAAGTTGCCAGTGGCATTATTGAAGGAGTTGTATCTGGTTTAGCTGGTGTTGATGCAGACGCATCAATTTGGAGAATCTCAACTCTACCACGATTAAATAAAAATGAACATTGGATTGCTTTGCGAAATATTTCTGTATTTGACGGAACTATATCATTAATCCATCACTCTAAGCATAATAGTTCATTTATCAACCACACTTCAAAAGAAATAACATGGAGGGCTATGTTCCCAGGAGATTCATCTTCCATCAATGGAGAAATAGCCAATCATACAGAAGACATTTTTGGCAATCCTTTCAGTTATATAGACATCTCTTGTCCTGTCGGGAAAGTCATGACAGCAAAAGCATCCAAATAGAGTTCACTTTTATTGTGTTTTCTTCTGCACCCATCAATCTATTCAGATATCTCTTGCATATATCACTATTTATGACGAATATTGCAATGACAACTGTGCTATTTACAAATATATCTTATCATGAATACTTACCTAAAAATAGCGGCTCTTTTGATGGGTGCTTGCTTCGGCTTTTCTTGTTCTGAACAAATTGATTCCCAAACTCGCGACCGAATATCCTTAAATGGGAATTGGGGACTTCAATTGGATACTGCATCGGTAGGAATAACTGCGGATTGGATAGGGAACAGATGCTCGGATTCCCTGTTTCTTCCCGGCACGACAGACGAAGGGAAGAAGGGGAAATACAATACAGACATGACGGAAACAATGGTTCTTTCCCGCGAATATATCTATGAAGGGCAGGCTTTATACACTAAAACCATTGCCATCCCTGAAAGCTGGAACGGATCGGCTGTCCGGTTATGCATGGAAAGGACAAAGCCTTCTTCCGTATGGATTGACGGGAAATATGCGGGTAGTAATGATAACATATCAATTCCGCAAATCTATGAGCTTACTTCATTCCTTTCACCCGGCGAGCATACGGTTGCCATTCTTATAGATAACAGCAGTCAGGCTGTTCCTCAACAAGTTTATGGCTCTTCCCATGCCTATTCAAGTTCTACGCAAACTAACTGGAATGGGGTTATCGGGGACTTCTATATCGAACGTTTGCCTATTTGCGGCATAGAAGATATCCAATTGTATCCTGACTACAACCGCAAATCGGTTACAGCGCACATAAAACTCCGGAATCCGGATGCTAATCCTTCATATCCTGGAGAATTATCGTTGTTCGCCGAAAGTTGGAATACCCCAAAGAGACAAAAGAGTGGGACAATCAAAGTGGCAGTTGATTGGAGCCAATCCGAACAGGTCGTTGAGCTGCCTTTAGGGAACAATGCAGTGGAATGGAATGAGTTCTCCCCTGCCCTTTATCGTATTTATGCCTCTTTGAAAGCGAATGGTAATATAGACACGCAACAAGCCACATTCGGATTGAGGGATTTCCGGGTAAAAGGCAAACAGTTTGTCATCAATGACAAAGTTACATTCCTCAGAGGCAAGCATGACGCGTGTGTATTCCCGTTGATTGCCCATACTGCCATGGACGTGGATAGTTGGAGGCATTATTTCCAAGTCGCTAAAGAATACGGTATCAACCATTACCGTTTCCATTCATGGTGTCCTCCCGAAGCCTGTTTTGAGGCTGCAGACATGGAAGGCGTTTACTTACAGCCGGAGCTGCCGATTTGGGGACATGTGGATATAAGTGATACTACTTTGTGTAATTTCTTATTGAAAGAGGGACGGAACTTGCATCGGGCTTACAGCAACCACGCCTCATTCGTCATGTTTGCTTTAGGAAATGAGATGAACGGAGAAGAGGGATTGGCAATGCTGATACAAACCTTCAAAAAGGAGGACGAACGCCATCTGTACGCTTCCGGTTCTAACAACTATTTGGGTTTTAACGGGAAACAGGCAGACGAGGATTATTTCACCACGTGCCGTGTCGGGCGAGAAGAGGAGAAGCAATTCAATACGCATACTCGTGCCTCTTTCTCTTTTGCCGATGCTTACGATGGCGGATATCTGAACCACACATATCCCAATTCAATGATGAACTTCTCTTCAGCGAATATGCTTTGCGATGTGCCTATCATCAGCCACGAAACAGGGCAATTCCAAGTCTATCCCAACTATGAAGAGATCCAAAAATATACAGGCGTACTGAAACCTCGTAACATTGAAGTCTTCCAAAAGAGATTGGAAGAGGCTGGCATGAAAGAGCAAGCACATGATTTCTTCATGGCGTCGGGCAAATGGTCGGCTATCTTATACCGGGCAGATATGGAGATGAATCTCCGCACACCGGAATGGGGAGGTTTCCAATTGTTAGACTTGCAAGATTATCCCGGACAGGGTTCTGCTTACGTCGGTGTATTGGATGCTTTCATGGATAGCAAAGGTCTGATTACTCCAGAAGAATGGCGGCAATCTTGCTCGGAGGTCGTTCCGCTTTTCTGTACGGAGAAGTTCTGCTGGAGCAACGATGAGAAACTGACGGGGAAGGTTGAAATCGCCAACTACTCCGATGGCGACTTGAATAACCGGAAACTCATTTGGAGAGTAATGGATAACCGGCAGCAGCTCATTGACCAAGGAGAATTAGCCATAGAAGCGAAGCAAGGGGAATTAGCGTCCATTGGTTCCATCCAACCTCAAATTGCAGATTTGCCAAAGGCACAAAAAGATTGTTTTGAGCTTAACCATTGAAGGGACGCCTTATCATAACACTTATCCGCTTTGGATTTATCCGGCAAACAACCGACCGGAAGTTCCAGAAGATGTCCTTGTCACAGAAGAGATGAATCAAGCCTTCCAATCTTTGGCTGAGGGGAAACAGGTATTATGGTTTCCCAACAGAGAACAAATGAAAGGGCAGACAGTTGGTGCCTTATTCCAAACAGACTATTGGAATTACCGCATGTTCCGAACCATTTGTGAAGGACTAAAGCGTCCGGTTTCTCCAGGAACATTAGGAATTTTAGCACAGCCGGAACATCCCGCTTTGGCTAATTTCCCAACAGAATTCCACACCAATTGGCAATGGTTCCCGATTATCAAACAAAGTTATCCTATGATATTGGACCGCCTCTCAGCAGATTACAAACCAATTGTCCAAGTTATTGACAATGTGGAACGCAATCACAAATTGGGATTGTTGTTTGAGTTCAAGGTGGGAAATGGCAAGTTGTTGGTTTGCATGTCGGATTTGAAATCGGTACAAGACAAACCAGAAGCTCGCCAATTCTATCGCAGCTTGTTGGAATACATGCAATCCGACGACTTTGCTCCAACGTATGCACTTACCGTTGACAACTTAAGGAAATTGTTTACGTCTAAAGTGCAAGAGGAGAAAGTCGGCGAACTATGGAACATATCTTCCTATGAATAAGCAACTTAAAACAATGCAGCAATAGCCCGAAAAAGATACCGTTGTTTTGAAAAAAACATCACGAGGAATTTTTGAAAACGTCCAATGTTTTTTCAAAAACGTCCAATGTTTTTTTAAAACAACGGTATGTTTAAAATCAATCGTTTTATCTCTTAAAAATTATTCATTCATGGATTTGATAACGGACTGGTTGGCTGCTTTTACTTTCGCCTCATTGATCTTTATCACCTTTCGGTCGTAAGTCATCAAGCCATTTACCTCGCCTTCCACATCGGTAGTTTGTGTATAAACAGCAGCAGAGAAACCACGTTTCACAAAGCCCTTCAGTTCATTTGCGTACTTGACATATTCGGCAGTCACCTCATCGCTGTTCTTAAACTGGATATAACCCCAATTACGTTTGTTCCACCACAAATGATTTTCCAAAGGCAAACCGATACCGCCGTATTCGCCTAATACTGTGACACGCTGTGCATCGAACAAGAACATATCCGGTCCAGGATAGTTATGCAAGTCCAAAATGTCTCCGCAAGGACGATGGTTTCCTCCACTGGCTGGATTAACCAAACGGGAAGGATCATAAGCCTTTGTCCATGCTACAACCTTTTCAGTATCAAACTGTCCCCATGCTTCATTGAAAGGAACCCAAACAACAATGGAAGGATGAGACACGCCCAAATCCATGATTTCTTTCCATTCCGATGGTAATAGTTAGCTACAGATTCCACGGAGCGTTCTTTATCTGTTCCTCCGTTATATTTGTGAGGCTCCCAACGATTACCCATATCACCGCTCGGCATATCCTGCCAAACCAAGATTCCTTCTTTATCACAATGGTAATACCAACGGGCAGGTTCAACCTTCACGTGTTTACGTATCATATTGAAGCCCCATTCTTTGGTCTTTTTGATATCATAAAGCAAAGCTTCGTCTGTCGGAGCAGTATACAAACCATCCGGCCACCAACCTTGATCCAACGGTCCGTAATGGAAGAGCGGCTTATTGTTCAAACACATTCGTAGAATGCCATTTTTGTCCTTCTCTACTGAGATTTTACGGAAAGCCGTGTAGGATTTGACTTGGTCGATTACTTTCCCATTTTGGGACAAAGTAATGCTCATGTCATACAAATAAGGATTTTCCGGAGACCACAAAGTAGGATTCTTTACGCCTAAGCGGAGTTCCTGGCCTTGCACACCTTTAGCCGAAGCAACCACTGCTCCTTTATCCAACAATTTTACCTCAACAATGGATGTAACACAAGGAGTAGAAGCACCTACAGTTACATTCAGAGCATTCGCATCTACGTTAGGAATAGATTTGACCGCAGTGATGTGGTTAGAAGCAACCGGCTCCAACCAAACAGTCTGCCAAATACCCGTTACAGAAGTGTACCAAATACCTTGCGGGTTAGAGGTCTGTTTTCCAATTGGCTGATAACCTTTGTCGCTTGGATCCCAAACACGAACTACCAACTTCTGGACTCCCGATCCTTTCAAGAACGGAGTAATATTGAACGAGAACGGAGTATAACCGCCTTTATGCGAACCGACCAATACGTCGTTTACAAAGACTTCAGCTTTCCAATCGACGGCACCAAAGTTCAGCATCACATCTTTCCCTTTCCATTTGGCTGGAACGGTAAAAGAGCGTTTATACCACAATTCATTCTTTTCTCCTACCTCTTTTTGCACACCGGACAAAGATGATTCCACGGCAAAAGGAACCAAGATATTCCCATCGTAGGTGGCAGGTTCAACTTCACCGACCGGTTTAATGGCATATTCCCATTCACCATTCAAATTCTGCCACTCCGAGCGTTCCATCAAAGGACGCGGATATTCCGGCAATACAGATTTCGGATTGACTTGTTCTGCCCACTGCGTCTTGATTTTGTCCCCGGCAGGCTTCCATTGAGCTTGAACGCATAAAGCCAAAGCTAATGCACAACATACGAATAAAGTCTTCTTCATGTGTTTCTATTTAAATGTAACAATTATTTATCCTGCAACATAAGTTGTTCCAACACTTTCATATAATATCCTCCTACAACTGAACGAGCCCTGAATCCAACTGATTTGCCATCGGTTGTCTCATGCCAGTCGCTCAATGGAATACGGGTCGTCGTTTCATTTACATATTTATAAAGTGGAACTATCAAAGCATTAAAGTCATTGCTGTTGTCTGCCATGGTAGCCGTCCAAACAATCCAGTCAGACTTTGTATAGGTTTTACGGCTATCCAAAGGAAGTCCATAAGTATTCTGGACCGTCTTATAATACGCCATTTCCGTCTGGGCAATACTTTCATCGAATATTCCTAAATCCAGGACTTTATCCCAAACCAAGTTATATTTCTGGCTCCAAGTACCGGGTTTGTCAAATGTCAACTTATAATGGTCTCCATCTGCCGCTATCTCTTTCCATTTGGAAGCCATTTCACGGGCAGTTGCCAAATATTTCTCAGCCGTTTCCTTATCACCTAACATCTCAGCCATTTTGCCATAACCTGCTATACCCAAAATAGCCTTGATAGAAAGATTCGCATTGTGGGCGAAGTGTCCGGCAAAGTCGTCTGTACAAAGTTGGTTCTCCGGATCCAATCCCTCTTTAATCAAGTAATCTGCCCAAGTAGTCAAGACTTTCCAATGCTTCTTGGCATAATCCGCATTCCCCTCGCGCATGGCAATGGCAGTTGTCAATATCAACATATTCCCGCTTTCCTCTACCGGCATATCACCTCCGTAAGTCTGTCCGTTTGCCAACGGATAAGTGCCCAAGTCATGTGCCGCAAACGGTTTTGTCCATTTGCCGCTTTCGCTATATCCAAAGATAAAGTTCAACATGCCTTTCAACAAATCAGGATTGTAAACCAAGAAGAGCGGAGCGGAAGGATAAGTGACATCCACCGTTCCAATGGAACCGTTGCTAAAGTTCTCTTTGGAGAAGAACAAAAGGTTTCCTTCCTTATCTTCCACCAGTTTATGTGCAGCTATGGCTTGCCGATAAGCCAAGGCACAAAGTTCGGCATATTGTTGACCGCCTGCATCATAAGCATCTTTCATCAACTTCTTGTCCAAATCACGGCAACGGTCCAATGTGGTTACATAATCATTCGCTGCTTGATCCAGTGCCTGATTCATGTCAACCTTGCCATCGTGCTTCCAATAAGCCATGCGGTTATCGCCATAATATTGGATTGCGTAAATATCGTCATAACCAATCATCGCAAAGCCAGAAGCAGAAGAGGAGACTTTCCCCTAAATTATCCACATAACCTAATGACTGTTCACTATTGGAAGGAGCCATGATCTTTTCAGTCGAGAAGAAACCTTGTTCCGAAAAAGCCTTCTTCATATCTTTGAAATCCCCGATTCCGATAGAGCTGTTCGGCTGGGTTGCTGAAGCCAAATAGAAATATCCCCAGTCGATACGGACATCATCTCCAAGCGTGCCTAAGATTGGCTGGGCGGTTGTTCCTGTCTTTGCATACATTACACCATTAGAAGTTTGGTCAATCATGGAAGAAACCTCTTGTCCTGGCACATTGGTAGCCCAAGAAGAGGTGGCTTCCAGATAAATCTGCACATCATGTGCGGAGCCATCCAAAGGTTTCACCTGATAAGAGAGATAGTTAATAGGACGAGTCATCTTATCCAAATCGTCTATCAACAAAGGCGCGGTAAACACGACATCCAACTGAACGCCTCCGCATTCAAAAGTATAATAGGTTTGTGTCGGCATTACAACAGCAGACTTCTGTTGTGCAGCTTCCGTAAAGAACGTTGCATCCGGCATTTTCTCCGATAATCCGAAATCAACATACGCTCCGCCTTCCGAATTATGGCAATGAGCCGCAATCACATTCTTCCCTGGTTTCAGCAGAGCTTTTACCTCATCATTCAGTTCAAGCATCACATCATTCTTCCACGTGTGTCCGGTATTGACAATCTCCTTGCCGTTTACATAGAGTTCAAACACATCGTCATGGGAATAATTCAAAAAGAGTTCCTTCCCGTTCCAATCATCTGTCACTTCAAAAGAGCGGCGCACCCAAATATCCGGTGTCTGCCAAGTAGTGGACAAATGTTGCATTTCAGGCGTACCGAAAGCGGCTTTCCCCTGTTTCCACGAATTATCGTCAAATTGGATTTGCGTCCAATCCCCTTTGGGTTGGGAATAAGTATAAGATGCTTCCCATTTTTCCAAGGCAGCAGTTGGTAATAGGGATTGAAGCGGCGTTTTTTCTTCACCCATAAAGCGATAACATTTCCCGTCAATCCGAATAACGCCCAACAAAGGGAAGGCTTTTCCTGTCCAATGCCGAACTTGATCTGCATTTAACCGATCACTCATGGACCAACCACTGGTGTAAGGGTCTATCGTAACCAATGGATAAGCGGGTGCTCGTAAAGTATTCTCGTTTACCGGAGTGAAGAACTCCGAATGGGTTAGATTACTCGAACAGGAAGACAATATCCCTACAGCGAAGGATAACATACACAACATTTGTTTCATGATGCTTCTGATATATTAAGCTAAACTAATAATTTATTTATTATTAAGACGCACAAACCATGCTGTTCCCCTATTGAAGCTTCCTTTTTTAATTTTTATTCACGATTTCAGGGGAAGAGATGCTCTTTACTTCTTCAAGAGGAAGTCCTGTTATAACAGCTATTGTCTCCAAAGGAATACCGGCTTGTTTCATGCCTGACGCAATCTTGCGTTTCTCTTCTGCTCTGCCTTTTTCCATACCGACTGCTTCTCCTTCCATAAGACCTTCCTCCCTGCCTTTTCGTTCACCGCTGTTATACAAGGTCTTCTCGATACTGATAGTATCCCAAAACTTATCGTAGGAAGCAAGCTGGGCATCATTATAGGAGCTGGTTTCCAACACGGATATGGCTTTACCGGTCTCTGCATTGTCCAAAAGTTCCTGTGGAATCTTTTCCGTCCCGTCCTTTATTTCGGTCAAGTAACGCAACCAAAGCACCTGCATTTTCTTCTCGCTCATGCTATGCGGTGTGAACTTAGGAAGTTCGACGAACACCAAATGGAGTCCGTCTATTACTTTCTCTGTATGTTCCTCATGGACCAACTTAAAATAGTGATAATACTCCGGTAGTTGGGGTTCGAATATATCATTGACCAAATTAAGGGAATAAACGGGTTTCAATAAACTATAATCAAAGCCTTTGTCCAACTGCCGCACGTATGCTTTGGCTGAGTTGAAGAGAACACGCTGAAGGAACTCGGGCGACCAGACCATCTGCATCTCCACAATAAACTGACGTCCTACGGCATCCACGCACCGTACATCCACAATACTGTTCTTCCGCAAAGGATTATCCGGAACCAGTTCGGCTGGAAGATATTCCACTTCTATTACTTCTTCATCGGCACGTAAAGGCAACAGGGCATTCAGCAGGCTGATGACCAAGTCTTCATGCTCGCCAAATACCTTCTTAAAGGTCAAATCTGCTTTAGGGTCTAAATATCTCATAGTCTGGTAAATTTGTTTATATGGCGAAGATAATCATTTCTTTTGGAAAAAGTCGGATTATTTTCCCCTTATTCTTTACTTCATTTTATCTCACCATAAAACTTTTGGTTGCCATATTATAATTAATGAAGTAAATAGTATTCGCTGCTAATACAGGCCGACCTGTATTGTCTTTTAGATAATGACCTTTGCTTGTCTTCTCTTCTCCATCTTGATTCGTTGCCTTCAACTCGTAAGAGAAATCGCGAAGTCCATCTGCAAAGTCAAAATAAGCAATCTCTCCGCTTTTCAAAGTTTTGGAAGCCTCACCCACCTTTGCGGTAAATGTATAACTTTTAAACCAATCGGAAAATCCATCCGGCAGTGTCAAAGCAATACCGAAATTTTGCATCTCCATTTCTACCGATCCTAAATTGGTCGTCTTTCCCTCTTCTATTGCAAAGTCCTTTTCATATTCGTTATATTTGGGACCTATGCTATTATCTACTTTGTAGATTTTGAGGGTATAATTTCCCTTTTCCAGCTTCACCTTTGCCGGCAAAGTGGTAAGTTTATAGGAGTGATTGTTATAAACAGCACCATTCTGCAAGATATCTATTTTAAACTCGACATCCGGCAAATCAAATGCTTTAGTGTTTACGATATTCACTTTCACATCACTGACCTCAACACTCAGCGATAGATAGCCGGAGTTACCGTCATTCACTGGCAACTCTTCCTGACTGCAAGCTGTTACCAACAGCATCAAGAGGCTCAATATTTGTATATATATTGTCTGTTTCATCTTATTTATCGTAGTTAAGAGTAAATGAATCTAACCAAAACTGGCTACCTATTATATATGCTGTTGTATATCCATTCCATACACTTGCATCTCTAAACTTATCTTCTAAATGATCCTCATCTTCTTTTGTTCCAGCCTTAAATAAAACTCTCACATGAGAAATAGGTAAATCTCTATAAGCATCATTATAATTCACATTAACACTTCCATTTGTATAAGAAGGTATCGTATTACCTGATTGTAACTTTCCTTCTCCTATGACAGTCTCTTTATCTCCCTCAATATTCACTAACTCTATTTGAATCAAATACTCATCTCCATTATAGGGTGAAGCTTTATAAACAAATGAAATAGAAGTAGGACGTATATAAGCTTCTTTAGGGTTAATTTCTCCTGAAGAAACTTCATATTGTCCCACACAAACTAAACCTGCAGATATATTCTTGATAACACTTCCTGATTTTCCCCAAAATTACAAGTATTCCACTCTCCCCATCCAATCGTCATCATATGAGCAACTGTACTATTATTTTCACTGATAGGCAAAGTACTTGACTTCGAAACATAAAAAGCATTCGCTCCATCTTTATGACATGTTAAAGCATTCCGAGTATCAATCCATCCCCCTTTGAATGTATACAAAGGATTTTTCTTTTTAGGATACGAAATATCATATCCTTCATCTAAAGAAGAGTTAGGGATTTGAATGCTTTCATACGTCTTTACTTCTTTAGTCTCGCTTGCAATTGCATTTCTATACAAAGCTCGCACATAATATGTTTGACCCGGATTTAATTGACCCTTACGCAAATCTGGATTTAAATCTGTCCATTCATTATTATTAGTACTGAACTGATATTTGATATCTTTACTAATTATATCATAATTACCTTTAGTTACCTGAGATTTGTCCAATGGATTCATAGTAAACTCCTTGGTCCAAATATTACCCGGATATACAGAAACCCCAAACTCTGGTTTCTCACACCTCAACGTATAAACCCGGTTTGCTTCTGTATCTTCACTACTCCAGCGATTATTGGATTTTACATCCAATTCCACTGTGTTCTCCGTCGTTTCACCATTATTAGTAAGTAATTTATTCACTACGGAAGTAAAGTCTATGACTTGCCCTTTTTCTCCAATTGTAGGCAACTGAATACCTAAAGCCTCAATAGCGGCTTTATCCTCCGCATTGGATAATAGATATTCCTTATCATTCAAAGAAGCGAACGGTTCGTCAGTGAAATGAAACTTCATCTTCAAATCCTGCAATCCTGTCGCAGTATTCAATTTGACCAACGCATCAGACACCGTTTGCGTTTCTACAATCGAAAGAGTGTTGTTCTCAAAAGCTTCAGATGCCTCCAACTTCGGCTTCGGCAACCAATCCAATGGTATCGTCTCGGTGATATCCACCTCCTCAACTTTGACTTTCGATACTTCCACTTTCAGCCCGGCTTCCGCCTTAGCCATTGTCAATATAATTTTGCAATGTTTACCAGCTGCAAAGTTGGCAGCATTTTTTAATTGATCATTTTCAAGCTTGAATGTATATGGCTTTCCCGTTTCCCTTACCGTTCCGACAAATGTAAATGTAGGGATTGTTCCAGCACGATAATAGGCACTTTTGCCATTGTCTTTAATCTCTACCGGAGCCACATAAGTATGGTTTTCATCCTCCTCTACAAACACGTCTACCCGGTAATCGGAAAAGTCGGCAGTAAAGTCTTGTCCTTCGGCTTTCTCTCCGAAAACAACAGAAGTCAAGGCATTTGCCACTTTGCAAGATATACTAACGGATGTTGTCTTACCTTTCTCTACTTCTGCAATCGTATCGCCTTTGTAATAAGGATCATTCAACGCCAAGATAGGATTGGTTCCATATTCCGCTGTCAGTCGGAACCTTCCTTCCGGAGTGGAAACCTTCAATCCCTCTTTATAATTCCCCTCGTAATACTTCAGGGAAGGAGTCGCATCGTTCACCACCTTCAACTTGAATTTCTGCTTCAAAGGTTCACCCAACTCGGCTGGGGTAGACTTTGTCGTCACCTCCACATCGTTCGTCAGGGAGATTAGAAGCCCTGTTCCGTCAGTCAATACGGAATCCTCCTCTTCCTGGCAACCCACCATGGCAAGTGCCAAAATCCATAATCCGATTAAATGAATGTATCTGCTCATATATTATTCGTAAACTAATTCCATTTCGTCTAACCACAAAGTGCTGCCTTCTCCTCCAATAAAGTAATCGCCATACTTGCTGGCAGATGCCACCACGACAATCATCTTCGGTGTGCGGTTGGTCGCACGGTAAGTCAAAGGTATCGTGATTTGCTGATAACTCGAAGTTGACTCTCCCTTGATGAACTCGCCATAGGCGATGATATTCTTATCGTTTTTGTCGAACAACTGGCGGGTGGACGGGCGCGTCCGGATTTCATACGGTTCGGACTTGTCAGACAAAGCTATATAAACATGGCAAGAGTCTGGACGACCTCTCAATTGTGACAAACTTCCTACATCATCACCGATACGGTTGATGGTAGAAGTCGTGTACTTATAATAAAGCCGCAAAGCTGTCGGGAATGAGGTGAACGGGCGGCCGAACTTCAAGATGCCGTTTGTTCCGTCCAGGGCAAAATCTCCCGTAAAGATATTGCCAGAGCCCAATTTAATTATAGCATTCTTCGACTCCAACAATGCCGCTTTTCCTTTTACGCTGACATCAGTCGGTGTCGTGATATTACCGATAAATGCAGAAGAACCGCCATTGCCTGTTCCCCAAAAGGCATTTGCACCCTCTGCCCAAGGATTCCACTGTTTCCCTTCTTGATGCCAATCCTCGAAGCTGCCATTCTCCAAAGGAATAGCCCTTACCGTGGAGAAAGATTGGCTCGTGCCATTTGTCCCATCCACATTGACCCGATACTGATAGTCCGTAGCTGGAGTCAACCCCTTCAACAAGGCTGAGAAAGTGGTGCCTTTCACGGTTATATCGGATGCGGGAAGCTTCATCCACGTCGCATCGCTCTGCTTTTTATATTCTACTTCCGGTGTTTTCCCACTTTGGATTGTACCGCTCAATGTCGCTTGCGTACACATCGGGAAGACTGAAGAGGTGCCGGTTGAACCGCCTTCCTTTTGATAAACGAATACGGTCCACTTCGTGGCTGTCTCTTCCCACGCATTGGAAACATAGAAAGTTTGAGTCGATGAATAGTCATGTATCTTGGTCGGATCGGGTTCAACACTTCCATATTTACCGCCCAAATTCATCTCCGTAACGGTGATATTCTTCAAATCTTGGTCTGCGGCAACATAGATAATCACGTTATGGCTGTTGGCATCTATTACCGCATTACCGACCTGTCCCGATATATTGATGTCCCTTTGGATGATTTGCTTGACAGAGACTTTCCAGATATAATCTTGGTAAGTGCGCAACGTGAAGTTCACATCGTTGGTAAAGTTCACCCGGGTGTTGGACAAGATAGAGATACTGTCCAACGAAGCAAATCCCTCTTTCGGGAATTTGGCATAATTCACACAAGAAGCTGAATCGGGTAATAACTGGGCTTGCTTGGTAATCTGCAACCGTTTAATCTTCAGTTTGGAGAGATCCACTGAATCATTCACATAAAGCAGGACACTCCTTGCGTTCTTGTTGATTTCAGCCGCCTCAAAAGCTTCCGAATCCGCTCCGCGCTGTCCTTCTACCTCGATGCTCTCGATCTGGGCTTCAATGATAGGATAAGGTATGTCGTTCTCAATGGCACAAGTCACAAATCCGAACAAGCCGATTCCACCGACCATTGCCATTTTAATCTGTTTCCAAATGTATTTCTTCTTATTCTTCATACTTAATCGTTTTAGAGGTAGAACGTCATACCGATGTTAATGGAAAATAGATTAATCTTGAAGTTTCCGGATGAAAGGCGATGGTGTCCCTCTTCGACTTGGTTGGTCTTTTGATCCACCCATTTGAAATCGAAGCCCATTACGCCAACGGATACTTCCACGGCTGACCAATCCGTGATGAATGCGGTCAAGCCCGGAGCAAATCCAATTTGGAGACTGTTGATTTTCTGGAAAGTTCCATCATAAGTATTGCCTGTTCCCGTGGAGTTCTTTCCGGTTCCATAGCCATACGTCAGACGGGCTTCATTAAACAATCCAAAAATCTTGCTTCTGCCGATGGGCATATAAGTGCGAATAAAACCCGATGTTTGATACTTGTGCTCCAAATAGTAGAGGTTGTCCAAACTAATGTTGAAGTCTTCTCCCAAGTTCAGCTCAAAGTTCTTCAAGTCGAGATAGTTCCGGTTGTAAGTGAAACGGAAACCAGCTGCAATGTTGTTGCGGAAGAAATAACCGATATACGGACTGACACTGAAGTCATATCCTTTGCCTTCCACATTCTTCAGCACCAAGAAGTTCAAGTTTCCTTCATCGTGTTCAGAATAGGAAACAGCTCCACCTACCATCCATGTTCCTTTCGGAATAAAGACAGCTTGCTGAATGTCCCGGTCGATACGGTTCATCGCCCGACTCCCTCTTTGCGCATAAGCGCATCCTATTGTCGCTGCACATAGCAGCAAAATCGTTAAAAGCTTTCTTCTCATTTATTATACCAAAAGAACCGGGAAGAGCCATTTAACCCTCCCGGTTGATTTATGAATCTTAAATTAAACAACGATATTACTCCCACATCGTTGGCGTATCGCCATACAGCAATTCAAAGTCATCCAAATGCAAGCAACTTCCTTTACCTCCTGTAAAGTAGTCACCATATTTACTTGAACTACATACTATAATCAAATAAGCTGGCTTATCTGTTATGTTTTTATATTTCAAGTTAATGGTAAACTCTTTCCATTCGCCATTGGTATTTACACAATCAGCAGCAGGCAATTCACCGTAAGCAATAATACTCTCGTCGCTTTCAAAGTTAATGAAAGTGCTTGGGTTTGTATTATCTACCGTATACTTTTTCTTTGACAATGCAATATAGATAGAGCAGATATCCATATCGCCTTTTTTGACCGTATTGGCAGGCTGTTTCTCTCCAACATACCCTATATTCTTTGGAGCATATTGATAAAAACCATGCAAAGCTGTCGGACGGGATTTGAAAGGCTGACCAAAATCAATCTTTGCACCTGACATACCTATCAATTTACCAAAACGGCCGTAATACAAACTTGCAGCAGCAAATTTTACTACAGCATGTTGAGACTCCAATTTAGCAGAATAAGAACCTGTACGTTTGACAGAAGCATCTCCTGTTGTCGGATTAAATCCATATTCACCTCCTCCAGGATTGCTTGAATCCCAAAGATAATTACCTGCATTGAAAACATCTTTCGATGCAGCATACCAAATATCGCCATTCTGATACCAATCCTCAAATCCACCATTCTGTAGAACTATATTCGTTTCCGTAGTAAATGTAGCGAGTCTTCCAATAATTGAAGTCGTTTCATTAGCTGTACCTACCAACTGATATTCGTATGTTGTAGCCGGAGTCAATCCTGTAATCTTATCCGTAATATAGTTCTTACCATCCGGCTTAGCTGCTACATCCGTCCACGCTTCTTCTCCTTTTTTACGATATTGGAACTTCAATGCCATATCAGCTGTTGTTCCACTGATATCAGCAGCTGTAAAGTAAGCAAAATTGCTCCACGCATTGGCTGACAAACTACAATCTTTCTCCAACTTGCCGATTGTAAAGGTGTATTCATATTTGTTGGTTGTTGGATCTACTTTTACAGTAACATTGCCATTACCGGATTCGGCTAATTTATAGTTGAAAATATAATGGTCACGAGCCTTCGCATCTCTATCTACACTTAGTTCTTTATTATCCTCTTTACTATATGTCTTACCGGATTTACTGATAAGGGTCACGTCTGCTGTTAATTTACCAACAGGGAAATAACATGACCTCGTTTCAGTACTTGGGAAAGACATGTTATTAACCGTAGCAGCTACACTTTTAAATGCATCTAATAAATCTTTCTCATAATGAACCGTAACCTTTACATTTGCCAACGTACAAGTCATCTTTACACTTGCTGTTTTGTTTTTGGCTATTGTCACTTCTTGAGAGGCTGCATAATAAGGAGCTTCCCAAGCGGCTTCACTACCATCAAAACCGACAGAAGAAGCTTTAATCGTATAGGTTCCAACCTGCAATTCAATCGGAGTTGTTTTCCAATCTTCCCAATTATCTGTCTCTTTTACGACCACATTCTTGGAATTGACAATCTGGACTCCAATCTGTTTTCCGATATAACCGTCAACAGGCGCTTTCGTATCTGTAGATATATCTTGTCCTACAGACAAAGTCAAATAGCCTACATTGCTTAATTCCTGCTCGTCCGATTGACAGGAAAAAAGAAGTGCACTTAACACTAATATGGATAAACTGATTATATTTTTCATCTCTTACTTTGCATTAAGAATTACGAATAAAGTTGCTTTAGCCTCTTTTCCATTAGCATCAATAACCGTTATATCAAATCGATGACCAGTTGAATCTGTCACACCATATGCACCCATCATAGATATGAATTTAGCGATATCCAAAGAATAAGCCTTATCTCCTGTTTGAGGCAAAGGTTTTAAAACTTCTATTAAAATACCATCCTTGCTATTAGAAGAATCTAAAGTCAATAAATCTTTTCCTTGATCTAAGCCCAATGGTTTTAACGCTTTTGTAAAATCTGTATTACCTGCCGTAATCTTAACCTGCAATGATTTTAATCCTGCATCAGCCTTAATATTTACTAATGCGGCATCAGGAGTATTCGTAATTGTTTCACCATCAACAGTTCCAGTAATTGGTGTTTCTAAATAATCACTTGTTATCGTTGGCAAAGAACTTGGCTCTTCCGGTGTTTCAGGATCCGGATTCGTGCCACCACCTTCTTCTGGAGTCACTTCAATTTCAACAGTATCTTCTGTCTCAGCAAAGGTTACATCTACTGTAATTGTTATTCCACTTACACCCGGAACAACAATCGCCTCATTGATGTTCATCTTAATGGATAAATCGTCTGCAGCACCCCAATATTCAGAATTACTTCCTGTAGGCTTCGTTATGTTACGACTCTCATTTACTTTTTCCCCGTCAATTTTTGTACCTGTTACCGTCACAATCAACTTGGAAGTGTTCTCTGCAATAACCACATATTTTGGTTGTGGTGTACCAGGGTTACTACTTGTTCCCGTATAAGTTATGATATGCTTGCCATCCGAAATAGTAATAGTCCAATCCTGCATAGAAGCCAAGAATTGACTTTCGTAGGACAATGAAATCTTAGTGTTCAGCATACCACAAAGAACCGTAGCATTTGACGTTGAGCCTTTCAGAATGCTTAAATCCGTGCTACCTGCAAAATAGGGTTGATCCATTACATCTTTAAGTTCTTCTGCAGAATGAGACTCGATTTTATAATTACCCACAGGTAATTCAATTGCCCCCTCTGCTTGCAATTCTTTGTAAGTGTTATATTTCTTAGAAAATTCACTATTCGTTACACCTGTTATAATAACTGGAAAGTCATCAGCACTATAATTACCAACAGTTCCCGTACCTGTATTCTCAGCCGCCTTGGTTATTTGGTTCTTCTTGGCATCTACCGAAACGCCCAATTCCAAGTAACCCACTTCTGAAGAGTCCTTGCCTCCTTTGATTTCATCTTTCATCTCACAAGAAGTCAACCCGGCAAAAGCTAATAGGCCAATCGCTAATGTATTTATTAGTTTCATATTTATCTTCTTTTCTTTGATTAAACAACTCTTATTTCCAGTCTGATGGAATTACAATATCTACCGGAATATCATTGGTGGTTTCATCAATGGTAATTTCGATACCAATATTACCCGAAGCAATGACAGGTTTCACATTTATCACTTGTGCCTTAGCTGGACTTAACACATACGTCTTACTGACAGAAGAGGTCTTACCTGCTTTTGATGTCAAATTAATTGTTGTTTTAATTGATTCGTCCTTATCGACAATCAAATAAGCCGGGTCTGTCTGACTTTTCTTCCAAGTAAAAGTACTTTCACCTAATGCCTTCGATTCAAATACGACAGAATAGTCAGAGAAATGGTCTTCCATCGAAGAAGCGAAAACAACTTTCACTCTGGCACAAGCCGGCTTACAAGTAATTGCGACCGCTTCGCTATTATTATTTACACTGAAAGCCTGTTCTCCATAAACAAACATGGAAGAAGTAGATACTGGTTTATTTTCTCCATAAAAGGCTTTTAAAGTATAAGCTCCATTTGACAAACGATAAAGCTTCTTTTCATCTTTCTCCACTTCTGCTTTAAAGGCAGCCAAAGTCTCATTTACAATCGGAGAAGAAACACCATCCTTATAAATCTGGACAGTGTATTCATCCACATTCGTATAATCCACATCATTCACCGCCTTGGTAGACTGAAACCCCGTTTCAGCTGTCAATGCCAACGTAATACCTCCTTCGCCAGACTCGATTACCGGATCGGACTCGGAAGAACAGGAGCTAAAGATACCCAAGCCCACTACAGCACACATAGCTAACAAATATCCAATTCTTTTCATGTAATTATTTATAAGTTATTATTCTCTATTTTACGGATGCAAAGTAACAACATTACTTTAGCCAAAACAAGGTCTAATTTGTGGATAAATTATTCCATTTTTTAGATTATCCCCTTTTTATAGCTTTATAGCTTCTTTTTTATGGTCAAAATATGAGATTCTTCAATTATACATCATCATCAGTAGTTGGATTTGGCATGGCTGTCGGGATATATACAGACAAAAAAAGCCGGATTAGCGAACTAACCCGGCTTCCCTTCGTGCTCCTCGCACTTACTAAAACGGCGGCTACCTACTCTCCCACTGTTACGCAGTACCATCGGCGTGATTGGGCTTAACTTCTCTGTTCGGAATGGGAAGAGGTGGGACCCCAATGCCATAACCACCTTAATATCGTCATCTTTAGACCTGCAACATCCAATAAAGGCACTCGAAGCGCGCGCCCCGGAAGTATCAACCCTTCCTGCGACATGAAAGTTTCGGGCTATTAGTATCGCTCGGCTTCGCCATTGCTGGCCTTACACCTGCGACCTATCAACGTCATCGTCTTTGACGGCCTGATGAGGAAATCTAATCTTGGGGCTGGCTTCGTGCTTAGATGCTTTCAGCACTTATCCAATCCAGACTTAGATACCCGGCGGTGCACCTGGCGGTACAACCGGCAGACCAGAGGTCTGTCCAACACGGTCCCTCTCGTACTAGTGTCAGATCCCCGCAAATTTCCTGCGCCCACGATAGATAGAGACCGAACTGTCTCACGACGTTCTGAACCCAGCTCGCGTGCCACTTTAATGGGCGAACAGCCCAACCCTTGGGACCTTCTCCAGCCCCAGGATGTGACGAGCCGACATCGAGGTGCCAAACCCCTCCGTCGATATGAGCTCTTGGGAGGGATCAGCCTGTTATCCCCGGAGTACCTTTTATCCTTTGAGCGATGGCCTTCCATGCGGAACCACCGGATCACTATGCTCTAGTTTCCTACCTGATCGACTCGTATGTCTCCCAGTCAAGCGCCCTTATGCCATTACACTCTGCGACCGGTTACCAATCGGTCTGAGGGCACCTTTAGAAGCCTCCGTTACGCTTTTGGAGGCGACCACCCCAGTCAAACTACCCGCCATACAGTGTCCCCGTTTAACGGGTTAGGGTTCAAACAACCAAAGGGCCGTATTTCAACGGCGGCTCCACTGGCACTGGCGTGCCCGATTCATAGCCTCCGGCCTATCCTACACATCGGTTGCCCAAACGCAATGTAAAGCTATAGTAAAGGTTCACGGGGTCTTTTCGTCCCATCGCAGGTAATCGGCATCTTCACCGATACTACAATTTCACCGAGCTCACGGTTGAGACAGTGCCCAGATCGTTACACCATTCGTGCAGGTCGGAACTTACCCGACAAGGAATTTCGCTACCTTAGGACCGTTATAGTTACGGCCGCCGTTTACCGGGGCTTCAATTCAATGCTTCCCTTGCGGTGACATCTCCTCTTAACCTTCCGGCACCGGGCAGGTGTCAGGCTATATACTTCATGTTCACTATTTCGCATAGCCATGTGTTTTTGTTAAACAGTCGCCTGGCCTATTCTCTGCGGCCAATCTTGAGATTGGCGTCCTTTATCCCGAAGTTACAGAACCATTTTGCCTAGTTCCTTAACCGTGAATCACTCGAGCGCCTCAGTATTTTCAACCCAACTACGTGTGTCCGTTTGCGGTACGGGTACTGTAATGGTTACGTTTAGCGGATTTTCTAGGGAGCCGGATTACGCCCATCTTGCCTCGCGCAAGCGCTTGGCATACTCTCAGGTTCGGCTCAAGCCGCGGATTTGCCTGCGGCTCTCTGCACCTACACCCTTCAACCGGCTATTCCGTCAGCCGGCAGGGCTTTCACTTCTCCGTCCCCGCTTCACCCAATACAGTAGTAACGGAATATTGACCGTTTCTTCCATCGGCTTCGCCGTTCGGCTTATCCTTAGGTCCCGACTTACCCTGATCCGATTAGCGTTGATCAGGAAACCTCAGTCTTTCGGCGAGGAAGTTTCTCGCTTCCTTTATCGTTACTTATACCTACATTTGCTTTTCCATGCGCTCCAGCCGGGGTCGTCCCCGACCTTCCACGCGCATGGAATGCTCCCCTACCATCACTTGCGTGATCCACTGCTTCGGCAGATGCCTTATGCCCGATTATTATCCATGCCGGACTCCTCGACTAGTGAGCTGTTACGCACTCTTTAAATGAATGGCTGCTTCCAAGCCAACATCCTAGCTGTCTCTGCAGTCCGACTTCGTTTTCTCAACTCAGGCACCATTTCGGGGGTAGCCTTAGCAGGTGGTCTGGATTCTTCTCCTCTCGGACGCGGACCTTAGCACCCGCGCCCTCACTCCACCGGAATGTATTGCGCGCATTCGGAGTTTGTCTGGACTTGATAGGCGGTGAAGCCCTCGCATCCAATCAGTCGCTCTACCTCGTGCAATACTGCCGGCAGGCTGCACCTAAATGCATTTCGGGGAGTACGAGCTATCTCCAAGTTTGATTAGCCTTTCACCCCTACCCTCAGCTCATTGGAACACTTTTCAACGTATAACCATACGGACCTCCAGTTGGTGTTACCCAACCTTCATCCTTACCAAGGGTAGATCACTTGGTTTCGCGTCTACTCACAGTGACTCGACGCCCTTTTCAGACTCGCTTTCGCTTCGGCTGCGGCGCTGAACGCCTTAACCTCGCCACTGGACGTAACTCGTAGGTTCATTATGCAAAGGCACGCCGTCACACCACATTGGTGCTCCGACCGCTTGTAGGCAGACGGGTTCAGGGTCTATTTCACTCCCCTGTTCGGGGTTCTTTTTCACCTTTCCCTCACGGTACTGGTTCGCTATCGGTCTCTCGGGAGTATTTAGCCTTGCGGGATGGGCCCCGCTGTTTCGCGCAGAATTCCTCGTGCTCCGCGTTACTCAGGATGCCACTAGGCTTGGGCAGGATGGCGCGTACCGGGCTTTCACCGTCTTTGGCGGCGTTTTCCAACGCCTTCCGCTGTCCTGCCGTCTTGCCACGGCGTGGTCCTACAACCCCGGAGCCGCCGAAACGACGCCGGTTTGGGCTGTTCCGCGTTCGCTCGCCACTACTTGCGGAATCACATTTTGTTTTCTTCTCCTGCGGGTACTTAGATGTTTCAGTTCCCCGCGTTCGCCCCATTTGCATGGTGGCAGGCCTCCTGCCTGCCGGGTTGCCCCATTCGGATATCCCGGATCTAGGATTATTTGCATCCCCCCGGGCTTTTCGCAGCTTATCACGTCCTTCATCGCCTCCGAGAGCCAAGGCATCCACCGTCTGCCCTTGCTTACTTTCTATGTCACGGCACTTGTGCGCCGGATTGATATTTCTCAAGCTTGCTCTTCTCGTTACTTTATTGAATGTACAGCATGTCAAAGATCTTTCCGCCAAGCAACTGGTGCTTTGGCGACTGTGGAGAATAACGGATTCGAACCGTTGACCCTCTGCGTGCAAGGCAGATGCTCTAGCCAGCTGAGCTAATCCCCCTTTGTAGTCCCAGGCATGGAACAACGCACCTTGTTGAACTGCCGACCTCTACATTATCAGTGTAGCGCTCTAACCAACTGAGCTATAGGACTGTCAACTTTGCCGGGATGGTACCCAGCCCCATCTTTCTCTCTTTACCTTTATATGTTTCCATATCCAACGGGTACAAGCGGGAAGCCATACTGCCGTTACCCAAGCCCGAAAGGAACCTTCGCGCTCCAGAAAGGAGGTGTTCCAGCCGCACCTTCCGGTACGGCTACCTTGTTACGACTTAGCCCCAGTCACCAGTTTTACCCTAGGCCGATCCTCGCGGTTACGGACTTCAGGCACCCCCGGCTCCCATGGCTTGACGGGCGGTGTGTACAAGGCCCGGGAACGTATTCACCGCGCCATGGCTGATGCGCGATTACTAGCGAATCCAGCTTCACGGAGTCGGGTTGCAGACTCCGATCCGAACTGAGACGTGGTTTGGGGATTTGCTCCTTGTCGCCAAGTCGCCGCCCTTTGTCCACGCCATTGTAACACGTGTGTCGCCCCGGATGTAAGGCGCCGTGCTGATTTGACGTCATCCCCGCCTTCCTCGCAGCTTACGCTGGCAGTCCCGCCAGAGTCCTCAGCATCACCTGCTAGTAACTGGCGGCAGGGGTTGCGCTCGTTATGGCACTTAAGCCGACACCTCACGGCACGAGCTGACGACAACCATGCAGCACCTCGCAGGCGGCCATTGCTGGAAAGGGCGTTTCCGCCCCTGTCCCCCTGCGTTCAAACCCGGGTAAGGTTCCTCGCGTATCATCGAATTAAACCACATGTTCCTCCGCTTGTGCGGGCCCCCGTCAATTCCTTTGAGTTTCACCGTTGCCGGCGTACTCCCCAGGTGGATTACTTAACGCTTTCGCTGTGGAGCTTACACTGTATCGCAAACTCCTAGTAATCATCGTTTACTGCGTGGACTACCATGGTATCTAATCCTGTTTGATACCCACGCTTTCGTGCTTCAGTGTCAGTCATGGCTTGGCAAGCTGCCTTCGCAATCGGGGTTCTGCGTGATATCTATGCATTTCACCGCTACACCACGCATTCCGCCTGCCTCAATCATACTCAAGCCGGCCAGTTTCAACGGCAGTCCAATGGTTGAGCCACTGGATTTCACCGCTGACTTAATCGGCGACCTACGCACCCTTTAAACCCAATAAATCCGGATAACGCTCGCATCCTCCGTATTACCGCGGCTGCTGGCACGGAGTTAGCCGATGCTTATTCGTACGGTACATGCAAACGGGGACGCGTCCCCGACTTTATTCCCGCACAAAAGAAGTTTACAATCCATAGGACCTTCATCCTCCACGCGACTTGGCTGGTTCAGCCTCCCGGCCATTGACCAATATTCCTCACTGCTGCCTCCCGTAGGAGTTTGGTCCGTGTCTCAGTACCAATGTGGGGGACCTTCCTCTCAGAACCCCTATCCATCGTCGGTTTGGTGGTAGTTACCCCGCCAACTGCCTAATGGAACGCATGCCTATCTATCAGCGATGAATCTTTAACAAATATCCCCATGCGGGACCCCTGTTTTATGCGGTATTAGTCCGACTTTCGCCGGGTTATCCCCCTCTGATAGGCAAGTTGCATACGCGTTACTCACCCGTGCGCCGGTCGCCGGCAATGTGTTGCCACACCCCGCTGCCCCTCGACTTGCATGTTAAGCCTGTCGCTAGCGTTCATCCTGAGCCAGGATCAAACTCTTCGTTGTTGATTTGTTTTATGTCTTCAGCCCAAGATTCCCTTTTTATTAGAGCTTAAGTATTTTTTGACGGTATGTCTTCTTTAATACTTGTACTACTCGTTGTATATGTAAATCTTTCAAAGAACTTCTCTCGATTTTATTGAGAGTTGCGGGTGCAAAGATAAGAACTTTTTCTTTTATCTTCCAAATTTTCCCGGAAGTTTTTTTTCATTCTTTTTTTTGTTGACCGCATCTCTCTCGATTGCGGATGCAAAGGTAGGTGGTTTTTATTTATTGACCAAATGTTTTCGCGATTATTTTTTGAAATATTTTTGTCGTTTATTGTTTCTTATTGGTAAACAGTATGTTACTGTTTTATTTTTCTTCTTGATGTTTTTGCTTCTTACTTGGTGCCAATTCCTCCCATGGGTGTCCGTTACTTTTGGCTTGACCCAAAAGTAACCAAAACAAAAGGCTTACGCTGCTGGCCTACTCCGTTCATTGCGTTCGCTGTGCGCGCCTAAAGCCGTTCGCTCCGCTCACTTCGACGGCGCTCCGGACGCTCACTCCATTCTCTCCGTTTTACGGCCACCAGCGAATGCCGGGCTTTTCTTCCTTTCTGCCTTCTCTTCCCTTCCCTTCTCTCTTCTTTCTCTCTTCTTTCTCTCTTCTTTCTCCCCGGCTTCCGCTTCGCTTAGCCTTCCTTCTTCTTTGCCTCCGCTTTCTCGTGTTATTGGAGGTTTGCCGTAGTAAAAATACTTATTATAATGGGGTTGCCATTATTTCCATACTATTATAATAGCGTTTAAATGGTGTTTTAATGCCGTTTAAATGGTGTTTAAACAGGGGTTCGTTTTTTCGTGGTTTACCTCTTTTTAAAAAGGTAGTATGCTTTTTGGAAAGAGGTAGTATGCTTTTTGGGAAAAGGTAGTATGCTTTTGGAAAAGAGGTCGTGCCCCCTATCGAAATGGGGTTAGATGAAAATTACTGCAAATCCATATATTCTGTTGGCATAGAATAGGTGATACCGCGACGCTGAAGGTCGAGCATCAAGGGGCGTGAACGCTTAAGGAAATCGTCCCATGAACGGTTTTCCTTTGTGCTCCATCCTGCTTCGGACAATATCAATGTGCGCGGATATGCCTGATAGAAGATGCGCTCGGGTGAATTGATGCACTCGCTCCACAGGGTTCCTGCTACTCCGAAGAGATTGTTTGTCTCAAAGTCCGCATCCATGTTCCATCCCGGGTCGAACTCATAGACGGTCTTGAACGGAACCGTCGGCATTCCCCAGTTCTTTTCCGGCATGTCGCCCGATGCCATTGGGTAATCGAAGTAGCAATATTCCCCCGGACAGAGCATGATTTTTGCATTATTCTGAACTGCCGCATCAATCGCCGCTTGCGTCAAGCCATGACGCCATGCAAATGTCACACAACCTTCTTGGATTTCCTTGAAGTCGGTTTCATACCAAAACATCGGAACCTTGTTATGCTTACTGCGCAGGTAACTTATCATCTCGTCAAACAGGTATTTCTGCAAGCGCCAATTCTGCATCTCTTCGTACGGAGTGACAGAACCTTCCTCTTTGCCCAATATCCGGGATAGAAGTTTTTGACACTTTTCGCAACTTGACCAATATTTCAATGCAGGATTGCCGGCTTCGTCTCCGCCCAAATGAATGTATTTGCATGGAAATATCTCAGCAATCTCATCGAACACGTCCTTTAAGAATGTGTATGTAAACTCATTGCCTGCGCACAACAGGTTGTCAGAAACGCCACAGGTCGTTCGTATCGGCACTTCAACGCCTCCACAAGTAAGTTCAGGATATGCGTGGATAGCAGCCACCTCGTGGCCCGGCATTTCGATTTCCGGCACAACCATAACATGATACTTGGCGCAATATTGCACGAAATCCCTCATCTGTTCCTGCGTGTAATAACCGGAAATAGGCATCAACATGTCATCCATGCCAATGCGGGAACTTGATTCCGAGATCAGTTTGGGGTATTTCTTTATTTCTATGCGCCATGCTTGGTCATCGACAAGATGAAGATGTAGACTGTTCATTTTATAGCGTGCCATTTCGGGCACCATCTCCTTGAGTCGCTCATAGGGTACGAATATACGGCACGGATCCACCATTAGTTCACGTACATGAGTGCGTGGAGCATCGCTTATCTCGATAGCGGCTGTCTCAATGCAGCGAGCCGAAGCGTTCTCGTCAATCATGAGCTGCTCCATCGTCATCAAACCATAAAACACACCTGCTGCCGTTTTGCCTGCAATCTGCAAACCATCGGCATTGAGGTGCAAAGTGTATGCCTCGTCATCGCTAAGTGACCCGTCAATGCTCAAAATAATTTTGGCTGTCCCGCAAAGATTAAGTCCCTTGACTCCTGCACGCTCATCCAAAATACGCATCAAATGCTCTTTTTCGTTCGCCAACTCGTCTGGGCAACTTACCGTGCCCACGTTCATCCACACCAAAGGCTGTTCTGTTGTAAGATTCTGCATCTTCAGAGGTACAGGGACAAGATTTTGTGCTGCCATTTGGTACATGCCAACCAGTCCGAGAAGCATTGCTATAGATAGAATAAATTTCTTCATTTTAATATTGTATATGATTGGTCAATAGTTTGTCTATTTAGTAACAGCAGAGTTCACCCGCAAATCAAAGCTCTTCCAGACCGCCGCCTTGCGATAGGCTTTAATGCTTCCCTTTGGGACATATAAGGTGACCTTGTTGCAATCAACCCCGATAAAAGCAGTTGCATCAACTTCTGGTGGAACTTGGCTGTGAAGAGTAATGGATTTCAGACCTGTACAATGAGCGAACGTAGCGGCTTGAAGTTTCTTAAGACCGTCCGGCAATTCAACCGCCTCAAGCATGGAGCAACCGGCAAAAGCCCCTTTGCCAAGATACTGCACGCTGCCTGGAATTGACACCGTTCCGCCCAATGCTGAACAGTTCATAAAGGCGGCGTCTCCCAAACACTGCAAGGCGGAAGGCATTGTTATCTGCTGCAATGAAGAGCAGTCCGCAAAGGCACTCGCACCAATATGAGTAATCATGCGCCCCATGTTTATCTTTCCGTTGAGCATCTTGCAACCACTGAATGCGTTAGCTCCAATGGATTGCAGATTGTCCGGCAAACTGACACCTTCGAGTTTTACGCACCCTTCAAAAACACCGTCACGCAATACGGTCATACTGTCGGGAAGAACAACTGTACCGCCAAGGCTCTCGCACCCCTTGAAAGCGTACGAACCGATATGATCAAGCGAGCCGTCCTTCACGATGGAGAGTTCCTTTATATTCTTACACATGGCAAAAGCCGAAGCCCCGATACTTTTAGTCCCTTGTGGAATATGGATTGTACCATTAAGCCCGTCACAAGCAAAGAAAGCCTGTGAACCTACGGTCTTTACACCTGATGGAAGTCGGAGCGTTTGAAGATTATGGTGCGAGTGCAAAGCATTCTTCGGAATATCTGCACAAATGGCGGAATGAAGATCCAGACTTTTCATCTGGAAACACAAGTCACGCAACTGGCGGAAATCGCCGTTGTTGGTAGAAGTCAAAGAGCCATTCAGTGCCACATAGACCGCACCGGCCTTTGTCTCGGCAGATTGGTCTGTGATATTTGCCGATGTCACGTTTTGCGCAGTCATCGCCTGAACACCCATAGCTGTCAGACCGAGAAGAAAAAGAGGTAAACTTTTTATCATTTAGCATTTAATTTATTTTGAAACATCTATATGTTCACAGGCCTAAAGTTACTGATATTTATTGCATGTCCAATTATCTTCGCAAAGATTTCGCATTTTGTAAGAAACACAAGCAGATAACAATTCCTTACGTCTACTCTTCATAAATACATTTTTGCACCATACTGATAATCGGCCATAGTCCTGCGATAAACAAAGCGGAACCTAATCCTGTATAGAAGAAAGCAAAGAAATGTTCCGGTATCGTGCCCAACCTGCGGAGGGTTATACCCATTGTCATCATAAACGCAATGATTAAATATCCTTTCAACGTAAGGAACTTATATATCTTGGCTTTCTCTCCTTCCATAGATAGTATCCTTTCGCAATTCTTAGAAATAATCCTGAAAAACATTGTCGCAAATACGGCAAAAACCGGCACACAAAGCAACCACACGAGTGAATCGATTGCCAATATAGATTTTACACCTATATTGGCAATATTCATTCCTGCGACCATCCATAAGAGGCCATTAATCACTATCAACCAATTCTTCTTTACCATCAACGAGTCGCTTTCTACCCCTTGGATTTATAGATTATTCCCAAACCGACCAAGATAAATACAACTAAGTCACTCCAGCTTCTGCCACAATCAACATGGTGGTTGCCCCCTTGAATCCTTTCTCTGCGAACATCTTCTCTGCCGCTAAAAGGATTTCCTGTTCTTTGTTATCTTTCTTCGACATTGTCCAACTGTTTTGTTTAACAAGCTTGTAAGCAATTTCAAATATATATATTATGTTCTGAAACACAAACGAATGCCCTCTGTCTTAAGAAAAATTAGGAACTTCGAACAGAATCACGGCTATATAAAAGAAAGCGGCATTACCTCTTTTCAAAGAGAATCATTACCCGAATATTCCAAATTATATAATGCTTATAAGTAACATTTCATCCTAAATTGTTGTACTTTTGGACTCAGAAACATAAAGCTTACATAAACAATGAAAAAGTACATGATGGTTATTGCTACATCTTTCCTCTTAGGTGGATGTCTAGCATGCACAAATCAACAAGAAGAGCAGCCTACAACTAAAACAGCTTCCTTACAGTTAAATAACGACTCTGCTCCTCAAGTTAAAACGAAGTCAGGTATTCTTGAAGGAGTCAATTTGTCCGGCATCAAGGTGTTCAAAGGCATTCCTTTCGCAGCACCTCCAGTAGGCGATTTGCGTTGGAAAGCTCCCCAGCCCGTGGAGAAATGGGAAGGCGTGCGCAAAGCTGTCGAGTTCGGTCCCAATCCGATGCAAGAAGATATATATGGCGACATGAATTTTGGAACGGAAGTGAACAGCGAGGATTGCCTTTACCTGAATATTTGGACTCCATCCAAGACAATGGATGAACGCCTGCCGATCTTAATCTATTTCAATGGTGGTGGATTAATGGCAGGTAGCGGCAGCGAACCCCGATACGCAGGAGATATGATGGCAAGAAAAGGAATCATCTCCATTACTGCCAATTACCGTGAAGGCATCTTCGGATTTTTCACGCATCCTCAACTATCCAAAGAGACAAGCTACAAAGGTTCCGGCAATTACGGCTTATTAGACCAAGTGGCAGCTATCCAGTGGGTAAAAGAGAATATTGCCGCTTTTGGCGGAGACCCGAACCGCATCACCATCGTTGGTGAATCAGCAGGCTCAATGTCTGTCTGTTCTTTGATGGCTTCCCCGCTTTGCCAAGGTTTATTTGCCCAAGCAATGGGATCCAGCGGCTCCGTATTGGAATTTGAAGGAATCCCGACATTGGAAGAGGGCGAACAAAAAGGTGTGGAACTTGCCAAAAAGATAGGATGCGAGGAGTTAAAGGATTTACGAGCCATTCCCGCTGAAGAGTTGATGAAACGCGCTGGAAGGAAATCGGTACCTATTTTTAATATTGACGGATATTTCTTCGTAGAGCAACCGGTTGAGACATTTGCCAAAGGCAAACAGACCAAAGTCCCTCTCCTTGTCGGTGGCAACAATTTAGAGATGAGTCCTTCCGCTTTGCTGAGTGGAAAAGAGCCAACGGTTGAAAATCTCAAAGCCGGAGCCAAACGCTTCTTCGGGGAAAACACAGACGAAGCCTTTCGCCTTTATGGCATCCTAAGCGACAGCGACGTGGAAGAACGGCCGGGCATCGACTTGGCATCGGATGTATTTTTGGATTTCTCTACATGGAAATGGGGAAATATGCACAAATTGACAAGCGGCCAGCCTGTTTACCGCTATCGTTATTGTCATCCACGCCCCGCAATGGCAATCAAAGGCAAAGTAGCCGGACTGGCAGGTGGCGTGCAAGATGCTAAAGAAGGGGCAACTCCCGCTCCAAGAGCCAAAGGAGCCGTTCATTCAGCTGACATTGAATATGCAATGGGGACATTGCCAACAAACAGAGTTTTCGATTGGCAACCGGAAGATTACATGATTTCTGAAATCTTCAGCCAATACTATGCAAACTTCGTAAAGACGGGAAATCCTAACGGGTTAGGACTTGTGGAATGGCCTGTCATCAATGGACAGGAAGTCGCTCCAGTTCTTCAAATCGACGTAAACACAGTGGTAAAAGCGGATGCGCAGATGGAGAAACGATACAACTTCATTGATAAACTCTTTTGGAAGTAAATAGACGAAATGCCATAATTGCAAACTGCCACGTTACTAATCCTGACATACCTTATAAATGGGATATGTCAAAACGATAGCTGATTCAAACCCTTAAGGCGTGTAAGAATTAGTAAAAAAGCAAAAATATCTGCCCGATTTACGGACAGAATAGATTTCCTGTTGATATTTTGCCCACATGTATAAGAAACAGCGTAAATTTGCGTTTAATCAAAAGAAACATCCTTAAACAGACATAGAATGAAATTAGTTTTTGCAACAAACAACAAGCATAAATTAGACGAAGTACGCAAAATCACAGCACAGCACAACATTGAAGTTGTCAGCTTGGCTGATATCCATTGCCATGACGAGATACCCGAAACAGCGGATACTTTGGAAGGCAATGCCCTGCAAAAAGCACAATACATCCAAGACAAATTCGGGTTGGACTGTTTTGCTGATGATACAGGATTGGAAGTGGAAGCCTTGGACAACGCTCCCGGCGTTTACTCTGCCCGTTATGCCGGACCCGGGCATGACTCGGAAGCCAATATGCAAAAGCTATTGCAGGAAATGGAAGGGAAAACAAACCGGAAGGCTCGGTTCCGCACAGTCATCGCCTTAATCATCGGAGATAAGCAATATTGTTTCTCTGGAATCGTAAACGGAACGATTACCACGGAGAAAAAAGGGGAAAACGGATTCGGATATGACCCCATATTTATCCCAGAAGGATATGAACAAACTTTTGCGGAATTAGGGGATTTTGTAAAGAACAAAATCAGCCACCGGGCTAAAGCGGTAGAACAATTGGACCATTTCTTGGCAAATCTGAACCTATAACGACTTAAAGTATATGAAACGTCTGCTATTATTATTTTTATTTATCAGCTGCATGCCTGCCGCTTTTGCACAATTTGAAAAGTGGGAAATACATCAGGCATACCAAAACACCGAACAGGTTGAAGAGACAAACAACCATGTGTTTGCCTTGGCAGACAGTTCGCTTTATATCTATGGGAAAGAAGATCAGAACGTAATCACTTATTCCCGCAAAAACGGATTAAGCGACAACAAAATCAAAGTTATCCGCTATCACGCCTCTTCACACACTTTGGTCATTGCTTATCGGAATGGGAATATTGATTTATTGGGAGACGAAGGGTTGTATAACCTGCCTTTCCTCAAGAACAGCACATCTATCCAAAACAAAACCCTCAACGACATCTATTTTTACCAAGATTACGCCTACCTCTCCTCCGAGACAGGTATTGTAGTCATCCATGTCAAGAAGAAAGAGATTACCGACACTTATAAAATCGGAGCTGTCCGTTCGACTTGCATCTTAAACGGATACTTGTACGCACTCACCGACAAGGGAATAAAAAGAGGAAAGACTGATAGTAATTTGTTGGATATTGGCAATTGGAGCGACTACAGCCTTGAGACAGACCTGTTCAAGATGGAGAATGTAAGCAAAATAGGAGAATTCAAGAATGCGCTCTGTTTCTTCATTGCCAAGGATGGCATTTATTACCAGACAAAACAACAAACCAAACGGCTGTTTCATGACACGGCTTTGTCCTGCATGAAAATAGAGAACGACAGGTTGTTGGCTTGCTCATCTTCCAAGTTATATGTAGCAGCTGATTTAGGGAACACCCAAACCATTGCCTTGAACGGAGTGACATTAAAGGATGCGAGTTGCCTGAAATCCTCTGACTCTTTTTGGTTGGCTTGCGGCACTGACGGACTAAAGGGAATCCAAAAACAGTCCGGACAATATGCTATTTCTGTTGAAGGCATAAGCATCAATTCCCCCAAACGCAATTATGCTTGGGATTTGAAGTTCAATGATGGTAAATTATGGGTAACCGGAGGCGGACGATGGTTAGACCGATATGGCAGACGCAACACCATCATGACATATGCTAATGGTCAATGGACTAACTATGATGAGCAAAAAATAGCAAAACAGGCGAATGCTTATTACATCCGAGATGCCATGAACATAGCGATTGATTCGAAAGATCCTAATCACATATACGTTGCTTATTATGGCGAAGGGATTTTGGAGTTAAAGAATGACACATTAATAAAATGGTACAATTTGGGCAATAGCGGGTTGGAAACATCCATAAGCAACAACAATCGTTATGTGCGCATAGGCAGTGTCACATTAGATAAGAACAACAATCTATGGGTGACCAACTGCGAGGTACCCGGAACCATAAAAGTACTGACCGCTGAAGGAAAATGGTATTCATACCCTATAACGGAAATAGCAAACGCTCCTATTGTGGATAAGATTCTGATTACCCAGAAAGGATACAAATTTGTTAATTTCCAACATACGGACCGCCCCGGCATTTTTGCATTCAATGACAATGGGACTATTGATGATACAACAGACGATGTTGCCAAATATTATCCCTCCGTCAATGATTCGCAAGGAGCATCCTTGGCAGCCAGCCGCTTTTTCAGCTTGACAGAAGATAAGAACGGGAATATTTGGGCAGGAACGAACATCGGTCCGTTGGTATGTTATAACCCTAACAACATAGAAGACCTACGTTTCAACCGACCTGTATTGGGAGATGAATCGGACTATTTGCTGAATGGAGTGCGGGTCAACGCCATCGCTGTTGATGGAAGCAACCAAAAGTGGATAGGCACAGAAGGTTCCGGCATTTTCTTGGTCAATTCAGACGGGACGGAAGTTTTAGAGAACTTCACGACTGACAACTCCCCTTTGCCTATCAACTCGGTTAACAGTATTGCCGTCCATCCTAAAACAGGAGAAGTGTTCTTTGCTGTTGACGGATATGGCTTGCTGTCATACAAAGGAGAAGCAACCGAAGGCAACGAGGATTATTCCGACATACATGCTTATCCGAATCCTGTTCGACCCGACTACGACGACAAAGTGACCATCACTGGATTGATGAGCCATTCGAATGTGAAAATCACGGATATATCCGGCAATTTGGTCTACCAAACAAAATCGACAGGCGGACAAATCAGCTGGAATTGCAAAAACGCCAAAGGGGAACGTGTAGCTACCGGCGTTTACTTAGTCATAGCCGCAACGGAGAAAGCGAAGGAAAGCGTAGTGACTAAAATAATGGTGATAAAATAATTGGTTTAATTACAAAAAGATATTACATTTGCTCGCTCAAACAATTAAATCTGAAAACATGAAATACGACGTAGCAATTATCGGTGGTGGACCTGCTGGTTATACAGCTGCAGAAAGCGCAGCCAAGAAAGGTTTATCTACTATCTTATTCGAGAAAAACGCATTAGGCGGTGTATGCTTGAACGAAGGTTGTGTGCCAACAAAGACATTACTTTATTCGGCTAAGACATACGATTCCATTAAACATGCTTCCAAGTATGCGGTTTCTGCAGAAAATGCATCTTTTGATTATCCGAAAATTATTGCCAGAAAGAATAAAGTGGTAAAGAAATTGACTGCTGGCATCCGGATGAAGATGAAAGAAGCGGGTGTAGAAATGGTGACAGGTGAAGCTTTTATCCAAAAAAGAGATGCAGACGGGACAATTACCATCACAGTGGGAGAAACTCCGTATGAAGCTGCCAACCTGTTAATCTGCACTGGTTCTGAAACAGTTATTCCTCCAATTCCCGGGTTAAGCGAAACTGAATATTGGACAAGCCGCGAAGCTTTGTTGAATAAGGAATTACCTACCTCTTTGGTTATCATCGGTGGCGGTGTAATCGGTATGGAATTTGCTTCTTTCTTCAACAGCATGGGTGTTGAAGTGCAAGTAGTGGAAATGTTAGACAAAATATTAGGTCCGATGGACCGCGAACTTTCCGATATGCTTCAAGCGGAATATAGCAAACGTGGCGTGAAGTATTATTTGGGATATAAAGTGACTGGCGTACACGGAACAGAAATCACTATCGAAAAAGATGGAGAAATTTCAACCCTCCATGGCGACAAAGTATTATTGAGCGTCGGCAGACGTCCTGTCACCAAAGGATTCGGCTTGGAAAACCTTCAGGTGGAACCATTCCGCAATGGTGTGAAAGTAAATGAGTTCATGCAGACCTCTTTACCCAATGTCTATGCTTGTGGTGATATTACCGCTTTCTCCCTTTTAGCACACACCGCAGTTAGTGAAGCGGAAGTTGCCATTGACCATATTGCAGGCCAACCTCATCCGATGAGTTACAAAGCTATTCCGGGTGTTGTTTATACCAATCCTGAAATTGCCGGTGTCGGAAAGACAGAAGAAGAACTCCAAGCGAGCGGAACCCCTTATCAAGTCAAGAAAATACCGATGGCATTCTCCGGCAGATTCGTGGCAGAGAATGAAATGGGCAACGGCGTATGCAAACTAATCTTGGCTGAAAACGGAACTCTTATCGGAGCGCATCTATTGGGCAATCCTGCTTCTGAACTGATTGTCATCGCAGGAATGGCTATTGAAAAGGGAATGAAGGCAGAAGAAATTACTCATTTTGTATTCCCTCACCCAACAGTAGGAGAAATCATCAAAGAAGCTTTGCTATAAAATCAGGATAGAAGCTTTATTATAAATAAAAGGGGCTGTTTCAAAACGAAATTTTGAGGCAGCCTCTTTTTGGATGCGTCAGAATTAGTAAAATGCAAAGCACAAAGGTCAAATTCCGAAAACGGATGATAATATGGAAGTACTGGAAGTCACATCCTAATTCTTATTGTATGGGATATCCTATCTGATTTTTACCAAAGTGAGCTCATAAAACAGCGTTTAAACGCTGTTTTAATGGTGTTATAACGGCGTTTATATTAGGGATAATCATTTAATTCCTTCAATCTGAGTTAACCGGCAGACGTTCCCGTATTTTCCCGATTAAACTCATCGTGTTTATATCATCGGCTCTGGTTTCAGAGCCGATTTTCTCGTTTTCAGTCACGTCTGGAGCCACCACTCCCATAAAGTTGCGCTCCATGCGTAGAACATCAGGCTGCAAGGGCGACTTGGACCGGCTCTCGTCTTGCAAGGTTGACCACATTGGCTGTGTGGATACCGAAGAAAATCAGCAAGATCTCTGTCGACTTTATTCTCGCTGCTATCTTTCGCAGTCCGTAATGTTGCTTCTGAGTACCGAATGAGCCTTCCATCTCTGTAGCTCTCACTCTGGAAAGTTCTCTTTTGGCAGCATTCTTCACCTCGTTCTTGCCAGTCCTGCCTTTCTGAGTGAAGGAGGTCTCAATACCATTCTCTTTGCAGAATGTTCTGTTGTCGTTTCCGGAGTAACCTTGGTCGCCACCTATCTTCTTCACCGGTACTCCAGTAAGCTTATTAGACAATGACACGCAATGCTTCAGCCTTGTACCCTCATTGAAGGCGTTGAATGAAAGTTTCTCAATGAATGAGATTCCATCAATCAATAGGTTGTTGCTCTTCGCTCCAAACTCTACAGTCTTGGTTTCCTTGCCTCTGACAATCGGTCTGATATGTGGTTTGTCGAGACTTACGATGCGGTTCGGTATGCTCTCGCGGGAGTCGCCACTCTTGAAGTGATTCTTCTGCTGACGATATACCCTTGTGATGATTCCAAGCATATTCAACTGCTTGTCGCTCAGCAGTCTCTCGCAACTATGGATACGCATCTGTCTGCGGATCTCACCGAGCATCTTGCACAGCAATGCAAGCAATCTCATTATCATCTTTCGTGTCTGCTTGTGAGTGTGCTTACGCTGCTTCCTGTAAGCCAGATTCGCCTTCTCTATATCGTTGTACTTTGTCCTCAATCTATGTTCACCTAGCTTGGAACTGACTGCACATCATCTTGTATGCTCTCTCAACACATTCCCAAAGCAACTTCACATCGGTCGGGAAACGCATCAGACTTTCATAGCAACTGGCATCAGTATACACTGTATCAAGGTTCTTCATGTATGGCTTCCACGCATCTGCAAGCACCTTCTGCTGCTCTTGGATCTTCAGCTTCTTGGACAGTTCCAACAATATATTGTCAATCAACTTATAGTTTGTCAACTGGTTCTTAGGAGTGATCCTGATGCCGCAGAAAATCTGATAATAGATGTTTCCATTCAATGCCTCCATCAATTTCGGAGCTGACAATCCAGTATACATCTTCAAGAATGCCAATGCCACCTTGCCTTCAGGGATGAAGAAGGACTTTCTGCCTCTTTTAGCCCTTATGGTCTTTGGCTTCTCCTCAATCAACCCAAACGATATCGCCATTTCTCGAAGAGGAAGAAGTGACCGAATGCGTCCAAGTTCACTCGTTTTGAAGGTTTCTACATATTGCTGATAAAAATCAAACTCTGTGAATGCAATCTCTTGCTGAATGTCAGATAAATTTCGTACTTTTGCCATGAGTTATTTTTGCTCATTTCCTCCGAAGTTTACTTTTCTACGGTATTCGGAGGAATTTTTATTTCCTTTAGCTAAATTACAACAAATATACCACATTAGCAATCAATAAGTTGTAAACTTTCAAAGTGTTTTGCGACTATCCCTAATTTAGTGCATACTTAATTCTGCCGATGGGCTTGTTGTTGATGAAGTTTACGTATTGCAGAATGGTAAGTGCACTAATTTTGCCGATGATTAACTGGTCTGTAAGTTGCGAGAATATTGTCTCAATCCTCTTTCTTGCCTTTGCAAACGGAATGAATGTCGGCTTCCAGTCCTTCTGGTTGAGCCGATACGGACACTCCAGTCTTATGTGTGCGGTTTCGAGCAAGTCAAGCTGTACATCAGCTCCAATATACCCTTTGTCGCCATAGATGCTACAGTCGTGATAAGCATGTTTCACATCCTTCATATAATGGAGATCAGCCACACTTGCCTTTGAGAGGTCACAGGAATGGATAACCCCACTTAACCCACAGAGATTGTGTAACTTATAACCAAAATAATACGTGTTCTGCGAAGCGCAGAAACCGAAGTCTGGGAGCTTGCGAGAAATTGCCGGTACGTCCCATCTTGCAACGTTTTCCTCTTGCAACCCTACAGACCTCTATTGGCTTGGAGTCAACAAAGAATTGTTCCTCTCCACCATCCATTTCCATGACAACCCTTTTGCACAGTTCCTCACACAAGCCTGCAGTTTTCTTCCTGCGGTCATTGAACTGTCTCCTTGATATGAGATTGGGAATGCAGTCCTTGTACTCTTGCAATTTATAGTCGAACAACCACTTCTCACTATCAATGCTCTCTGTCTCTGCTGTCAGGGATAGTGCCACCACTTCCAAATCCGAAAACTTGGGAACAGGACCACGACGTGGAACATTACCCGATTCATTGACGAGATTTTCAGAGAATTGCTTGCATATCTCAAGTATTTTGACGATTATTTTGAAACTCAAATTAACGATAAAATCCCGGCTAAAATGATGTTGGAATCCGGCATTTTCGTAATGGTGATGGATTCTCTTTATGCGTTTGAAAATAAAGAAGCCATCAATCTGGATTATGTCAGAACACAGGAAAATGAAAAAATGAATCTCGGTGGCAAAGTATATAATATAACCCACAAGGCTAAAGGAAAGATACAATTAGGGGAACAATATGGAATACCGCGGTGAGATTTTTATTCTGTCAGAATATAAAGCCTACAGCGGAATAGCAATTCCAATACAGAATATATGTAATACAGAGGATGGTAGCCGCATTCTTAAACTGGATATGGAAAAACAGGCACTCCGGTCAATGAGCAGAAAACAATTCGATTCAGAATCAAGTGATTATACTGCCACAAATATCAATTACGACAGTTATATGGGAATGCCTGCAGTTAAGACACATCTTGACTTTGAGAAAGGCGGTAAGAACTATTCTCTACCCGGTAATTATTTACTTGACTTGGGTAATGCGTCTTTTGTTTTCCTAATGAAGCAAAGTCAGATTGTGCAAGACTTCCTTCATGATAATCCGGACATTGAGTTGAAGAAGGCATACAACAAAAAAGGTGTGCTTATTGCAGAAGCAATCATTACGGAAAAGTCCAGTCTGTGTAACCGGAGTTTTGAAAAGCAGATTATTGCAATAACATCTGCGTTGCCTAAATTTACGGTAGAAGGAAGTGTCGGGCTGAAATTCTTCGAAGGCGCTGTATCTGTTTTTGATTTTGACAAACAGAAGTTTTATACAAAATAATTTTTGAAATGTAACCGAGCTGAATCTGGGCAATGTCAATCAGCCTAAGTACTCGGACAATCCTTCATTGATTGCTGACATGTCCTATGCACCCTCTGAAACAACTTACAGACTTGGACTCACATTATGCCAATCCAAGTCTGTATTCAGAAAAAAGATACAAGGCGCAATCTTGTCTTTGGTTTTTCCTGAAAAAACATAACATGTCGGTATCAGCAAAATGTTTGGCAGCAGCAAGGAAAAGAGATTGGCGACAGTTATCCCTCTCTTCCGAGCCTTACGGCACGTATAATAAGTTCCTCCTTTATCTCATAAAACAGCGTTTAAACGCTGTTTTAATGGTGTTATAACGGCGTTTTAATGACGTTTATTGGAACACAATAATCTTACTTCTATATAATCGAAATTATTTGACTGATACTCGAAAGTCACTATAAAAAAAGTCCCATAAATCTTGCGATTTACAGGACTCTGTTGCGGAGAGAGAGGATTATAAATCCTTCTCTCCTATATCCTTGAAATTCAATTCGTTTTCAAAATGTCAATGCCTTAGGGGGTACAACTTAGGTTGCAAGAATAACGCTTTTCTGTCACCTTTTGGCTGTTCGTTGTCTGCCTAAAACTACGGTTCAAAGATACGGCTTTCTTTTGACATATGCAAATCATTGAAAATAAATCTTATGCGGTAGTGCAAGGTGCAAGCTATATATATAGATATATACTTGCACCTTGCACTAAAAACGACCTTGTAATAAACAAGATACTACTAAAATAAGTACCTTTGTAAAATGATTCAAGAGGAGTTCAAATTTTACAAGCCATGTAAGTTGCTGCAACCTTATATAAGATATTATTGGGTATTCAAGAGCAATCGACCGCTGGATGCCTTTACTTATCCTATCGGTTGCTCTCAAATCATTTTCCATAAGCAAGCACCGTTATATATTCCCGAATTGAATGCTGCACAAGACAAACTCACCATCAGCGGACAAGTTAATTTCTCGTCACACCTATATGCAGACGGAAATATAGAAATGATAGTGGTTGTATTCCACCCTCACGCCATGAGTATGTTTCTGAACATACCGACATCCCTTTTTACAACCGGGAAGTTTCGGGCTATGATATTGAAAACAAGAGTTTGAATGAACTGGCTGCACGAATATTCAACTGTGAGAATAATTCTATTTGCATAAGCTATATAGAAAAATGGCTGGTGTCACAAATTGCCGATAATTTAGCTAATACCACATACAAAGTTAAAAGAATAGATGCCGCCATACAGCGAATATATATCACTCCGCAAATCTCTGTAAACGAATTATCTTCCATTGCCTGCCTAAGTAAAAAACAGTTTGAGCGGTTGTTTCATTCATTTGTAGGTATCAATCCCAAAGAATATACCCGTATCGTCCGCTTCCAAAGGCTTTGGCGCAGATGCAGCATCAAGCGGGTAAAGAAATCAATCAGGCACAAATAGCATACACCAGCGGTTATGCTGACCAGTCGCACTTTATTCGGGAGTTCAAGAAACTCTGCGGATATACGCCCGTGTCTTTGCTGAAAATATCAAATCCATATTCCGATTTGTTCACCAATCCCGTATAAATGTCCCGTTTGTTCTATCCGGGTTCAAACGCTTCCCCTACTTTTGCTACCTGATTCATTAAATGAAAATAGCATTAAGTATGAAAGAAGTAAATCCCAAAGAAACAAGTCGGGCATATGCCTTTGAAATGTGGATGAACGCACCTATGCCAATGGTGACATTCTTTAAGACCCTCAATGTGTCACGCCTTGTGAAAGTCAGCCGGAAATCGGGCATGAAGTTTAATATGTTGATATGCTGGTGCATCGGAAAAGCCGCAAGAAACATAAAAGAATTTTATCTGCTGCCCGTTAGCGATAAGCTGATGCAGTACGATACCATTGCAGTAAACACCATTGTCGCTAACAAAAGGGCGAGGTAAGTTCGTGTGATATTCCTTTCTGCGATGATTTATCTTTGTTTAATCAACACTATCTGCAACTTACCAAACAAGTGGCTGAAAGTTGCGTCAACCACGACTTGACAGAAAGCATGATTATCGGAACTTCCGCATTGGCACAATATGAAATAGACGGTGTTGTCGGTATGTATAGCGGCATTTTTAATAATCCGTTTCTTATTTGGGGCAAATACAAACACAACGCATCGAGTTTACAACGGGCTACCGGATTGACGTAGCCAAATGGGATGCAGACAAGCAGCGGGTAAAGAACGGATGCACCAACAAACTAAAGCAAAGCTCATCCGAAATCAATGCGGACTTGCTGAAATACTATGCCGAGATTCAAAACGTATTCAAGGAATTTGAGGTACAGGAAGCCATGCCCACCACCCAACAGCTAAAGGATGCGTTCAACCTGCGGATGAAAGATGCCAACGAAGAGCAGCAGGAAGAAACACAGATAAATTTTTGGGAAGTATTCGATGAGTTTGTAAAGGAGTGTGGCAATCAGAATAACTGGACGGCATCCACCTACGAGAAATTCTCAGCAGTGAAAAACCACCTCAAAGAGTTCAAGGAAGATGTAACCTTTGAATACTTCAACGAGTTCGGCTTGAACGAGTATGTAAATTTCCTGCGTGACAAAAAGGATATGAGGAACAGCACCATCGGCAAGCAGATGGGATTCCTCAAATGGTTTCTGCGCTGGAGCTTCAAGAAAGGGCATCATCAGAATATTGCATACGACACTTTCAAGCCCAAATTGAAAACCACCTCTAAAAAGGTGATATTCCTGACTTGGGACGAATTGAACAGACTGAAAGATTATCAGATACCGCATGACAAACAATATTTGGAACGTGTCAGGGATGTTTTCCTATTCTGTTGCTTCACAAGCCTGCGATATTCAGATGTTCGTAACCTGAAAAGAAGCGATGTGAAACCCGACCACATAGAAGTTACCACAGTCAAAACGGCGGACAGCCTGATAATAGAACTGAATGACCATAGCAAAGCCATACTTGAAAAATACAAGGAAGTCCATTTTGAAGACCACATGGCACTGCCCGTTATCAGCAATCAGAAAATGAATGATTATCTGAAAGAACTGGGAGAACTGGCTGAAATCAATGAGCCTGTACGGGAGACTTATTATAAAGGAAATGAACGTATAGATGAAGTCACCCCAAAATACGCATTGCTAAGCACCCATGCAGGAAGAAGAACATTCATTTGCAATGCGTTGGCTCTCGGTATTCCGGCACAGGTAGTAATGAAATGGACGGGGCATAGTGACTATAAAGCCATGAAGCCTTATATTGACATAGCGGATGATATTAAGGCAAATGCCATGAACAAATTTAACCAACTATAAAAGTATCAATCAGTTTCATAGATTATCAGCTATTTGAATTATATTTGCGACAACAATAAACATTAGAATGGAAAATAACAGAGAATATCATATAGGAAGAACGGACTTTGACGCATTTGTTCACGCTGTCGGTTCGGAAATAGAACAGGCGCAAGTCCGGCTGATTACCGCAGCCAATGCGCAAATGCTGTTCCATTACTGGAAAATGGGCAACTATATCCTGTATCATCAGAACTTGCAAGGCTGGGGAAGCAAAATCATCAAGCAACTGGCAAAGGCTATCCGTTTCAATTATCCTGAAAAGAAAGGCTATTCGGAACGCAACCTTACCTATATGTGCCAATTCGCACGGTCATATCCGCTGAACGTGCTACGAAGTTTCATTGATACGGATGCAAGATTGTCTGTTCCAAACATACAGAATGTGACAAACGAAGTATTGAAACTGAACGACAAGCAATTTACGCAGGAACTTACTGCGCAAATGCAATCCGCTGATTGTCAGTCTTTAAAAATTACGCAGGAAGTTCCTGCGCAAATTCAGGATGTAGCGAAAACTGTTTCTGCCATTTACAGGATGGAGATTAGTGAGATAGAAAAGTTTTTCTTGACATCCCCTATTGCCAGAATAAACTGGGCAAGCCAAATGGTTATACTTGACAGTTCGTTGCCGTTAGGTGTGAGATATTGGTACATGAAACAGTCTGTGGAAATGGGCTGGAGCAGCAATGTTCTTAAAATAGAAATTGAAACCAATCTGTATAGCAGACAAATCAGCAACAACAAGGTAAACAATTTCACAGCCACACTTCCGGCACCACAAAGCGACCTTGCCAATTATCTGTTGAAAGACCCGTATATATTTGATTTGGCAGGAGCGAAAGAAAAGGCAGATGAAAGGGACATAGAAGAACAGTTGGTAAAACACGTTACCCGTTATTTGTTGGAAATGGGTAATGGTTTTGCTTTCGTTGCCCGACAGAAGCATTTTCAAATTGGCAACAGCGATTTCTATGCCGACTTGATTTTATATTCAATTCCGCTACACGCATACATTGTAGTGGAACTAAAGGCCACCCCATTCAAACCGGAGTATGCAGGACAACTGAATTTCTACATTAATGTGGTGGATGACAAACTGAGGGGAAAGGATGATAACAAAACCATAGGGCTGTTGCTGTGCAAAGGGAAAGATGAGGTAGTAGCGCAATACGCCTTGACAGGCTACGACCAGCCGATAGGCATCAGTGATTACCAGTTGAGCAAGGCTATACCTGAGAATTTAAAATCAATTCTGCCAAGTATAGAAGAAGTAGAGGAAGAACTGACTTCCTTTCTTGATAAAGATAATAATCCTCAAAATTGAAGTCTATGGCAGGAGAAATAAACAAACTGATTCCCCTATACGGAGAACTCAACAGAATATATAATGATTGGATAACCAATTATGCATTTTCTTTTGACAAGCAAAAATTCATCACCGATTTTTACAGGCAGCACAATGATACAAAGGCTTTTGAATCCGCTATCCTTGAACTGGTACTTGACAAGCAGAAAGAACAATACACATTGATTCTCAATAGTTTAAAAATCGAAATAGAAAAGAATATACGGGCTTATGAAACAAAACCGCTGAATGATGACATCATAAAGCGTGTGTGTTTTCACTACGCAGACAGGCGTAATTCTATAATAAAAGACCAGTTGGAGATTACAACCAAACTGCATAAGCCTTTGAATGATGCATACCATAGATATGATTTCATTGGTTTTCGAGAACATACGAATGAAGAAGAAATACTGGCTGAAAAGGAATATGAACGCTGCAAGGCTGAATACGACAAGGAAAAGAAAAAGAATTGGATAAACTCTATGAACTGCAAAAGCAAGACAGGAAAGAGGCTTTTCAATATACAGAAAACCTTTCCGGTGATGTTTACCGCCTAAGCCTTCTTTTTTATGGAAGTCCTGAAAAAGTACCTTCTTGATGATAATGTGGAAGAGAAACAGCAGGAAGAACCAGCCAAACAAGATAAGGTGCAGGAAACTTCGAAAGAAGAACATGAATATTTTGACATGAAGTCGCTTTCGTCCATTCATGAAATCGAAATGTTATGAGAAAGCACCTGAGATTCTCAAAGTACATGGTTCTGTCATAGGGACATTGGGCAATTTCAGCGCATCCATCGGCAAAGCCAAAAGTAAAAAGACGTTCAATGTGTCGGCTATCGTAGCCGCCGCATTGAAGAACGGCACCGTATTACGATATGTGGCGGAACTTCCGGAAGACAAACGGAAAATCCTTTATGTGGACACGGAACAAAGCCCTTATCATTGTCTGAAAGTCATGAAACGTATTTTACGGATGGCGGGGCTTCCCGATGACAGGGACAATGAAAATCTTGAATTTCTCGCTTTGAGGAAATACACGCCCGAACAGCGTATCAGGATTGTCGAACAGGCTATCTACAATACGCCTGACATAGCCCTTGTAATCATAGACGGCATACGTGACATGGTATATGACATCAACAGTCCCGGTGAATCGACACGTATCATATCCAAGCTGATGCAGTGGACGGATGACAGGCAGATACATATCCACACGATACTCCACCAAAACAAGGGCGATGAGAACGCAAGGGGACATATCGGCACGGAACTGAACAACAAGGCGGAAACCGTCCTCCTTGTGGAAAAGGACAAGAGCAATGGAGATATAAGCAATGTTTCAGCCATGCACATACGGGCAATGGACTTCGAGCCTTTTTCATTCCGTATCAATGACAATGCCCTGCCCGAACTGTTGGAAGGTTACAAGCCGGAAACCAAGAAACCGGGAAGACCCGAAGAAGAAAAGTTCGACCCTTACAGGCATATCACCGAACAGCAGCACCGAATCGCATTGGAAGCTGTTTTCGGACTGAAAGAGGAATACGGCTACAAGGAACTGGAAAATGCTTTAATCAAAAGCTATATGTCAGTAGGTGTAAAGCTGAACCATCAAAAGGCGGTACCGCTCATCACCATGCTTCGGAACAAACGGATGATAGTGCAGGAGAACGGCAGAAAGTACACGTTCATGCCCGACTTCCACTATTAGCCTACACCTTGCAATCGCTTCACTTTATTCCGAGGGTCTATATATTAGAAATAAAGCGAAGTGGTTGCGGAATGTGGCAAAACCGCTTCACTTTATTACCGTACCCTATATATACGAGAATAAAGTGAAGTGATTATAGACCGTACTTCATAAAGAGGTACGGGCGAAAAGAGAAATAAACCAATTCAATTATCATTAAACCAATCGTTTTATGGATATACAGACAGCGAAACAAATCAAGATAGCAGATTATCTGCACAGTCTGGGCTTTTCTCCGGTCAAACAGCAGGGGATAAACCTGTGGTATAAGTCACCGCTAAGGGAAGAAACGGAAGCCTCGTTCAAGGTGAATACTGAACGTAACCAATGGTATGATTTTGCACTCGGCAAGGGTGGGAATATCATCGCACTGGCACAGGAACTTTATTGTTCCGACCATGTGCCATATCTCCTGCAAAGAATCGAAGAACAGACACCCCGTATTCATCCCGTGTCTTTTTCTTTTGGCAAGCAATCATCTTCCGAGCCAAGTTTCCAACAACTGGAGATTGTACCGCTTTCTTCTCCTGCCCTGCTCACCTATTTGCAGGAAAGGGGGATAAACATTGCACTGGCAAAAAGAGAATGCAGTGAAGCGCATTTCTCCCATCACGGCAAACGGTATTTCGCCATTGCCTTTCCCAACGTGTCGGGTGGGTATGAAATCCGCAACCGATATTTTAAAGGCTGTATCGCACCGAAAGAGATTTCCCATATCAAACAGCCGGGAACAGCGAGGGAAACGTGTTATGTGTTTGAGGGGTTTATGGACTATCTTTCATTCCTTACTTTGAGATTGGAGAGTTGTTCGAAATATCCCGAACTGGATAGGCAAGATTACATGGTGCTGAACTCCGTAACCAATGTTTCCAAAGCCCTCTACCCTTTGGGGAACTACGAGCGCATCCATTGTTTCTTTGACAATGACCGTGCAGGGATGGAAGCACTCCAACAAATACGTGTGGAATACGGCAGGGACTTATACATCCGTGACGCTTCGCAGACCTACAGCGGATGCAAGGACTTGAACGAATACTTACAGAAACAGACTGAAAGAAAGAGGCAAGCCCAGTCTGCAAAGGAGACGCACAGCCGGCCACCGAAAAAGAAAAACGGCTTTCGGTTATAGCCCACTATAACTACACGCTTCGCTTTCGTAGTTGTGGGCTCTCCCGAGGGGATTAGGGCTTTGCCCTAATAACCCACTCAGGGCGTTTCTCCCCTGAGAACCCAGACCAAAGAGTGACCCTCTCTTTGGAAACTCCGCTTATGGGTCGCACCCCTAAGAATCCCTCTGCGAAAGCGAACAAAGTAATCTATCGTAAACAATAAATCAGAATAGTAGTATGGCAATAAAATCAAGCATACATATCAAACCTTGCAACACCAAATCAAGCGAGGCCCACAATCGAAGGACTGCCGAGTATATGCGTAATATCGGAGAGTCCAGAATCTACATCGTGCCTGAACTATCCGCTGACAACGAGCAATGGATAAACCCGGACTTCGGCAATTCGAATTTGCAGACACACTACGACAACATCAAACGGATGGTAAAGGAAAAGACAGGTCGTGCCATGCAGGAGAAAGAGCGAGAACGCAAAGGGAAGAACGGAAAAATCATAAAAGTGGCAGGATGCTCGCCCATCCGTGAGGGTGTGTTGCTTATCAAACCGGACACCACATTGGCAGACGTGAAGAAATTTGGCGAGGAATGCCAAAGACGCTGGGGCATCACTCCACTACAGATTTTCCTGCACAAAGATGAAGGGCATTGGTTGAACAGTCAGCCGGAAGCGGAAGACAAAGAAAGCTTTCAAATCGGAAGCAGATGGTTCAAGCCGAACTATCATGCTCATATCGTATTTGACTGGATGAACCACGAAACCGGAAAGAGCCGAAAGCTCAATGACGAGGATATGGCAACCATGCAGACCCTTGCTTCCGATATTCTCCTGATGGAACGTGGGCAGGCAAAAGCTGTTACAGGTAAGGAGCATTTGGAACGAAACGACTTCATCATTGAGAAGCAGAAAGCCGAACTGCAACGTATAGAGGAAACCAAGATATACAAGGAGCAACAGGTAAGCCTTGCCGAACAGGAACTCAAACAGGTAAAAGCAGAGATATGCACAGACAAACTAAAGAAGACAGCCACCGATGTAGCCACTGCCATAACCAGCGGTGTAGGTTCTCTTTTCGGCAGCGGTAAATTGAAAGATTTGGAACAATCTAACGAGAATCTACGTCACGAAATTGCCAAACGTGACAAGGGCATTGATGAATTAAAAGTTAAGATGCAACAAATGCAGGAACAGCACGGCAAGCAGATTCGTAACCTGCAAGGAATATATAATCAAGAGCTTGAAGCCAAAGACAAGGAAATATCCCGATTGAACACCATTCTTGAAAAGGCATTCAACTGGTTTCCATTACTCAAAGAAATGTTGAGAATGGAAAGACTATGTTATGCCATCGGATTTACCAAAGATATGATAAACAGCCTTTTGACGAAAAAGGAAGCTATCAGATGCAATGGAACAATCTATTCCGAAGAGCATAGGCGAAGATTTGAAATCAAGAATGACACTTTCAAGGTTGAGAAAAGTTCGGTTGATGAGAATAAATTGGTACTGACCGTAAACAGGCAACCAATCGGAGAATGGTTTAAGGAGCAATGGGAGAAACTTCGGCAAGGTTTACGACAATCAGTGGAAGAACCAAGAAAAAGCAGAGGATTCAAATTGTAATTCGTTAAAGTTAAATAGTTCAAATATAACCGAAAGGAGTAGTCAAATAGCATTTTGGTCGCTCCTTTTTTGTATCTTTATGTCATTACTAAAAAATGAATTATATGGATAACAGCTGCAATCAACCAATTTGGTATCTGAAAATACAGCAAAAACAATATGTCAGATTTGAAACGAAAGTGTGAACAATATGAGCAATACAATAAATTACAGAATCCGCCCTTTATATCAAGAGGAATCTTTCTTATTAAGAGATTTTCTTTATGAGGCTATTTTCATCCCAAAAGGAATGGAAACTCCCCCAAGAGAGATTATAAATACACCTGAATTAAGAATATATTTAAGTTGGGATTCAGAATAGTAAAAGAAACAAAGGATGAGTTCATAATGGTAAATGAATTGAATAAAGAAATAAGCAATTACCAACGTTTTTTGTCAGGAGAATATTGTAACTATTTGGATACAGAAGTGTTAGCAATGATAAACAGGACAAAAGACTATTTATGTGTCTTAAATGACATAAAGACGGTAGAATATGAAAGGAAAGAAATTCTTTCCAAAATGTTGGGAAGCATTGGTAATCATTCAAGTGTAGGACAGAACTTTACTTGCCAATGCGGAAAACATATCTTTATTGGTGAACAAACCATTATCAATAATAACTGTACAATGATGGATGAAAATCTGATTCATATTGGTAATAGGGTTTTGATTGCTCCAAATGTGCAGTTTTATACAGCTACTCATCCGATAAATTTTGAAGAAAGGTTTGTTAGAAATTGGGAGGAAGATTCAAGGAAACTATTTTTCAGGACAAAGGCTTTACCTATTACCGTAGAAGATAATGTATGGATTGGTGGAGGCAGCATTATTCTTGCAGGAATCACTATCGGAAAAGGGAGTGTAATTGGTGCCGGAAGTGTAGTGACCAAATCTATTCCGGCTGATTGTGTTGCCGTTGGAAATCCATGCAAAGTGATTAAATGGTTAAACCCTCAATATAGGCTTCTCCCACTCGAAGAAAAGGACATTCCCGAAATGCAGGAATTATTCCGCTCTACCGTACTGCATGTTAATATCAGACATTATACAAAAGAAGAAGTAGAAGATTGGGCATCTTGTGGTGACAGTGTGGAGCATTTGAAAGAGCTTCTGTCACACAATCATTTTATAGGTGCTTTTGATAAAGCGAACCACATGGTAGGCTTTTCATCCATGAATAAGGACGGCTATCTGCATTCCATGTTCGTACACAAGGACTGGCAAGGCAAAGGCGTGGCCACACAGCTTCTTTCTGAAGTTGAACGCATTGCCAAGCAATTGGGAGTTGTTGAAATCACATCCGAAGTAAGCCTGACAGCCAGACCGTTCTTTGAGAAGAAGGGATATGAAATAGTCAAAATACAGAAGTATAGGGCAAACAAACTGGAGCTGACAAATTTTATCATGCGCCGCAAATTCTTATAAGCACATAGAACACGATTTCTTAAATAATACAAAAACACCCAATTTTACATTCTTGGGTGTAAAATTGGGTGTTTGTTTTGCAATTTACTGATTTTCAGCATTTATTGCGGAGAGAGAGGATTCGAACCCCCGGAACCTCTCAGTTCAACGGTTTTCAAGACCGCCGCAATCGACCACTCTGCCATCTCTCCAGTCGATTTGTTTCTCAAATGCGTTGCAAAGGTACGCATTATTTTTGAATATGCAAATGTTTGACAAAAAAATTCAATTATTTTTTTGCGCTTATGACATTAAAACAGGAAAACACTTTGGTTATTAGTAAGATATATACTAATGGGGAAATACATTCTTTTACACGGGATCAAGTCGTTCCAAAACAGATTACGGCAAATTCGTCTACGACGTTCATTAAACTGTCATGTCATTTGTTTCTCCTCTTGTTCTAATATGATTTTGCGGTATTGGGAAGGAGTCATTCCATATCTGTCCCGAAATTGCCGTTGAAAAGTACGGGGCGTTCCGAATCCGCTCTCCTCGGCAATCTCTTTTAATGCGATGGATTCCGGAGAAGAAAGCAGGCGTCTGGAATAGTCCAAACGTGCCATATTAATGTATTCAACGACGGTCATGCCTTTTCTTTCTTTAATGACATTGGAGATAGTCCTTTCATTGATTTGAAGGACTTTTGCCAACTTTTCCCTATTCAATGACGGATCTTTGAAAGGAAGTCCTTCCCGCAAATAGTATTCTATTTGACCCAGAGCCTCATCGTCTGATCCGTCAAGAGTCTGTTCTCCACCACCGCCATCCTCTTTGTAGACATGCGAAGATAAACTGTTTGTCAATTTGTCCAACTCTTCCAATTGACTTACAAAAAGCCTGTTTTGGGTGTGTAACTTGCGCGCATACAAGACATAAGACAACAATAAAATACTTATCAAAGAGATAAAAGCATACGCCCAATATAATGAACGGGTTTTCTGTATCGCCTCTTGTTGTGTCTTTTCAACTTGGTATTGAACCATCAATTCGTCTAATTGGCGAATTTTCTCTGCCCTCAACAGGGAATCATTGCCGTGGATGTATTCCTTATACGCATTTGCGCTTTGTATGGCATCACCGCTCAAGGAAAGCAATTCCGCTTTAACCTGTAAATCCTTCAGGTAGAAAGGATAGTAATATCGATGCATCTGGAGCAGAGTATCAATATTGGCAATGGCTTCTTTATACAATTTCTGCTCGGCAGACAACATATAGGCAGCCTCATAGTAATGTTCATACGCCCTTGCCGGCAGGTCGTTCCGCATATAAGACCGCGCTTTGTCCAAACAAGCTCCCGCTCCTTTTATATCCCCTGATTTTAACAAGGCAATTGATTGGAAGGAAAATGCCGTGACTGGGCAATGGCCGCTTGCGTCTTTCCAACCTTTATCCAACCAATAATCAAGGATTTCATTATATTTGCCCGATACGGCTTCAATCTCATCCTTCCCTTTTATTTTGACACAAACCGAAAATAGCCACTCACAAATGCTTTGTGCAGTCGCAAAATTACTCAAGTTGTCTTGGTAAGGAGGGCAAATCTCCAATCCTTCAGATAATGCTTTATAGGCTTTGTCATAAAGGCTCAGTTTATAAAATATCTGACCTTGCACCCTGAGAGCCATCGCCATGCCAATCGGAAGATTCAGTTCGGTCGCCTGCAAATGCATTTTTGTCGCTTCGTCCTGCGCCTTGGAATAGGACTTGTTGGCAAACATCCAATCTATATATATATTGTACAAAGCAAAGTAATATACATATTGTTTGGTGTCATATAGGAAAACAAATGCTTCTTTAGCCTCTTGTTCCAAATCGGACGAAGGAGAGATATTGGCCAACGATTGTATGTAGGAACTATATGTAATGCCGATGGCAACCGTGTCCTTCCGGGACTGTGCTTGCCACAAAGCAGCTTTCCAATCTTCAGGCATCCCGCTAATCTGTGCTTTTTGGATAGATGCAGCCAATTCATTTGCGGACGGGTATTGTTATCAGCAAAACTTGAACAAATGAACAGGCATAAGAAGATATAGAAGATTAAAAGTGACCGTATGCGAAAATTATATATATGCCGTTTCATGCCATGTTCCTTTTATATATTTATGCCATAACAAAGGTATGATATTTTCACGGATAATTCGTTTTTTGAAATAATAAAACACACGAACACACATGCAATACTTTGGTAATTTTTCATCTGAAACTTTCCGACTAATGGTCACGAGCTTTTTCCCAAAAGCATATTACCTCTTTCCCAAAAAGCATACTACCTTTTTTGAAAAGAGGTCGGATTGTGACATTTGCAAACATAGTACCTTTATTCTCAAAATCACGAATCCATTTAGACTAAAGCATTAGGAGCAAAGTTTAATCACGAACGAAAAATATATTCTTTTAGTGTTCTTTAATTTTAAAGAATGGCATACTTTTCCATAATACACTATTTTTGCCCACTATAAAAAACACTTAGAAAAACATATTAAAAGATGAAATGTAGATTTTTCGCCTTAATGTTATGCCTTTTATCCATCGGGCTTTCATTATCGGCACAGACTTCGACAACCTTTACTGTCACGGGACAAGTATTGGATTCGTTGACCAATGAAACGGTACCATATGCGACTTTGAATTTTTCCCTCGCATCTGCCCCAAAGAAGTCCGTATTATTGCTTGCCTGTGATATAGACGGGAAATTCAAAGCGGAATTGAAATCATCAGGCAAATATATCCTGCAATTACAATCCATAGGCATGGCGAATACGACCAAACGATTCACCGTGGGCAAACAACCAACCATGAATCTGGGTAATGTCTATATGCAAAGTGACAACAAAGTCTTGAAGGAGGTGAATGTCACAGCGCAAAAGAAATTAGTCCGTGTAGAATTGGACAAACTTACTTACAGCCTGAACGATGACCCGGAGGCACAGACCAGCAACACGTTGGACATGTTGCGCAAAGTCCCGATGATTACGGTTGACGGCAGCGATGAAATCCAATTGCAAGGTTCTACCAACTTCAAGATTTATGTAAACGGCAAGCCGTCCAACATGATGAACAACAATCCAGCGGATGTATTGAAGAGCATGCCCGCCAGCTCCGTAAAAGACATCGAAGTCATTACCGACCCAGGTTCCAAATATGATGCCGAAGGCGTGGGTGGCATTATCAATATCATCACGACCCGTAACATATTGGATGGTTACACCGCTTCCGTCAATGCCGATGCCAGCTTGTTAGGACGCATGGGAGCAGGAGCTTACCTCTCTGCCAAGTTTGGCAAATTCGGAATAACTGGCAACTACAAATACAGCCACATGAATTCCCCATGGAACGATGCTTCTTCCGTCCGTGAAACATTCGCTTCTGAAACCAACAAGCGCAGTTTATTAAACCAATCGGGAAGGAGCAAACGTCAAGGGCCGTTCCAATTCGGATATGTAGAGGGAAGTTATGAAATCGACTCTTTGAACTTGTTGAGCTTGGGGTTAAACCTGTTCCGGGGCGACAATACAAGCAAGACGGAATACGATGTAAAGATGAATAGCGGCGATGACTTGTCGGACTTCATCTATGGCTTCAACCGCTATAGCCGTTCTTCGTCCACTTTCGGTTCAACCGATTTGAACTTGGACTACCAGCACTCAACCCAAAGGAAAGATGAATTGCTAACTTTTTCTTACCGCTTCAGCCATACGCCCAACAACAGCGAAAGCTATACGGATTTGGAGAACATTGAAGGGAATTATCCCTTGATGACCAATTACCCACGCTGGGACATCAATGATGCCGCTGCAGTAGAACATACTGGACAAATTGACTATACAAGACCGACTTGGAAGAATCAATCCCTTGAAACAGGATTAAAGTATATTTATCGGAAAAGCGATAGTGAAACGTTAAGGCAATATTACAACGATTCGACTGGTGTTTGGGATGGGCAACATGATGCCAACAGCGACTTCCGGCACAACCAGCATATCTATTCTGCTTATGTGGGTTATACGGCATCCATTCAAAAGGTTGGCATCAAAGTCGGCGCACGTGCGGAAGGAACTTCTTTGAACGCCCATTTCGCTTATGCACCGGAAATGGACTTTAGCACCAGCTATTTCAATGTTGTCCCGAATATCACGTTGTCTTATAAAATCAACATGGCACAACAAATCCGTGTCGGTTACAACATGCGTATCCGCAGACCGGGTATTTGGTTCTTGAATCCGTATGTGAACAATACAGACCCGGAAAACATCCGTTATGGTAATCCGAACTTGGATCCGGAAAAGAGCAACCGCATCAACATGAACTATAGTTATTTCAACACGAAGTTCAACATGAATGCAAACGTGACATACAGTTTCCAAAACAATTCCATCCAAGAGATTGTCAAGATGAACAATAATATCTCGGAAACGACATACGACAATATCGGAAAGAACAAACGAGTAGGATTCTCATTGTACATGAGCTACGCTCCTATCCCATTGCTTCGATTCATGTTGAATGGAGGAGCAACATACGAAGACATCTCCAGCGAGACGGGCATGGCAAACAGCGGATTCAGCGGTCGAGTGTTTGGAAACATCCAGTTCAACTTGCCGAAAGACTTCCGTTTGGATTTGCGCGGCGGTTATTTCTCTCCGAGAATCTCCATCCAAGGAAAGCGTTCTCCGATGTATTTCAATGATGTTGCCATCAATAAGAGCTTCATGAAGAAGAAACTGACCGTTTCATTAAATGTGAACAATCCGTTGTGGAAGACCATCGAGATGAAGAGCACGACTGAAGACCCTACATTCTTCATGGAAAGTATCAACCACATGAGGTCACGTGACTTGAGGCTCAGCGTCACTTACCGCTTCGGAACGATGAAGAACGCCATCAAGAAAGTCCGTAGAGGCATCAGCAATGATGACGGGGCAAATGAAACAGGAAGCAACGACCAACAACAGATGATGTAATAAAAGGAGCTGCCCCTGATAATCTTAAAAATTATCAGGGGCGATTTATATTTTGTCTCATTATATTGCCTACTTGATGATAATAAATGATATATTTGCAAGATAGATTACTTGAAAAACAAAGCATATCACTTAAATTCGTTTATTATGGCAAAAGTATGATATATACACGGACCGAGTGACAAAGGAAAAACTTCATTGGTGGGAGGACAACGAGTATCAAAAGCCCATTGTCGCATTGAGAGTTATGGCACGATTGACGAACTCAATTCTTTCATAGGATTGCTCATGGCAGAATTGGAAGACCAACATGACCTTGAATTCTTATTGTTTATCCAACATAAATTGTTCACGGTGGGATCCTATTTGGCAACAGACCAAGCGACAACGGAACTGAAGATAGAAAGCCGCATCACTCCGGAAAGCATTGCGAAGATAGAAGAAGAGATTGACCAAATAGACGGATCTCTTCCTAAAATGACCCATTTCGTCCTGCCGGGAGGTTGCAGGTCTGCTTCCTTGGCACATGTTTGCAGAACTGTATGCAGAAGGGCAGAACGCCGGATTTACACGTTGGCGGAAGAATATGAAGTGGAAGAACCTGTCCTGGTATTCATCAACCGCCTTTCTGATTACCTGTTTGTTTTAGCACGGAAAGAGTGCTTGAAAAACAACGGCAAAGAAATTATTTGGGATTATACTTGTTTCTAAAGAAATTATTATACTTTTGCGGAAAAAAATGAACCTGACTACTAAAATGTAGTCTTTAATACGATTTTACTATGTATTGGACATTGGAATTAGCTTCAAAATTGGAAGATGCACCTTGGCCAGCAACCAAGGATGAATTGATTGATTACGCTCAACGCTCAGGTGCTCCTTTGGAAGTAATAGAGAATCTACAAGAAATGGAAGACGAAGGCGAAATATATGAATGCATGGAAGATATTTGGCCTGACTATCCAAGCAAAGAAGATTTCTTCTTCAACGAGGAAGAGTATTAATCGCTCACGAGCTGGCGATCTCAGCTTAGAGCGTTGAATATAAGCGGTATGGGGATTTTACAGCAAGTTCCCATACCGCTTTTTAAATCTTTTACCGCTTGTGAGCTAAAATAACTCTCAAAAAAAGTTGTAACATCTCTCTATATATTGTATATTTACACCTGATAAGTTCAGAAAAGTGTCAAGTTTGGCACAAATCAGAAGTAGCAGGTGTAATCATGAAGATAGAAAGAGACATAATAAATAAATTCAAGGATTGGAAAGATGCAGAAAAGCATAAGCCAATCCTTTTGAAAGGTGCCCGCCAGATAGGTAAGACATGGGCTATGGAAGAGTTCGGAAGAGAATGTTTCGATTATACGGCGAAATTTGACTTCGACCGCCAGAAAGAGTTGCAGTCAGCTTTCACTGTGTCAAAGGAACCAACACGCATAATAAAGGAACTCGCCCTTTATAGCCAAGTTCCCCTTGTTCCTGGCAAGACACTTCTCATATTCGATGAGATACAAGAATGCGAGGAAGCACTCAACTCGTTAAAGTACTTTTGTGAGGATGCTCCCGAATGGCATATTATTGCAGCAGGTTCGCTGTTGGGGGTGGCTGTTAAGAGGAGGAAAATGACCGTACCCGTGGGAAAGGTGCAGGTTATGCGTATGTATCCTATTACGTTCAAGGAGTATCTGCGAGCCAGTGACATCCAGACATTCAATTTTGTTGAACAGATAGAACAGCCAGAGAAATTACCTCTTATTATACTTGACAAATTGAAATCAGAATACCGCAGATATATGGTGTCTGGAGGTATGCCGGAAGCAACCGTAAGTATGCTTGAAAATCAGGGTATGCAAGCTGTGAATGACATACTGCAAGGCATATTAGATTTGTATGAGCTTGACTTTGCCAAGTATGCAGATTCTCGCGATATACCGCGCATTCATGCTATTTGGCACTCACTTCCATCTCAACTTGCCAAGGAGAATAGGAAGTTCATCTATAAGATTATAAAGAAAGGAGCAAGAAGCCGTGACTACGAGGATGCTTTGCTGTGGCTTGAAGATGCAGGCATGATATATCGTGTGAACGCAGTATCGAAACCAGGAATGCCTTTAAGTGCATACGAAGAACCAGACATATTCAAGATTTATGCCAGTGACTGCGGACTATTGCGGCGATTGGCTGGACTACCAGGAAGTATAGTCATTGACCCGACTGCCAACTACACAGAATTCAAAGGCGCAATGGCAGAGAATGCAGTGCTGCAAAGTTTGTTGCCTTCATATGGTTCAATGCCTTACTATTGGTCTTCGGAAGGAAAGGCAGAGATAGAGTTTCTGTTACAGCGAGAGGACGAGATAATTCCTGTAGAAGTAAAGGCCGAAAATTGTGTCAGTGGCAGAAGTATTGTTGTGTACAACGAACGTTACCATCCCAAAAACCGCATACGTTTCTCTTTTCTCAACTTACAGCAAAACTGTGGAATGCTTGCATGTCCCTCTCCTTTAACGGAATGGGCTATGAAATGGCTAATCAAATAAAGGTCTTATAGCAGAGATTCATATTGTCTTACAACACCTTTCATGGTGAAATAAACTGACCGATAATCGTGTTGTAACATCATAACTCTCAGAAATTCGAGATGCATTGCCCCTCTTCAACGAGGAAGAGTATTAATAACCTCATAGGTTAAACAGTAAAATTATCAGCGGGACAAGCAAAAATATTTTGTTTGTCCTGCTGATGTTTTATGATATCATAAATTATATGTACTTTTGCGCAACAGTCCTATATCTTGAATAGAGCATGAAAAGAATACAAATTCTTATCCTTATCTTATTTATCTGCTTACCAAAGGTACAAGCACAATACGATGCAGCTTTGAGCCATTATTTCATGGCAAGAGCTTATTATAATCCAGCGGCGGCAGGTAGTACGGAAGATTTGAAAATGCTTGCACTTTTCAACCAACAATGGGCCGGATTTCCTAAAGCACAACGTTCCTTCTTCGTGACAGCTGACATGCCATTCAAAATCGGCAAAATCAAACAGGGAGTGGGTGTGACTGTTTATACAGAAAGCATTGGATTATTTCAAAACACGCACGCTGGAGCGCAATATGCATACAAGCACAAGTTGTGGGGCGGGGAACTAAGCGGAGGCTTGCAAATCGGAATTGTCAACGAGACGTTCAAGGCAGACAGCATCTATATTCCACAAAGCCCTTTCCACCAGCAAGAGGACGAAGCGTTCCCTAAAAGCAGAGTCAACGCAACAGGTTTAGATATCAACCTTGGACTGTTTTACCAACATAAAAACTTTTATGCTGGTGTCGGATTCACCCATATTAATTCCCCCGAACTACAATTGGAAGAAACAATATACACATATATCGGAGGAATGTTTAATTTTATGGGCGGATACAATATTAAACTAAATAATCCGTTATTTGAATTAAAACCATCTGTGTTTTTACTGACAGACTTTAACAATTATCATCTTGACGTAACTGCACGAATGGAATACAATAAAATGTTTAATGGTGGTATTTCCTGGAAAATGAACGAATCCATCGGTTTGTTGTTGGGAGCCAATATAGGAAGATTCGCCTTGGGATATTCTTTTGGTTATCCGACCACTGCCATCCGAAAAGTATCTTCGGGGAATCATGAACTGGTATTACAATACCGGCTCAAACTGAATAAAACAAAAACAGGAAACACCCGCCACAAAAGTGTACGTATATTATAAGTATATGAAGAAAATATGGATAGTTCTTCTGGCAGCCACATCGCTGCTTTCCTCCTGTGGTAAAGTTTTATCGGGAGGCGGAGGAGAAGTGACAGGAGCACGGACAATGGCTATTAACGAGCCGAATCCGTACGGAATGACTTTAATTAAAAGAGGTGCTTTTGAAATGGGTCCGGCAGACAAAGACTCCTTGTGGGGCATCATGCCTGACACGAAAGGAATATCCGTCGATGCTTTTTGGATGGATGAAACGGAAACGACCAATGCCAAGTACCGCCAATTCGTCTATTGGGTGCGTGACTCCATCATCCGCGAGCGCTTAGCCGATCCGGCTTATGGGGGAAATGACCTGTTCAAGATTACGGAAGACAAATACGGCGACCCAGTAACTCCTCATTTGGATTGGAGCCGTCCTATTCCTTGGAAACGTGCCAACGAAGATGAAATACGTGCCATTGAAAGCGTTTATTATACGAATCCAGTGACCGGTGAAAAGAAATTGGACCCGAAACAGATGGTATTCAAATATGAATGGTATGATTATACATCTGCCGCTTTGCGGAAAAACCAAATGGATCCGGCTGACCGTGTCCGTAATACGGACATTACGCCTGACCCGAACGAAATCATCATGATTTCCAAAGATACAGCATACGTGGATGATGAAGGGAATATCATCAATGAAACAATTACACGTCCGCGTTCAGGACCTTGGGATTTCTTGCATACTCGTATTGTGAACATCTATCCGGACGAGAACTGCTGGGTAAATGATTTCAACAATTCCTACAACGAGCCTTATACCCGCATGTATTTCAACCATCCGGGCTATGATGATTATCCCGTCGTGGGTGTTTCTTGGGAACAAGCTACTGCTTTTTGTGTATGGCGCACCAATCTATACAAACAGTCGCTCAGCCTTCCTGCAGGGCAAGCCATCGAGCCGTTCCGACTCCCGACGGAAGGAGAATGGGAATATGCGGCACGTTGTGGAAAGAACGAGAATAAATATCCTTGGGCAGGTGACGACTTGACAAATGGAAAGAACTGTTTCTTGGGCAACTTCAAGCCAGGCAAAGGGAACTATACGGAAGACGGACATTTGATTACTTCCCGTGTTGGCTCATTTGCTCCTAACGAATTCGGCTTGTATGACATGGCTGGTAATGTGTCGGAATGGACCTCAACCGCATATTCCGAATCAGGTCCTAACCAGATGAGCGATATCAATCCGGAATTGCGCTATAACGCTGCAAAAGAAGACCCATACGCACTGAAGAAAAAAGTGGTGAGAGGTGGTTCGTGGAAAGATGTATCACAGTTCATACGTTCTGACATGCGCAGCTTTGAATACCAGAACGAGACACGTTCATACATCGGTTTCCGTTGTGTACGCACTCAAATCGGTTTTTCTAAATCAAAAGGTAAAAAATAATCAACTCATTTAATACTTACATTCATGGGAAAATATAGAAGATATAAGAATATATTAGAGATGTTCCTTTCCAGTGAAAAGGGAAAGCGAGCTTTGAACTTCTGTTATAGCTGGGGTGCTTCCATCGTTATCATCGGTGCATTGTTTAAATTGTTGCATTTGCCGTACGCAAACCAGATTCTGTTCATTGCAATGATTACAGAAGCATGCGTCTTCTTCATCTCGGCATTTGAACGCCCCAACGACGAATACCATTGGGAAGATGTCTTTCCGGTGTTGAAATCAAAGAACCCTTTGGATCGCCCAGCTTTCTCAAATGGTCAAGATAACGCCACACAAGAAAACGGGAACAACGGAATGCCTTTCATCAATATGGGCGGTATGCAATCCAACTTAGGAGCGAATGCGGCTGCCTCATTGGGATTGAATGTTACAGAAGAAGATACGAAAAACCTATCGGAAAGCATCAAGAAGTTGAGTGGAGCTGCCAATCAGATTTCCAAAATGGCAGAATTGACAGAAGCTACCCAACATTATCTGGAACAGCTCTCTTCCATGTCTAAGAAGATGGAGAAATTCAGTGAAGTGACGGGTTCTTTGACCGAAGTTTCGGATACCTTGTTGAACTCCTATAAAGGAATAGCAGACAATCCAAGCAGCGTTTCTCAAAATGCCACCAGCTATGTAGAACAGATGGATGCTTTGAACCGGAACATTGCCGGATTGAACAGTGTTTATGAAATGCAGTTGAAGAGCATCAGTGCCCAAATGGAAAATATAGAACGAATCAATGCCGGACTGAACCGTATCCGTGAAATGTACGAAGGTTCTGTAATCGACAGTTCTGTATACCGCAACGAGACGGAAAAGATGACCCAGCAGTTATCCCAACTGAACCAAGTCTACAGCCGTCTGCTCCAAGCCATGACTGTAAATATGTATACGCCACAGCAGCCAGCAGGGAACAATTACCAGGCTCCGCAGAATCCGTATGCACAACAGCCTCCTTACCACCAGGCACCGTATGGTTATCAACAACCTCCATACAACACGCCGAGACAGGGCTAAACCAACAAACATAATCATGGATTTTAGAAGAAAGAGATAAAAACAAATGGCAGGAATATCAAATAATCCGAACTCTCCTCGTCAGAAGATGATTAATCTGATGTACTTGGTGTTCATCGCAATGATGGCATTGAACGTATCATCGGAAGTATTGGACGGATTCGAGCTGGTGCAGGATAGTTTACGGACTTCTATTGAAAATGCGACTCACCGCAATGAGATTGTGGCGGCAGAGTTGAGCTCTGCATATCAGTCCAATCCGGAAAAGGTGCGTGAATGGTATCAGAAATCGGCAGCCGTAAAGCAGAGGTCGGATTCCTTATACAACTATATTCAAGATTTGAAACAACGCATCGCAGACTTGGCGGATGGCGAAGGAGCAAACGTGAACAACATTGAGCATAAAGATGATTTGGAAGCTGCAGCCCGTGTGATGCTGGCTCCCATAAAAGGAGAAGGTAAGGATTTACGCCAGACCATTGATGCTTATCGGGAATGGATGGGGCAATTGGTAGAAGATTCTGCGAAGACACGAATCATCGAAACGGCATTAAGCACAAAACCGCCGTACAAGGCGGGAATAAATACCCGCACTTGGGAAGTGGCTTTGTTTGAAAATATGCCTGTGGCTGCGGCAATCACCCTGTTAACCAAAGTACAGAGCGATATCCGATATGCCGAAGGGGAAGTATTGTCCCACTTGCTGAGCAGCGTGGATGTGGGAGACTTCCGTGTGAACCAGATTACAGCCCAAGTTATCCCGCAAAGCCAAATTGTGATGCGAGGAAGCCTGTATGAGGCAAACATCGTACTTTCAGCAGTCGATTCAACCAAACGTCCTACTGTCTTTGTCAACGGAAAAGAGTTACCGGCAGAAAACAAAGGAATCTTTAAAGTTGCGACCGGAGCAACCGGCACATTCCCTATAAAAGGATATATCGAAATGCCGAATAGTGAAGGAAGTTCCAACCGCTACCCGTTTGAAAGCGAATACTTCGTAACGGAACCAAGCGCAACTGTCGCACCAACACTGATGAATGTATTGTATGCAGGAATCGCCAATCCAATCCGCATCGCTGTGCCGGGTGTGCCAAGCGGCAATGTCACAGCCACGATGACCAACGGAACTTTGACTCGCAAAGGAGACCTTTGGGAAGCTCGTCCTTCCAAAGTGGGAACAGAAGCGATTGTGACAGTACAAGCCCGCATGGCTGATGGACGCAGTTTGGAAATGGCAAAGACTTCATTCCGTGTTCGTGCCTTGCCGGATCCATTGCCTTATATCGAATATAAAGACGAGAACGGCAATACCCGCAAGTTCCGAGGAGGAAAAATCTCCAAACGGAATTTGGTGGAAGCAGAAGGCATCTTGGCAGCAATCGACGATGATTTGTTGAATGTGAAATATACGGTATTACGCTTCGAACTGACATTCTTTGACTCCATGGGCAATGCCATTCCTGAAGTTGCAGAAGGGACTAACTTCTCTCAACGCCAGAAAGATTATATCCGCAGGTTGTCCCGCGGAAAGCGATTCTATATTTCCCGTGTGGTAGCCAAAGGTCCGGACGGAATCGAACGAACTATACCTACTATTGAAGTAATTGTAAATTGATGATGATATGAAACGTATCTATTACATAGTTGCCTGTCTACTTACACTGTTGGCTGTACTTCCGGCAAATGCCCAAGAACAGGCCACGACGCAGAACAAGCAGCAACAACAAAAAGGACCACGCGCCAGCCGAGGCGGGCGTGAGGCTACAAAGGCAGACAATGGATTGCCCGAACTGACGGTGCGTGCTCAGGATTTGAACGAAAGGCTGACACAAGAAATCGGAAATGCACGCTGGATGCGCATTGTTTACCGCCAGTTAGATTTGACAAAAGAAAAGAATACGCCTTTATATTATCCCGTCCATCCCATGAACGGGCAAATGAATCTTTTTACCATCATGTTCCAACTCCTTAGCGAGGGGAAATTGAAAGCATACGAATATGTGGATGGTTATGAAGTGTTTGATGAAGCTCATCTGATAAACTTCAAAGAGTTGTTGGATCGTTTCCATGTTTATTATGAAGAAGTGGCAGACAAACGCGGAGGCGAACCGGCTTTGATCATCAATGAAAGTGATGTCCCTTCGGAACAGGTTCGGAGCTATTATGTGAAAGAAGCATGGTATTTTGACCAAAACAATTCATTGTTTGATGTGAAGACATTGGCGATTTGCCCTTTGTTGGCAGTAGACAATGATTTCGGTCAAACAACCAGCCCGATGTTCTGGCTTCCATACGAAAATGTCCGCCCTTATTTAAACACGGCATTCATCATGACTTCCAATTTGAATAACGTGGCGACTTTCACAATAGACGACTATTTCCGCAGACGGATGTTCGACGGGGAAATCATCAAGACGCAAAATCTGATGAACCAACCATTGCAAGCCTATTGCCCAACGCCTGATTCCTTGAAACGGGAACAGGAGCGCATCGAGAAACAATTGACTTCATTTGAAGAATCTCTTTGGATGAATACCGATTCGATAAAACCGGTTGACACCAAGGCTACAAAGAAGAACAAGGAGAAAGCTACCGCTGAGAAAGAAGAGAAAACAGAGGTGCAGAAAACTCAAAAAGCAAAGGCGACAAAGACAAAAGCGCCTAAAGCTCCAAAAGCACAAAAGTCCACTCCTGTCCGCAGTATTCGCAGAAGATAAAACCCAAACGGTTGCGACCCCAAATAATTGGGTGAGCAATCGTATCATATAAGGGCGGTGTGTCAAAAAACGGTTATGACACGCCGCCTGTTTTTTTACATGAGGATAAATGTATTTGTTACGGATAAACCCAACCGTTAGTAAAGCGTTTTTTGCCACTAAAAATAGGATAAAATGTATCGAAAAAAACATACCGTTGTTTTTTTGAAAACGTCCAATGTTTTTCAAAAAACGTCCAATGTTTTTTCAAAAACATCAAATGTTTTTTTCAAAACAACGGTTATATAAAATGAACCTTCAGCAGCAAATCACAAAGCACTGATTATGAACTAAAAGCACAATTCTTCTTTGTCGAGGTCGATACAAAAGGAAACGGATGGCATCTTCCACCTACTTTCCCAAAGATGCTTTTCCTGGATTTCGGCAGAGGAAACAGCAAAATGAATATTTTACGGTAATTATACCCCCTAATAATCTGAATTTTCTTAACTTTGTCAATTCAAAGCAGAAAGATCGATGAGCGTAATAATTAAAGAAGTAACGACAAATAAAGAGCTTAAGAAGTTCGTTAAGTTCAATATAGACCTGTACAAAGATAATCCCTATCATATTCCTGGTCTTATTGAAGAAGAAATGGTCACCCATGATCGAAAGCAAAACCCTGCATTTGAAGTGTGTGACGCTATCTATTTCCTCGCCTACAAAGATGGCAAAATCGTAGGACGTATTGCCGGAATCATCAATAAGAACAGTAATGAAACGTGGAACCAGAAGCGTGCCCGTTTCGGATTTGTGGATTTTATCGATGACGAAGAGGTGGTGGATGCTTTGTTCAAAGCCGTTTCTGACTGGGCAAAGCAGAAAGGAATGGAAGAACTCCAAGGTCCTATGGGCTACACCGATATGGACCACGAAGGAATGTTGGTGGAAGGATTCGACCAACTTGGCACGATGGCAACTATCTATAACTATCCGTATTATCCCAAACACATGGAACGCATGGGATTTGTCAAAGACCAAGACTGGTGTGAATTCAAAGTGTTTGTTCCCCGCGAAGGCGTTCCTGAAAAGCATTTAAGAATAGGGGAAATCGTAAAACGGAAATATGGATTGTCCATCCGCAAATTCAAAAACAAAAAGGAGGTCATGCCGTATGCCCGCAAGTTATTCAATACACTGAACGAAGCATACGCTCCATTGTATGGTTTCTCTAAATTGACACCCAAACAGATAGATTATTATATTAATATGTATATACCCATGCTTCGGTATGACTTGGTCACCATCGTGACAAGAGATGAAGACGATGAAGTAGTCGCATTCGGCATCTCTCTTCCAAGTCTTTCCAAAGCGATGCAGAAAGCAAAAGGACATCTGTTCCCATTTGGATGGATCCACCTGTTGAAAGCTTTGAAATCGAAACCGAAAGTGGTTGATTTATACTTGATGGGTGTATTGCCAGAATACCAAAGCAAAGGGGTCAATGCTCTGCTATTTAATGATTTGATACCTATTTACAACAAATTGGGTGTCGAATATGCAGAAAGTAATCCGGAATTGGAAACGAACAATGCCGTCCAAGCCCAATGGGACTACTTTAAAAGGGAACATCATAAGACTCGCAGAGCTTTCATTAAAAAGATAGGATAAGGGAAAACATGGACAAATTGAACTTAACGGAAAACAACGGCATATCATCCTACAACGACGAGGACATAAAAACCCTGGATTGGATGGAACATATCCGCAAACGACCGGGTATGTATATCGGGAAACTGGGCGACGGCAGCCATGCCGACGATGGTATTTATGTCTTATTGAAAGAGGTGTTGGATAACTCTATCGACGAATACATGATGGGATTCGGCAAAACGATAGAGGTCACGATAGCCGACGGCATGGTCTCTGTCCGGGACTATGGACGAGGTGTTCCGTTAGGCAAAGTAGTTGATGTTTCCAGCAAAATGAACACGGGAGCCAAATATGACAACAAGGCTTTCAAGAAGTCTGTCGGATTGAACGGTGTAGGTATAAAAGCCGTGAATGCGCTGAGCAGCTTATTCCGGATTACCAGTTGGCGAGACGGTGAATCAAAGGAAGTGGAATACAGCAAAGCTGTCGTAACTCGTGACTCCGGCACTATTCCATCCAAAGAGCCCAATGGCACATTAGTCACATTTGTCCCGGATGACACCATATTCAAGAACTACCAATACAAAGAGGACTTCATCGAGCCGCTCTTGAAAAACTATGTGTTCTTGAACTCCGGACTTACCATCTTATACAACGGGAAGAAATATTATTCCCGGCACGGTTTGGTGGACTTGCTGAACGAATATCTTACTTCCGAGCCTCTTTATCCTATTATCCACTTAAAAGGGGAAGATATCGAAGTCGTCATTACACATTGCAACCAGTACGGCGAAGAATACTATTCATTTGTAAACGGACAGCACACCACCCAAGGAGGAACTCATTTGTCCGCTTTCAAAGAGGCATTTGGACGAGTCATCAAGGAGTATTACAATAAGAACTTCGAATACACAGATATTCGCGCAGGTATTGTCGCTGCCATCAGCATAAAAGTTGAAGAACCTGTATTTGAAAGCCAAACAAAAACGAAATTGGGTTCAAAGGACATGGGACCAATGGACCTACCGTCACTAAGTTCATCAACGATTTCTTGAAAAAAGAATTGGACAATTACCTGCACATCGAGACTGAGACTTCAGATATCTTATTGAAGAAAATCCAAGATTCGGAAAAGGAGCGGAAAGCGATTGCCGGTGTCACCAAGTTGGCGAGGGAACGTGCGAAAAAAGCTAATTTGCACAATAAAAAGCTTCGTGATTGCCGCATTCATTTGAATGATGCGAAAGGAGACAAAACGGAAGAAACCAGCATTTTCATCACCGAGGGTGATTCCGCCAGTGGTTCCATCACGAAAAGCCGTGACCCCAATCTCCAAGCTGTATTCAGTTTGCGAGGCAAACCATTGAACAGTTTCGGGTTAACGAAAAAGATTGTCTACGAGAATGAGGAATTCAACCTGCTACAAGCTGCCTTAAATATAGAAGACGGGTTGGACGGGTTGCGCTACAACAAAGTAATCATAGCAACTGATGCCGATGTGGACGGAATGCACATCCGCCTGCTCCTCATCACCTTCTTCTTGCAATTCTTCCCGGACTTGATCAAGCAGAAACATGTCTATATCTTGCAGACACCTTTATTCCGTGTCCGCAACAAACAAAAGACAATTTATTGCTATAGCGAAGAAGAGAAGCAGAAAGCGATTAAAGAATTGGGGAAGAATCCGGAGATTACCCGATTTAAAGGATTGGGAGAAATTTCCCCGGACGAGTTCCGCTACTTTATCGGGAAAGACATCCGTTTGGACCTGGTATCCTTGAAGAAAGAGGACTTGGTAAAAGATATGTTAGAGTTCTATATGGGTAAAAACACAATGGAACGACAGAATTTCATCATAGATAATTTGGTTATCGAAGAAGATATTATCAATTGACAAGAGATAAAATGATTAGACATCATACAGATAAAGAGACAGAATCAGAGCGAATAGCTATTTTCCCTGGTTCTTTCGACCCGTTTACAAAAGGTCATCAATCGTTGGTCAGCAGAGGACTTACCATTGTTGACAAAATCGTTATTGCAATCGGGGTCAATGAACAGAAGAAATATTATTTCCCCTTGGAAGAGCGATTGGAAGCCATTCGTCAATTGTATCAGGATGAGCCTCGTGTCGAAGTCCTCTCCTATCAAGAATTGACAACCGATTTCGCAATGAAAGTAGGAGCTCGGTTTATTCTTCGAGGAATACGTTCTACGATAGATTTCGAATACGAAAAGACAATTGCAGACGTAAACCGATCGTTAACTGGAATCGAAACATTGTTCCTGTTAGCTGAGCCTCAATATGCCCACATCAGTTCAAGCGTCGTTCGGGAACTATTACATTTCGGGAAAGACATCTCATCATATCTTCCTCAATAAATATCATTATCATAAAGCAAAGTCATGGAAAGCAGTGTAAAACGTTTAGTTTTAATCTTATTCATATTCAGTACTTCATGGGCGTCTGTTTTTGCCCAAAAAGACATTGAAGCACGAAAGTTACAATTAGCTTTGTACGCCATTAGCAACTTGTACGTAGATTCAACCAGTCAAACCAAATTGGTAGAAGATGCGATAACTGGCATGTTGGAGAATTTGGATCCTCATTCAACTTATACCAATCCGGAAGAGACCAAAGAGATGACAGAACCTTTGGCTGGTAATTTCGATGGAATCGGAATACAATTTAATATGCTAACGGACACAGTCTATGTGATACAAGTTGTCTCTGGAGGTCCATCAGAAAAAGTCGGGTTAATGGCTGGTGACAGAATCGTAGAAGTAAATGACACCGTGATAGCAGGAGTTAAAATGAGCACTCCGGAAGTGATGAAACGTTTACGCGGACCCAAAGGCTCCGAAGTCCATGTGAAAGTGAAGCGAGGAGAAGAACCGCAACTCCTTGATTTTACCATAACGAGAGGCAAAGTTCCTGTATATAGCATAGACGCTGTTTACATGGCTGACAAAGAGACTGGTTACATCAAGCTGAATCGTTTCGCTGCCTCCTCAACGAAAGAGTTTAAAGAAGCCCTTTCTTCCCTATGCAAGAAAGGTATGACACAACTCATTTTGGATTTGCAGGGGAACGGCGGTGGATACTTGAATGTTCCCATAGAATTGGCGGATGAATTCCTTTCCCGCGGGAAAATAATCGTATACACGGAAGGGAACAAGCAAAAGCGTCAAGATGCGCTGTCTACAGCTGCCGGTTCTTTTGAAAAAGGCAGATTGGTGATTTTAGTGGATGAAGCATCTGCCAGTGCCAGTGAAATCTTATCCGGAGCTATCCAAGATTGGGATCGTGGAGTAATTATCGGTAGACGGACTTTCGGAAAAGGATTGGTCCAACGCCCACTTCCATTGCCGGACGGATCAATGATTCGCTTGACTGTGGCAAGATATTACACGCCTACCGGACGTTGCATCCAAAAACCGTATGAAAAAGGCAAAGGAGATGAATATGCACACGATTTGATATCTCGATACAACCGAGGAGAACTGATGAGTGCGGACAGCATCCACTTCCCTGATTCATTGAAAGCCCAAACTTTGGCGAAAGGCCGTACGGTGTATGGAGGCGGTGGAATCATGCCGGATGTATTTGTTCCAATTGATACGACCTTCTACAGTGACTATCACCGCACGCTTGTATCAAAAGGTTTGGTCAATCGGGTTGCCATGAACTATTTGGACAAACATCGGGAAGAGCTGAATAAAAAATATAAGAAGATTCTTACCTATAAAGAGAAATTCATAGTGCCTGAATCGCTAATGGATGAATTGCTGGCAATGGCCGAAGAGAAAAAGATCTCATTCAAGGAAGAAGAGTACAACCGCTCTTTGCCTTTGATCCAACTTCAGATAAAAGCCCTTATTGCCCGGGACTTGTTTGATATGACAGAATATTTCTATATCATCAATGATGCCAATCGTACTTATCAAGAAGCACTGAAACTCATTAATGATGAAGCTAAATATAACCAGATATTGAGAATTACAAGTGAAGTAAACAAATAATCAAGATGTATTGGCAATTATTTCTGACGTTTGTTAAAATTGGGACATTTACCATCGGAGGCGGTTACGCCATGCTTCCACTGATTCAACGGGAAGTAGTAGAAAGGCATTGGTTGACAAAAGAAGAGTTCATCGATATCTTTGCGGTGACCCAATCATTACCAGGTATTTTTTTGCTGTGAACATAGCCATCTTCGTCGGCTTCCGGCTAAAAAAGAGATTAGGAGCTTTGTGTTGTGCATTGGGAACCATTTTGCCCTCTTTCCTGATTATCTTAGCCATTGCCCTTTTCTTCACCCACGCTCGAGAGAACATTTGGATTGAAAGGGCATTCAAGGGGCTGCGTCCGGCTGTCGTGGCTTTGATTGTCGTTCCATGTATTACGACTGCAAAATCAATCAAGTTGACTTATAAACAACTTATCATCCCTGTTGTAGCAGCTCTGTTAATCTGGCAAGTCGGAATCTCTCCGGCATGGATTATTTTGGCAGCCATTGCAGGTGGAATTATTTACGGTTTGAAAATTAAAAAGAATATCTAATGATTTGGCTTCAGCTTCTTTTCGTCTATCTGAAAATCGGTATTTTAGGATTCGGTGGCGGTTATGCCATGCTTTCTTTGATACAAGCAGATGTGGTGGATCGTTATCAATGGATTTCTTTGCAAGAGTTTACGGACATCGTCGCCATATCCCAAATGACGCCTGGACCAATCGGCATCAACAGTGCCACTTACATTGGTTATACTGCCATTCTTAATGCCGGTTATCCTCCATACGTAGCGATATTAGGTTCTTGCCTGACGACCTTTGCTGTTTGTTTACCCTCTTTCCTTTTGGTATTGTTGATTTCATACAGCTACAGCCGTTTCAAGAACAATAAATATGTAGCAGCTGCTTTCTTGGGACTTCGTCCGGCTACTGTTGGATTAATCGCAGCCGCCGCTTTATTATTAATGAATAGCGAGAATTTCATCGATTATAAGAGTTTCGTTATTTTTGCCGCAGCATTTATTTTAACCTATAAGTTTAAAATCCATCCAATTTTGATGATTATTTTGGCTGGTATCGCAGGCTTAGTATTATATAGCTTTTAATGTATATGAGAATCATGAATTACAAATGGTTGTTCTTTCTACTCGTAGTATTAGCAACATCCTGTAAAACACAACAACAGGTCTCTTCTGTAGCTCCTGTTGCCCAAGGGGAACATCCCAAAAGAGAGTTCCGTGGAGCATGGATCCAGACCGCATTCCAAGGAGAGTATAAATCCATGTCGCCAGCGGAGATGCGGAAAAGCTTTGTGAAGAAGCTGAACTTTCTGCAATCTTGTGGAGTCAACGCCATCATATTCCAAGTCCGCCCCGAAGCAGACGCTTTCTATCGTTCAGAAATAGAACCTTGGAGCCGATTCTTCACTGGAGAACAAGGACGTGCTCCGGAAGGGAATTTTGACCCGATGGCTTTCCTTGTCAAAGAGTGCCATAAAAGGAATATGGAGTTTCATGCTTGGCTGAATCCTTATAGAGTCAGTACGGCAGGAAATACCAAATTGGCGGATTCACATATCTACTATCAACACCCCGAGTGGTTTGTTACTTATAACAAGCAGATTCTATTTGACCCCGGATTGCCTCAATCCCGCCAATTCATTTGCAAAGTGGTAAAAGACATTATCACTCGTTATGATGTAGATGCCATCCACATGGACGATTATTTCTATCCTTATCCTGTTGCCGGGGAATTTTTCCCTGATGAAAAGAGCTTTGAGAAATATGGATTGGCGAAAGGTTACACTTACGAACAGAAAGGCGACTGGAGACGTGCGAATGTGAACAAGTTGGTCAGCCAGATCAAACGGACAATCATGTTGAACAAGCCTTGGGTTCGCTTTGGAATCAGCCCTTTCGGAATTTACCGTAACAAGAAAAGCACTCCAGATGGATCCGGCAGCAACACCAATGGACTTCAAAACTACGACGACCTCTATGCAGATGTCACCTATTGGGTAAAACAGGGCTGGATTGATTATAACATTCCACAAATCTATTGGGAAATCGGTCATCCGAAGGCTGACTATATCACTTTGGCAAAATGGTGGAACCGCAATGCAAACGGCGGACATTTATACATTGGTCAGGATGTAGCAAGGACAATGAAAGTTGACCAGCTAACAGAGAAGATGCAATACGAACGTTCATTGAAACACATCGCAGGCAATTGCTTCTGGCCGGCAAATGAAGTGCTTTGGAACAATAAGGGCGTCGCTGATAGTTTAAAGCAGAATTATCACCGTTATCCAGCACTGATTCCTGCTTATACGCATTTGCATAACCGCGCTCCCAAAGAGGTAAAGAAGTTGAAAACAGAATGGACTGCCGATGGCTATTTGCTACATTGGCAAGCTGAACAAAGTGCAACCAATCCGGAATTGGCAAACTATTTTGTTATCTACCGGTTTGAGAATAAAGAGAACATCGATTTAAACAATCCGGCTCACATAGTTGCCATCACTCGCAATTGCTTCTATAAATTACCTTACGACAATGGCAAGCATAAATATCGTTACATCGTAACTGCGGTTGATCGCTTCCATAACGAGAGTTTAAAGGGGAAAGCCAAGAAAGTCAAATTGTAAGATAAGATAACAAAAATCTATCTCATCAAGTCTTGAACGACGGTGCGTCAGAATTGCAAACTGTTGCGTTGCTTTCGGGATTCAGTCTCCCTCTGCATCTAACTTTTCACCAATTCTGACGCACCGTCAAATGTTATTGGATATTTGTCACTTGTTCACAGAAGCTTTCCTTTCCTTCACCTTTGCGACAAACACCTTAAATATCTTCAAAGCCTCCTCCTTAGACATATAATCAGAAACGTTAGCCGCTCCTGCATTCCATTTTCCTATCACAGCTTCCGGGTGAAATTGGAGTCCCATGAGAATACTGCAATCAGAACGTTCAATAGCTTCTATAATCTTATCTTCATTAACTTTGGTATATCCAGAAACTATCAGCGGAGTTCCTGCTACGCTCCGAATTGCCTGATGATGCCAAGATGGAACATTATTAAACATGCCTTCGGTGGATGTCATCGTCCACAAAATAGTATTCGGATTAACCGTTACGTTATGCGGTGAATAATCACGATAGGCATTTCCTACCTTTTCGTTGCGATGGATATAATCATAGCTTTCTCCTTTGTCGGTGAAATAAGTAGGAATATCTTGTATCACAGTCGCACCACTTACAACTCCTAATACCTGCATCCCACGGCAAATTCCTATCGCACTTATGTCGTTTTGGATGCAATATGACATCAAAGTATAATCATTGACATCACGTGTGGCATTATAGTCCCTCTCTGCCTCAATGCCGTGCCAAGGTTGAGGAACAGCATAAAGCGTCGGGCTAATATCTTCTCCTCCCGTAAAGACAATAGCATCTACGCCTTTAGCGACCGCCTCCACATTACTATTGCCACAAGGATCTTTCTTTAAAGCCTCAGCTGCATAAGTTGCAAGATAACCTACCGAGTCTGTTGCTTGCTGGCTGACTACATTGCCCGTATACTCAATATTATCATTACGCACTTGGTCAAGAAGCACAGGTTCTGCTCCCACTTCCTTTAATGAGGCGACTATGTTTGTATAGAATTCAGAACTAATATCACTTCGCCACGATATGCCAACGACAATAGGTTCGTTGTTGTTTCTTCTCTCTGAATTAGAACACGAAGCGAATACTGCGATAAAAATGACGAAGAATATGCATAAAGGAAACATTTTCTTCATTGCCATATTGTCTTTACTGCTTTTTACTTTCATTTTCTGTGATTATTTACTGTTGTACCTGTTATCAAATGATTTCTGACAAAATTATAAAAAATAAGAATACAGCCCTCTGTTTTCACCCCTTTTTTAATTGCATTTTGATATGGCAGTTATACAAAATACATCATCTTATTGTCAAGCTTGGTTACAAATATCCCTGACTTGGTTCTCAAAATCCTTTTTATCCTTGGCTTTGTTACGTACTTTACTCCTGTAGTTATAAATAGTAATAAGTGAATAACGCAAGAATTTGGCAATCTTATTACTATCCGTAATACCCAAACGAATCAATGCGAAAATACGCAAGTCCGGAGAAAGTAACTCTTCCCCCTTTGGATAAATGCGCTCGTCATCCCGTAACAACTGGTTGAAAGACTCAACGAACTTCGGGAAAAGGTTTAGGAAAGTCTCATCAAAGCTCTTGTAAAATTTCTCCCGCTCTTCTGTAATGTGCGTTTCCGACTTAATCGCCTTAAACAGTCCTTTCATATCGGAAGTAATGGCATAGTTTTCCAAGGTACGGCGGTAATTTTCCATCTTGTCCAAATACATGGAGCATTGCTCCAAATAATGCACTAAATAATCTTGCTTGATAGTATTGGCAGTGGATAATTCTTGGTTAACCTCATAAAGCCGCTCATTTAGCTTCTTCAGTTGTTGGTTTATATCGCTGGTCTCTTTACGTGCTATGCGGAGCTTTAACATCTGCCGGTAGATATAAATGACAGTTACTATCAAAAAGCAGAACAAAACACTGATGGAACAAGTAAGGGCAAACCGTATCTTTTGTGCTTTTTGGATTTTCAGTTGATATGCCTTTTCAATGACCGGATAAGATTGCGTGATACTAATCGTCCGGAAACGGGCATTACAAAAGACAGCATCATCCATCGCTCGTTTTAAATATGTATAAGCACGGTCCACATCTCCTTGGTCGTATAACAAAAAGGCCAAAAGATAAAGAGACATATACTCTTTGATAGAAAGTTTAATATCTACCATGGCTGATTGGGCAAGATAATAAATCTCTTGGTTCGTATCGTGCATTCCTCTGTAAGCAGATGCTTTGTCAAAAGCCAATAATCCTCCCAAATGCCCCTTGGCATCAGATGATGGCATACTATTAATGGTTTCAATTGCCTCTTCGTATTTCCCTTGCTGTATCAGTCGGTTCGCCAACAACCTGATGTTCAGCTTATCTTCAGAAGTATATAAAGAGAGCAAGGAATCCACATAAGCATTGCTTGTTTTCAGATAATCTTCTCTCGTTTGGTTAGTCAGTGCATAATCTGCCATAATCGAATAGACAGCCCTGAATAAATTCATATACCGCATTTTCTCGTTCCGCGTCAATTCGGATTCACGAATGGAATTGAGAGCATCGATTGATTCTTTGTACATACCCATGGTGGAGAACAACACGGATTGATTCATCCGGATTTCATTCATGACATTCCAAGACAAGCGAGGGGCTAACTGCAATTCCAAATCGACATAATGCATTGCAGAGTCGGTCTGATAGTTATAATAAGCTTGATAAAGTTGGTTGTATATCGTGTACAACATGGAATCGTTTTCCGCTAATGGAATATTTTCTTTTATCGACTGTATCGTATGCTCTTTCTTTTGGTCATACTCTTCCCTGTGCTGAATGACATAATCCAATTCCTCCAGTACCGCCTCAACCGATTCCTTCTTTTGCTCTGTTTGGGCAGTTGCCGGAACCATGTTTATTCCCAAAAAGCAAAGTAAAAACAAAACCAAATTCATAGCTCTTCCCTTATTATTTTACAAAAATATAATTTCCTTTTTAATTAAGCAATAGTAGTTATCTTATTCTATATTTTATTTATATTGTCAAGCCTATATATCATGTATAATTCACTATTCTATAACTATTTATTGTAAAAAACGCATTTATATTTTGCATACATAAAAAATAAAAGGTGTATTCATCCTATATCTTTGTAACAATAGAAAAGCAAACGTGTTTAAAAACTTTTTTTCGTATAAAATATAAATTAGTGCTAAAGTAAAATTTTATTCCTCTGCAACGGACTGCGTGATGCAGGTAATTGCAGAGGTTTTTTATGTGATTCCCTTTCTGTATTCCACTGCAGCAAAGGGATATTCAATTATTTATCAAAAGTTTTTTTTTTGCCAAATACCTCCAATCAGCTCTAATAAAATATGGAATTATATATACTTTCCATTTATATTTTTCACCTAAATGAATTTACTAAACTTCTATATATCTTATATTTACACTTATTATCTATTTATATTCCATTTATTTAAATTCAAGACAAATCAGATAGAGATTACTTTTGTATTGTCATTAATAATTGAATGAAGAACGAATCAATGGAAAACGATTCAAACGGATCAATGGAAAACAATTCAATAGTCTATTAGGCAAGTAAGTAAGTATAATTAGGTTATCAAAACATGTAAGATAGAATTGGTGTAAATTAAAGTTTATTCCTCCGTACCCACCTGCGTGATGCAGCTGTGTACGGGGTTTCTTTTTTTAAATAGTTTTGCTAAATTGCAGCCTAAAACAAATAATAACTGATATGGATAGAGAATTTAAATCAAAAGTAGGATGGTGGTATCATTTGATTCTACTGATTTTGGCAGGCGTGACTGTCTTTTTATTTGTGGCAGGGAGTTCCCGTGTTAGTATGGTTGTCATGCTGTTGTCAACATTGTTGTGTATTCATGTGCTTCTGTCCACATGGTATCGCATCACAGCAGATGGTTACTTGATTGCCCACTGCAGCATTTTCCGGAGAAGAAAGTAAAAATAGAAGAAATAACGGCTGTTGAAACCACGGTCTTGCCTGTTTCAAGCTATGCGTTGTCATTGGACAGGCTGATTATCTACCGCAATGACCAACAATGGCTTTTAATCTCACCTACTGACAAAAAGGAGTTTTTACGTTGCCTGCGGAAATACAATCCGGATATCAAGGTGAAAGACCCTATGATAAGCTGAGACTCGACCTCTTTTCTAAAAGCATACTACCTTTTTCCAAAAAGCATACTACCTTTTTGAAAAAAGCTCGGCTCAAATAATTTTGGCTGTTAGTAACACGGCATTAGAATGCTGTTAAAACAGTGTTTAAACGCTGTTTTAATAGGCATCGGACACCTCGTTCTGGGCATTAAAATGTATCGAAAAAAACATACCGTTGTTTTTTTGAAAACGTCCAATGTTTTTCAAAAAACGTCCAATGTTTTTTCAAAAACATCAAATGTTTTTTTCAAAACAACGGTATGTTTTTTTCGACTATTTAACCTATTGCAAATAAGTGCGCTGCCGAACTAATTTTATCGGTTATAACACTTTGACTTCACACTTATGTGAACATTTACCGAAGTATTGTGAAGGACAAGCCCGGAATTTAAAGTATATTAACCGCTTCATGTAAGCAAATTTAAGCCCTCTCCCATAAGCGAGTTAAGGCAAATGGATTATTTTTGCATATTTAATGGAGTTTTTTAGCATTTAAATGGTAATTAAACAGTGATTAAACAGTGTTTAAACGATGATTAAAGGTTTTATGATTGCAGGTTTGGGAAGTTTTATCGGAGGTGGATTACGCTTCGTCATTACCAACTATTCAAAGCATCCCAATTATTTTCTTTATCCATCTACCTTTCCCTCAGCTTGGTCGGTGGGATGGCGGCTCTTTGTTTAGGCTATTCGGTCATTCGTTTCATCCATAATTCATAATAGAGCCATGCCAACGTTTTTCATCCTGCTTTTGATTTCTTACCTTTTGGGGAATTGCTATATCTATTTCCGGAGTTGGGAAATACTCTCCCAACTTCCCATTGGTTTGCGTTGGGTAATTTCCTTGGTTTACCTGTTTGGAAGCTGTTCCATTTTCTGCCTATTAGCAGGTCGATATATTTCTCTTCCTTCTGCCGTGGCGCACAGCTGGCATGAATTAGGCACGGGCTGGTTGGTTTTCACCCTCTACATGGTGATGTTTTTATTGCTGGCAGACCTGCTTCGTCTCTGCCACCTGCAAATCCCGTATCGTTTTCTGCTTTCATTGATTATTACTTGCATTTTACTGGGATATGGCTATTACCGTTATATTCATCCTGACATCAACGTCCTGTCGTTGCGGATAGACAAACCGGTTGAAGGGAAGAAACAGATAAAGGTGGCTTTGGTGAGCGATGTCCATTTAGGAGATGGCACGACGAAAGCAAGGTTGAAAAAGTATGTGAAGCTGATAAACGACCAACAGCCCGACTTGATTTTGTTGGCGGGAGACTTGATAGACAATAACATCAGTCCGGTTGAGAAAGAAAAGATGGGAGAAGAGTTATCCTTATGGAAGGCACCTTTAGGCATTTATATGGTCCCGGGGAATCATGAATATATCTCCGGAATCCGGAAAAGCAAGCGATTCGTCCAAGAAGAAACACCATTCGTTTGGCTGCAAGATTCAACGATACAGCTGCCGAATGGCATCCAAATCGTCGGACGGGACGACAAATTAAACGCTAAGCGCACTCCTTTATCCCGATTGATAGCAGGATTGGATGCTTCCCGTCCCATTTTCCTATTGGATCATCAACCTCTTCATTTGGAAGAAGCGGAAAATAGCGGAGTCGATTTACAAGTAAGCGGGCATACACACCACGGGCAAATTTGGCCGCTCAGCCTGTTGACCGACCATTTGTTTGAGGTGAGCCATGGATATAAACGAAAAGGGAAGAGCCATTTTTATGTCTCTTCCGGACTTTCCCTTTGGGGACCACCGTTCCGAATCGGGACAAGAAGCGAACTGGTAATCCTGAATATTCAATTTAATTAGTCTGACTTATGAAAGTATTTATGCAAGCCATCTGGGCGCAACTGCTTTTGACGCCCTATATCTATTGGAGAGGAAAGCAAGCTCTTCCCGCATCCAAACGTTGGCGCATACCTTATACAATATTATTCCTGTTGGAATGGTTACTCTATTTTACCGGCTACGTTTTCTACAAAGAACTGCCGGATAACCTGTTCATTCCCATCATGAATATCTGCAACACGTGGTACATTGCCAGCATTTACTTGACAATGGGCTTGTTTATCTTAGAATTGATACGGTTTATTGCCCGTAAATATGGTTTTTACCAAGCCAAACAACCGCTCAAGACGATGCTCTTTTTCACGTTTGTGGCAGGAACTTTCCTACTTCTTTGGAAAGCCCGTCAAAACGTGGTCGAACCTGTCGTCGTTCATCAATACATAGACATACCTAAAGGAAGCTCCACTCGCGACAGCCTGAAAATAGTCATGGCTTCCGATATGCACATTGGGGAAGTTATCGGGAAGAGGCAAATGGAGAAATTGGTGGCTATCAGCAATGCCGAAAAGCCCGACATGGTGGTATTTGTGGGTGATTTGGTTGATTACGAATCCCGCTTTGCGGAAAACGGGCATTTGGAAGAGACACTCCAACAATTACAAGCGCCGTTAGGTGTCTTTTCCATCAATGGGAACCATGAATACCGTGCCAACTGGATTGCAAAGAGGCAGTGGATACGAAAGTTCTCCACTTTGCTAAAGGATTCCGTCGCCTCTCCGGACAATAGTTTCTACCTGATTGGCAGGGATGACTTTGTGAACAAAAAAAGGAAGTCGTTGCATGAATTGATAGCAGGAATAGATACGACAAAGCCAATCATCGTATTGGATCACCAACCTTGGAGCTTTGCGGAGATGAGAATGAACCGAGTAGATTTGGGTCTGCATGGACATACACACAACGGGCAATTATGGCCTTATCCGATTGTGATGAAATGGATTTATGAATGTCCTTTTGGCTATTACCAAAAAGGAGGCGTCCAACATTTCGTCTCTTGCGGTTATGGTTGCGCCGGACCTGCATATCGTGTAGGAACCCGCTCCGAAATCGTCGTATTGCATATCCGGTTCAAATAGGTTAAGCCGCTGGCATAATCCGCCAGCATCCATTCCTCTCTTTCCATTTGGATGAAAACAGAAAAGCCTGCCACGAGAATCATGCTCACGACAGGCTTTTCCCCTTCGTTGTTAACTTTCACTTGCCATTTCGGGGCGTATAAGATTTTTGATCTACCACTTTTCCATCAACATCCACTACTTTCACATCCAATTTCGTATCCGTTGCATGAACTTCGACCGCACTATTGTTTGAATTAACCAAAACAGGGAATTGAATCAACTGGCTCTTCTCTTCATAAACATTCCTATGAAGATGGCCACATAACATCAAATCCACTTTCAGCTCATTCAAGATTGGGACGAATTTCTCCAGCACTTCTTTCTGTCCATGCCATATATCTGGAGAGACAGACGGAGGCATGTGTGCAATTACCACTTTGAAAGCAGCACCGTTGAAGTCTTCATTCTTGTACAATTGCTTCATCCATTCCACCTGCTCTGTCCGATATCCATCATAGTCCGTAATACCACTGTACTCAATATCCGAATCCGGCTTATCTTCTCCAGTATCCAACACAATGAAGCAAACCGGACCTTGGCGGAACGTATAATAGAGATGGGATTCCTTCGGACAGAAATATTTCTGCAAAGAAGTCGCAAACTCGCCACGGGTCTCGTGATTGCCACGAGTGTAATACATCGGCTTTTCAGAGGCGAACAAGTTAATGGCCTCATCCATAAATCCACTGAAAATATGCTCTTCACTCTTAAACTCAGAAACCATGTCCCCATTAAAGATAATCAAATCCTTCTCCTTGTAATTGGTTTTCGTCAACAGTTTCGTAATCATGTTCTCACGACCATGAATATCATTGACCATAACAAAAGACATATCTTTCTTCCCATAATCAGAAGTACGGAAGACCAACGGTTTCTTGGAGTATACATTCGTAGCAGCGACTCTGCCATATTCCACATACGTACCTTCATGCTTCAACACCTCTTGGGAATAAATACGGTAACGGTAATCTGTATTCGGCTTTAAGCCACTGACTCTAACCGAATGAAGCGTAGACGTATTCTTCACGCCATTGGTTGTATCAAAATACTTGTGCCGTTCTTCACCATAAAAATGAGAACCATCATTAGGAGCCAATTCCACCCAGCCAATAGAAGGTTTATCAGCCAACCACACGATTGTCGCCTCATTTTCCTTGACACTCTGCAGATAAGGACATGGACAATCTTTATCTGGGCGATTGCCACTTGAGTGACAATCGCCAAAAACAGGGTTAATATTATATTTCTTAGACCCATCTTATCTTTTATATTCAAAGATTAATAGCCTGGATTTTGAACCAAGTTCGGATTGGCATCCATCTCTGCTTGAGGAATAGGCAAATGGAACTGTTTCTTATCGAAATAACGAACCTCAACCAAACGGTCTTCCCTCGGAGCGTTTACGTTAATGACAGCGCGCTTATCCGGATCCTGCTCATCATAATTAACTGTTCCGCACAAACGAAGCAAGTCACCCGGAAGAACAGTTTCAATAACCTTCTTACCGGTCTTCGCTCCATTCTTGTCATATTCGTCCCAACGAACAATGTCTTCGTAACGGAAACCTTCTCCTGCAAGTTCAATAGTACGTTCTTTACGGACGATTTCTCTTACTTGAGCTTGCGTTGCATATTTAGATCGGTCAAGAGCGATATGGCCACCGCGTATTCTCAAACGGTCCACGATATTCAATGCCTCCTGCAAATCCTGGTTCAATTCAACCAAGCATTCAGCCTTTGTCAACAAGATTTCAGCATAGCGGAAGATAATCGGACACAAACCGTCATCGTTCATGGATGTTGAATACTGTGACTGGTTCGGACGCAAATATTTAGCCCAAAGCAAACCTGTATGAGAAGCATTATCGGCAGCAGTATAATAGTCGTTATTAGCCGTACCGTCTGGCAAAGTCTTATCCAATGTATTGATTATACGAGGAATGTCGTTACGTCCAATCCAATCCATACCCGGATAAATAATCGTATTCTTCAAACGAGGATCACGGTTGGCAAACGGATGAACTGGATCATAACCGGAACCCGGTTCATCAATCGTCTTGCCATTTTCCATTTCAAACATATCTACTAAATTCTGAGTCGGGACAAATGAAGCCCAACCACCATCGGCATTGTTGTAGAAACGGATGACATCCGTAAACGGATAAGTCGTCTTGACATGTTCGTATGTGCAAATAATCTCCGGAGAGTCCTGTCCTGCCATTGAAAAGACATTCAAGAAGTCACTGTCCAAATCATATTGTCCTAAATTAATCACTTTGTTAGCAGCGTCCAATGCGTCAGCATAATTTCCCCACAACAAGTTGAAGCGAGCAATCATAGACAACACAGCACCTTTTGCAATACGCCCCTTTTCTGCCGGTTTCTCAGCAATATGTTCAGCACTCCACTTCAAGTCTTCCAAAGCAAAAGCTTTCACCTTTTCCTCAGACTCGCGAGGAATCTTTGCATCTTCAGCTGTAGCAGGAACAAAGTCCATGATGACAGCATCACCATACCAAGTAGCCAAATAAGCGTGGCTATAACCACGGATAGCACGCACTTGAGCCAAATAGTCGTTCTTGGCATCAGTCGTAATCTTATCTGCCGGGATACGATCTATATTCTCAATAACATAATTACAACGTCTGATCGTCTCGTATTGTCTCCAATAGTTTGGAGTAGATGTAGGAGAAACACTACCTCTACCCATATCACGAATCTTGGAAGTATTCGTGTAGTTAAATCCTATATCAGAATAAGTATCTTCATAAAAGATGAACTTAGAGCCAGTATAGTTATTGACCCACCAGTTATAAGCAGCAGTTACAGCAGCTTCAGCATCGCTTGATGAAGTCCAAAATGTTTCAGTCGTCAACTGATCTTTTGGGGTCAGGTTTAAGAAGTCATCGCACGAAGTAAGCGTACTCACTCCGACAACGCCAAATGACAAACCTGCTATAATATGTTTAAGTTTCATATTGCTATTCAATTAGAACGTTACGTTAATACCAAATGAATGAGTTTTGCTGATAGGATATATATCCAAGTTACCAGAAGCAGCTTCCGGGTCAGCATTGAATGGCAGACTATCGAATGTAAACAAATTCTCACCCGTATAATAAACCTTAGCATTGGCAATGCCCAACTTATTAGTAAATGATTTAGGCAAAGTATAGCTGAAATTGATATTCTTGATGCGCAGATAGTTTGCATTCATACACCAGAAAGAAGAATAAACCTTGTTCGGTGCACTGACAGAGTTCTCTTCCAAGAACAAGCGAGGCCATTCAGAGTTCTTGTTCTCCGGAGACCATGCATCCAGCCAGTTTGTACTTGGATGGGAAGTATCACCGATAAATGAACCAACCACGTCACGAGTGTAATAACGGCTAACTCCTGTAACACCTTGCATGAATATAGAAAGGTCGAAATTCTTATAACCACCGCTCAGTGTCAAACCATACGTGCCTTTTGGTTGTTGAGAACCTTTGATTACACGGTCTTTCGCACTCAACTTGCCATCGCCGTCAGTATCCTTAATCTTAATATCGCCACCTTTGAATGGAACAGACCAAGGATTGCCATACTTAGCTTCGTATGCAGCAGCCTCTTCATCGCTTTTGAACAAACTATCTGCTTCATAAACATAGAATGACTGGAACGGACTTCCTACACGGTTGATAGTATAGCCATCGATGATTTCATCCACACCTGCCAAGTCTATCAATTCATTCTTGTTATAGGAGAAGTTTGCATTAACGCCCATTCTCCAATCATCATTAAATGAATGGTTCCAGCTCAAACTTACTTCCACACCTTGGTTACGCAACTCGCCCTTATTGTCTTGGTAAGTTCCTGAGATACCAAATGTATCGGAAACCGGGATGTTCATGATGATATCGCTGGTCTTACGGTTGTAATACTCTGCGCTCAACATAAATTCATTCAAGAAGCTGGCATCAAAACCAATACCCCAGTTGGTTGATTTTTCCCAAGTAATTGTGTTTACCTTATGGCTGACCACCGTGATACCTTGATGAAGCACTCCTCCAAACGGATAATTCTTACCAATATATAATGTAGGAAGATAAGGATAATAATCATCGACTGCATCTTGGTTACCCAACAGACCCCAAGAACCTCTTAACTTCAAAGATTGCAACCAATCCTTAGTTCCTTCCATGAAGCTCTCTTCAGAAACACGCCAACCGGCAGAGAAGGATGGGAAATAACCCCAGCGATAATCTTTCGCAAAGCGAGAAGAAGCATCCGCACGGAAATCGACTTCAAACAAGTACTTGCCTTGGTAATCGTAGTTCAAACGACCAAAGTATGATAACAGGCGCTGCTCACGAGAGTAACCGGAGTTAGTTTGAGTAGAAGAATCACCACCATTGATGTCTGTAACGATATTGCTCGGGAACTGCTTACGGAAGGCTTCCAAATGTCTCATGTCATAGCTTTCCAATTTATAACCCGCCATCGCTTTAAAGTTATGGTCGTTATTGAATGTCTTGCTATAGTTCAATAAAGCATCCAATGTATAACGGCTCCAGCGGTCAACTTTTTCTGTCAAACGGTCAGGTCCGTGATAGTTTACGGCATCATACCAGCACTCTTTCCGGAAATCCTTTGTCTCTTTCAAATTAGTCACATACGCACCTTGCAATGTGAATTTCAAACCGTCTAAAATTTCATAATCGAAAGCCAACGAACCAGAGAAGTTCTGCTGTTTGTAATAAATACGGCTATCAATGTCAATCCATGCAGCCGGGTTACCATCGGAGATAGAACCATACGTTCCATCCTCTTTCTTATACGGAATCCACGGAGCCATACGATTGGACTGCCAGATAAACTGAGTGTATCCTCCACCGTAAGAAGCATTCGGGTCTGAATAGTCGTTATGGATGAATGCCATGTTCGCTCTCATGTCAAACTTCTTGGAAAGCTTGACATCCAAATTGGTACGCATGTTGAACTGTTGGCGGTCTGAGTTCTTCAATGTTCCCTCCTGGCCTATGAATCCCGCAGAGGCCATATATTTGACATCTTCCGAGCCACCGCTTACATTCAAGTTATGCTTGTGCATGAAACCAGTACGGTAAACATAATCCGTCCATTTCGTATTCGGATGATTATATGGGTCTGAACCATTCTGGAATAATCTTAAATCCTCATCGGTGAATCGAGGAGAAGCCCCATTACCCACTAATAATTGATTGTACAATCTTGCGTAGTCATATGAGCTTAATCGGTCAATCAAAGTAGATGCATTAGACACGCTGACATTGCCGCTGTAAGAAACCATCGGTTTACCTGATTTACCTCTCTTCGTAGTAATCAAGATGACACCGTTCGCTGCCTTTGAACCATAGATAGCAGCAGAAGCCGCATCCTTCAAGACAGACATAGACTCGATATCATTCGGGTCAATCTGATTTAATGTACCCGTTTCAATACCATCCACCAAGATATAAGGGTCGGCAGTATTCATGGTTCCAACACCACGTACACGGATAGTTGATCCATCCTGACCAGGACGGCCTGTTCCTGAGGTAACAGTTACACCCGGAGTCAAACCTTGGATAGCTGAAGAAACGTTGGTTACCGGACGATCCAATAACTCATCTTTAGAAATAGTACCGACAGCACCTGTCAAATTCACTTTAGCTTGCGTACCATAACCTACAACAACCACTTCCTCCAAGGATTTGGAATCTTCAGACAAAACAACTTGGATATCCGTTTGGTTCTTAACAGGAACATCTTGTGGCTGATAACCGATATAAGAGACTTCAATATGGCATTAGCCGGAACATCTTGCAGTATTACCCTGCCGTCCATGTCCGTCACATTTCCATTTGTTGTTCCTTTTACAATTACATTGGCTCCGATTAGCTCACCATTGGCATCACGCACGGTTACTGTAATAGTTTTGTTTTTCTGTGTTACCGAAGCAACTTCATGGCTATCATGAATGGGTAACGTTTCCGCAGCAAATACGTTTGCAGAACCTAATAACAGTAATCCGCTGGTAAGAAAGGCCAAGTTAGGATTATACAATCCTTCTCTTTTGTTTGTGCTTTTCAAACTTTGTCTCATGTTTTTTTGACTTTTGGATTAGCAAATTAATATATTATTATTATTTAACACCTAAACATTGCTAATTTTTTAAGAACGCACAAAAGTACAAGTTCTATCTTTAAACCACAAGTGTTCCGGTATTAAAATTAAATTTCATTTTTATTAATTTTTCAATAGATTGAAAAACAACTGCCTGAATGAAAAGCCAAAATATATTTAGGAATTGATTGATTCTCCGTTAAGAATGAAACGTTTATAGTACGACAGGCATAGGGTTGTCAACGGCAAGGCGACAATCAAACCGATAAAGCCGAGCAATGTTCCCCAAATAGACAACGAAAGCAGAATGATAGCAGGATTCAAGCCCATTGCTTTTCCCATAATCCGCGGGGTCAGGAACAAATCTTGAATGGCTTGGACTATAATCAGAACCAACAAAGACAAACCGAACAAAACCCAAAAATTCTCTCCCCGTTTCCGCCGACCGCAACAGAGCCAACAATACCATCGGTATCAATCCTATCGTCTGTAAATAGGGAATCAAGTTCAAAAAGCCAATAAACAATCCTAACGTTATTGCCAACGGGAAATTAATAATCTTGAAACCGATTGCCAACAAAACCCCGACACACAAAGCTATCAAGGATTGTCCTCTAAAGTAACGGTTCATGCTTGTTTCCACATCGTCTGCCAATTCCTTCACAAATTTGCGATAACGTTCAGGAATCAAATCAATCCATCCTGCTACTATCTTTTCGTAATCAAGCAAAATGAATATAAAATAGAAGAAGATAACAAAGACAATAGCCAAACTGAACAGGACAGAGAAGGTTCCTGTCAATAACTTCCAAGCTTTAGGTGCGACCTGTTTCAAGGTATCGAGGAGATTCTCTTGACTAACGATATTGCGCAATGCTTGCAAATCTATATGGTTCTCCACAAACTCCAACCAACTTTCCGGAACAAACGGAATATGTCCCGGCATCGAGTTTTGATTATTAAGCAATAAGAGCAAACGCTGGGATTCTTCTTTTATAGACGGTATAACCATCACAGTCAATAGGAAGAGGATAAGCGCAACACTTAACAAAACCGCCAAAATGGAGAGGATGCGACTCTTAAACTTTAATTTATACTGGAAAAAACGGACAAAAGGCTGGCACATATAAGCCATAAACCAAGCTATCAGAAATGGCAAAAGGGCATTTCTCAAAACAACTATCAGGTATAACGCCAATCCAATCAACAAGACGCTGATGCCAATGCGTATCACTCGATCGAAAGTAAACGGTCGTTCAAACATAGTATAAATTCTTTAAATGATTATTCAACTGCAAATATAATCAAAAGAGTTTGTTCTATTTGCAGTCGGACGAGTATATAAATAAAAGAACCCCGGAAGCCTTTCAAAGAAATCCGAGGTTCATATATAAAAAAGGTTGTAGTGTATGTCTTATGCTATTTCATCAAAAGCGGAAAGACGCTCCTGCTCTTACCCATATTCCCGGCTGCGGAATATTACCATGGTCATAATAGGTCTTGTTCAGGATATTGTTCGCTTCGCAATACAATGTGTAACGAGTGTCATCCCAAGACAAGCGAGCATCCAACAATGAATAAGGATCATACGAAACCAAATCATTCCCTTTTTGGTAATTACCGACACGGTCTTGCCAGCGATAAGAAATGTTCATATTCAATTTGCTATACAGATGGAGATTCGCTTGTGCCACTAATTTGTTACGCAAGTATTCCAATGCATAGCGAGACTGGATATTTGGAGTAGACTCCACGTCTTTGTCTATATAACTGTAAGCTACTTGGACATTCTTCACGAATGAATTTTCTACCCAATGGCGAATATCGAAAAGAAGAGAAGCTTCTACTCCCATGGTATTCACTTTGGTATGATTGACTGACTGCCAAGGCGCATCCTCTCCTTTGGATATATCTTTAATCCAGTCAATCATGTTGGTTCCATGATGATGATATAAACTCAATGTCCCATGAATACCCGGAGTCAAGTATTTCAAACCTACTTCCACCGCACTCATCTCTTCAGGCTTCAAGTATTTATCAGCCTTGTAGCCTCCGACTGTATAATATAAATCGGTAAAGGTCGGCATACGAAGTGACGTATTATATGAAGCGTACACTTTCCAGCCTTTTCCTATGCGATAGCTGGCATCGACACCCGGATAGAAATGGAAGCCTGCCTCATCCCAAGTGTTCTTGACAGCAATAACACCTGCGGAGAGAGTAAAGCGAGGCAACACAACCGTGTGCTCCAAATGGAAGCTCATGTTGGTCCGGTTCAATCCAACCGTGTATTCCCGATCCGTTCCATGGATAGGTTTTGACTGATTAAGCGGCTCGCCCAACTTCGTACTGATGATTCCTTCATTGCGGAACTCCGCACCAAAAGCGGTCTTACCTAATATCGTCTGTATATAGTTATTCAAATTCACACCAAACACATCCGTTCTTCCATAATTATATGGGACTTTCGCTTCCGTTCCACGGAAATATTCAAAGCGGTCTTCACCACGGTTCCAATAAACAGATGGTTTGAAATGGTAATACGAGCCCTTCGTTTCGGCTTGGACTGCCGTGAAAAATTTACGGGTGTGCTCGAATTGGTCATCCGAACTGGTTCCATAGAAAGTATTAGAACCAAAATTCTTATTTGTCAGTCCGGCATGCCAACTCAAATCTATCATATCATCGCTGAACCGTCCCTGATAAAAAGCTTTGACGTTGTCGAAGTCTGCATTAAGTTTCCCTGCTTTGTTACGGCTATAACCATCACTACGGGTATAACTTCCAGAGACTTGATTGCTTAAATTCCCTTTTGAGTAGTTCAAATGGGCACCGCCATTGAAGAATCCATACGAACCTCCTTCAGCATGTACTTCTCCTCCACTCTTTTTGTCCGGGCGAGTAACAATATTAATCGCACCTAACAAGGAAGAGGTTCCATACACACGGCCTGCAGGACCTTCCAATACTTCAATTCGTTCGATTTCATTTAAATCAACAGGGAAATCTGCCACGTTATGGCCTGTTTGCGGGTCGCAAATGTTGATTCCATTTAAAAGGATAGTAATTTGATCATACGTACCACCACGGATACTAATGTCTGTTTGTACGCCTAAATCGCCACGTTGACGAACATCCACTCCTACGGCATACTTTAATAAATCATTGATTGTTTGTGCGGGGGCGGCGTCAATAGCCTCACGATCCATCACAGTGACGATTCTCGCTGCCTGTGCCACGGTCAATGGGACACGGCTACCTGTGACTTCTACCTCTTCCAATTCGAGTTGCTTCTCTTGCTCCCTATTCTCCGTTTGAGCTGATACAACCTCAACATTAGCAAATGCCAACGTTGCAACAGCCAACACTCCAATGCTGATTTGAGCATTCAATGTACGGAAAACAGCAAAAGGACAATTCGAGAAATGGCGGAAACGCACAGATGAATTGCTTTTCTGTCTTTCTGTTTTCATGTATAAAAAATTAAAATTCGGGGGACAAAGGAAGTAATTTTTGACGAATTGTGCAAAATAAAGGAAAAAATAATCCATGTGCCAAGGTAAAAACAATCTTACTTGCAAGACTGGTTGAACATGCTTTCTTATTAAGAAGGGGCTGCTTCAAAAACGATTGTTTTGAAACAGCCCCTACGGTGTGTAAGAATTAGCAAAATGTTAGGCGTTGAGGATGAAACCGAAAGTAACGCAGCAGTTTGCAACTATGACACACCGCCTCTCATCTAATAATATATAATACATTATTTATTCTGCTCTTTCATCTAAAGAGTTAAAAACCTCTCCAAAGAGATTCTCCGCATAGAAAAAGGTCGCATTACAAAATAGCTTAGGATCTTTTATGATGCCTACTTTATTCCCTTTCCCTCCGTTTACAATCACATCCTCCGCAGGATAATTCTTATACTTTTTCTTATTGTATGGGTCATATTGATAGGAAATATCGGTCAATTGACAACGATACATTCCTTCTTTACACTCTATTTTGAGGCAATAAGAGACAAGCGTCTTATCCGTTTCATTCAAGAGAAGCTCCACTTTCGACTGAACCATGATGGTATGCTTCTTCTTGTTTGTAACCACATTTGAATAGAGGATGTCTTTTGCATAGTTCTTGTTCACCCATTTGCTGATGCCTTTGAAAATCTTGTCACAGCTCATGCCGTCCATGTCAACCGCATCCATATAGCAAATCTTTCCATTCTTCATAGGAGAGCATTGATTGACTGGTCCTTTCTGCCCTTGTGCTCCGCAAAACAGAGAACAAACTAATCCTAATGTAACCAATATCTTTTTCATCATCTCTTCTTTTATTTAATCCATATTTTCAAAACCTCAGCCACTACGGTCTGTCTGTTATCATCCGGAGTTTCACCTTGTCTCGTACATTCTATTATCATCCATACGCTATCTTGTGAGAACGGCTTCGTAGAGAACTGCAAAGTAAAGGTCTCTCCAGCCTTGTCTTCTTTTAAGAATGCACTATTCTTATCCAAAGAAATGTAAGCGACATTCTTGCCAAACATCGTTCCCAATCCTTTCCAAATAACATCCGAATCCCCCATATTGTTCCCGGATTTTTGAATACACAAGTCACTTTCTTTCATCATGCTCTGCAAAGTCGATGAAACCTTTCCACTTTCCAACAACGTGAAACCTTCCGGAGCCAAAGATACATGAGCCGGTTTGTCGGCAACAGAGCGTACAGACTCGGGAGCGTCCACAACTGGTTTCTCCTCGTTCGTCAAAGGCAATGAAACAGGTTCCGACACTACCGCTTTTCCACCCATACTCTTTTCTGCATCGGCAAACAAATCCTCTGCAAAATCAATTGTCTTACATCTGAATTTACCAGAAATACGATTCAGCTTACCTTTGAATAAAGCATGTTTATCTGTTATCCATTCCTCGGCAGTATATTTTTCCGGTTCTCTTTGATACGTTACATTATATTCATATCTGATATTCGTCAGTTGAATGGAACAAGAACTGTTGGAACAATGAATCAAAACCGAATAAGACATTTTGCTTCTGTCCAAAGAAAGAGCATTGCTTGTAAAGACGATGTACTCTTTACCTGCAGCCGCCAATTCCCCTTTGTCCGGATTTTCATATACGACCCGGCATTCTTCTTTGTCAAATCGCTGCGCTGCCCAAGCTTTAGCGAGTTGAAAGGCCTCCGCACCAGAATTGGACGCCAATTGGATATTTTTTTGGAAAACAACTTTTCCATCAACTACGGGGACACTGCCTTCCAAATACTTTGGATCATTTTGTGCACAAACGAAAAAAGGCAATAACGCTACTAAAAATAACAGGTGTTTCATGAAAATAAGTATTAATTTTGTGCCAAAGATAAAAAAATGGTTCATTAATCAAGCATGTCTGCACAAATTATTTATCCTAATTACTCAGAATCAAGAAAAAAAGCCCTATATTTGCACCCTGTGAAAAAATCGGAATAATAAAGTAATAACAAAAACGATAAGTTCAAAATGCAAAACAAAGGATTTGTAAAAGTCTTTGCTGTGCTTCTAACGCTTGTTTGTTTGTTCTATCTTTCGTTCTCTTTTGTAACGAACAGATATAATAAAAAGGCTGCGGAATATGCAGGTGGAGACGCTGTAAAAGAGAATCTTTATTTAGATTCTCTATCAACTGAAAAGTGTGGTTAGGCTACACGCTGAAGGAATGCCGTGAGATGGAAATCAGCTTAGGTCTGGATTTGAAGGGCGGTATGAACGTTGTTCTGGAATTAAGCGTTCCAGATGTAATCCGTTCATTGTCTAATAATAATCCTGACGAGAACTTCAACAAGGCTTTGGATTTGGCTTATGCACATCAAGCAACCAGCCAAAAGAATTTCATTGACTTGTTTGCTGACGAATACAAGGCATTAGACAGCAATGCCCGTCTTTCATCTATTTTCAGTACATTCGAGTTGAAGGACAAGATTACGCCTCAGAGCTCAGATGCACAAGTAATTTCTGTCTTGAAAAGCGAAGTTCAGAGTGCAATCGACAACTCATTTAACGTGTTGCGTACTCGTATCGACCGTTTTGGTGTGGTTTCTCCTAACATCCAGCGTCTTGAAACAGCTGGCCGTATCTTGGTGGAACTTCCAGGTGTTAAAGAACCGGAACGTGTACGTAAATTGTTACAAGGTAGTGCGAACTTGGAATTCTGGGAAACTTACAAATTGCCGGAAATCTACCAGCAATTAGCCGCTGCAGACGCTGCTTTGGCTAATGTGCTTTCTGCTTCAAACGACACAACAACTGTTGCAACAGAAACAGAAGCTCCAGCAGTTCAAGATTCCATCAAAGCTGGCTCAGACGATTCTGCTTCTGCTTTACTTGACAGCATCAAAGGCAAAGACAATGCAGAGGTAAATCCATCAGAAGCTGAATTTGCGAAAATGCACCCGTTGTTCGCAGTGTTGCAAATCAACCAGTACAATGGACAATTAGCTCCAAGCGCAATCGTAGGTTTTGCCCGCGCAAGCGATATGGAGAAGATTAACGAATATTTAAGCTACAAACAAGTTAAAGATGCTCTTCCACGCAACTTGTCTTTGAAATGGGGCGTGAAAGCAATGGACGAAAAAAGGCCAGTTCTTTGAATTGTATGCTTTGAAGGTTACAAACCGCGATGGTTCTCCTGCGTTGGGTGGAGATGTTGTAACCGATGCTAAAGCTGACTTCGTTCAGCAACCGGGTATCTCAAGCCAGCAAGTAAGCATGTCAATGAATGCTGAAGGAGCTAAAGCTTGGGCTCGTTTAACAAAAGAAAATATCAACCGCTCAATCGCTATCGTATTGGACGGCATGGTTTATTCAGCACCGAACGTACAAGGTGAAATCACCGGTGGACAATCTTCTATTACAGGAAACTTCACTCCGGAAGAAGCAAAAGACTTGGCAAACGTATTGAAGTCTGGTAAAATGGCTGCTTCCGTACATATCGTACAGGAAGACGTTGTAGGTCCATCATTAGGTCAGGAAGCCATCAATGCTGGTTTCATTTCCTTCTTGTTGGCATTGATCCTGTTGATGATTTATATGTGTGCCTTCTACGGTGTCATCCCGGGATTGGTTGCAGACGGAGCATTGATGTTGAACATCTTCTTCACAATGGGTATCTTGGCATCATTCCAAGCTGTTCTTACTTTGCCTGGTATCGCCGGTATGGTGTTGACATTAGGTATGGCTGTCGATGCAAACGTGTTGATTTATGAACGTACAAAAGAAGAGCTTCGCGCAGGCAAGACATTAGGCAAAGCTATCGCCGATGGTTACAGCAACGCATTCTCTGCTATCTTCGACTCTAACTTGACTTCAATCATCACTGGTGTTGTATTGTTCTACTTCGGTACAGGTCCTATCCGTGGTTTCGCAACTACCATGATTATTGGTTTGTTCGCAAGCTTCTTGACTGCCGTATTCTTGACTCGTATCGTATACGAAGCATTATTGGCTAAAGATAAGATGAAGAACGTTACTTTCGTTACCAACATCACAAAAGACTTGTTGAAGAATCCGAAAGTCAACTTCTTGGGTGCTCGTAAGATTGGTTATTTGATTCCATTAGGCATCATCCTTTTGGGTGCTATTTCTATGATGACAATCGGTTTGAATAAAGGTATTGACTTTACGGGTGGTCGTAACTACATTGTTCGTTTCGACAAAGAAGTTCACACAGATGAAGTACGTGACCTTTTGGAACCGCAATTGGACGGAGCAGTAAGTGTTATCACAATCGGTACTTCTGACCAAGGTTCGTATCTCAACCAACTATAAAATTGATGTTCAAGATCCGTCAATCGACCAGGAGATTGAAAATAAAATGTATGAAGGCTTGAAACCTCTGTTGAAAGAAGGAACAACGCTCGACCAATTTATAGGTGAATATGTAAAGAGCTCACAAAAAAGTAGGTCCTTCAATGGCTGACGATATCAAGAATGCAGCGTTCTTGGCAGTCATTTTCTCTATGATTTGTATGGCAGCTTACATCTTGTTACGTTTCCGTGACATCTCATTCTCTGTGGGAGCATTCGCATCTGTTGCAACAACAACATTGTGTATCATTTCTTTCTATACATTGCTATGGAAGTTGCTTCCGTTCTCAATGGAAGTTGACCAGACATTCATTGCGGCTATCTTGACAATTATCGGTTACTCTATCAATGATACCGTGGTTGTATTTGACCGTATTCGTGAAACCATCCATATTTATCCGAACCGCGACCGTTACCAGGTAATCAACGATGCGTTGAATTCAACCTTGTGTCGTACATTCAATACATCTTTAACAACATTGGTTGTTGTAATTTGTATCTTTATCTTAGGTGGTAGCACAATCCGAAGCTTTACGTTTGCAATCTTGTTGGGTATCGTCATCGGTACTTATTCAACTCTGTTCGTAGCAACTCCGATTGCATACGAATTGCAGAAGAAAAAGATTAAAAAACAGAATGCTAAGCAAGGGAAATAATAGACATTAATCCCACATTATAATAGCGTTTATTTCACAAGGGGAGACCCAGTGGAATAAACGCTATTTTTATACACTTTTCTTTCCTGTTTTTACGATACAACTCCATTCAAATGAGTCAAAACAACAGTATGTTTTTCAGGCAACGAGATCCAATTAATTTTATCGGTTCCAATGTTTGATTTTTAATGTTTCGGTGAAAATTTACCGAAGTATTAGCTATAAAGAAGCTCTTCCATTGTTAACTTTGTAGCATGAAACGATATCAATTACTTATTTTATCTATAGCCATCTGCTTTTCCGCCATTTGTGCCAAAGCACAACAACCTCACGCGTTGAAGCAATTGATTGCATCCAAAGAGATGCGTTATGCTTCTATTGGTTGCATGGTGAAAGAAATAGGCAGTAGCCAAAAGGCAACTGTCAACTACCAAACAAACATGCGTCTTACTCCTGCTTCTGTATTGAAAACAGTCACGACAGCTACCGCTTTGGAGCTGTTAGGGGAAGATTATCGTTATCCAACCGAAATCCAATATGACGGTGTAATCCAAAACGGGACTCTTAACGGGAATCTATACATAAAAGGTCATGGAGATCCGACATTAGGCTCCTCGCATTTTGAACCCGAATCCAAGGAGTTTATACAAGAATGGACAAATGCGATTCGCAATGCCGGCATAAAGAAGATAAATGGACGAGTGGTTGCCGATGAAAGTATTTTCGACACCGAAGGTATATCCTTGAAATGGGTGTATGAAGACTTAGGAAGTTATTATGGCACCGGATCCTACGGGACAAACGTATTTGATAATATGTACGCTCTATTCATAAGCACAGGAAACAGTGGGACATTACCTCGTATTTTACGTTCTGAGCCGAACGTAGATATCGTGTTCCACAATTATCTACATGCAAAAAAAGCATAGCAAAAGATAGTTCTTATATTGTCGGCATGCCATTTGGTCCGGAACGGTATTTATATGGAGATGTCCCAGCCAATCATAATAACTATAAACTGAAAGGAGATATTCCCGAGCCGGCTCTGTTTTTAGCGCAATATTTGGAGAAAGAATTAAACAAAGAAGGAATAACAGTCAAAGAAAAGGCATCCTGTTTCCGAATCATGCAAAAAGAAAGGTTGTGGCAACTAAAAGAGAGGAAGACATTGACAACAACTTATTCCCCAACATTGGCAAAAATAGTCGAAAAGACAAACCATGTCAGCCATAACTTGTATGCAGATGCTTTACTAAAGACAATTGGATTACGCTATAAAGCAGAGAAACGGGAATCAGTATCCTCCTTTGAACGCGGAATCCGTGTCATGAAAAGCTATTGGAAGAAAAAAGGAGTAGACTTGTCTCCTTTCGTCATCTATGATGGAAGCGGATTGGCTCTTGCCAATAAAGTCACAGCCAACACGCTCTGTTCCATTCTTGGCTACATGATGACCCAATCCAAACACAAAGAGGCATATTTACAATCATTTCCCCAAGCAGGAATAGAAGGTTCCGTGCGAAACTTCTTAAAAGGCACTTCTTTAGCAGGTCAAGCCCGGTTAAAAAGTGGAAGCATGAGCGGAGTCAGATGTTATGCCGGATACATTCAACATGAAGGAAAACAATATAGCGTTGTCCTATTAATCAACGATTACGAAGGGAAAAGCACCAACATCAACCGCTGCATCACTCGATTCCTGCTCGGATTATTTGGCCAATAATATGCTGTGCTGGGCTAAGAAATCGAAAAAACGCTGTTTGTAGTTATCCGATATCGGAATGTATTCCTTACCAAACACAATCCGGTTCCGTTCGATTACCTTAATCTTTTCAGGTTGGACAATAAACGAACGATGCACACGGATGAAACGGTCAGAAGGCAACATGTCCTCCACTGTTTTCATGCTAATCAAAGAAAGAACCGGATGGGAATCGCTCTCCAAATAGATTTTGACATAATCCTTTAAGCCTTCAATATAAAGAATGTCATCCAATCCTATTTGCAACAGCTTATATTCCGTCTTAACAAAGATGCGATCTATTGGATGCGCCATCTTTTCAAACCACTCTTGTGCTTTCTGTGCAGAGAGGAGGAAATCCGGATAACTGATTGGTTTCAATAGATAATCCAATGCATTCACACGATAACTGTCTACAGCGTATTGATCAAATGCCGTCGTAAAGATAATCTTCGTGTCATTAGGTAATAATTTAGAAAACTCCAACCCATTTAGTTCTGGCATCTGGATATCTAAGAACAGTAGATTTACAGGTGAATCATGTAAGGTTTGCATCGCATTGACCGCACTGTTATATTTCCCTTTCAATTCCAAAAAGGGAGTTTTTAACACGTAACTCTCCAACAAAGCAGCGGCAAGCGGTTCATCGTCTACTATCGCACACGTCAATTTCATATATTTATATTTTTCGTAAAGCTATAGATATATTTCCACCCAGCCAAGTTTACAATTTATTTTATACCTTTGTCTAAGTCTTAATTAACATCTTTACAGATATGAACATGAAATACACAGCCTTTATCTTATCGGCATTTTTATGCACTGCCAATCTCTATGCTTCCAACCAAGCAATTGCGACAGAAAGTAACATAACCGTACAGAATCAATGGAAAGGGAAAAAAGTCGCCTATTTAGGAGATTCCATAACCGATAAAATACATGTCGGGACAAGCAAGAACTATTGGCAATATTTAGAAGAGAAGTTAGGAATCGAACCTTGGGTTTATGGAATCAACGGACATCAGTGGTCTGACCTGTTAGGACAAGCCCAGAAACTGAAAGAAGAAAAAGGAGGAGAAGTGGATGCCATCTTTATATTTGCAGGCACGAACGATTTCTATGCCAATGTACCTTTAGGAGAATGGTACACAGAAACTTATCAACGAGTAGAAGTATCCGGAAGGATAAAGAGGGCTCGCAAACACAGGGATTTCCAAATGGACGGAAAGACTTTAAGAGGACGCATCAACCAAGTCCTATCTTATCTTAAAACAAACTTCCCGGAACAACAAATCATCCTGCTCACTCCTATCCATCGGGCGTACGCTTGCTTTGGAGACAACAATATCCAACCCGATGAATCCTTTGCAAACACTTTGGATTTGTATATCGATGATTATGTAGAGGCAATAAAAGAAGCGGCTAACGTTTGGGCGGTTCCTGTCATTGACTTGAATAGCATAAGCGGACTCTTCCCTACAAACGATGCGCACATCCGTTACTTCAGCAACAGCGAGACGGACAGGCTGCATCCCAATGCCGAAGGACATCTCCGCATGGCAAAAGCCATCATGTACCAGCTTTTGGCTTATCCGTCGGACTTCAAATAAAGCGACTATTTACCCTCTACTTATGACAAAATGCTTATCTTTGCAGGTGAATATTTGGATAAAATAAATACTATAATTATATGGCTTTACAATGCGGTATCGTAGGTCTTCCGAACGTGGGAAAGTCTACGCTTTTTAATTGTCTATCTAATGCAAAAGCTCAGTCGGCAAATTTCCCTTTTTGTACGATTGAACCTAACGTTGGAGTTATCACTGTCCCAGACGAGCGTTTGAATAAATTAGCTGAAATAGAGCATCCTCAGCGTGTTATCCCAACGACTGTCGAAATCGTGGATATTGCAGGCCTTGTCAAAGGAGCAAGCAAAGGTGAAGGTTTAGGCAATAAATTCTTGGCAAATATACGTGAAACAGATGCAATCCTGCATGTATTGCGCTGTTTCGACGATGATAATATTGTGCATGTGGATGGCAGCGTCAATCCGGTGAGGGATAAGGAAATCATCGACATGGAATTGCAAATAAAGGATTTGGAAACGGTGGACAGCCGTATCGCCAAAGTCCAAAAGCAAGCTCAGACTGGCGGGGACAAACAGGCAAAAATAGCTTACGAGGTATTGTGCAAATATAAAGATGCTTTGGAACAGGGCAAGAGCGCACGTACTGTTTCATTCGACACAAAAGAAGAAGAGCGTGTTGCCCATGACTTATTTCTGCTGACTAACAAACCGGTATTATACGTATGCAACGTGGACGAGGCAAGTGCTTTGAGCGGTAATAAATATGTGGACGCCGTACGTGAAGCCGTAAAGGATGAAAATGCCGAAATATTGATAGTAGCGGCAAAGATTGAAAGTGAAATAGCTGAATTCGAGACTTACGAAGAGCGTCAGATGTTCTTGCAAGAAATCGGATTGGAAGAATCTGGTGTGAACCGCTTGATCAAGTCGGCTTACAAATTATTGGACCTCCAGACTTTCTTAACAGCAGGACCGGATGAAGTCCGCGCTTGGACATTCCATAAAGGCTGGAAAGCTCCACAATGTGCCGGAGTCATCCATACCGATTTTGAAAAAGGATTTATCCGTGCTGAAGTCATTAAATACGATGACTACATCTCTTACGGCTCTGAAACGGCAGTCAAGGAGGCTGGTAAAATGAGTGTAGAAGGAAAAGATTATGTCGTTCAAGATGGCGACATCATGCACTTCCGCTTTAATGTATAAGATTTAATCATTATAGAATCATGGTACAACGATTTGATTTCCTAATCATAGGTTCCGGTATTGCCGGAATGAGCTATGCCTTGAAAGTTGCACACAAAGGGAAAGTTGCCTTAGTGTGCAAAGCAGGGTTGGAAGAAGCGAATACTTATTTCGCACAAGGAGGTGTTGCATCCGTTACAAATCTGATTGTTGACAACTTCGATAAACATATCGAAGATACAATGATTGCCGGCGATTGGTTAAGTGACCGTGCTGCAGTAGAGCAAGTAGTCAAAAATGCCCCGCAACAGATTAAAGAGTTAATCAGTTGGGGTGTTGATTTCGACAAAGACGCAAATGGCAACTTCGACCTTCACAGGGAAGGCGGACATTCCGAGTTTCGTATCTTGCATCATAAAGATAATACGGGCGCAGAAATCCAGGACAGCTTGATAAAGGCTGTACAAAGCCATCCCAACATTACGGTATTCGAGAATCATTTCGCCATTGAAATATTGACCCAACACCATTTGGGCATAACCGTTACTCGCCACACTCCCAACATTGAATGTTATGGTGCTTACATCATGGACATGAGCACAGGGAAAATCGATACTTTCCTTTCTAAAGTAACATTGATGGCAACGGGCGGAATCGGCGCTGTTTACCAGACAACCACCAATCCTTTGGTTGCGACAGGCGACGGTATCGCTATGGTTTACCGTGCGAAGGGAACAGTAAAGGATATGGAGTTTGTTCAATTCCATCCAACGGCCTTATATCATCCTGGACGATCGCCCTTCTTTCCTAATCACAGAGGCAATGCGCGGTTACGGAGGCATATTAAGAACCATGGACAGCAAAGAATTCATGCAGAAATACGACAAACGTTTGTCCTTGGCTCCTCGTGATATCGTTGCCCGTGCGATTGATACGGAAATGAAGAACCGTGGAGAAGACCATGTTTATCTGGATGTAACTCATAAAGACCCGGAAGAGACCAAACGCCACTTCCCTAATATTTATGAGAAGTGCTTAAGTTTGGGAATCGATATCACCAAAGAGTATATTCCTGTTGCTCCGGCAGCCCACTACTTGTGCGGTGGTATTCAAGTGGATTTGGATGCCCGTTCTTCTATCAACCGCCTATACGCAGTCGGTGAATGTTCATGCACTGGTTTGCATGGCGGAAACCGTTTGGCATCAAACTCTTTGATTGAAGCTGTTGTTTATGCGGATGCGGCAGCCAAACATAGTTTAAGTGTCATCGATTCTTTCTCATACCAAGAGAATATTCCGCAATGGAATGACGAAGGCACTCGTCTTCCGGAAGAGATGGTGTTGATAACACAGAGCTTGAAGGAAGTAGGACAAATCATGAGTACTTATGTGGGTATCGTCCGTTCCGATTTACGCCTGAAACGTGCGTGGGACCGCTTGGATTTGTTGTATGAAGAGACAGAAAGCCTGTTCAAACGTTCCGTTGCTTCCCGCCAGATTTGCGAATTGCGTAACATGATCAATGTGGGTTATTTGATTACCCGCCAAGCTATCGAGCGCAAAGAAAGCCGCGGGCTGCATTATACATTGGATTATCCCCCTGCTCCTCGTAAAGAGAAATAAATCAATCTCCTATATGGAACGCCTGCTTGATTTTGTCCTAACGGATCAAGCAGGCGTTTTTATTGTTTGCGCAAACGACTTGCCTTTTATTATCACAAGATAGAGATTCGGAACATTTATTATTACTTTCCCCCCTTTACTGCCGCCTTTTTTATTCGCATCTTTGTAACCACATCATAATCCTATATCATTATTATGCAAATGGATACATTACATAACTCTTGGCATCAAATCCGGTTATGCACGCTGTTCTTATGTCTCACCGTATCGTGTGACCTCATCGATGTGCATCCTTATGACGGCAAAATCGACGGGGAGAAGAATATCAATGCCCGTAACATCGAGAAAATAGAGAGCAACACAAGCGGGAAAAAGCAAATCCGTTTTGCTGTCATCAGCGACACACAACGGTGGTACGATGAGACCGAGGATGAAGTGGCGCATATCAATCTCCGGAACGACCTCGATTTCGTCATGCATTGCGGCGACCTTACCGATTTCGGCGTGACTAAAGAGTTTGAATGGCAGCAACGGATCCTCAACAAACTCCGTGTTCCTTATGTCGTGATACTGGGCAACCACGACTGTATCGGCAGCGGGAAAGATGTTTACCGCGTCATGTTCGGCGAGGAAAACTTCTCGTTCGTAGCTGGTCCAACGCGTTTCGTTTGCCTTGACACCAACGCGTTGGAGTATGATTTCTCCAATCCCGTACCCGATTTGGGTTATATCGAGAGCTTCCACAATGATACAAAGAGCCTAAACACCATTATTGCCATGCACGTATCGCCATACAGCGATGAATTCAATAACAACGTGGCAAAATATTTTGAGGATGACATCATGCACTTGAAACAACCGTTATGTTGCATATACGGACACGGCCATTCGACAAGGGCAGATGATATATTTGGCGACGGAATGATGTATTACCAGATTACTTGCGCCAAAAAGCGACAATATTATGTTTTCACCGTAAACGAAGATGGTTATGATTATGAAACGATTTCTTATTAATATCTGCTTCCTGGCTCTCCTTCCTTTTTCGGTGACTGCGCAAATCGTGACGGACAGCCTCGGCACGGACAGCGTTCTGAGTTCTAAATCCTTGGAAATGGAAAGACATCTGCAAGAGGACAGTCTCACCATTGCTGCGCTTAACGAGAAAATAGCCCGTTACGAAGCTCGCCTCGCCCGCCGCAACCGTGTTTGGATGTCTTTGCGACCGAATTTCTACCGTTTCCAATATGCAGGCAGCATCGGACTTCTCAATTTGGGTGCAGGCTGGCATTATGGCAAACGTCACCAATGGGAAACAGACTTTATGTTTGGTTATGTGCCCTGCTATGACAAGGACGAAGCATTCGCTACTTTCACGCTCCGGGAATCATTCATTCCTTGGAGATGCCATCTATATAGTTTCAAGAGCGAGAAAGCGAAGGAAGTGCAGCTTTCCTGCCAACCGCTTTCCTGCGGCATTTTCTTCAACTCTGTCTTGCGTGGTGACTATTGGACACGTGAGCCGGAGCGTTATCCCGACCGCAATTATTACCGTTTCTCGTCAAAGATACGCTTGCATCTATTCATCGGACAACGTTACACAATCCATATTCCCAAGAACCGCCGTTATCTCATCAAAGACCTCAGTGCTGTTTGGGAACTATCGAGTTGCGACCTTTACCTCATCAGCAAATTCGTCAATAGCTCTTTGCCGGCAAAAGATATCTTCAGTCTCTCTTTTGGCATTAAAGCAGGAATATAAAAACAGGTATTTGCCTGATTCAGAGATAGGTATATTCTTCTTTCCCATACCCGTCCGGCATAGGAGCATAAACAAAATGATAATGTGTTGTCCATATTTTTGAGTGCATCCAACATTCTTTGTTTTTCACTTATATGATAAGTGCTTTTCATTTAGGTGATAAGTGCTTTTCACTTAGGTGATAAGTGTTTTTCATTTAGGTGATAAGTGTTTTTCACTTAGGTGATAAGCTAAATGGTCAATTGCAAAGGTGTATGTTAACGTTTTTAGTTGACTACTAAATGTCTTATCAATAAAGAAAGTTGACTCGGTTAAAACTTAGTAATAAAACAGGTTGACCATGTTCTGTCTTATTCACGAACGAGGTTATCCTGACAAAAATAATCAAAAATCTTATATTCCCCAAAAGATCATGAAAAACCACCACGGAGGTTTGCCATGCGGCTGGAGGCGTTAAGCCTCCAAAGAGCCAACCTTGCGCATCTTTCTCCTATAGGCTGCCCTTATTTTATCGTGGGAATTGGTTACCTGATTATAGAGAAAATAAATCTTCCAATAGCTTTCCAAATTCCGACTACTGGTATTCTTGTATTTATTTTATCTTGGGGAATTGTTTCGTTGTTTTATAGATTTATCCCGAAATACGCAAAATGGATAATGGGATAAACAATATGAATTGAAAAAGAATAGTGATGAAAACAGAAAAAGAAAAAATGCCATCGTTGGATGTAATCTTATTACGCCAGTAGTTATAAGTCGAATAAGGAACTCCATGCGCTGCCAAAATTGACTTTAACTGTTTCCCTCCAGACAATACTTCTGATTGAATCTCTAAAAACTCTTCTTTTGTCATAAATAAAAAGGTTATTGTTGTTGCAATATTGCAATGGCAAAATTACATGACTGCTATAACCTTTAAAATATGTACTTCAGCTAATGCTTACTGTTCATGACGATTATACAATTAAAAAGGGGCTGCATCAAAACAACCGTTTTGACACAGCCCCTTTTTCTTTATAGGATAAACTGATTAGAAGTTTCCTTTACCAGCTTGATCCCACCAAACACGAGTACCACCTAAATCACCTGAGAACTTAGCACTTGTGTTCTCTTGATTCAAAATCTTGATACCATTCTGCAACTCTTCATTGTTTGTGTTGATTTCGTTGTTAGAGTAAATCAAACGACGAATCTGTTCGTCAGTATCAATTGTACCATCGCTATTGTTCTTATAGTTCGGGAATAACTTAGGATAACCTGTACGACGATATTCAGCCCAAGCTTCAGTAGACAATGGGAAGTTAGCTACCCATTTCTGAAGGATAATCTGCTGCAACTTTTCTTCCTTAGAAGCACTTTCGTTCCACTTAGTACCAACAGTGTTCATTGCTTTGTGGTTGAATTTGCTGTTAACAGGGTCAACCAAATCTTCCTGAGAAGCAGTATTGTTGATGAATGCTTCGATTTCAGCGTCAGAGATTGAAATTCCACCAGTAACAAACGGACCTTTGTAAGCCAACTGATGTTTGATAGAAGTGCGGATACCTTCTTCGTAGAAATCCTTGGCAGTTCCACCCATGTTCCAACCACGCAAAGCACCTTCAGCACGCAAGAAGTAAGATTCTGCAGCGAACATAACTGGCAGCGGAGTTGTGTAATCCAACACAGCGTAAGAATAGTTTACATATTCGTTCGGTTTAGCAACGATGTCGTGACCCGGACGGATACCCAAGTAACGAGTACCTTCTTCGATAATAGAACCATCTTCACAAGTGATACCTGCAAAGTTCTTTGTCATATAAAGAGGCAAACGAGGGTCTTGCATACCTTCCATGATAGTAATCAAGTTGGCATTTGTACCACAATCGCCCCAAGCATAATACATACGATACAATTCGTTTGTCAAACCCTGGTTGATCAAAACGTCTTTGTCTTCTGCATTCAAAACGCCACCAGCAACAGCTTCTTCAGCTTTCTGCTGAGCTAAAGATGGGTTAGCCTTTACAATACGCATTGCGAAACGCAATTTGAATTGGTTAGCAACCTTAATCCACATGTTCATATCACCACCGCACCAGTAGTCGAATGAAGCCATAGATTCTTTGTCAGAAGTACTGCTCTTGAAACCCGCAATTGCCTCGTCCAACAATGTGAACAAAGAATTGTAAATCTGCTCCTGGGAATCGTAAGCGTAAGATACACCGTTGGTCGGGTCATCAATAACTGTTGAATAAGCTACCGGACCGTAAGAATCTGTCAACATAGAGATAGCGTATGCCTGAACGACACGCATCATACCAGCATAATCCTTGTAACCTTTTTCATCACAAGACTTAATCAAAGTACGAGTATTGTTGAAGATATGAGAATAAACGTTTTCATACATACCACCACAGAAACCACGGTTCAAATTGTACTGAACGTTACCAGAACCACCGAAGTTGTGAGGAGTCATGAAATAACCACTAAACAAGTCAACGCTCAAGTTCGTCCAGAACTGGAACATATTCTGCTGTGGAGCACAAACGTAAGAGAACGGTTCCTTAAACTGGGCAGCGAACGGCAAAGAAGTCGGATCCACCTCATAAGGATTAGTGTTCAACTTTTCAAAATCGTCTGTACAGCTATTGACACTCATCAAACCTGTCAATGCCAAAGCTGAAACAGCTGTATATTTCAAAAATTTATTTAGTTTCATACGAATAATAATCTATAATTAGAAGTTAAGCTTTAAGTTCAAACCAAAACTACGAGATGCCGGCATAGCGAACATATCAACACCCTGCCAACCGTTACCTGTACTTGCAGATACATCCGGATCCATTGGAGCATCTTTATAGAAGAAGAACAAGTTACGACCAATCAAAGATGCGCTCAAGTTCTTACCAACTCCAAACAAGTTACGGAATGTGTAACCTAATGACAACTCACGCAAACGAACATTTGTTGCATCGTAAACATACATAGATGTAGCCATGTTTGAGTTGTAGCTTGTACCACCAACTGTTGTATAGAATTCTTTCGGATCGAAAGATACGCCGTCGAATACTACAGAACCTGCATCACGAGCAGCGCCAGAACGTTCTGAAACGCCCCAACCATCCAATGTAGCTTCTGTCATAGACATTACCTTACCACCAATCTTAGCGTCAATCAAGAATGACAAAGTGAAATCTTTGTAGTGGAATGTGTTTGTCCAACCCATGTTTACCTTAGCGTTCATATCGCCAACATAAATCAAGTCTTTCACGTCAGAACCAGCCAAAACAGGACCACCGTTTTCGTTCTTGATTGGTTTGCCTGTTTCGTCACGCTGCAAGTCACGAACATACAAGTCACCGAAGTGGCCGCCTTCTTTCAAGATAACAGAAGCACCAGTACAGAAGCTCTGCAATGTCAAACCATCAGCCAAACCATCTACCAACTCGATTACTTTATTGTTGTTGTAAGAGAAGTTGTAGTTTGTGCTCCAGCTGAAGTTGTCAGTGAATTGCTGACGCCATCCTAAGCTAACTTCAAAACCTTGGTTCTCGATATTACCAGCATTTACATAGCGTGTTTTCACACCTGATTCATAAGGAGCAGAAACCTTGAAGAACTGGTTCTTAGTGTTAGTCTTATAATATGTCACGTTTACATCGAAACGATTCTGGAAGAATGTACCATCGAAACCAACTTCCAAAGAGTTAGTCTTTTCAGGTTTCAATGTACGGAACGGAGCTTCAGAAGGAGGAACCAAAGAACCTTGGTCACCGATTGTATAAAGAACGTTAGAAGCGTAAATAGGAACGTCGTTACCTACGATAGAATAAGAAGCACGGAATTTGAACAAGTCAACGTTCTTACCGAAATCAATGAATTTATTCAACAGGGCACTTGCTCCAACTGACGGATAGAAGAAAGAAACACCTTCAGTGAATGCCAAAGCAGAAGACCAGTCGTTACGAGCACTTACGTCAACATACAAACCTTCTTTGTAACCGAACTGAGCTGTAGCAAATACAGAGTTCAAACGTTTTTCCTTCAAAGACATACCTGTAGACAAACGATAATAGTTGCTCGGGATGAATTTGTTAGGATAATAAGCACCAGAAGTGATAACACCATTGTTGATAGCAAACTGAGTATCACCATAACCAATCAAACTTACGTTTGAACCTTTAGTCTTCGTATAGCTACCACCGGCAGTTACAGACAATGAATAAGTATCTTCCCAAGTCTTGTTGTATTGCAACAAAGCATCAGCATAAGTCTGTTCGCTGAAGATATGGTCATCTTTCATTGTACCTAACTTATCACGACCTGCAGTACTTGAAGCATAGTCGTTTTGAGTCCAATGTTCATCACCACGTTCGTAACGGATACGACCTGTAGCAGACAAACCTTCCATGATATCGTACTTAACAGTACCACCGAATTCATAACGGTTACGGTCAGAAATTGGTTTCTGACGGTTCAAAGTCCAATAAGGGTTGGAGAATTGTTCCTGAACTGTATTTGTCCAGTTGTGAATATTGATTTGCTGAGCTTGGTCAAATACTTCGTAGTTGTTTTTGTAATTGTCCCAATCCTCGCCTCTCGGGAACAGGTAAGCACCAGTCAACGGGTTGTGCAAATAACCAGAAGCCGGTTGGTTTTCGATGTGCTGAGTGTTGTAACGAGCACTTACGTCAACGTGAAGCTTAGTCCACAAGTTGAAACCAACTTTAGCCAACAAGTTATGGCTCATATATGTATTTTCAGGAACGACACCGTTTGAAGATACATTGGCATAAGAGAAGTAAGAAGTGATGTTCTCGTTACCGCCAGCCAAAGAGATAGAGTTGTTAGTTGTGTAACCAGTACGGAAGAATTCTTTCGCATAGTTAGGAGCTTCAGATGATAACTTGCCCCCCCAGCTGAAAGTACCAGCATCGCTCATTCCATAATTGTTCTGGAACTTAGGCAATGACATAGCGTTTTCTACGGTTGTGTTGCTTGATACATTGATAGCAACTTTACCAGATTGAGCTGATTTAGTTGTAATCATGATAGCACCATTGGCAGCAACTGCACCATAAAGAGCGGCAGCAGAAGCACCTTTCAACAAAGTAATCTGTGCGATATCATCCGGGTTGATAGTAGACATAGCGTCACCACCATCACGTTCACCACCATAGTTCATGGAAACCTGAGAATCAGAAACGTTCATCATCATAGGAACACCATCAACAACAATCAACGGCTGGTTGCTACCACTGATAGATTTGTTACCACGGAACAAGATTTTAGAAGCACCACCGGCACCAGTTGAGTTCGGAGTAATCTGCAAACCTGCGCTCTTACCTTGCAAAGAGTTAATCATGTTGACGTTCTTGATTTCGTTCAAGTCCTTACCGCCAACAGTCTGAGCAGAATAAGTCAAAGTCTTAGACTCACGCTTGATACCCATAGCTGTTACAACTACTTCTTCCAAAGCTTCGGAATCAGAAGCCATCGCAACATTAATAGAAGAACGGCCATTAATTGGCTCTTCTACAGTTTTCATACTCACGTAAGAGAACTGTAATGTACCTTTGCTGTTGTCAACTTCCAAGGTGTATTTACCATCGAAGTCTGTCACTGTACCAATTGTCGTACCTTTCAACAGCACATTCACACCGATCAGCGGTTCTTTTGTATCCTTATCGGTTACAGTACCGCTAATCGTCAAATTCTGCGCGTAAGCTGCTACGCACAGGAAGAATGTCAAAAATAAAAAGATTGACTTTCTCATGAAAAAACGATTTTTGGGTTTAACTATAAATTTGTTTTCTTGTATAATTTATCACGTTTCTTTTTATCATCTAAAGTCCATTCCTTAAGTCTGGGCTGTCAGATAATCTGTCCTTTTTAAGCTTTATTTTCGTTAAATCATTTTCTTTTTGCATAAACAAATACTATTTAGCTGGCCAAACGACGTGCAAAGGTATGAAATTTTCGTTACAAATATCATTATTAACACAAATCTTTCCAAATATAACATTTTATAATCTTTGCCTATATGCACAAATATTAAGCATTTCATTTAGCAGTGTGTCATGGATGCAAACAGCTTCGTTACTTTCAGAATGCAATATGAGGCTTATCAATTATCATTTTTCCAAATTTCCTTAATAATTTCCTCCTGATTGTAACCATACGGAGAGCCAGTACTGCTCATATTGGCACGATAAACATTCTTCGTTTCGTTTGGACAGCAGATACCACGGATGCCCGGCATTTCGATATGACCGTTAGAGTCTGTTTTCTTCATCCAGTCCCATGCATATTGAAGCCATTCATTCCGATATGCTTCGGGCTGCTTGGCATACCACGATATTTCATCCCATCCCCATGGAAAATAGGAAGCAGTGTCTGCTACATTCACAGGCTCTTCTTTCCCATAATTATCTATCTCCACCAAATATGGCAAACTTTCACAATCCCATCCAGACGGAGTAACACACCCTTCACTTCTCAAGAAGAGCGCATCCAAATGATGGACTCGCAATTCCGCCGGCTGCACTTCGCCCTCTTCCCATTTCTTTTCCGTAGGAATCGCACATATACGCATCGGGAAGGAATTAAAGTCAATCAGGCTCTTGCCGCCTACAACCATGCCACCTTTCGGTGTATGCGCATCCAATATCACCCAATGGCGGCGGGCATGATTACGGGCATAAGCGCGGATATCATCTACCAACTTAAACCAGTTCGATTTGTCCGGGTCGTTCATCGCCATCAATTCGATTTGCCCAAGATGAAAAGCTTCGCAGCCGATATTAATATATGTACGTGCGAGGAAATAAAACCACATCTGTGTTTCCAAGCGGCTGATGTCGGGAACACTTCCGCCTTTATGCCAATGATCCACATACTTCCCTTCTTCATTCAGCATATCTTCATAACGGAAATTACGTTTCTCCGGCATCTGTCCGTATGCTTCAAACACCCAATCCGGCACTTCTATTTGATTCACCTCCTCCGAAACGGCTTCGAACAAGCAACCTTGGAAGACCAAATCGGAATCATATTGGTGCAATTCATCAATAATCGCCTTGGCTTTACTCCAAAACTCCGGATTATTCAAGACATGCTCCTGCTCCCACACCAATATCGCACGTCCGACAAATTTCACTCCGGTGTTCTTTATCATCCGGATATCATCTGCCAACTGGGTCTCTCCTTCACGAGGAACCAACACGTTGGACAAAGTCATGGAGCGGTCCAAATAATTCTCCAACACAGCCCGTGATATGCCATTTTCGTCAAAATGATAAGAACGAACCTCCTTTTCGCTCTCCTCTCCTATCTTCCATTCCGATTTCCAAGGAATAACCACTCGTTCTCCTTCAAACTGGATAGGCAACCAAATGTAACGCCCGTCAATCGCATCCTTTGGAGTCCAACGGTCGCCCATATAAATATAGGTATCTTCCTTTCCTTGAACCGGAAGTACGAAAGTGCTTTGGGAATGATAAGTCAATGCAGAATCGGCATCAATACAAGGATTGCCCAGTTCCCGCCAAGGACCTAAAATAGAATCAGCCACAGCCGAACGAGCCGCATTGGGAGCCCAACCTGTACAACCCGACATTATTAGATAGTATTTGCCTTTATGTTTGAACATCGCAGGAGCTTCCATGAAGCGTCCTTCAAAACAACGGGCATAAACGCCATTGTGTTCAGTATAATCATCCGTCAACTGTGCAATTTGCAACGTGCTGTTCTCTTCCGAAGCATAAATATGATAAGCTTTGCCATCATCATCCACAAACAACGTCATATCTCGAGCCATCTGCCCTCCCATCCAATCACGTTTATGGATATTCAATGAATCCAATGAAGCAGGTAAACCGCCTCCAGTATAAGCATCTTCCGCTGCAAATACCGGGGCTTCCTTCAATGATTCAGAAGCGTTGCAAGCCCATTTGCCTGCATTCACCCTGCCGGCATGTATAAATGTATAAGGACCTGTCACTTCATCACTTACAGCAACGCCACTCTGCGCTCCTCTATAACCTTGACCTTTCGGTTCCAAATGGAACCACATGACATACTTTCCTGTTTTAGCATTATGTATCACTTTCGGCCGCTCCAATATACAACCTTTCTCTATCGGACTGCCAGAACCTTCTGGCTCGACATGCAAAACAACTCCTTCGTCCTTCCAATTATACAAATCACCGGACGAATAACAATGCACACCAACATTAGCCTTATTACCACCGTCACCCGCTGTTTTGTGTTCCCCAAACCAATAATACCTTCCGTTTTCAAACAAAATTCCGCCTCCATGCGCATTGATATGCACATTCTTGTCATCAAGCCAAAGTTCACCAGGGGTAAATGATTGATAACGTTTAGGCGATTGGCAAGCGGTCAAACCAAGCCAAAAGCCCACGATTAAAAATGTTTTCCACATATTATTTCTATTTAAACAATTTGATACTGATAAATGGAGCACAAACTTAAACAAAAAAGGCTATATTTGCACATTCATAAATCAGGCAATTGTCTATTGGTTATGTTAAAACAACAATTACGGCAGCAACTACAGCAGAAACTTTCACCGCAGCAGATACAAATGATCCGCCTGCTCGAGCTTCCTGCCATTGAGCTGGAGGAAAAAGTAAAACATGAATTAGAAGAGAATCCAGCATTGGAAGAAGGAAAGCCCAATCAAGACGATTATGAGTATGAAGATGGAAGGGACTCTGATGACGAAGGGACAAACACAGATGGGAATAATAACGAAAACGCAGACCTTTCATTGGGCGACTACCTGACGGAAGACGACATTCCAGATTATAAACTGCAAGAATTGCATGACCGGAATGATAAAAAGGAAGACATCCCTTTTTCAGCTGGAGAGTCTTTAAATGAATACCTGTTAGAACAGTTAGGGCTGAGAGAATTACCAGAACAAGAATATAAAATTGCGGAATATATCATAGGAAACATTGACGATGACGGCTATTTGCGCCGTGACTTGAATTCAATTGCAGACGATTTGGTATTCCAAGCCGGTCTTGATATTACCGAAAAAGATATCGAGCCTATTCTTTCACTCGTCCAAGACTTTGAGCCTTCAGGAGTGGGAGCAAGAGATTTGCAGGAGTGCTTATCTATCCAATTGCAGAAAAAAGAGCAGACGGAAGTAACTCACATTGCTTTGCAAATCATTAATGACTATTTCAATGATTTCATACGGAAGCACTTTGATAAGATTCTGAGAGGAATGGAAATTCCCGAAGAGACTCTAAAAAGCAATTCGTGAAATCACAACTTTGAATCCTAAACCGGGAAATGCTTGGGGCGATTCCATTGAAACTGCCATGAGCCAGATTATTCCCGATTTTATAGTGGATGCAAACAACGGTGAAATTACTTTGTCAATGAATAGCCGGGGCATTCCAGACCTGCGTGTCAATCAAGAATATGTGAACATGTTCCAAGATTATGCCAACAACAAGGCTAACCAAACGACCGAACGGAAAAATGCCGTACAGTTTGTCAAACAGAAACTGGATTCAGCCCAATGGTTCATTGATGCCATTAAGCAACGCCAAGAGACTTTGCAAAGAACGATGGAAGCCATCATCCAATTGCAACGGGACTTTTTCCTTACCGGAGACGAAGCTTTCCTTCGTCCGATGATATTAAAAGATGTGGCTGAACGTACTGGATATGATATTTCAACCATCTCCAGAGTAAGCAACAGTAAATATGTCCAAACCAACTTTGGTATCTATCCACTCAAATACTTTTTCTCCGAATCCATGCAAACGGACAGCGGAGAAGAAATATCTACTCGTGAAGTTAAAAAAATCATGAAAGAGCATGTAGATGCTGAAGATAAGCGGAAACCTCTGACAGACGAAGAATTGGCTAACATTTTGAAAGAAAAAGGGTATGTCATTGCACGTCGGACAGTAGCAAAATACAGAGAACAATTAGGCATTCCTGTTGCCAGACTCAGAAAAGAAATATAAATTTGCAGCGATGAGAAGAGTAGCTAACATATTATCCACATTGTTTCATCCGTTACTGATGGTGACGTATGGAATTGTCATGGCTCTCTCCTTTTCATATTTGGCCATCTTCCCGATGAGACTAAAGCTCATCATGCTGTCTGGAGTCTTTTTAATGACAGCCGTCATCCCTGCTTTATTCATCTATTTGATGGTTAAAGAGAAGGCCGGGGCGGACTGGGAATTGAGCAACCGCAAGTACAGGACAATGCCCTATTTAATATATGTAGGGTCCGTCATGGCTGCACTCTTTTTTTCTATTCAAGATGATGCTTCCCTTTTGGGTATTGGCACAATTATTTGGAGCGGCAGTTGTCATGCTTATAGCATTGTGCATTAATTTCTTTTGGAAAATTAGTGCGCACATGATAGGAATCGGCGGGCTGTTAGGAGGATTGATGGGAATTTCCCGGATTTATGCACAGAACCCATATTGGGGATTCATTGCACTCACGATGGCAGCCGGCTGTATCGGCACTTCTCGTTTATATTTGGGAAAGCACACGCCTTCTCAGATATATAGTGGATTTGGATTAGGATTTATAGTTATCTATATATCTTCATTATTAAGTTATTTCTATTTTTTCATTTAAAACACAAAAACATGAATTTTCCTACAGATGTAAAGTACACGAAGGATCACGAATGGATCCGCGTAGAAGGTGAAGTTGCTTATGTTGGCATTACAGATTATGCTCAAAGCGAATTGGGTGAAATCGTTTATGTTGATATCACAACAGAAGGCGAAACAGTAGCCAAAGAAGAAGTTTTCGGAACAATCGAAGCTGTAAAGACAGTATCTGATTTGTTTATGCCGGTAAGTGGTGAAGTAGTAGAAGTTAACCCAGAATTGGAAGATGCACCTCAGTTGATTAACGAAGATGCATACGGAAAAGGCTGGATTATCAAAGTTGCCCTTTCTGACATGGCAGAAATCGACGGATTGTTGTCTGCTGCAGATTATGAACAATTAATTGCAAAATAAAATGACTCCTGTCGTTAGCATTATCATGGGCAGTACATCTGACCTGCCTGTCATGGAAAAAGCTGCAAAGTTTTTAGATGAGATGGAAATCCCATTTGAAATGCATGCACTTTCCGCCCACCGTACTCCTGAAGAGGTCGAACAATTCGCAAAAGGGGCAAAAGGAAGAGGCATCAAGGTAATTATTGCAGCCGCTGGGATGGCAGCACATTTGTGTGGCGTTATCGCATCCATGACCACAGTTCCTGTCATTGGTGTCCCTATCAACTCAACATTAGATGGAATGGACGCACTATTGGCTATCGTACAGATGCCTCCGGGAATACCGGTAGCGACTGTCGGTATCAATGGAGCACAGAATGCAGGTATTTTGGCAGTCCAAATGCTTGCTATAGGAGATGAAGCATTGCAAAACAAATTAGCGCAATACAAAGAGGATTTGAAGAAAAAAATCGTCAAAGCTAATGAAGATTTGGCGAAGATTTCTTTTAAATATAAGACAAATTAAAAGTATTACAGCTATTCTTGTCGGATTCGAGAAAAATATTCTCGAATCCGACATTTAGGAATAAGGAACTACCAGGAATATGATGGATTATTTCAATTACCAACGTCGTAAATCATCCGAAGTCCACATAGGAAACACGCCTATGGGAGGAAACAATCCGATTCGTGTCCAATCGATGGCGAATGTTTCAACTATGGAAACAGAGGCTGCTGTCCAACAAGCAATCCGCATGATTCAAGCAGGAGCAGAATATGTGCGTTTCACCACTCAAGGCGAACGGGAAGCACATAATTTAGGCAAAATCCGCAAAGCATTGAATGGAAAAGGCTACACGACTCCTCTCGTGGCAGATGTTCATTTCAATCCGAAGGCAGCTGATGCCGCAGCGACCGAAGTTGAAAAAGTCCGTGTTAATCCAGGTAATTATGTAGACCGTATCAAAACCTTTAGTTTCCGTGAATATACAGATGATGAATATGCACAAGAACTACAGAAAATACGGGAACGCTTTATCCCTTTCTTGAATATCTGCAAAGAGCATCATACGGCTATTCGCATCGGAGTAAATCATGGTTCGCTTTCAGACCGAATCATGAGCCGCTACGGAGATACTCCCCGCGGAATGGTAGAATCGTGCATGGAATTCTTACGGATTTGTGTAGAGGAACATTTCATGGACGTCGTTATTTCCATAAAAGCCTCCAATCCTGTCATCATGGTGAAAACAGTCCATCTGTTGATTCAAACCATGGAAAAGGAAAACATGTATTTCCCTCTGCATTTAGGAGTAACTGAAGCTGGAGACGGCGAAGACGGCCGCATAAAAAGTGCAGTCGGTATCGGTACCTTATTGGCAGACGGTATTGGAGATACCATCCGTGTCTCCCTTAGTGAAGATCCAGAAGCAGAAATTCCAGTAGCACAAAAATTAGTGGATTACATCCAAGAGAGGGAAAACCATCCGGCAATCAGTGCCAATGCAGCCCACCTATACAATCCCTTGTCTTGCGACAGGAGATTTGGTCGCATAGTAGAAAACTTAATCGGTGGCTCTGTCCCAGTAGTGATTTCTGACCGTTCGACAGGTGATAATTTCGAGTTCAATCCCAATTACAAACCTGATTATATCTACATTGGGCAGGAGAACCCGGACAATCTACCTAACGATTTGATGTTGATTGTAGATGCCCATTTCTGGCAACCACGTCCTAACACATTCCCTTATTTTATTGCCTCTGAAGCAGAAGAAATAAAGACGACTGAATCGCCTATTAAATTCATCCGCCTAACCTATGAAGACTTGACAGACGATATTTTGTCTATCATACAAGAAGATAAATCTACCGTTGTTATTCTAAGCACGCACCATCAAAACGGCTTGGGCGAACAACGGGCAGCTTTGCATAAATTATGGGAAGCAGAAATCGATGTCCCAGTCATCCTCCATCGTGAATACCAAGAAAAAGAGAAAGAAAACATGCAGCTTAAAGCAGCAGCAGATTTAGGTGCACTCTTCTTAGATGGTTTTGGAGAAGGTATCATGATCCAAGATGAGCACATCGAATCACCAGCTATCGACGAAACCTCTTTCGGCATATTACAAGCCGCTAAGAGACGAATCTCTAAAACAGAATATATCTCATGTCCAAGCTGCGGACGTACATTATATAATATACAAGCAACCATCGCCCGCATCAAGGCCGCGACTTCCCATCTGAAAGGGTTAAAGATAGGAATCATGGGATGTATTGTTAACGGGCCTGGCGAAATGGCTGATGCCGATTATGGTTATGTTGGAGCTGGTCGCAACCAAATTAGCCTTTATAAAGGCAAAGAGTGTATCTTACGGAACATTCCGGAAGAAGAAGCCGTCGAAAAATTAATCCAACTTATCAAGGATAATGGAGACTGGCAAGATTAATCTTTAATTATTTAGAACAATGAAAGTCAAAATCATCAACAAATCGCACCATCCTCTGCCCGCTTATCAGACCAATCCATCAGCAGGCATGGATATTCGTGCAAATCTGACAGAACCGATAGAGCTTAAACCTTTGGAAAGGAAACTTATTCCTACAGGATTATACATAGCTCTTCCCGATGGTTATGAAGCACAAATCCGTCCGCGCAGCGGTTTGGCTATCAAACATGGAATTACCTTGCTGAATACTCCAGGTACTATAGATGCTGACTATAGAGGTGAAATAGGAGTAATCATGGTTAATCTCTCCAATAATCCTTTCGTGATAAATGATGGCGAAAGAATATGCCAAATGGTTGTCGCACAGTACCAACAAATAGAATGGCAAACAGTTGAATCATTAGATGAAACAGAACGAGGTGCTGGAGGTTTCGGACATACAGGAAAAGAATAAATCAATGACAAATGAACGTACGTAAATCATTTCTATACATTTTACTAGTTGCCGTTTTTTATATGATATTCCCTTTCTCTCTCTCTGCTTCGCAAGAGAATATGACAAGGAATATGAAAAACAGGCTAGCACATGCCGAGCAACGCAAATTCGACTACTTCTATTACGAAGGGGCGAAACTGAAAAATGCGGGCAAATATGACGCAGCCTTCGACCTCTTTTCATATTGCTATGAGTTAGACTCCACCTCATCTGCTGTCCTTTACGAACTTGCGATGTTCCAACTCCAACGAAACAGACCGGAAAAGGCTATTGAAATGATGAGAAAGGCTGTAAAAAACAGTCCGGACAACTTTACTTATTGCATTACTTTGGCTGGATTGGAACGAAATATGGGAATGTATGGAGAAGCCGCAGAATCTTATCAAAGATTAGCGGATAAAAATCCGGGCAAAATCGAACTATATTACTATTTGGCAGAAGCCATGACCCAAAAAGGGGATATCGATGAAGCGATTAAAGCGTACGACAAGTTGGAAGAGAGCATGGGCATGAACGAAACATTGTCTATGCAAAAATTCAAATTGTACCGATCTATTGAAGAGCCAGAAAAAGCATTCAATGAAATCATAAAGTTGGCAGATAAATATCCTATGAATGCCCGTTACCAACTTTTGATAGGTGATTTATATTTAGAGGATAAAGAAAATGAAAAAGCGTATGCTTGCTATCAAAAAGCACACGAAATAGATCCTAACGACCCTCGCTACATTGTTTCAATGGCTAATTATTACGATGCTATTGGCGACAAAGAGGCCTCAGAAAATGAAATCAAGGCAGCATTGGTGAACGAAGAGTTGGATATTGATACCAAAGTCGCTATTCTTTCACGTTACATCCAACGCCTACAACAGACAAAACAAGGCTTAGCCAAAGCCGATTTGTTGTTCCTGACTTTATTAGAACAACATCCGGAAGATACGGAATTAAAAATGATGTACGGCAGCTTGCTATTGGCATTGGAAAAGCCGGAAGAAGCAAAGTTACAATTCCAATTGGTCTCTGAAATGGCTCCTGACAATGAAGCTGCTTGGCAACAGTTGCTAAACTTAGCTCTAAAAGAGGAAAATGTTTCCGAAATCATCCGGATATGTAAAAAGTGCATACAATTATTCCCCAATTCTCCAGAATACTATTTCTACATGGGCATTGGTTATTTCCAAGAAAAGGAATATCAAAAGACATTGGATACTTATTATGCGGGTCTAAAAATCATTTCTGACGAAAACCATGTCATGAAATCCAACTTCTATGGACAAATAGGAGATGTTTATTATCAATTGGGCAACATGGAGGAGACATACAAAGCTTACGATGAAGCTTTAAAGTTTAATGAGAACAATGCTTTTGTCCTCAACAACTATAGTTATTTCCTCACCCTCGATAAAAAGGATTTAAAGAAAGCTGAACGAATGGCTGCCTTGTGTATAAAGTTGGAGCCGGATAATGCCACTTATATTGATACTTATGCTTGGGTGTTCTTTATGGAAGGGAACTATTCTTTAGCTAAGATATATATTGAAAATGCCTTGTCCAAAGATAAAACGAACAGTGCGGAATTGGTAGACCACTATGGCGATATTCTGTATATGAGCGGAGAAAAGGAAAAGGCTATCGAACAATGGAAGAAAGCGAAAGAAATGGGAAAAGAATCAACCATTTTGGACGAAAAAATAGCTAAAGGTGAATACATAGAAGATACAACAGAAAAGAAGGAATGAAAAAGTTATTGTTTTTTGTGCCATTCATCGCATTACTTCTTCTTTTGAATGGCTGTAAAAGTAAAAATATCCCGACGGGCGGAGAGATAGCTAATACAAAAGAGCTAAATGAATTCGTAGCTTCCATGCAATCGCAAGAAGTTAAGTTCAATACCTTATCAGCAAAATTAAATGTAAACTTACAATTACCTGATAAGGAAATGAGTTCCCGTGTAGAGATGAAATTGGTTAAAGACAGTGCGTTGCAACTATCCATCCAACCTATATTAGGAATTGAGGTATTTCGCATCGAGCTGAATAAAGACAGCGTTAAAGTGATGGATAGAATTAATAAGAGATATGTGGCAGAAGGATACAGCAAACTGAAAGAACAATTCACCATTGACTTCAATTTCTATAATTTGCAAGCCCTATTTATCAACCAGCTGTTTGTCCCCGGTTATAAAGAGATGGATAGTTATTTATACAAACATTTCAAATTGGAACGCAACGGGCTGATTACTTGGTTAAACACGAAAGACAAAACAGACCTCCAATATCTATTCAAGGCGGACAATGAAGAGAAACTGTTGTCAACACAAATAGAAGATCCTTCCGGGTTGTATAAATTGATATGGAATTATACCAATTTCCAACCTGTCGTCTCATCCTGTTTATTCCCCCGTATCATGGAAATATCCTTTATGAAAGGAAACTCCAACCAAGGAGGCATGGATATTTCTTATTCCCGAATCCAATTAGACCGTACATTAAATATGGATTTTTCAATCCCTGCAAAGTATAAACGTATTACCTTTGCACAAGTACTTAAAGCAATTACTACAAAATAAAAATGAAACACGTTTGGTTAGTTATATTCCTTTGTTTATCCAGCGTTCTGTTCTCGCAGAACTCTGCCCGTGTTCGTGAATTGGAAAAACAACGAAAAGAAGCATTGGCAGAGATAAAGAAAACAAATGAATTATTGAACCAAACCCAGGCTACAACCAAAGATAGGCTGAAAAGATTGAATCTATTGTCACAGCAAATCCTCTCCCGTAAGAAAGTCATCAACCTTTTGGAGCAGGAAATGAATGCGATGGATCGGCAAATCAATGATATGGGCAAACAAATTTCCCAACTTGAATCTGAATTAAAAGAGAAGCAAGCCAATTATGGGAAATCCATACAAAGTATGTATAAAAGGCAAGCCTCACAAGACCGCCTTTTGTTTATCTTGTCTGCTGAAAGCTTTGCACAATCTTTACGCCGCATCCGCTACTTGCACGAATATGCCAGATGGCAGAAAAGACAAGGAGCCGAAATTGTAGAAAAGCAAGCTCAAATAGTAGAAAAAAGGAAAGAGTTGGAATCTGCCCGCCTTGAGAAAAAGTAAATTATTGGCAAACAGGGCGGAGGAACAGAAAAACTTGCAACAAGAAGAGAACAGCCATAAAGAGGAAATTGCTGTCCTAAATAAAAAGCAAAAAGAGCTTCAAGCTTTGATAAAGCAAAAAAGAGAACAAGCTAATAAGCTAAACCGCTTAATAGAACAACAAATTGCAAAAGAGATAGCAGAAGCTGAGGCGAAAGCAAAAGCTGAAAGGGAACGATTGGCGAAAAACAAAGGGAAAGCAACTCCTTCTACCGGAGCAGAAAGGAAAGCGGAAGTGAAAGGTGGCTATGCCATGACAAAAGAGGAAAAGCAGCTCTCGGATAATTTTGCAAACAACAAAGGGAAACTTCCTTATCCGGTTACAGGTTCACATTTCATCGTTTCTCCATTCGGAGAACAACAACATCAAGACCTGAAATATGTCCGTACAAATAACAATGGCATTGATATACAAACAACCTCCGGTGCGGAAGCGATTGCCGTATTCAAAGGTGAAGTCACCCGTATTTTTACTATTCCGGGATATAATCATTCCGTTATCGTCCGGCATGGAAACTATCTCACGGTTTATAGCAATCTGAGCCAAGTCTACGTGAAAGCGGGAGATCATGTGTCAACAAAACAATCTATCGGTAAGATATATTCCGACCCGGACAATGGGAATTCAACCATCTTACACTTTCAGTTGTGGAAAGAGAAAACCAAACTGAATCCCGCTCCTTGGTTGGACTAAGCTTATTACATAATATAATATGAATAACATCCAATCGGTATGCACTTATTGTGCTTCCAGTACAAAAATAGCACCTTGTTACTTCCAAGCCGCAGAAGAATTAGGCAGATTATTAGCTCAAGAGAAAATACAAATCATTAATGGAGCTGGAAATATAGGATTGATGGCGGCAATCTCCGATGCAGCCTTGCAAGCGGGTGGCAAAGTGACAGGAGTAATTCCCCATTTTATGATAGAACAAGGATGGAACCACACAGGGCTTACCCAGACAATAGCCGTAGAAAACATGCACGAACGCAAACAAACTATGGCAGATCTCTCGGATGCAGTAATTGCCTTGCCTGGTGGTTGCGGGACTTTGGAAGAGCTTTTGGAAATCATTACGTGGAAACAATTAGGATTATATCTGAATCCTATTGTCATTTTGAATACGAACCACTTCTTCGACCCGCTCTTAAACATGTTGGACAAAGCTATTGCTGAAAACTTCATGAGAAACCAACATGGTAAAATATGGTTGGTGGCTGATGAGCCGGCAGAAGCAATCCAACTCATCCGCACGGCTCCAATTTGGGATCCCAGTATTCGGAAGATAGCTAAAATATAATATAATTCTCCCGGTTTCTGCCAATATTCGGCGACTTCTTCTTATTTTTGCAAGGAAAGAAGCTAATAAATATGTCTGATACGAACTCAATATATATCAAAGGCGCAAGGGTTAACAATCTAAAGAATATAGATGTTGAAATACCGCGCGACAAATTAATTGTTATAACCGGATTGTCCGGAAGTGGCAAATCTTCATTGGCTTTTGACACTTTATATGCGGAAGGACAACGCAGATATGTAGAAAGCTTATCTGCCTACGCTCGACAGTTTTTAGGAAGGATGAGCAAGCCAGAATGTGATTTTATCAAAGGAATCCCGCCAGCTATCGCCATCGAACAAAAAGTCAATACCCGGAATCCTCGTTCCACAGTAGGAACATCAACGGAAATATATGACTATTTACGCCTTTTATATGCCCGTATTGGTCATACTATTTCTCCCATTTCAGGGGAAACAGTGAAAAAGCATCAAGTTTCGGACATTGACAAATATCTCCATTCTTTCCCGGAGGGAACGAAATATATGATTTTAGCTCCTGTCGCTCCTGACTTGCAAGATGGATATTCTGCCATCAAGTTACAAGAGATACAGAAAAAGGGTTATACGAGACTTTTCATGACCGACTCATCTACATCGGCTCGTGTCCAAGATGCTTTGAATATAGCCACTACAGAGAAAAAGTTAAGCTCGCCTTTGGAAATCATCATTGACAGATTGGAAGTGTCCGACTCCCCAAATTCATACAGCCGAATGGCAAGTTCCGTAGATGCTGCTTTTGCAGAAGGAAATGGAGTCTGCCATCTCTTGGTTTATCCAGGGAAAGACAAAACAGGCATCTACAAAGAGTTTTCTAATCGTTTCGAAGCAGATGGAATAAAATTCGAAGAGCCCAATGAAATGATGTTCAATTTCAACAATCCCGTCGGGGCTTGCCCGAAATGTGAAGGTTTTGGGAAAATATTAGGAATTGACGAGCATTTGGTCATTCCCAATCAAAGCTTATCGGTATATGAAGGTGCCGTTGTTTGTTGGAATGGAGTAGTCATGAGCCAATGGCTAAAAGAAATTCATACGAGACAGCGTTCCTTATAACTTTCCAATCCACCGCCCCTATTATGAACTGACAGATAAAGAAAAAGATTTGTTATGGCACGGAGCCAAAGGTGTTTATGGAATTGATAGCTTCTTCAAATTCTTGGAAGAAAACCAATATAAGATACAATACAGAGTAATGGCTGCCCGTTACAGAGGGAAAACCATCTGCCCTGTTTGCAGAGGTTCACGATTGAAGAAAGAAGCTCTCTATGTCAAGATCAATGATAAAAGCATTGCAGACGTAGTGCGCATGACCATAACCGAAGCAAAATCGTTCTTTGACAATTTACCCCTTTCCGAATCTGAAAAAACGATTTCCAAAAGGTTGTTGGCTGAAATACGAAACAGATTACAGTTCCTTGTCAATGTCGGGTTAAGTTATCTTACACTTGACCGCCTTTCCTCGACTTTATCGGGAGGAGAAAGCCAACGTATCAATTTAGCGACCTCTTTGGGAAGTAGTTTGGTCGGTTCTCTTTATATCTTGGACGAACCGAGTATCGGATTGCATTCGAGAGACACAGACCTGCTCATCCATGTATTGAGGGATTTGCAACAATTAGGCAACACGGTTATCGTGGTTGAACATGACGAGGAAATTATCCGTGCTGCCGATTACATCATAGACATCGGACCTAAAGCCGGACGTTTAGGTGGAAAGGTCGTTTTTCAAGGGAACTTATCAGATTTGCCACAAAAGAGCAACAGCTATACTGTTCGTTATCTTACCGGAGAAGAAAAGATAGATGTTCCTTCTTACCGCCGCCCTTGGAATAGTTATATCGAAGTGAAAGGGGCAAGAAAGAACAACCTCAAAAACATTGATGTAAAGTTCCCGCTCCACGTTATGACAGTCGTAAGCGGAGTGAGTGGTTCTGGGAAAAGTTCGCTTGTCCGGGATATTTTCTATGAAGGTGTAAAAAGATATTTGGATAATGCCGACAGGCTCAACGTGGATTGTCAAAGCATCGCAGGTGACCTTAATATGATTAAAGCGATAGAATATGTAGACCAAAACAGCATTGGGAAAAGTTCACGTTCGAATCCGGTCACCTACGTAGGTGCGTATGATGAAATACGCAAACTATTCGGAGAACAACAGTTGTCCCAGCAGTTAGGATTTACTCCCCTATATTTTTCATTCAACAAAGAGGGAGGACGTTGCGAAGAGTGCAAAGGCGAAGGGAAAATCACGGTGGAAATGCAATTCATGGCTGACATCACCTTGGTTTGTGATGCTTGCCATGGCAAACGGTTCAAACCGGAAATTCTGGATGTCGAGTACAAAGGAGCAAATATCTACGATGTCTTGGAAATGACCGTCAACCAAGCCATTGAATTTTTCGGACAAGAAGAGAAAGACATCAATAAGAAAATTGTCAAGAAATTAAAGCCTTTGCAAGATGTCGGTTTGGGCTATATCAAATTGGGGCAAGCCTCTTCCACTCTTTCAGGAGGAGAAAACCAGCGTGTTAAATTAGCTTATTACCTGGGACAAGAAAAACAAGCACCGACTCTGTTTGTATTTGACGAACCGACTACAGGCTTGCATTTCCATGACATTAAGACATTGATGAATGCCTTCAATGCTCTGATTGCAAAAGGACATACTGTCGTCATCATCGAACACAACATGGATGTCATAAAATGTGCAGACTATATTATTGACTTAGGACCTGAAGGTGGAAACATGGGCGGTAATTTAGTCTGTGCCGGAACTCCAGAAGAGATTGCCCAATGCCTCAACTCATATACAGGGAAGTTCCTTAAAGAGAAGTTAACTTAATACATCTATGGCAAGGCATCAAAAATAATTTGCTTATTGATTCAGATTTTAATCAGTATATCCGACATTTTGCTTATCATTTAGATGATAAGTGCTTTTCACCTTAATGATAAGTGCTTTTCACCTAGGTGATAAGCACTTATCATTAAGGTGATAAGCTAAAGACAATAACGGGTTGATACATGGATAATATCCAGTAGTTTAAGAAGGAAATATTGCGCTTGATGAATTTTTTTTAATCATTTTACGAATTTAGTTGTTATTTATAAAAAAACCATATATATTTGCCGATATCATGTAGAAACACAATGCTCTGTAAGAGTCATATCCACAAAAGTAAGAGACTTGGCCTACTCTTATGAAAGGTATTATTTTATGCAGTCGTTGTATAACTTAATGTTTCATTTTAAACCTGTTGATTTATGAAAAGGTTCTTATGGATTCTTTTTGCAATGTCTTTATATGGACATTTGCTATTGGCACAAGAAAAGACAGTGTCAGGTGTGGTATTATCCACAGAAGATGGACTACCGATGATTGGTGTAGCCATTGTAGATAAACAAACCATGAATGGAGTAACGACTGACCACAATGGCGAGTTTACTATTACAGTACCTAAACGTACGAAAACACTTCAATTCTCTTACTTGGGATTTAAGACTAAAGAAGTTAGCTTAACTTCCAACAGCCTTAAAGTAGAAATGGAACCGGATGTGGTTGCTATTGACGAAGTCATGGTTGTAGCATACGGAACAGGTAAAAAATCCACCTTTACCGGATCTGCAAGCGTTGTTAAAAAAGAATCATTAGAAAAATCAAAGCTTCTAACGTAACACAGGCTTTACAAGGTCAAAGCAGTGGTGTGCAGGTATTGAACACCTCCGGTGAACCGGGTGCTGATGCCAAAATCATGATTCGTGGTATTGGTTCTATGAACGCATCCAGCGACCCTCTATATGTAGTTGACGGAACTGCTTACGACGGATACTTGAATGCTATCAACCCGAACGATATTGAATCTATGACTATCTTGAAAGACGCTTCCGCCACAGCTCTATATGGTTCACGTGCAGCCAATGGTGTAGTCGTGATCACAACTAAGAAAGGAGCAAGTGAAAAAGGCCAAATCAACTTCCGCTCTACTTGGGGTTTTGCTTCATTAGCGGTAGATCTTCCTCGCACTTTAACACAGGACGAATTCTCTACATTAGTATGGCGTGCCCGCTATAATGGTTATAAAGATTGGGGATATACAGAATCAGAATCTGCTGAATACGCTACCCAGTTTTTGCTAAACGATTTTGGTTATAATCCTTATAATGTAGACTTCCCTGTTGGAACAGACGGGAAAATGAATCCGGAAGCTAAATCACTCCATTCTGACGACTGGCGTGACGCATTGCTGGCTTCACGTCTCCGCCAAGAATACACACTCGATTTCAGCGGTAAATCTAAAAAAGCCGATTATTATATCTCTGGTGGATATTTGAACGACAAAGGTGTATTCTCTATCCAGAAATTTGAACGTTTCTCTACTCGTGCCAATATAAATTACGAAGTAAACAAATGGTTGAAGGTCGGAACAAGCATCAGTTTGTCCCACAGCTTGCGCGAAGGTTCAGCAGGAGCCAACACAGTTTGGTTCTTACGCACCATGCCTTCTATCTATCCTATTTATGAACGTGATGCAAACGGAAATTTGATTAAAGACAAATCTGGTAATGCTATCTACGATTACGGAGACTACCGTACAGGATGGAGCGGATGGAATCCATTGGCAGACGACGAATACAACAAATCTCCTTGGACGCACGATGATGTTTCCGATCGTTCATACTTGGAAATCACATTCATGCCAGGATTGAAATGGCGTTCAAACTTGAGCGTGGACTTCTATCAATATAACTATGATGGTTATTCAAGCAGCGAATATGGTTACTCTGCTGGTTATAAAGGTGAAGCAGACAAATCAAGCGATAGAAATTTATCATACACAATCAACAACTTGTTGACTTATGAAAAATCTTTTGGCGACCATACTTTGTCTGCATTGGTAGGACAAGAAGCATACGCCGTTAAATACAAATCCTTGTCTGCATCTAAGAGAGGTTTCCCGTTCCCGGGTATCACAGAAATCGGAGCAGCAGCTGTCATGACTTCTATGGATTCTTATGAAAATAATTACAGATTGATGAGTTGGTTGAGCCGCTTGGAATACGACTATAAAGGCAAGTATTATGTATCAGGAAGCTTCCGTACAGATGGTTCTTCTCGTTTCCATCCAGACAATCGTTGGGGTAAATTCTGGTCAGTAGGTGGTTCATGGCGTATTTCAAATGAAGACTTCATGAAACCGTACAGTGATTGGTTGGACAACTTGAAACTGAAGGCAAGTTATGGTGCTGTAGGTAATGATAACTTAGGTACTTATTACGCATACCAAGGCTTGTATAGGACGGGTATGAATAACTATTTGGATCCGGGCGTTATGGTTAGCCGCCTTCCGAATAAAACTTTGAAATGGGAAAGCAATATGCAGTTCAACGTGGGTGTTGATTTCGCTTTGTTCAACAAATTGAGCGGTAGCTTTGAATGGTTCAACCGTAAATCAAAAGATTTGCTGTTCACTATGCCTATGGCTCCATCAACAGGTTTCTCTGGTATCGACCGGAACATTGGTGACGTAAAGAACTTTGGTATTGAATTCTCTTTGAACTATGCTGCAATTTCTAATAAGGATTTCAGATGGACTATCGATTTGAACGGAACATCTTACAAGAACCGTATCGTCAAATTACCGCAAGAAGCTATTAACGCAGGTTATTTCAAATGGCGTGAAGGCGAATCTCGTTATAACTTCTGGGGTGTAGAATATGCAGGTGTCAATCCGGAAAATGGTAATGACCAATATTGGAAGAATGTATTTGAAACAAACGAGAAAGGTGAAAAAGTAGTAGTTGACAGAGTTAAGACTGAAGACTATAACGAAGTGACAAGTGATAGCCAAAAGAAATATTTAGGAGACGCTATTCCTAAATTGTTCGGAGGATTCACCAATAGCTTCGCTTATAAAGACCTCGATTTCTCTTTCATGATTTACTATAGCTTGGGAGGCAAGTTGTACGATGATGACTATTCACAAATGATGTCATATCGACTGGGCTTTAGCATGCACCCGGATATGTTGGATTCATGGACTCCGGAGAACAAGAACGCATCATTGCCACGTTTGTCTTATGCAAACGCAAACTACTTGAATGCTTATACTTCAAAATTCTTGTTCAATAACTCATTTGCACGTTTACGTAACATCACATTAGGATATACGTTACCAAGAACATTAACGTCTAAAATCCAAATCAATACGTTGCGTCTCTTTGTACAAGGTGACAATCTATTAACAATAGGTAGTGCAGCTAAACGCGGAACCGATCCGGAACAGAGTATTTCTGGTACTACTAACAACCGATTCCCGGTAACAAAAACGTTTTCTTTTGGTTTGCAATTGAGCTTATAAGCAATAAAAAGAGTGTTTAACTTATTAATATTGACAGTATGAAATCATTAAAATATATTGGATCTTTTGTAGCAGCCGGACTATTACTTACCGGCCTTGCTTCTTGTAATGATTTTTTGGACACGACGCCTTCGACTTCTGTAGCAGATACCGATGTCTTTGAAACTATCTCCGGAGCGCAGTCTGCCCTGAACGGATGTTATTACCAGCTTCGTTGTTATAACGGTGGTGGTTCTGGGCGTAACGATGACTACGGTATCCCTTCCATCCAAATGATATCCGATGTCTGTGGAGAAGACGTTATTAACAACGGTGGTGGATGGTATACTTATTGCTACAACTACTGGGGTGAAACTCGTGGTGATATTTTCCGTGCATCTCAATTGTGGACATTCCATTACAGGTTAATAAACAACTTGAACTCTGTCCTTGCCTATGTTGATGATGCAAAAGGAGACGATACAGAAAGAAAATACATCAAAGGACAAGCTTTGGCTCTAAGAGGATGGGCTTATTTTGACTTGGCTCGCCTTTTCCAGCAAACATACGCTGTAGCAAAAGATATGCCTGGTGTGCCTATCTATACAGAACCGACAAACGAAAAGACTGAAGGAAAACCTCGTGGGACTTTGGAAGAAACATATAAACAGATTCTTGCAGACTTGACAGCAGCAGAACCTCTTTTGGAAGGTTTTGAAAGAAGCAGCAATTATCCAAACGTTGTCAACCAAAGTGTCCTACAAGGATTCTTGGCAGAAGTTTATTTGGTTATGAACAATTGGCAGAAAGCAGAAGAGTATGCCAAGAAAGTTCTTGAAGTTTATCCATTGACAACTGCAAAGGAATATACCAACGGCTTTAATAATTACATGACAAACTCTTGGATTTGGAGTATCAAGCAAACAGAAGAACAGAATATGGGCGACTATTCTCCATATGCTATGTGGTATAACGGAGACAGACCATGTTGGACATTTGCTTGCTTTATCCTTTCAGACCAGTTTGGCGAACTCTTTGACGAAGGCGATATCCGCTTCCAGCAGTTTGAACGTTGGTCAAATGGATCGGGAGCTGGTAAAAAAGATTTCTGGATTTCTCATAAATTCCGTGACAATGAAGAATGCCGTGGTTCTATCGTTGTCATGCGTGCAGATGAAATGTTGTTGATTGCAGCTGAAGCTTGCGCTCATCAAGGCAAAGACGTAGAAGCAAAAACTTTGCTGTGGAAGCTTCAAGATTTACGTAATGCAAAACATACAAAATCTACTGGTACTGATTTGATTAATGACATCCTTAAAGAAAGAAGAAAAGAATTGTACGGAGAAGGTTTTGCCACATTTGACATCTTGCGTTCAGAAAGAGGTTTGGAACGTACAGGAAACCACTTAGATTATGGCGGATTATATACATTCCCTCCATACTCTTGGCGATTAATATTCCAGATTCCAAGTTCCGAATTGAAGAATAATAAGGCGTTGGTGGATGAAGTTTGGCCAGAAGGTGACCAAAATCCATATAGCGGTGTCTACGAACCGAGAAGGTAATTAACCCCTTTATACATCAAAAAACGCCCAAGGAGCAAGTTCGCTTGGGCGTTTTTTATATTTCATCCACATTATTCTATTATTTCATCCTTTTTCCGCATTATCTATAGCCATTCGTAAAGTAACGGAATATCAGCAACTTAACTATACATTTCGTTTTCTTACATATTTATCTGATAAAGGGAAGACAATTTTTTTCGAAAAAAGTTGTCCAAACTATTGCAGATTCAAAAATAATGCCTACCTTTGCAACCGTAATCGAGAACGATACAACAGATGATTCGCTAGCTCAGCAGGTAGAGCACAACACTTTTAATGTTGGGGTCCTGGGTTCGAGCCCCAGGCGGATCACCAAAGAAAGGTCTTCATGAATGAAGACCTTTTCTTTTTTAGCCATCCTATATTCAATATTCTTACTTATAAGACTTGATTGAACAAGATATTAAGAACATGCAACAACTGTATATAAACTCATTCGATCATCCACTATATCAAAAGTTTATCAACTTGTATAAGGTTAGTTTTCCTATCTTTGAACAACGAACCGAGAAACAACAGGATAAAGCTTTCAAAAACAATAAATACAAACTCCTCGCCTTCTCGGAAGGAGTAAATCTCATTGGCTTTATTTCTTATTGGGAGTTTGTGGATTATCTGTACATAGAACATTTTGCTATAAATACGGATATCAGGGGGAAAGGCTATGGCAGCAAAATCTTGGGTTCTTTTATTCTGTCAACTAATAAGATTATATTATTGGAAATAGATCCTATTATAGATGAAGTCTCTGCAGCTCGTTTGAGGTTTTATGACAAATGCGGATTTCACACAAACCAATACTCACATTATCATCCTCCATATCATGAAGAATATCCAGCTCACTCTTTAATTATACTCACGACAAAAAGGCAAATAACAGAAGAGGAATATCGGATGTTTGATTCTGACTTGAATGAAACTGTGATGGATAAAACAGACCTCTACGTATAAACAAGATGGGCAGCAAATTATACTTAACTTTTCTGTGTTTGCATCATTCAAATAAAACAAGTACTTTTGATATAAATGGTTGTTTTAAAATAGCGACAGGCATAAAAAATAGAAACGGTGAAGCATCACGCCTAACCGTTTCTACATTTACCGTTTTAAACAAAAAGAAAAAAATGTGTTAAGGTCTCATGTTTTATCACATTGTGATTGAAGTATTGACTATCTTTTTTATATATTGTGCAAATATATATAATTGATTAATATTAGGCAAGAAAAATCTTCCTTTTTTTATATTATGGCTACTTTTGATTTAAACATATTAGGTTGTGGATCCGCATTACCTACAACAAGGCACAACGCTTCTTCCCAAGTAATCAATTTGAGAGATAAACTTTATATGATTGATTGCGGAGAAGGGACTCAATTACAAATGAGAAAAATGAAGATTAAGTTCAGCCGATTGAATCACATCTTTATTTCCCATTTGCATGGCGATCATAGCTTAGGTTTGCCGGGGCTGGTTTCCACATTGGGAATGTTAGGAAGAATGGGAGATTTATTTGTATACGGTCCGGCAGAAGTTGGGGAATATGTTCAAGTTATCGAGAAGCTGTTTTGCCAAGGCTCACCATTCCAAATGAAGTTCCAAGCTGTCGATACCAATAATTATAACTTGGTGATGGAAGACCGCTCCGTCTCTGTCTACTCATTGCCCATGAAACATCGTGTGCCCTGCTGCGGATATCTATTTGTAGAAAAAGAACGTTCTCCCCACATTATTCGTGAAATGATTGACTTCTACAAGATACCAATCAGTAAAATAGAATTAATCAAACAAGGAGCGGATTTCGTGACTGAAGAGGGAGAAGTGATTCCCAATAAAAGCCTGACCCGTCCAGCCGAACCAGCAAAACGATACGCCTATTGTTCTGATACAGCTTTCTTTCCTAAGATTGTTCCTTATATCGAGGGAGTAGATTTGTTGTACCATGAAGCTACTTTCTTGGAGGCAGATTCAGCTCGTGCTTATGAAACATTCCATTCAACCACGAAACAGGCTGCAAGTATCGCCAGAGACGCTCAAGTGAAAAAGCTCTTGATCGGACACTATTCTGCCCGATACATAGATTTATTACCGTTAGAAAAGGAAGCAAGATCTATCTTTCACAATACTTTATTGGCGAATGAAGGAATGGTGTTATCCCTATAAGGATACATCTTCTTACATTATATCTATTATCAGATAAAAGTGCATTAAAGATGGATTACAAAGACAATCTGCATAAGAGCGATTTTTGGAAAAAGGCTTATAGCCGAGAGATTCTAACAAAAGATTAACAAGCATGACTTAAGATGGAAGACTTTGTTAGAGAATCGAGCAATTATGCCATACTTGAAGTCGACACGTAGTGGAATGGACTAAAAGAATATCTTACCAATACAAATTATTTTGATCAGTGAAGTCTAAAGCGAATTCTATAACCTGTTTTACATCTCAAAATCGAAGATAAAGATACGTACCTTGTTGTTCTTTACGCATCATAGAAGCACATGTATGTATTATTCGTGGCTCTTAAAGTATACAAGAAGCAGGAGAGGCATCTAAAACTATCGAAGATAAGCATGAAAGTGAACAAGGTTCTTGAGCTCGACCAAACTATAGAGACAATACAGGTGACATTGCTTCAAAACAGGCAAATCATCAACCGGACAATGCTCATAAAACGACACCAAGCTAATCACTCTTTTGTTTAATCTGAGTTTTGGAGTTCGCATTGACGAAATCAAGGAGTGGCAATGCGATTCCTGCTTTTTATTGCCTTTCATCTGTTTGGAACGATATCACTTTCCTTGGTTCTAATATCACAGATTACCGTACCAAGTTGTTCTATCTCCTTTTTTATGTCATGGGACTCTCTATCTTAACCCTTTTAAGGAAAGAGTCAAAATAAATCGCCTTTTCATACAGAAATATTTGCGAAGATCAATTTATAAGGATAACTTTGTCACATTCAAAACCAAAAGCAACTATGAAAAAAGAAAAATATTATTTACCAAAGCCTTTTCGCTATGAGTAATAATATTTTCCCGGGAGTGGCAAACGCCATTCCCGGTTTTTATTGCCTTTCATCTGTTTGGGATGTTGTTTCTTTCCCTCGTTATTAATGCGTAAATCTCCGTTACAAACTGTTCTATCGCCATTTCATGCCTGCGGAACTCTCTAACTATAGCCTTTTTAAAGAAAAAGCCAAAATAAATCGTCTTTTCATACGGAAATATTTGCTAAGATCAATTTATAGGGATAACTTTGTCGCAATCCAAACCAAAACCAACTATGAAAAAAGAAAAAATATTATTTACCAAAGCCCTTTGCTATGAGTAATAGTATTTTTTCCCGGGAGTGGCAAATGCCATTCCCGGTTTTTTGTCTTTCATCTGTTTAGGATGCTGTTTCTTTCCCTCGTTATTAATACGTAAATCTCCGCTACAAGCTGTTCTATCGCCATTTCATGCCTGCGGAACTCCCTACAATAGCCCTTTTAAAGAAAGAACCAAAATAAATCGTTTTTTTCTTTCAAATATATTTGCTAAAATCAATTTATAAGGATAACTTTGTCACATTCAAAACCAAAAGTAACTATGAAAAAAGAAAAAATATTATTTACCAAAGCCTTTTCGCTATGAGTAATAATATTTTCCCGGGAGTGGCAAATGCCATTCCCGGTTTTTTGTCTTTCATCTGTTTGGGACGATACCACTTTCCCCCGATTGTAATATAACGTGAGTTCGACGAATTAAAACAATGTTAATTCTCTATCCATAGTCCTTTGAACAGCAATTGTTGTTTTTTTAGGAAAGAAACAATATACAACTAAAGCACCAAGCGTATTGACAATGAAGTTATCAAACAATCTGTATCTGGAATGTTCCACTTGGGCTATGTTCTTTAATTCGTTATTAACGGTCTCTATGATAGCCCGCTTTCTAAGCAAGAGTTTATCCGATATTTTCATAATAACACCTTTCATGTTGCTTTATCCCTTGTCTTCAACAAGCTTTCCGTATATAAACCCAAATCGGTCATTAGAAAATTTCGCTTTCTTTTTGTCTTAAAACAGGCTAAAAAAACAACGTGTTGCGTTAGCAACAGATGCTATAATGATGACTATAAGTTGCTATTCGCTTTCTTTTTGCACGAAAAAAATCTCTAATGACCGATTTGGGATAAAGCGGACAAATTCCTTATATTCCAAGATTTACGGTCGTCAATGTCACCAGGTGTTATCATGAAGTTAAGCAATTCTCCCTTTTCATTACATATTAGGTAGAGCTTAAAACCAAAGAACTATCCCATGGAACATTTGCCTCTTTGTACTATTCCTTTAAAAGTTTTGTGAATAAGGATTTTCTGGTTTCTACATACACGAAGAGGTGTGCTTTCCACGAAACTTATGCCAGTACATTTTCCCAAAAGCATCTTCTTTATAAAGATTGCAAGCGGAATGGCAATGCTCTTCTGTAGTTCTACAAATCGGTTATATGGCACTACATTGGGAAATAAATGTCGAAGATGCACACATACATATTCCTTATAAAAATACTTCAGACAACGAAATCCTGAACTTTGAAAAAGAATGGTTCATCCGATATTTCGAGTGATACGGCAATCATGCAGGGCATATAATCTTAGTTTAAAGTAATGTTCATCCCTAAATCCATATGCTGTTCTTTTTATTACCTTTATTTTTATTGATACCCTCTACTTTTCCTGTCGAGATATGGCAATCATGCCATGCAAGTTATACCGGTTCTGTGTGCCATTATGGTAGCAGCCATTTTTACCAGTTGCTGAACCTTGCTCTCCTGAGCTTGCCTTATCCAATCAAGCATAATCTTTTCAGCTTCGTCCTTATTAATCTGGGACCAAATCTCCCGGAGTTGCTCTTTCAGTGACAGAGGCTTGTTCATTTCTAATACATAGTCAAACCTTGTCTTATACTCCTTGTCAAAAATATCCTCTCCATTACTCAACAGCAGGTATCGTGTGCCTTTCAGCACCTTGCGTTTATTGATGTCTTTTTCCATACTGTATTGTACCCGGTGTATTTCATCCAATTTTTCGTTCATAAGCTTACTACATGGAAATAATCAAACACATGTGCCGCATTCGGGCAATTTTCATATACCGATGATATGGAAGCCACCGAGAGGTCTATTGCAACATACCTGATATCAATGCCTTTTCTTTCAATCCATTTCCAAAACCCTTCCAAGGCATCTGCTCCCTTGCCGTCCCCGACATATATGATACGGCCGATTTTCAAGTCAACCACGATTGTCTTGTACACATGCCCTTTACGGACAGCAAACTCATCTATGCCTATACTGTCTACACCTTCAAGAGATGGAGGGGCATAATGGTTTTCAAGATAGCGGGTATGTATCTATTTGATGGTATCCCATGATACGCCCAATAAATTGGCGGTATCTTTCAAAGTCATGCCCCGCAACAGATTGACTACATATTTTGCGAAACGGTGGGTATAGCCACAACTGTCTGTTACAAAAGGCATCTTCTCCTGGCGGTCGTAATCACAATCCATGTTCTTGCATTTGTAACGTTGGACTTTCATACTAATTATCACCTTCTTTCCACCTATCGGAAGACCAATAAAGTCACGAATACGAAAACCATTCTTGACCAAATGACGATGCCCACACTTCGGACATTCTTTTTCACGTTCTTTCGCTTCTACATGTAAGATAATTGTGTTACCATTGTATTCTTCACGAGTGCTTTTGTGGGTATAAAGCCCTCAAGCAGATATAGAAAACTGCTGTTCATAACTGTATATTTGTTTGTCGTTATTCAAATATACAATTTGTTCAGCGGTTTTCCTTTTTAGGACACTATCACTCCAAATATCGGATGAACCAAAAGAATGATAATCATTATTTCAGCCTTTAACATGGTAGAGTCTCGATGGTATTTGCGTTTAGAATTACTTTTTATGGTGTATTTCTCCATTTGGGTGTCAAAAACTTTGCAGAAATCATCTGCAATACAGAAAATTTCTGTAGCTTTATCCTCGGTGAACATAGCGATTATTATTGTATACTATTGATATTGAATACATTAAAGTCACAACAATTTTGCTAATCACCAAATTTTCAGTCTCTTATATTTCATCGAACTCACCTTACAATAGCCCTTTTAAAGAAAGAATCAAAGTAAATCGTTTTTTCTTTCAAATATATTTGCTAAGGTCAATTTATAAGGATAACTTTGTCGCAGTCCAAACCAAAACCAACTATGAAAAAAGAAAAAATATTATTTACCAAAGCCCTTTGCTATGAGTAATATTATTTTTTTCCCGGGAGTGGCAAATGCCATTCCCGTTTTTTATTGTCTTTCATCTGTTTGGGACGTTGTTTCTTTCCCTCGTTATTAATGCGTAAATCTCCGCAATAAGCCGTTCTATCACCATTTCATGTCCTCGGAACTCCCTACAATACAGGGCTGACGCATTACTTAATTCACTGATTATAAAATAAATTTTGACAAACTCAGTAATAAAGACTATTTGCGAATACTTTTTTTACTTTTGTCTTATATATTCAAGTTAAAAACAACAATAGAAATCATCTCAATACTCCGTACAATAAAGGATCCCCGTCGTGAACATTTACGTGAACACAGTTTCGAATGTATATTTTATATAGCTATGGCAGCAGTCATCGGTGGTGCAGAAAGCTGGTATGAGGTTGCCGATTTCGGCAAGATGCACGAAGCATTCTTCAGCTCACGCATAAAGGACTTTAAACGTGTCCCCTCCCACGACACATTCAATCGTGTATTTTCCATTCTGTCTCCAGATGAACTTGAGAATGGGTTTCGTACGTGGATACGTGATATATGTGGCAAATACCGTGGGCTCGTAGCGATAGACGGCAAGGAGATATGCGGAGCTCGTGAAGAGAAATGCGATGGCAGTTTTGAGTCGCTCCGTATAGTAAGTGCCTGGGCTTCCGCCAATGGTGTCTCCCTTGGCCGGGAGAAGGTGAGTGAGAAGAGCAACGAAATAAAGGCGATACCATTGCTTATAAAGGCTCTTGACCTTGAAGGCTGTATAATAACTATTGACGCTATTGCCTGCCAACATGAAATTGTAGATGTAATTATCGATGCAAAAGCTGACTACCTTATAAGTGTAAAGAAGGACCAGAAGAAACTTTGTAAGACTATAGAAGATTATTTCTCTGAAATAGACATTTACGGTAATAAGCTCAATGGCAAGGGACATATACCAGAGACAAGATACAGATACAGGTACAGTATAAGCGAAGAAAGTTCGCATGGGAGATTGGAAAAGCGTGTTTGTCAGGTTTATAACAATGGTGTCTTGTCTAAAGTACTGAAATGGAATGGTGTCAACTCGGTAGTCTGTCTGACCAATACGAAGAAATATATTAAGTCATGAAAGACTACGATAGAGAAACACTATTACATAACATCACTTCCATTGGATTCAGACCGTATAATTGAAACAATCAGAAGCCATTGGAGCATAGAGAACAATCTTCACTGGCAGCTTGATGTCTCATTCAATGAGGATGCCCAGAAGAAAAAGAAAAATGCAGCACGGAATTTTTCAGTGCTGAACAAGATTGCCATGACGCAACTAAAGAATAACAAGAGAAAAGCAAGCCTTAAAGGTAAAAGAAAAATGGCTGGATGGAGTGATGAGTTTCTTGCTGAACTTTTAGATGCACCATGGCATAATGAAGAAATTAAGTAATGCGTCAGCCCTGCCCTACAATAGCCCTTTTAAAGAAAGGACCCAAATAAATCGTTTTTTCTTCTAAATATATTTGCTAAGATCAATTTATAAGGATAACTTTGTCACATTCAAAACCAAAAATAACTATGAAAAAAGAAAAATATTATTTACCAAAGCCTTTTCGCTATGAGTAATAATATTTTCCCGGGAGTGGCAAACGCCATTCCCGTTTTTTATTGTCTTTCATCTGTTTGGGACGTTGTTTCTTTCCCTCGTTATTAATATCGTAAATCTCCGCTACAAACTGCTCTATCGCCATTTCATGCCTGCGGAACTCCCTACAATAGTCCTTTTAAAGAAAGAACCAAAATAAATCGTTTTTTATACGGAAATATTTGCTAAGACCAATTTATAAGGATATCTTTGCCACAGTCCAAACCAAAACCAACTATGAAAAAAGAAAAAATATTATTTACCAAAGCTCTTCGCTATGAGTAATAATATTTTCCCGGGAGTGGCAAACGCCATTCCCGTTTTTTATTGTCTTTCATCTGTTTGGGACGTTGTGTCTTTCCCTCGTTATTAATATCGTAAATCTCCGCTACAAACTGCTCTATCGCCATTTCATGCCTGCGGAACTCCCTACAATAGTCTTTAAAGAAAGAACCAAAATAAATCGTTTTTCATACGGAAATATTTGCTAAGACCAATTTATAAGGATACCTTTGCCACAGTCCAAACCAAAACCAACTATGAAAAAAAGAAAAAATATTATTTACCAAAGCTCTTTGCTATGAGTAAAGAGTATTTTCCCGGGAGTGGCAAAACGCCATTCCCGTTTTATTGTCTTTCATCTGATTAGAACGGTGTCATATACAAAAAAACAGGAAAGTATGTATGTGGTTAAAGAAGTAAATAACGTGAGTTCGACGAATTTAAAATAAGGCAAGCTGTGTATCAATCGTTCTCGAAACATTGATACACGGTTTCTTTGGGAAACAGCAGTAAGCTGCGATTGCACCCAAGAGGTTGACAATGAAATTATCAAAAGTCCTATGTCTTGAATGTTCCACTTGTGCTATATTCTTGAGTTCGTCATTAATGGTTTCTATGATGGCTCGTTTCCTATGAAGTAGCTTGTCGGTAAGTGACATCAATGCACCTATCATGTTGCTTTTTAGTTTGGTTATAAGTTGTATGCCATCGACAAATAATCTTTGAAAGAGAACCTTGCTGATATACCCTTTGTCACCAACAAGCTTCCCATATATAAATTCCACAAATAACTTGTATTCAAGAGGTTTACGGTCATCTATGTCACCTGGGGTAATCATGAAATTCAATAGTTCCCCACACTCGTTACATATCAGATGTAATTTGAATCCGAAGAACCATCCCATGGAACATTTGCCCCTTTGTGCTATTCCTTTGAACGTCTTATGAATATGAATCCTCTGGTTCTTGCATATGCATAAAGGAGTACTGTCAACGAAACTGATGCCTGTACATTTGCCTAAAAGTACCTCTTTGATAAACAAAGCCAAGGGGATGGCAATCTCTTTTTCCAACTCCACAAAACGGTTATAAGAGACAACCTTTGGAAAGAAGTGTCGCATATACTTGCAGACCTTTTCTTGATAGAAATGCTTCAAACAACGATAGCCAGAATCATGAAAAAGTATCAAAATCAACATGATTTCTGCCTTGGACATGGTGGAATCACGGTGATACTTACGCTTTGTGGTAGATGGAAGAGTATATTTTGTCATCATTGTATCAAAAAACTTGCAAAAATCATCTGCCATACAAAATATTTCTATAACTTTGTTTTCGGTGATTATAGCGATTATTGTTTGTATTTATTTGTATTTCAACACTATAAAAATACAACATTTTTCGCTAATCACCAATTTTATAGACTGTTATAATTCATCGAACTCACGTTAAATAGTAACCATAGGCATTTATATCCTCCTTTCATACGTAAATATTAAGCGTCCCACTTTTGTTGTAGGACAGGTTTATACTAAAATTACTATAGGGATAGTCGCAAAACACTTTGAAAGTTTACAACTTATTGATTGCTAATGTGGTATATTTGTTGTAATTTAGCTAAAGGAAATAAAAATTCCTCCGAATACCGTAGAAAAGTAAACTTCGGAGGAAATGAGCAAAAATAACCCATGGCAAAAGTACGAAATTTATCTGACATTCAGCAAGAGATTGCATTCACAGAGTTTGATTTTTATCAGCAATATGTAGAAACCTTCAAAACGAGTGAACTTGGACGCATCCAGTCACTTCTTCCTCTTCGAGAAATGGCGATATCGTTTGGGTTGATTGAGGAGAAGCCAAAGAACATAAGGGCTAAAAGAGGCAGAAAGTCCTTCTTCACCCCTGAAAGCAAGGTGGCATTGGCATTCTTGAAGATGTATACAGGATTGTCGGCTCCGAAATTGATGGAGGCATTGAATGGAAACATCTATTATCAGATCTTCTGCGGCATCAGAATCACTCCTAAGAACCAGTTGACAAACTATAAGTTGATTGACAATATATTGTTGGAACTGTCCAAGAAGCTGAAGGTCCAAGAGCAGCAGAAGGTGCTTGCAGATGCATGGAAGCCATACATGAAGAACCTTGATACAGTGTATACTGATGCCAGGTCCTTCTCGCCTTCTATCAATTTGCGGAAGACATAGGTAAAATACTCCTTCACATTGAGACCAACATTCTTGCATGTCTCAATGAGCGTATGGTATTTCAAGGCTGACTTGATGCCATCCTCACTACTGAAGAACAATGAATTTTTCCTTTTTACTGTAAATGGACGGACTGCTCGTTCCGCCAGCATATTGTCTATAGTATAATGACCATCATTACGATACTTAAGAAGGTCATTCCAATTAGAGGTTACATAAACCAATGCTTTACGCATCATTTCGCTGTAATGATATCGTTGGGGATTACAGAGCAGCTCATTTGCCTTTTTGTAAATCAGACCAAGTATCTTACTAACATCCTTTTGATGCCTTCGTTTCTTGATCTGTTCCGGTGTGTAACGGTTGAGCAAACATTCCGCTTCTACTTGGTAAAGCATCGCTATCTATTGTACAAACCTGTCTGCGTTATCGTCTTTGCAGGACTTGTAAACAGACTCAAACTTATTGCGGACATGGGCCCAACACATCAGATGCGCATTGGCAGGATTGTCCTTGGTGAGTTCCTTGTATACCACATAGCCATCCGACTGAATGGTACCAAGAAAATCACCCAAGAAAGCCTGAATAGGTCTTTTACCTCGGCTGTCATTCTCGTCATTGTCATAGAAGAAGTAAGTAATCTGCTCCGCCTTGTTCACAAGAACCCACACATACTTCTTAAAGTACCGTCCAAGACGTGTTTTGTCACCCATAAACTTGATCCTTACCTTTGTCCAAGTTTCATCTATATTAAGAATGGACTTTACTTTAAGCAGACGTTTTCTTAGAAGATGAAGTATAGGAGTTAACATCTCTGCTCCTTGCGCCAACCAGTTTCTGTTTGTATTGCGACTTATCTGCAATTTGTCCAGAACATTACGCACAGACGGCCTGTATATGGGCGTCATCAACATGAAGTGATCAACAACCAAATCTGACAAGAACTCAGGAGTGCAATGTGTTGAAGGTATGACATTCAAATTCGGACGACGACCATCCTCCTTGTCCTTTGGATGATAGTACTCATGACGTATGCCATACTTATCCTCATAGACAGCAACCTTGAATACCGTACACTCAACGTAACTTTTCTTGGTATATTCTTCAATATCCTTGTAGCCTATGAACTTCATATCTTCAGGGGCTCCATCCAAAGACGTTTCAAGGATGGTGGTCTTAGCTGCGTTCATACGGTTGTATTTCATTCCGTCTCTTTTTGAACGGCTAAGATTTTCAGACTCAACCTTTGTCTGGTCTATCCCATTGTCAACTGATGAAGACGTAGACGAAGAATTGTTGTCATCATCATCCTTTGACGACCATTCGTCACGCTCTCGCTGGCGGTCTTTCCTTACACTTTTGCTTCTATTGCTCTGCTTCAGGCTTTTGGAACAATATGTCTCTTGATTACTTCGATTCATACGATTGTTCAATTCATCACGATCCTTGACGGCCTTATCATACGCACACTGAAGTCTGTCCATTGACTCCTGCAATGAGGCTATCGTTGCATTCTGAGAACTTATCGTTTGGCGAAGTGTATCTATCGTCAGCTTAAGGCTACTTATCATAGCCTTAAGCTCCGTTATTGTATCAATGAATTCTTGTCTCTCCATATCAGACAATGACATTTCCGCCTTGGATTCTATCTCCAAAGCTTCCATATAATGCGCTTGCATTATCATCTTTTCCACTGTCTGATCTTGATTCTTCATAGTACAAATATACTGAAAAATATCGAGAAAACAGCATGATAATACAAGTTATTTTACTGACCATCAGTTAATTAACCTAAATCCTAAGCTCTCTTATTGTTGGGCATTCAAGTAAGGCAACCAGATATTTAAAGTCTAATTCATACACTATTTCATGGTTCTTCATTACCGGCTTCATAAACTTGTACCCTTTCTCATAGGTTATGTCGTAAAGGACACGTTTATGATTCTTGTATCTTATGATTTTAAGCATACGACGGTCTTTCGACATAAATATATAGGCATCACCATTATATGGATCCAAATCGAGAGCTTGCACTCTGTAAACAAACGATATTTGCCATATCTCATATTGGTTATACCTTCTATATACCACAATTTGGTTCCTCCATTTATCGCAAGCATAATACCTCCAACTTCCCTACCAAGTCCTTAAGACTTTTATAGTCTAAATTCTTATGCTGAAAACACATGCCAGTGGTTGACCTTATCTGTATTGTAAACAACGGAACTTCTGATTGTATCAAATCTTCATGTTCGATAACTTGATTATCAATAACGCAAGATTCTGAACTTGAATCCTGAACTTGGAGTGCACCATCCTTATCTACGATATCAACGGCATGCACCTTCACCTTATGACGGTTCTTGTACCACCTCTCAAACTGAGAGTAAACGATACCATTCTTTTGACAGAAAGAAACAATTGATATTCCACTTGTCTTTGACTCCGGCGGCTTATTGTAAAGTTCCAGTATCCTTTTAAAATCTTCGCTGCTTGCCATATTCCGATAGATAGAGACCGAACTGTCTCACGACGTTCTGAACCCAGCTCGCGTGCCACTTTAATGGGCGAACAGCCCAACCCTTGGGACCTTCTCCAGCCCCAGGATGTGACGAGCCGACATCGAGGTGCCAAACCCCTCCGTCGATATGAGCTCTTGGGAGGGATCAGCCTGTTATCCCCGGCGTACCTTTTATCCTTTGAGCGATGGCCCTTCCATGCGGAACCACCGGATCACTATGCTCTAGTTTCCTACCTGATCGACTTGTATGTCTCCCAGTCAAGCGCCCTTATGCCATTACACTCTGCGACCGGTTACCAATCGGTCTGAGGGCACCTTTAGAAGCCTCCGTTACGCTTTTGGAGGCGACCACCCCAGTCAAACTACCCGCCATACAGTGTCCCCGTTTAACGGGTTAGGGTTCAAACAACCAAAGGGCCGTATTTCAACGGCGGCTCAACCGGCACTGGCGTGCCAGCTTCATAGCCTCCGGCCTATCCTACACATCGGTTGCCCAAACGCAATGTAAAGCTATAGTAAAGGTTCACGGGGTCTTTTCGTCCCATCGCGGGTAATCGGCATCTTCACCGATACTACAATTTCACCGAGCTCACGGTTGAGACAGTGCCCAGATCGTTACACCATTCGTGCAGGTCGGAACTTACCCGACAAGGAATTTCGCTACCTTAGGGACCGTTATAGTTACGGCCGCCGTTTACCGGGGCTTCAATTCAATGCTTCCCTTGCGGTGACATCTCCTCTTAACCTTCCGGCACCGGGCAGGTGTCAGGCTATTTACTTCATGTTCACTATTTCGCATAGCCATGTGTTTTTGTTAAACAGTCGCCTGGGCCTATTCTCTGCGGCCAATCTTTCGATTGGCGTCCTTTATCCCGAAGTTACAGGACCATTTTGCCTAGTTCCTTAACCGTGAATCACTCGAGCGCCTCAGTATTTTCAACCCAACTACGTGTGTCCGTTTGCGGTACGGGTACTGTAATGGTTACGTTTAGCGGATTTTCTAGGGAGCCGGATTACGCCCATCTTGCCTCGCGCAAGCGCTTGGCATACTCTCAGGTTCGGCTCAAGCCGCGGATTTGCCTGCGGCCATCTGCACCTACACCCTTCAACCGGCTATTCCGTCAGCCGGCAGGGCTTTCACTTCTCCGTCCCCGCTTCACCCAATACAGTAGTAACGGAATATTGACCGTTTCTTCCATCGGCTTCGCCGTTCGGCTTATCCTTAGGCCCCGACTTACCCTGATCCGATTAGCGTTGATCAGGAAACCTCAGTCTTTCGGCGAGGAAGTTTCTCGCTTCCTTTATCGTTACTTATACCTACATTTGCTTTTCCATGCGCTCCAACCGGGGTCGTCCCCGACCTTCGACGCGCATGGAATGCTCCCCTACCATCACTTGCGTGATCCACTGCTTCGGCAGATGCCTTATGCCCGACTATTATCCATGCCGGACTCCTCGACTAGTGAGCTGTTACGCACTCTTTAAATGAATGGCTGCTTCCAAGCCAACATCCTAGCTGTCATTGCAGTCCGACTTCGTTTTCTCAACTCAGGCACCATTTCGGGGCCTTAGCAGGTGGTCTGGATTCTCCTCTCGGGCGCGACCTTAGCACCCGCGCCCTCACTCCACCGGAATGTATTGCACGCATTCGGAGTTTGTCTGGACTTGATAGGCGGTGAAGCCCCTCGCATCCAATCAGTCGCTCTACCTCGTGCAATACTGCCGGCAGGCTGCACCTAAATGCATTTCGGGGAGTACGAGCTATCTCCAAGTTTGATTAGCCTTTCACCCCTACCCTCAGCTCATTGGAACACTTTTCAACGTATAACCATACGGATATCCAGTTGGTGTTACCCAACCTTCATCCTGGCCAAGGGTAGATCACTTGGTTTCGCGTCTACTCACAGTGACTCGACGCCCTTTTCAGACTCGCTTTCGCTTCGGCTGCGGCGCTGAACGCCTTAACCTCGCCACTGGAAGTAACTCGTAGGTTCATTATGCAAAAGGCACGCCGTCACACCACATTGGTGCTCCGACCGCTTGTAGGCAGACGGGTTCAGGGTCTGTTTCACCTTTCCCTCACGGTACTGGTTCGCTATCGGTCTCCCGGGAGTATTTAGCCTTGCGGGATGATGTTTCGCGCAAAGGAATTCCTCGTGCTCCGCGTTACTCAGGATGCCACTAGGCTTGGGCAGGATGCGTCCGGGCTTTCACCGTCTTTGGCGGCGTTTTCCAACGCCTTCCGATGTCCTGCCGTCTTGCCAGGCGTGGTCGCCAACCCCGGTGCCGCCGAAACGGCGCCGGTTTGGGCTGTTCCCGCGTTCGCTCGCCACTACTTGCGGAATCACTTTTGTTTTCTTCTCCTGCGGGTACTTAGATGTTTCAGTTCCCGCGTTCGCCCCATTGCATGGTGGCAGGCCTCCGCCTGCCGGGTTGCCCCATTCCGGGATCTTATTTGCCTCCCCCGGGCTTTTCGCAGCTTATCACGTCCTTCATCGCCTCCGAGAGCCAAGGCATCCACCGTCTGCCCTTTTACTTTCTATGTCACGGCGCTTGGCGCCGGATTGATATTTCTCAAGCTTGCTCTTCTCGTTACTTTATTGAATGTACAGCATGTCAAAGATCTTTCCGCCAAGCGCCACTACTGTGGAGAATAACAGTTCGAACCGTTGACCCTCTGCGTGCAAGGCAGATGCTCTAGCCAGCTGAGCTAATCCCCCGCTTTGTAGTCCCAGGCCTGCCGACCTCTACATTATCAGTGTAGCGCTCTAACCAACTGAGCTATAGGACTGTCAACTTTGCCGGGATGGTACCCAGCCCCATCTTTCTCTCTTTACCTTTATATGTTTCCATATCCAACGGGTACAAGCGGAAGCCATACTGCCGTTACCCCTTCCGGTAAGCCCGAAAGGAACCTTCGCGCTCCAGACTCCTTGTCGCCAAGTCGCCGCCCTTTGTCCACGCCATTGTAACACGTGTGTCGCCCCGGATGTAAGGTAGTGCTGATTTGACGTCATCCCCGCCTTCCTCGCAGCTTACGCTGGCAGTCCCGCCAGAGTCCTCAGCTTCACCTGCTAGTAACTGGCGGCAGGGGTTGCGCTCGTTATGGCACTTAAGCCGACACCTCACGGCACGAGCTGACGACAACCATGCAGCACCTCGCAGGCGGCCATTGCTGGAAAGGGCGTTTCCGCCCCCGTCCTCCTGCGTTCAAACCCGGGTAAGGTTCCTCGCGTATCATCGAATTAAACCACATGTTCCTCCGCTTGTGCGGCCCCGTCAATTCCTTTGAGTTTCACCGTTGCCGGCGTACTCCCCCGGGTGGATTACTTAACGCTTTTTTGATACCCACGCTTTCGTGCTTCAGTGTCAGTCATGGCTTGGCAAGCTGCCTTCGCAATCGGGGTTCTGCGTGATATCTATGCATTTCACCGCTACACCACGCATTCCGCCTGCCTCAATCATACTCAAGCCGGCCAGTTTCAACGGCAGTCCGATGGTTGAGCCACTGGATTTCACCGCTGACTTAATCGGCGACCTACGCACCCTTTAAACCCAATAAATCCGGATAACGCGCGCGTCCTCCGTATGACCGGGGCTGCTGGCACGGAGTTAGCCGGTGCTTATTCGTGCGGTACATGCAAACGGGGACGCGTCCCCGACTTTATTCCCGCACAAAAGAAGTTTACAATCCATAGGACCTTCATCCTCCACGCGACTTGGCTGGTTCAGCCTCCCGGCCATTGACCAATATTCCTCCTGCTGCCTCCCGTAGGAGTTTGGTGTGTCTCAGTACCAATGTGGGGGGACCTTCCTCTCAGAACCCCTATCCATCGTCGGTTTGGTGGTAGTTACCCCGCCAACTGCCTAATGGAACGCATTCCTATCTATCAGCGATGAATCTTTAACAAATATCCCCATGCGGGATCCTGTTTTTATGCGGTATTAGTCCGACTTTCGCCGGGTTATCCCCTCTGATAGGCAAGTTGCATACGCGTTACTCACCCGTGCGCCGGTCGCCGGCAATGTGTTGCCACACCCCGCTGCCCCTCGACTTGCATGTGTTAAGCCTGTCGCTAGCGTTCATCCTGAGCCAGGATCAAACTCTTCGTTGTTGATTTGTTTTATGTCTTCAGCCCAAGATTCCCTTTTTATTAGAGCTTAAGTATTTTTTTTGACGGTATGTCTTCTTTAATACTTGTACTACTCGTTGTATATGTAAATCTTTCAAAGAACTTCACTTTCGCACTCTGTCGAGTTGCGGGTGCAAAGGTAAGGACTTTTCCCTTCATCTTCCAAATTTTTCCGGAAGTTTTTTTCGTCCGCTTTCCCGGGTCCGGCGCTTTCGCTTGGATTTTCCAACCTCAGCCTCGCCCCGTCAGGCGTCCCGTCCGCCATGCCGTTGCCGCACCTCTCTCGATTGCGGGTGCAAAGGTAGGCCGTTTTTATTTATCCGCCAAATGTTTTTGACATTATTTTTTGAAATATTTTTATTACCGGTCGCTTCCGGCTGTACCATAGCGTGTTAACGCTTGTAGTTTTTTCTTCCATGCGTCCCCCGCTTTTGGATTGGCGCGAAAGCAAGCGGCCGGAGGGCACTTGGGGAAAGATTATAAAACAGCGTTTAAATGCCGTTATAACGCTGTTTCAACGCTGTTTTAATTTTACTTTGATGCACTTTTCGTTTTTCCAGTTTAAAACAACCGTTATTTTCTCCGGAAACACTTAAGTGTTTTTTGGGAAACGTCCAATGTTTTTTTGAAAACGTTTGACGTTTTTGAAAAAATAACGGTTATTTTGAAGTGCGAAAGGATAGCTATTTTATAGTAATGGCTATCTTTCCTTTTTAAAGTTTGTGGATTACTTGCATCATCTGTGCTCCTAATCCTATTGTATAGCCTTGCGATACGAACACTACTCGATTAAAGGTATCAGCTATTAAGAATATAGGAAGAGTGTTCGCCTGCTTCAGCTTCATGGCTGTAACCATTTCTTGCTGGTTCTTCTGGTCTATATCCCATCCATATATAATAGTATTAGGCAAATCTCCGAACTCGGAGGCATCAAACTTCTTATAACTTTCTTCGTCAGGGAACAACAAAACCATCTTGCGTCCCCATGTTTCCAATTCTTTTTTGACAGCTGCGATATCACGCATGGCATGATTAGTGGGTTCCTGCCGGGCTCCTAGTATGGCTACCACATAATATCCACGGCCTGTAGCAGACAATAAACTGCTCTCTTCTCCTGAAGTCGTATAAAACTTATTCTCGGAATTAAAGTTTCCAATTACCTGGACTTCATCTTTGCTTTCACGCATCTCCAAGTTGACGGTAGTTGTCTCTTCCGAATTTATCCGGAAGAAAACCAAACGGCTCAGGACATTTCCACTTGCCATGCGGGTACCGGTGACTAATAAATATTCTCCTTCATCTAAAGATGTTCCCTTACGCAAGAGGTTGTTCCACGTGGCACCTTCTCCCATATCAGTATCTCCTTCGTCGTATGTCAAAAGTTTTAACCGCCCATCCGTCACCTTGGACAAAGAGAAATGAGAATAATACTTAGGATCATCCAATGACTTAATCGGATTATATTTAGCAATCAATGTCCCTGTCGATGCGGCACGTTGTTCGGCTGCTTCAAAATCTATATCCAAAGGCTGCTTGCCTCCCATTAATTGAACTTTTCCTGTCACCTCATCTATTCGAGCAGGAATACTTAAGGCGCGACAAAGCGAAACAAAGAATATATTGCGGGAATGGGCATCTGCCACCCTTGCTTTCCATACGCCTTCCGGGAAAATCGGAGCTCCTCCTAAATTGCAAGAATCATCAACTTTTATCTCAGACTTAACCCACTCAACCAAAGACATCGGCTCTTTGCGGTATTTGTCCGCTTGCTCCACAGTAAAAACAGACTGGAAAAAGGCTTTATAAGATGTAAGCATTTCATTTGCCACTCGCGGATTCCGTACATATTGGCTAAACTGTTCCTCTGAAACTCCTTCTATTATACTGCTATTCTTATAATGGTCTACTAAAACCTCTTCTGATATATCTCTTAAATCTTTTGCTGAAACCTTCTCCAACAAATCAACGGCATCAGCCACTCTTCCTTCCGAAGAAGCAAGTTTCAAGAAATTTTCAATTGTTTCATAGTTTCCTCTTGAAGCAATCAATAATTTGACAGATTTTGATTCATCCATTTTTACAGATTGCGCAAAAGCCTTTGCTCGCTGTTCATTGACAAATGTTGCCACATAAGCGTTACGAATAGAATCTTCTTCTGCCATTCTTCTCGTATTTTCAGCCCGCTGTTCAGGCGTAACTTCCGGTAAATTAGCAGCTTCAACAGGAGGAACAATATCCATTTCTATTTGCAAACCGGCACACTCTTCCTTATCTAAAACAAGAGTGACCTCTTTATCTTTCCCGAAAGAGACTTTAGAGAAACCGAAACATCCATCTTTTGATGCCCAAACAAGCATGTCCCCTTTTCCAGCAGTCAGGAAAGTTTGCCCCTTTTCATCACTTTTCTTATTGGCAACCGTATAAAACTCAGCATAATTATATACTTTAAACTCAACCCGGGCATCCGGAACCACCTTGCCTTCTTTATCTTTTACCGTCACCGTTACTTTGGCTGTTTCTGCATAATTATCGATGATATTGATCTCCGTGTATAAAGGAGTCTGTATCATGACCTCTTCTGTTCCATTATACTTGCCGAACACTTTCGTATGCATCAACATTCCTCTGCTGGCAGGAGCATTGAACCAACCCAAATTCAGCACCGGTTCCGGCTCACAAGCACCAAAGAAATACCATTTTCCATCGACCCAAGCCTCAACCCAAGCATGATTGTCGTCCGTATGCGCCCAACGAGGCGTATAAACTTGGCGCGCTGGAATGCCAACCGAGCGCAAAGCTGCTACCGTAAATGTAGACTCCTCGCCACAACGACCGTATGCTGTTTTAATAGAAGCCAAAGGAGAACTGGTTCTTGCATCCGATGGCGTATATATCACTTTTTCATGACACCAATGATTCACTTCCAAAACAGCATCATGCAAAGAAAGCCCTTTGACACGCTCTTTCAACTCTTTATAAAAGACCATGCGGCTTTCATCCAAATTCTCATTATTAACACGGATTGGCAATACAAAATGCCGGAACACCATTTCCGGTATATTCTTCCCCCAAGGCATCTCTTTGCGTGCCAACAAAGAAGTCCGGACATTTTCCAAGAAATAATCTCCGCCATAATCGGCAATATCGCCTAAGGGCATATAAGCATAAAGAAAGCTCATTGCCTCCTTTTCCTCCATATTCATTGGTTGATTAAAGACAGAGAACAAATCGCCTTGCTCCAAAGATGATTCCCTCTCTTGTAAATCGGCATAAACTTGAGACCTATAAATTTCGTCCGTAATAAAATGCCCTTCCCGGCTTTGGCAACCCATCATAAGCCACAAAAAGGTCAACAACATAAAAATTAATTTCCTGTTCATACGATGAAAATATTATTTCATTGATACTCATTTATTATTATCCCACAAATATACAAAAAAGCTCCGACAGAACAATACTGAACGGAGCTTTGCGTTGATTAGGACTATAATCAATAATTTTGCTTCATCGGCTCAAAGTAAGCTTGTGGATGTGCACAAGCCGGACACTTTTCAGGTGCGTTCTTCGCTTCGATCACGAATCCGCAATTACGGCATTGCCATAAAATCTTCTCTTCTCTTTCAAATACCTTTCCAGCTTCAACACGAGCCAACAGCGTACGATAACTTTTCTCATGCTCTGCTTCTACTTTTGCAATCATCCGAACGCCACAGCGATTTCCGGGAAACCCTCTTCATCGGCTATTTGGGCAAATTCAGGATACAACTCTGTCCATTCTTCATTTTCCCCGGCAGCAGCTGCAGCCAAGTTCTCTTTTGTTGTAGAAATGACCCCAGCAGGATAAGATGCGGTGATTTCCACCATTCCGCCCTCCAAGAATTTGAAGAAACGTTTAGCATGTTCTTTTTCCTGCTCCGCTGTTTCCATAAAAACAGCAGCTATCTGCTCAAATCCCTCTTTCTTTGCAACACTGGCAAAATAAGTATAACGACCTCTTGCCTGAGATTCTCCAGCAAATGACTTCAACAAGTTCTGTTCTGTAAGTGTTCCTTTAATGCTTTTCCCCATGATTCCTTATTTATTATTTAAGTTTATATTAATACTGATGATATCTGTTTTTATTAGAACAATCAAAAGTAACACTTAGTTCTTGGTTTACATTTAATTATTTATAAGAAAAAATTTATATAGTTATAAACAAAATCTATATATCATATTTAATTTGTACTTTTGCAGCTTTATTTATTAACGCATTAGATAGATGAGTAGCAAGTTTGAATTTAAGCCCAAATTGCTTTCAGTATTGAAAAACTACAGCAAGGCAGATTTCAGTACCGACTTGATGGCAGGTATTATCGTGGGCATTGTAGCATTGCCATTGGCAATAGCATTTGGTATCGCTTCGGGCGTGAGTCCGGAAAAAGGTATAATCACGGCGATTGTAGCAGGTTTCATTATTTCATTTTTAGGCGGAAGCAAAGTCCAAATCGGTGGGCCGACCGGTGCTTTCATTGTCATCATCTATGGAATCATCCAGGAATATGGCATAGAAGGATTAATGGTGGCAACGCTTTTGGCTGGTGTCCTATTGGTTTTATTGGGAGCCTTTAAATTGGGGACAGTCATTAAATTCATACCTTATCCTATTATTGTAGGTTTCACAAGCGGTATCGCTGTCACCATCTTTACGACTCAGATAGCAGATATCTTCGGTTTGGATTTCCAAGGTGAAAAAGTACCGGGAGACTTCATCGGGAAATGGCTTATCTATTTTCGTCATTTCGATTCTGTCAATTGGTGGAATGCCACTGTCAGCATCATCAGTGTATTCATCATTGCCATCACTCCTAAATTTTCCAAAAAGATTCCCGGTTCATTGATAGCAATCGTAGTTGTCACTGCTGCTGTTTATTGCATAAAGACTTATGCGGGCATTACTTCGATTGATACAATTGGTGACCGATTCAGCATCCAAGCACAATTACCAGAAGCAAATGTCCCTTCCTTGGATTGGGAAGCCATCAAAAATTTGTTTCCGGTAGCCGTGACCATTGCTGTCTTAGGAGCCATCGAGTCTTTGCTTTCAGCGACTGTGGCTGATGGTGTTATTGGCGACCGACACGATTCCAACACAGAATTGATAGCACAAGGTATTGCCAATATCATCTCTCCTATCTTTGGAGGTATTCCTGCAACAGGTGCGATTGCTCGAACAATGACCAATATCAATAACGGAGGTAGAACTCCTGTGTCAGGAATTGTCCATGCAGTTGTATTATTACTCATCCTTCTGTTTTTAATGCCTTTGGCACAATATATCCCGATGGCTTGTTTAGCCGGTGTATTGGTAATTGTATCTTACAACATGAGCGGTTGGCGGACATTCATGGCATTGTTGCGTAATCCTAAATCAGATGTCGTGGTTCTGTTAATAACTTTCTTCTTGACGGTTATCTTCGACTTGACAATCGCTATCGAAGTAGGTTTGTTGATTGCCTGCGTACTATTTATGAAACGTGTCATGGAAACAACCGAAATTTCTGTCATCCGTGATGAAATAGACCCGAACCAAGAGTCGGATTTGGAAGTTCACGAAGAACATATTACTCTGCCGAAAGGTATTGAAGTGTACGAAATCAACGGTCCATATTTCTTTGGTATTGCAACCAAATTTGAAGAAATCATGTCTCAATTGGGAGACCGTCCTAAGATTCGTATCATCCGAATGAGAAAAGTTCCTTTCATCGATTCCACAGGAATCCACAATCTTGCCAACTTATGTGAGATGTCGCAGAAAGAGAATATCCATATCATCTTATCAGGCGTCAATCCTAAAGTACACCAAGTTTTAGAGAAATCAGGATTCTATGAATTGCTTGGAGAGGATAATATTTGCAGCAACATCAACGAAGCTGTAGCTAAAGCAACAGAAACAATCTCTAAGTTATAAAGGATTGATTCTACAATAAATAATAAAAGCCGGAGCGTATAGAGAAATATACATTCCGGCTTTTATTATGACTATTTCTTTCCTGTTATTATTTTCTTGATTTCATTCAGTTTGTTCAATGCCTCAATAGGTGTCAAGTTATTTACATCCAAATTGATTATTTCATCTCGGACTTGACCCAACACCGGGTCATCCAATTGGAAAAAGCTCAACTGATAATTGCCGGACTTGCCAACTCCTTTCTGTTTCAACGGTTGAGTCACCACACCATCTTCTTGCCGCTTGTCCGTTTCCAATATCTTTAAGATTTCTTCCGCCCGTTTGACAATCCCCTTCGGCATTCCTGCCATTCGCGCCACATGAATACCAAAACTATGTTCACTTCCTCCGGGAACTAACTTTCTAAGGAATATCACTTTATTGCCCACCTCTTTCACCGATACATTATAATTCTTTATACGGGAATAGGTTTGCTCCATATCATTTAGTTCATGGTAGTGCGTTGCGAATAAAGTTTTCGCATGGGCATTCGGGTGTTCATGAATGTATTCCACAATCGCCCATGCAATAGAAATACCATCATAAGTACTTGTTCCCCTGCCCAACTCATCAAATAAGACGAGGCTGCGGGAAGTCATGTTGTTCAATATGTCAGCAGCTTCATTCATCTCAATCATAAAGGTAGACTCTCCTACCGAAATGTTGTCAGATGCGCCTACTCTGGTAAATATTTTATCAACCACGCCAATATGCGCACTTTCAGCCGGGACAAAACAACCGATTTGGGACATCAGCGTTATCAAAGCTGTCTGGCGCAACAAAGCTGATTTACCTGCCATGTTCGGACCGGTGATAATGATGATTTGCTGCTTGTCTTCATCCAAATAGACATCATTCGCCACATAAGGCTCACCTAAAGGCAATTGTTTCTCAATAACAGGATGACGACCTGCCTTTATGTCAATCACATCGCTTTCATCAACCAACGGACGAATGTATTTATTGGCAGAAGCTGTTTTGGCAAAAGAGAGCAGGCAATCTATCCGCGCTATCAAATTGGCATTGCATTGGATGGGCGGAATATATTCCGTCAAGCACAAGATAAGTTCATTGAACAGGCGTGCCTCCAAAGACAATATTTTCTCTTCCGCTCCCAATATTTTCTCTTCGTATTCTTTCAACTCTTCCGTGATATAGCGTTCCGCATTCACCAGTGTCTGCTTGCGAATCCAATCAGCCGGCACCTTGTCTTTATGCGTATTCCGCACTTCTATATAGTAACCAAATACATTATTAAAGGCAATCTTCAAACTGGGAATACCCGTATTTTCTATTTCCCTTTGCTGAACTTGCAACAAATAATCCTTCCCTGAGTAAGCGATGGTGCGCAATTCGTCCAATTCGGCATTGACACCTTTGGCAATCACTCCACCTTTGTTCACTAACGAAGGTGGATCTGGTTGTATCTCTTTCTCAATCCGGTCACGAATCAATTTGCATGCATTCAACTGCTCTCCAATCCGGCAAAGCGATGGCTCACCGCTATTCATGCAAGCCTCTTTTATTGGTTCAATGGCAGATAATGCCACTTTCAATTGTACCACTTCACGCGGGGAGACACGACCAACAGCCACTTTGGATATAATTCGTTCCAAATCTCCGATTTGCCCCAATTGTTCGTCCAGCAACTCCTTCACATCAGGATGTTTGAAGAAATACTCTACCACATTTTGACGCTCTTCAATCGGTTTAATATCTTTCAAAGGGAAAAGAACCCAACGGCGCAACATCCTGGAACCCATTGGAGAGATGGTTTTATCTATCACATCCAACAAACTCTTCCCATCTTCGTTCATCGCTCCGACCAATTCCAAGCTGTGCACCGTAAACTTATCCAAACGCACATAACGCTCCTCTTCGATGCGTGTCAAAGATATAATATGGGAAATATGAGTATGCTGGGTTTGATCCAAATAATACAAAATAGCTCCTGCGGCAACAATACCCAACTTCAGATGCTGCACGCCAAATCCTTTCAGGTTTTTGGTTTCAAAATGTTTCAACAGACGCTCGTTTGCGGCATCAGCCGTAAATATCCAATCGTCCATTTCAAAAGTGAAGAAACGAGAACCAAATAGTTCTTCAAATCTCTTTTTGCTATTCCTTTCTATCAATACTTCTTTGGGAGAAAAATTATTCAGCAGTTTATCTATATAATCTGTTGTCCCTTCGGCAGTCATAAACTCGCCGGTCGAAATATCCAAGAAAGAGATGCCACACGTGTTTTTCTCAAAATGAACCGCGGCCAAGAAATTGTTTTCCTTATGGTTCAGAACCGTATCGTTGATGGAAACGCCCGGAGTCACTAACTCCGTAATGCCTCGCTTCACCAATTTCTTCGTCATCTTGGGGTCTTCCAATTGGTCGCAAATAGCTACACGTTTTCCCGCACGAACCAATTTAGGCAGATAAGTGTCCAAGGCATGATGTGGAAATCCTGCCATTTCTACAAATAAACCTGTTCCATTCGCCCGCTTGGTCTGTACGATACCCAATATTTCCGCACCCACTACGGCATCTTTGCCGTACATTTCGTAAAAGTCACCCACTCGAAACAACAAAATAGCATCAGGGTTTTGTGCCTTGATTTCAAAATATTGCTTCATCAAAGGAGTCTCTACAATCTTTGCCACGATATTTTCCTTTATATATTTAAAGCAAAAGTAGCATAAAATCGGGAAAACAGCCTAAAAAACATCAACCTTTTCATTAACCCTTGCAGATAAGCTCAGGTCCTTTACTCTCATCCTTCAAGAATGTTTCAATGTGGCGTTTCTTCTTCTCTTCCAGTATCTCACTTATTTTGATAAGAATGCCGGTCTCTTCCACTTCTCCAAATTCATGGTTGACGGCAGTACCGAAAACTTTCATCTTTGGCGAAAGACTCATATAAGCATTGACCAATGGAGGGACATTGATTCCAAATTTGCGTACTTCCTGGTTCAATACCTTGTAATTATCTTTAAAGTTTTCATAATGAAAAAGCGTTTTCATCTTTTCTTCGTCCACGTCTGCCTGCAAAGGAATTATCGGAGTAACCAACTTCTCCTTATCCCCGAAATGGAGCTTCAAGAAATATAGGATCATATTCCTTGCCTCCGTATTATAGGTATTATACATCGTGACTTTGCCAAAATAATATTGCAAGCGGGAATCCACTACCGACAATGCGCCCAGTCCATCCCATAAATTATCCAAAACGAACAAGCCCCTCGCACTTCCGCATCGCGTCGCTTGATATTCCAATGCCACAAACGAACGGCCCAATTCAACCGTGAAAGGCAGATAATCTTTAGTGAATTGCTCTGAAAAGTCAAACAGGTGGGAAGTTGCCAAAACAGGCTTTCCGGATTCATCCAACCTGACATCCGAACCACACAAGAAACGATATCCACCCAATATCTGTTCATCTTCAGGATCCCAAACAATCAATTGGCGGTAAGCATCAGGCATAACATCAAATTCATCTATATCAACCGGCTTTCCCGTTCCCCCACCATAATAACGGAAAGCATTTTCCCGCAATCTGCCAATCTCTTGCATGACCGCAGGAGAATCATGTGCCGTGATGATATAAATCTCATTGTTCGACTTATTGGTGCGGCGAAGCAACTTGTCTGTTGTTAACTCAGCCTTCAACAAGCTACGTTTTATTGGTTCTATTACGCTCTGCATGTTATTACCTTTTTAATTGATAAACATTCTGCTTTACCCATTCCGCCCATTCAACACTCTTACGGGACGGATCAAAAGTTTGCCATGGCATCGGTTCGCCTATATAAATATGGAATGTGCTATGTCGAGCCTTGAACATCTCATCGGGAAGATAAATCATTTCATAATTCATTTTTATCCCTAAACTCTTCCTCCAATTGGCAAGGCGATAAAAACGGGCTGAATTTTGTCCTTCGAAATAGACAGGAACAATATCCCTTTTGTATTGCACCGCTTTTTGGACAAATGATTTCTTCCAATCCAAATCGACAATCTTCCCTTTGATTTTCCGCGAACAAAGTCCAGCCGGGAAAGTTACGATCTGATTGTCGGACGAATACGCCTCTTCAATCAAGCGGGCATTCTCTTTCCCTTGCGCCCCATGTTTATTAATAGGCACGAAGATCGACTGCAAATTACGGAGATATAACAACAAATCATTGACCAAATAACGAATCTTGCCTTGGTAATGATTGCCTATCACAGCAGAGAGGCAAATGCCATCCATGCCACCCAATGGATGATTGGAAGCAAATATATATCGTCCTTCGGAAGGTAATTCCCCGTGAATTTGCAAATTCAAATCAAAATAGTCTAAAAGTGCATTCATAAAGTCCACGCCATCCTTTTCCCGGTAGCGGGTCAATATGTCGTTCAATTCTTCTTGATGGACAATACGAATCAAATAGTCCACCAAAAATCCCGGTATCTTTGAAGATACAGCCGGTGCTTTTTGATGTAATATCTGCTTTATGTCTATTAACTTGAGCGATTCTTCCTTCATTTTAACCCTATTTCTTATACAAAGTTACTACAAAAAAGTGAAATGCGGAAAGATATAGTGATAGAATTGAGTTACAAGGGTTTTAGTTGAAGTGGCGATAATTCGTGAAGCCATTACAATCCCTGCCGAAGCCAAATCCTGACGCCGCAACGTTACTTGTTCGTAACCATGCCCGAAAATGCGACAAACGGGCACGGAGGGCGAAACAAGACACTAAGGAATAGTGAGTTACCGACAACTCACGCGAAAAATCCGGTTACGGAAAAAGATTGCGCCGTTCCTCTCCGTTTTGCGTACCGACACCGGACTCTTCACCAACTAATTTTGAAACCAAAAAATTAAGGACAATGAAGAGTACATTTTCAGTAATCTACTACCTCAAGCGTCAGGTAGTGAAAAAGGACGGGACAGTTCCCGTCATGGGACGCATCACAGTTGACGGCAGCCAAACGCAGTTCAGCTGCAAGCTGACTGTCGATCCGAAATTGTGGGACACCAAAGGTGGACGTGTCACGGGCAGAAGCACGGCGGCACTCGAAACGAACCGTATGCTTGACAAGATGCGGGTACGCATCAACAGGCACTATCAGGAAATCATGGAGCGTGATAATTTCGTCACAGCGGAGCCTGTTCTGCGCCTTCACCGGGTTATCGTTTTCGGATATGCGCAGCCTCACAGAAGAGAATATCCGCACCTACTTCGACGAACACGAGTGGATAAACATCAACCGCCAGAAAACGGGCGTGGTGTCCAACATCCGCCTGCTCGACATCGCCAACCGCATAATCGGCAAATACCGGGGGCTGTGCGAGGACGGCAGGATATTCCCCGTACCGCATTATAACACGTGCCTTGCCGGTATCCGTGCCGTCGCCAAGCGTTGCGGCATCACCAAGCATATCACGTGGCATCAGAGCCGCCACACGGCAGCCACGACGGTATTCCTCTCCAACGGCGTACCCATCGAAACCGTCAGTTCCATGCTCGGACACAAGAGCATAAAGACGACGCAGATTTACGCTAAGATAACGAAAGAGAAACTCAATCAGGACATGGAGAACCTTGTGGCAAGATTGAGCGGCATTGAGGAATTTGCAGGTTGCACCATCTAAAAAAGAGGAGCCATGAAACGTGACATAATCATCATAGATAACAAGGCGGTCAGCGTAACCGGTAACGACGTATGGATGGCCGCCACCGAAATCGCCGGACTGTTCCATACGACCGTCCCGGCAGTGAACGCCGCCATCAAAGCTGTCCGCAAGTCGGACGTGCTGAACGACTACAAGGTATGCCGTTACATGCAACTTGAAAACGGGCTGTACGCGGACGTGTACGCGCTTGAAATCATCATACCCGTCGCCTTCCGGCTGAACACCTACAACACCCACCTGTTTCGCACATGGCTGGTGGGAAAGGCACTCTCACAAGAGAAACGGCAGGCATACGTGATGTTCATACAGAACGGAAAAACTGGGTATTGCTGATTGCGCATACCCCATAAGACAAGAAACGGGCAGCACCACAAAAGGTGTCGCCCGTTTCCTGTTTCATGCCAGCGTCACTCCAGCGGCTTGCGGTAGTTCGCTTCCAGTACCTCGCGCAACCCCGTTTCCGGGTAAAGCACCTTCCCTCCCAAAAGTATGAAGGGCAACACGCGGTTGTTGCGGTATTCCTGCAAGGTGCGTCGGCTTACACGGAGCAGTTCCGCCACCTCGCCGTCCGTCAGGTAACGCTCCCCGTCCAGCGGAGGACGGTAATTCTCCAGAAATGCGGACAGCCATTTTGAGCCTTTGCGCATATCCTGCATCACAGAGGCTATCGGCTCGTCTTCCATCGTAAAAACATCGTTGTTCTCGTTTATCATAACTTCGGATTCAGTGGGTAAATAAATCAAATCATCTGCCGTGCGGATAGAGTGTACCGATAAGCGGTATCAACCGCTTTACCTCCTCCGGCTTGTAATAAAACCTGCGGTTTATCTGCGAGTAGCCGATAAGCCGCCTGTCACGCAGCGTCTGCAACGTACGCGGGCTTATTCTCAACTGCCCGCAGACCTCCTCGCCCGTGAGCCATCTTTCCATGCGCCCCGTGTCGCTTTTGCGCCTCAGTGCGGCGACCTTCTCCGAGAGTGCGCCGAATGTCGCCACCATCATCTCGAAAGTCTTTTTTTCAATTGATACTATTTCCATATTCATGCAATTATCGGTTTGCCCGCAAAGGTAACGATACACTCCCGGACACGTGCCGTTTTCCACTGAAAGGCTGCCTGTTGCGCCGTTTGACCGGGTTACGGAGCCATCTTCCGTAAAAATCTTACGTGAGTCACGTAGTGAGTTGTTAAAGCCCCTTTTGTTTATTGCCGAATTTTGCCGCAGATACAAAAAGAAAGGACTGAATATGAAAGTGATAACAATGGAAAGTTCCGTCTTCCGGTCATTGACGGAACAGATAGCGGAGATTGCGGCACACGTCCGTGCCGTCTCCGGTGACAAGAGAGCGGCATCGCCCGACAGGTTGCTCACCACACGCGAGGCGGCGCACCTGCTTAACGTGAGTACCCGCACCCTCCAGCGTATGCGCAGCGAGCAACGCATCGGCTATGTCGTGCTTCGCGGCAAATGCCGCTACCGGCAGTCGGAAATCGACCGCCTGCTTGATGAGAGTACCGTCAACGAGGACGCGGCGACACCGCAGGAACTGAAACGCAACCACACGTTGCGCACGGGCGGCAACCCCAAAGGAAGGAGGACATAGGTCATGGAACTGCTCACACGAAACAACTTCGAAGGCTGGATGCAGAAGTTGATGGAACGGCTCGACCGTCAGGACGAACTGCTGCTGGCGATGATTCAGATGGCAAAGAAAAAAAAAAAGACGAAAAGGACGTGCTGGTGGTCCGTGACGAGAAGACGGGCGAGATCAGCGTGGTTGCCGGGCTGAACGCGGACGGCACACCCAAGCGCACCCCCGCGAAAGCGGAAAACGCGCAGAGTTTCCTGCAATTCGACCGACACGGCGACGTGCTGGACAACTTCTTCAAGAACTTCTTCCGGCAGTGCAAGGAACCCAGCCGCTTCGGTTTTTACCGCATCGCGGCAGACCAAGCCGAAAATCTCTTGGAGGTGATGAAGCAACTGCTGAAAGACCCCGAAGCGAACAAGGAGCTGCTTGCCCCTCACAAGGTGGACACCTCCGACTACGAGAAAAAGGTGCAGGAAGAACTGGCAACCGAAAAACAAGAACCTCAAAAACAGGAAAACATGGAGCAACAAAAAGAACAACAGGAAGATCCCGAACAGACGCAGGGCAAACGGGGCTACCAGCCCATCGACGAGAGCAAAATCAACTGGCAGGAGCTGGAGGACAGATGGGGCGTGAAGCGTGACGACCTTGAAAAGTCCGGCGACCTTACGAAGATGCTCCACTACGGCAAGTCCGACTTGGTGAAGGTCAAGCCCACCTTCGGCGGCGAAGCATTCGAGCTGGACGCCCGCCTTTCCTTCAAGAAGGACGGCGAGGGAAACATCAGCCTCGTGCCGCACTTCATCCGCAAGGAGCAGAAACTGGATGAATACAAGGAACACAAATTCTCCGACGACGACCGGAAGAACCTGCGCGAGACGGGCAACCTCGGCAGTCGTGGACATTGTGGGCAGGGAAACGGGCGAGATTATCCCCTCCTACATCAGCATCGACCGCAAGACGAATGAGATCACGGACATTCCGGCGAGCAAGGTACGCATCCCGGAGCGCATCGGCAAGACGGAAATCACCAAGCAGGAGCAGGATATGCTCCGCGCCGGACTGCCCGTGCGCGACAAGCTCATCGAGCGCAACGACGGCAGGAAGTTCGTCACCACTCTGCAAGTGAACGTGGAGCAGCGCGGCGTGGAGTTCGTGCCGGGAACCGGAAGGTCGCCCCGTACCGTACAGACGCAGGAAACCAAAGGCGACACGTCGAAAAGTCAGGCGCAAGGCGGGGAAAATGCCACACAGACCAAGAAGGAGCAACGCCGCAACACGTGGACGAAGACCGACAAGCAGGGCTTCCATGCCACGATGTATATCAAGTTCAACCCGGAGAAGGGACGCCCGTGCCGGGCGCATGGTCGAGGCATTCTCTGAAAAATGCGTCAAGGACGTGACCGCTGTCATGGCGGAATGTGCCGGAGTGGAGTTTACCGTGAAAGGCAGCGTCATCAGGCAAGCCGGATGGCGTGCTGTCTATGGCGAGGAAAACAAGGAGACGGCGGCATTCATCCTTGACAGGAAAATAGGACAGCGACAACCGAAGAGCGTGCCATACTTCAAAAGGTACTGCGGTTTCGGCGGTCTGAAATGTATCCTCAACCCTGCAAAGGAACTGACGGATGCCGTCCGGTGGGCGAAATCCGACCTCGAACTGTTCGCCCCGACGGTGGAGTTGCACAGGCTCATCC